>Ga0299906_10004788_pt1 | contig 11066 bp, 8 predicted proteins | sample RVTome_14_FD_200259 | JGI IMG/M metagenome (GOLD analysis project Ga0299906, IMG submission 200259) | Soil microbial communities from uranium-contaminated site in the Upper Colorado River Basin, Wyoming, United States - RVT145D125 (version 2) ... | reverse complement strand
GCGAACAGCCGCTGCGCCATTTGCGGCGTAGCGGCTTGCAGGTCGCGGAGCTATCCCGCCCTGCGCTGCCGCCCGTCGGAGCGCTGGCGATGCCCGCCCTGCGAGCTGCGATGTTTCGGCGCACCGTTGCGACGTTTGTTCTGCGCGCCGTTGCGGCTTCCGGACGGACGCTGGCCCCGGCCTTGCGTGATCGGCTCGGCCTTGATTCGCGAATCGGGTTCATAGCCGGGAATCACCTGCTTTTCGATCGGTGATTTGAGCAGGCGCTCGATATCGGCCAGCAGACGTTTCTCATCGACACAGACCAGCGAAACCGCCTGGCCTTCATGCCCAGCCCGCGCGGTGCGGCCGATGCGGTGCACGTAGTCTTCCGGCACGTGCGGCAATTCATAGTTGACCACGTGCGGCAGTCGATCGATGTCGATGCCGCGAGCGGCGATGTCGGTCGCGACCAGGACGCGCGCCTTGCCCGCCTTGAAATCGGCCAGGGCGCGGGTACGCTGCGCCTGCGACTTGTTGCCGTGTATCGCCGTTGCCGACAGGCCATCGTCACACAACTGTTCGGCCAGGCGGTTCGCACCGTGCTTGGTTCGCGTGAACACCAGGACCTGTTTCCAGTTCTCCGAGCCTATGCGATGCGACAGCAATTCGCGCTTGCGATTGCGATCGACCGGGTGCACCACCTGGGTCACTCGGTCTGCCGGCTGGTTGCGCGCGGCGACTTCGATTTCGGTCGGTTTGTTCAACAGGCCTGCCGCGAGCTCGCGAATCTCGTTGGAGAACGTCGCCGAGAACAGCAGGTTCTGCCGCTTGGCCGGCAGTACTTTGAGTATCCTGCGTATGTCGCGGATGAATCCCATGTCCAGCATGCGATCCGCCTCATCCAGTACCAGGATCTCGATACCTGAAAGGTCGATCGTGCGCTGCTGCAGGTGATCGAGCAGCCTTCCGGGCGTTGCCACCACGATATCGGCGCCCTTGCGCAACTTCGCAATCTGCGTGTTGATGCTGACACCTCCGACGATGACCGAGGTACGGAATCGCAGTTGGCTGCCGTAGACGCGCGCGCTTTCCGCCACCTGGGCGGCGAGTTCGCGCGTCGGCGTGAGGATCAGCGCGCGTACACTGCGGCGGTTGGTCGGGGACTTTTGCAGGTGTTGCAGCAGCGGCAGCATGAAGCCTGCCGTCTTTCCGGTGCCTGTCTGTGCACCGGCCAGGATGTCACGTCCCGAGAGTATGAGGGGAATGACCTTGATCTGTATCGGGGTCGCCTCGCGGTAACCCTTTTCATCGACCGCGCGCAACAGTTCGGCCGAAAGGCCGAGTTCGTTAAATAACATTACTTTTTACTCCAGGGTCGCCTGACCATGTGCAGGGCTAGCGCCGTGCCAGGTTCGGTCCAGGCTGGGAATTCTCAAAAGGACTCCAGAAGTCGCGTGGTGCGGGGCTGGAGTGATTGGCGCAGACCGATGTGCGCCAGGACGGGGCGGACTATAGCAGCTCAATGCCGCATTGGAAGAGAAATCTTCAAAAAAACAGCAATTTAGCGAAAATACTTCGCTGTTCGTGCGGGCCGGCGAGGATTTGGACCGTTACTGGTAGCGAAACTGCCTTACCGCCAGCGCGGCGACAAGAATGCTGCCGAGGAGCAGTGCCGCAAGCTGCGGCAGCGCGGATACGGCACCCGCTTCAAAACTGATGAGTTTGTGCAAAGCATCCATAGCCCAGCCGGTTGGCAGAAGGTTTTGCAGTGCCTGCATCCATTCCGGCGTGACTTCGATCGGCCACCAGCATCCTCCGAGTGCCGCCAGCAGATTCGCTGCAAGTACACCGAGTCCGACAGCCTGGCCGTCGGTGCGCGCAATGCTGCCGAGCAGCATGCCGGCCGAGGCGCAAAACGCCGCCCAGGCAATGAGGACCACGAGGACCGCTGCAAAATCAGGGCCCCAGCGCATGCGGAACAGGAGCGTGCCTGCAATGACCGCAAACACAATCTGCAGAATGGCCAGCGCCATGCGCCCGGACCACTTCCCGGCGACGAGCTCCGTTCGCGAAATCGGCGCTGACGCAAGCCGCATCAGCAAACCCTGTCGACGTTCTGTCGCCAGCATGGCCGCACCGCTGGTCAGGAGCACGAGCAGGGTGAACATGACCAGGATGCCCGGCACCGCCTGGTCGAAACCGCTCGGTATGGTTTTCCGCTTGCCGGCGGATTCGACCTGCAATCGCCAGGTCCGGGTCTCGGCATTCAATACATCGAGGCCGGCAGCCGACAAACCGTTCGCGGATTGCGCGTCGGCAACGGCAATGTCCGCAAGTACCGTATACAGACTGCGCTGGATGCGGATTTTCTCGAAATGGCGTGTAAGCGACGACGCCGACGTGTTGAACACAGCCGTTACCTGCTCGCCGGCCACAATCCGATCCGTGAGTGCATCCGGAAAAGCCAGCGTGCGCACCGCTGCAGCGCCTTCCTCACTTTGCGTAGCAAAAGCGATGTCCTGCCAGTCGGGAGCAAAATCGTTGTCGCGCAATCGTTTGTCGATTTGCGGCTTAAGGAAGCCAGCCGAAGCCGCGATCACGGTCAGCGGTGTGGCAATACCCCCGGTAATGCCACTGGAAAATCCGCCGGTCACAGTACCGATGAAATAAATGAAGATCGGCGGCATGACGAACAACCACAGCAGGGTCGCGCCCTGACGCAGCTGGTAGCGAATGTCGTGCAGGGCGATGAAGAGGATGTTACTCATCGGCATCAGGCCCGTGCAAATCCGGCCTGCAATCGCCAGCCGCAAATCGCGAGGCCGCTCGCGGCCATGCCGAGGACGATCAGCCAGCTCTGACTGTCGAAAGACCATGCTGCGGCTGCGGTGATCTCCGTCGTCAGGCGGTCCGCGACAAAACCGTTCGGTGTTCTGCGTCCTATGGCAGCGATCCAGTCGGGCAAGGCTTCGAACGGGAAAAAACTTCCGCCGGCCATCAGCAGGGGAAACAACACGAAAGTGCTGACCAGATCCGCCGCCCGTTTGCTGGAGCCGAGCATCTGCAACGCGGAGAACCAGGCAAAAAGCGCCAGCCCGGACACGGCCGTCCACAGGAGAGAGGGCGCCAACCGTGAGAACGATATCCCGTGATAAACAAATCCGGCGAACAACGCCAAACCGCCGATCAGCGTGATGACCACGGTGGCCGCGAGTGCTTTGCCAGTTACAAAGACTCCGAGTTGTCCCGGCGCGCACACGATGCGGCGCAAGGTTCCCTGCTCGCGCTCGACCCAATAGTCCGCGGCAAGACCGCTGGCGGAGAACATGATCGCCATGAGGACTATTCCCGGCAGCACCAGCAAACCAATCGGCGCGCGGGGTACTTCGGCCGGTGGATCCGCTACCTCGACGACCAGCGCCGCAGGATCGAGGTACGGCACGACTTCCTCGATTTTTGCCTGTATGGCAACGGCAATCGCGGCAACTGTTGTCGAGTCAGGACGGGAATCCGAATGGAAGTCCCGAATCGTCCGGATCTCGTTGCCAAAAAGTTTCTGCGCATAGAAGCCGGCGTCGAGCAGTATCTCCGTAACGTCGCGAATAATGCCGGGCAGGATGACCTGCGCCGGATTGGTCCTCAACAGCAAAGTGACAGGTTTTGCATCGAAAATGGCGTCTTCGAAACCCTCGGGAATGACCAGCAAGGCGCTGGCGTCACCATCGTCGACCTTTTTCAATCCGGCATCCAGGGACACTTTCTCGACCGACAGCAGCTCGCCGAGTTCGCCCAGCGTGTAGGCCCCGGCCACGAGGCCACTCAGAAACGTCTCGTCCTGGTCAGCGAGCAGCAGCACACCCCGCGGCCTGACTCCGTCGTCCGACATCAGCAGGGTCATCAGGCCTCCGACCAGAAACGGAATGGCTATCCAGATGAGGATCGCTGTCGGATCCTGCCGCCAGCGCGACAAGTCCTTCCTGATAGAGTGCAAGAGCATCGGCATGTGTTACTCGCGCAGCTCTTTGCCAGTTAGCAGCAGGAACAGCGTTTCGAGATTCGGGCTACGCAGGTTCGTCTGCGACACTTTGCCGCCTGCCGCGGAAAGTGCCGCGAAAATTTCCGGCAGATGCTGCGATCCCGCGGACAATGTGAGCGTCAGGCTCTGTTCGTCCTGTGCGAGTACCTCGAGGCTCTGCATACCGGATTCGGCGAGTCTGCGGATCGCAAGCCGTGACGGTTCTGCGGGAAACATACCGGTTAGCTGCAGTACATCGCGTGCGCCGAGCTGCGATCGCAGCTCATCGACGGTACCGCTGGCGATCAGTTTGCCGTGATCGATGATGGCCAGCGAGTCGCAAAGGAATTCCGCTTCCTCCATATAATGCGTCGTGTACAGGATGCACGCGCCATCCGCGCGTTCGGCCTGCACCATGTCGAAAAGTCTCTTGCGCGATTGCGGGTCGACACCGGCAGTCGGTTCGTCGAGCAGGATGACCGGCGGCTTGTGCACGACACCGCAGCCGAAATTCAGGCGGCGCTTCATGCCCCCGGAGTAAGTCTTCGGCAGATCTTTGGCCCGATCGGCCAGGCCAATGGTGGCAATGACTTCTTTGATCCGTGTCTCGAGTTTTGCACCGCGAAGTCCGTAGGCTTTTCCCCAAAAGCGCAGGTTGTCGATCGCCGGCAGATCCTCGTAGATTGCCAGCTCCTGCGGCACCACGCCGAGCAGCTTCCGCGCGGCCTTCGCTTCTGCCTGCACGTCGCATCCGCCTACGGTGATCGAACCGGAGGTGGGCTTCAGCAGGCCCGAAATACACCGGATCGTTGTGGATTTCCCGGCCCCGTTCGGCCCGAGCAAACCGAATATCGATCCCTTGCGCGCTTCGAAACTGATGCCTTCGACGGCAGTGACATCGCCGTACTGTTTGCTCAGGTTGGTGACGACGAGCACGGCGTCCTCCGTTTGTGCAGCAAGGTTTACATCTGCGATTGTGTCATTCCGGACTGCTGCCCGGTTTGTCGGTTGCCCGGATGATAGCTGCGCGTCGCGCGCCGCTGTACATCTTCACGGTAGTACGCCACATCCTTGAACGCGCGGTCGACGTACCGTTGTGCCTGATCGTCGAAATGCGGTGAGTCCGGGTCGCTGTTCTGGCCGCCGGCCAGCAACGTCTTCGCCCGCACCTTGTCGCCGAACTCGACGACGGCGACGAAGCTGTTTCCTGACGTGCCGTAAAGTCGCTTGGTCCCGGGATACCGCCTGGCACCGAAAGATGCGAGCGCTCCCCAGTTGCCCGACGCCATGCCGACCGGCAACGACGGCGCCGCATCGTCGAACGGTTGCCGGATATCGCCGTTCAGGCGCTGGTACCGGTTGACCTCGCCCCAGGGCGTATTCCATTGCCCGAAATCGGCCTCGAGCATGGCAACCGTCTCTGAAAAAATACGCAGGCGCTCTTCCGGCGCCGAACCGGTGCCGAAGTGTGTGATCGTTTCCAGGTCGGATGCGCCCTGCAAGCTCTCCGGGATTGCTCCTTGCTCTTCGTAGGCAGCGCCGTAGAAATGCGCGAGCGTCATTGCCACCGAATCCGCCGTCACACGCAGGTCCCAGCCGCGAAGGGCGGCAATGGCGTCGGCAATCTGCGGCATGGGTTCCGAAGCCCGGTCGTAAGCTTCGATGAGTGCGGGAACGAGCTGCTCGAATCCCGGCAGGTACGGGTCATAGGCAAGATCGATCAGTTTCTCGAGCGTGATGCCGGACTGGCCTGTCAGCACGCGCACGGCATGAATACCGCGGAAGTTTTCCGGGTCCGGGGCCATGTAGTGCGGGTAATTTTCACGCACCGGGCTGAATTCCGCGGCAGCGGTGAACGGCGTCGAATTGCAGTTCTGGATCCAGCCATTCGGCGGATTCAGGATCGAGACGATCTCGTCCACGGTGTGCAGGCCTTGCCAGTCGGTCGCGGGATCGCTGCCGTCGACGGGCTTCGAATAGTCGAATTTCGGATCGCGTTTTGGCACGAAATTGCCATGATAGTAGGCGATGTTGCCCTGCGAGTCGGCATACACGGTATTGTTCGAGGAGTTGGTCCGGATATTCATCATGTCGCGAAATGCGGCATGGCCATCGAGTTTGGTGCGCATAAACGACTGCTCCAGCGCATGTACCGGATCCCAGTTGATCCGCGTGACCACCCACTCGCCGTCGATTGCATGGGTAACCGGACCGTGATGCGTGTGATACATGGAAAAGGTGCGTTCGGACGTGCCGTCGCCGTCCTTGTAGCGCAAGGTAACCTGCGAAACCCGCACAGGGCGGATTTCCTCACCGTAGCGGTACTTGAGCAGGCCCTGTTCCTCGAATACGTCCTCGACGAATTCATCGATGAAATCGACCGATGTCGAGGTGTGCATCCAGCCGGTGTTCTCGTTGAAGCCCTGGTAAACGAAGAACTGACCCCAGGTGACCGCGCCGTAGGCATTCAGGCCTTCCTCGCTGACCACGTGTATCTCGCCGCGAAAGAAGAACGAGGTGTGCGGGTTGATCAGCAGCATTGCATTGCCGGATTCGGTGAGTTTCCCGGAAATGGCGAATCCGTTCGATCCGCGCGGTTCGGAGTAGGAACGGGAAGCACTGCGAATGCTGTTGGCCGGTCCTTCGGCTCCGTAGAACGCGCGGATACCCTCGAGGGGAATCTGTTCGATATCACCGCCGATCGAGCCCTCGCTGAAGAACATCGGCATCCAGGGTTCGAATCGGCTCAGCAATCGCGGCCTCACTTCCGGATGCGTCAGCAGGTAGTAATTCACGCCATCGGCGAAAGCATCGCACAGCGCTTTCAGCCAGTCCGGGGCCGACTCGTATGCGGCTCTGGCTTCGTCGACCGTCATGTAAAGTCGTGCACGAAGGTCGCTGTAAAGCGCTACTTCGCCCTCGACTTCGGCGAGCCGTCCGGTCGCCCAGATGTAGTTTTGTTCGACACGATGGAAGTCGTCTTCACTTTGTGCGTACAACATGCCGAACACGGCATCGGCATCGGACTTCGCATAAATATGCGGCACACCGAAGTCGTCGCGGATGATCGTGACATTCTGTGCGCGGGCCTCGAGCCGCGCATGCTCGGCGTCCCGGGTCTCACCCTGGCAGGCAACCAATACCCATAACAGCTGGTACACGGCCAGCCGTGCCGGCAAACGTTTCAAGAACATGCATTCCCCCTGGTGCGCGCGGCGGGCTTGCCTGCTCGCGCCGTCGTCAGCTTAACTTACCCCTGAGCCACTGGTGGAAATCCCAAAGGACATACTCCTGCGGAACCAGTATGCCATGTTGGTGGCGGCGGCTCCTGAGACCCTGCTGGTTCAGCTCGCACACGCGGCCGTCCTGTTCGAGCAACAGGCGCCCTACGGCGAACAGGCGGTCGAATTCTCCGGCGCAGGCGTCGGCCGTGTCCGGCAGCAACAGCCAGTCGATGACAAGCTCGATCGCCTCCGGCCCCCGCGGCAGCATGCGCACACTGCGCACGTAGTCCGGGTGTGCCACCACAAACATGCTGGCGGTGAAAGATGCAAAAGTCATTCCGCTGGCAATATCGGATTCGCTCAGGCCCGGTAGCACCGGCAACCGCGTCTGGCCATCCATCGTCCAGGTTCGCATACCCGGTGCGACGCGCGGTCGCCCGTCATCGCCCGGCTGCACCGGCTGCCAGTCCGGTGTATCGGCATAACTCAGTACGGCCTGTCGATACAGCGGAACCAGTTTGCAAAGTTCCGGATGCACTCGCGGGCAGTGATAGCACTCCGAATAGTTTTCCCAGAATACTTTCCAGTTGCAGGCCAGTGTGCGCCGGTCCTGCTGAACCGATTTCATATCGGCAAGCGGCCAGCGTTGCAGCAAACAGGCTTCCTCTCCGAGGAATTCCGCAAGCGGGGTGCCGGGTGTCTCCGCCAGGTTTGCAAAAATGTAGCCACCCCAGGTGTCGGCATGCACGCGGTACAGGGAATAGTCGACCTTGCGAAAATCCGCAGCCGGCAATTTCGACGGCGTCGCCGCGAGCTCGCCATTCAGGGTGTAAGTCCAGGTGTGGTACGGGCAGACGATGCGGCCGTTGCGAAACCGGCCGCGCTCCTCGGTGCATAACGCGGATCCGCGGTGGCGGCAGGTATTGTGGAATATGCGCAACTCGTTATCCGCATTGCGAGTGACGACCAGCCGCTGGGTACCGATGGTGGCCAGAAAGAAATCGCCGGCGTGCGGAACCTGCTCCAGCCGACCGACACAGACCCAGTCGCGGTACCAGACGGCATCGAGTTCCCGCGCGTAGTGCCCGGCATCGTAATACCACCGACCGGGTAACGATGCTTCGGTGCGCGACAAAGTAGTCATGGCAGCGGATTCTGGCACAAAGCTTTACCCTAATCTTCACTCACGCGCTAAAGTGCTTTGCAATGCAACCGGGGGACACCATGTTATTCAAGCAACGATTGCAATCAGCGGCCAGCCCGATCCTGCTCTCCTGTTTTATTGCGGCCGTGACACAGGCGACTCCGGCAGCAGACTTCGACAAACTGCTCGCGGAACATTGGGCTACTGCAACTCGGGAACAGGTGTACTTCCGCACCGACCCGGACGCCTGGCGCATGACCGGCAAGCTGGCGGAATTCACCAAAGTAGCGCGGGCACGGCGCCAGCAATACAACGACGCAGTGCTCGAAAAACTTGAATCCATCGATGTCGCCAGTCTGTCTGCCGCGCAACAACTGACCTACCGGCTATTCGAATACGAGAGACTCGCCGAGCAGGAAAGCTACCTCCAACCGGACCACCTGTTTCCCATTACGTCGATGTTCGCTTATCACACCTATTTCGCGGACGTACCGGCCGGTATGTCGTTTCTCACAACCAAGGACTACGCCAATTACCTGGTGAGCCTCGACGACTTTCCACGATTCAACCGCGAGCACCTCGACCTCATGCGCGAGGGTGTGGCGCGCGGTTACACGCAGCCGTGCGATGCCATGCAGAACGTTGGCGAAAGCATTCAGGCTCTGATCGTCGACGATCCGGCAAAAAGTTCCCTGTACGGGCCGTTCGTACGCTTCCCGGCGTCGGTCCCTGTTGCGACGCAGGAAGATATAACCAAGCGAGGCAGCTCGCTCATCCTGCAAAAAGTCATCCCTGCGTATCAAGAGCTGCTGCAATACTTCGATGCCGAATACATGCCGCATTGTCGCAAAGAGGCCGGGATCGGATCACTCGAGGGCGGCCTCGACTTTTATGCATGGCGCGTGCGCTATTTCACTACCACGGAGATGACGGCGGCTGAGATCCACGAACTCGGCAAATCCGAACTGGCGCGCATACGCCGGGAAATGGATTCGATTATCGAGGCGAGCGGTTTCGAGGGAGATTTCGCTCAGTTCCTGCATTTTTTGCGCACCGAACCGCGCTTCTACGCGAAAGGCATTCCCGAACTCCTGGGGCGCGCGGCGCTGATTGCAAAGACTGCCGAGGGCGAGCTGCCGCGCTTTTTTACCGTGCTTCCGCGCGGCACTTACAACATCAAATCCAATGCGGGCCGCGGCTCCTATTACATGCCGTCCGCCGGTGACGGCAAAACCGCGGGAACCTACTTCGTCGGCGCGGCCAGTCTCGATTCGGAACCGCTGTACGTGCTGGAGGCGCTCACCCTGCACGAAGGCGTGCCCGGGCATCATTTGCAAACGGCGCTGGCAATGGAGCTCGACCTGCCGGAATTCCGTCGCACGGTTTATCACTCGGCCTTCGGCGAAGGCTGGGGTCTGTATTCGGAGAGCCTGGGAAAGGAAATGGGTTTTTACACCGATCCGTACAGTGATTTCGGCCGCCTGACCTATGAAGCCTGGCGCGCCTGCCGGCTGGTGGTCGATACCGGCATGCACGCATTCGGCTGGACACGCGAGGATGCGATTCGTTTCATATTGCAGAATACGGCGCTGAGCGAACCGGAAGTCGAGAGCGAGGTCGACCGGTACATTACCTGGCCGGCCCAGGCGCTGGCGTACAAAATCGGCGAAATCCGCATTCGCGCCCTGCGGGAAAAGGCCGAGCGAGTTCTTGGTGTCGACTTCGATCTGCGACGCTTTCACGATACGGTCATAGGCAATGGCTCGCTGCCGATCGACATCCTCGATGAATTAATCGATGCCTGGATCGACAACGAGTTACGCAACGCCGGAGGATAGGCACGAGGGCTGGCGCCCTATTTGACATATAGCATCGGCAACAACTGCCCGCGAGCTTGATGCAGTTCCTGTAAGCATTCGTCGTTCGACGGCATAATCCCTCTGGTTCGAGTCGCGCTGTGACGATGGCAGGGAGCCGTGCCAATGAACAGGAAAGTGACCAGGATGGTGGCTGCAGCGACAGCGTCAGTGATGATGCCACTGACCATGCAGGCCGCAGCCGAGGAACCACCGGCTGCCGCGAGGCCGAATACGACCGTCATGGCGGTCGAGGCCGGCACCTCATTGTTGCCGAAGCGCTGGTGCGTCGAAGCGCACATGATCACGCCGTCGCTGGCAATTCCGTTCAGCCTGCGTGAGCCGACGGGCGTCGCCTGGCAAGGCGCCGGCCAGTCCGTTTACGACTTCCAGCTTGTAGACGTTGTCGCGGACCGAACCTCGCTGTCATACCGCCTGGCAGATTTTGGCAGCGACCGGCTGGTAACCTTCTGGAGCAGCGATACGCTGGGGGTTTTCCTTGGCATATCCGAAGGCGGATACTTAAGTCTCAGCATTGGGCCCTGACTGCCGCTGGTAGCATCGGAAGCGCCCGATTTTCTTTCAGGTTTCCCCGATGTCCTCGTTCCAAAGAGACGGGCTCGCAGCGATGAAGTCGTTCATCAACTGCCGGCACTCGTTGCTGTCCGCATACTGAAGTTCGACGCCTCGTGAACGCAGGTATTCCTCGGGCCCCTTGAAGGTCGTGTTCTCTCCTATGACGACCCGCGGAATGCGGTACAGCAGGATTGCCCCGCCGCACATATCGCAGGGGGACAAGGTCGAGTACAGCGTCGCTCGCCGGTAGTCTGCGGCGGTCAGGCGGC
>Ga0299906_10004787_pt1 | contig 11067 bp, 10 predicted proteins | sample RVTome_14_FD_200259 | JGI IMG/M metagenome (GOLD analysis project Ga0299906, IMG submission 200259) | Soil microbial communities from uranium-contaminated site in the Upper Colorado River Basin, Wyoming, United States - RVT145D125 (version 2) ... | reverse complement strand
GTGCGTCCCGCCGCGACCAGCGCCTGCCCGGCCACCTGCCCGCCGAAGACGCGCACGCGGTCCTCCTTGGGCGTGCGCCCGCGGAAGATGTTCATCTCGATCTCCTCGAGGTCGAGGATCGAGACCAAGAGGTCGAGCGCCGCGCCCACGTGTCCGCCTACATGTAGAGGCCGCCGTTCGGCGCCAGCACCTGGCCGACGAAGAAGCTCGACTCGTCGGAGGCGAGGAAGACGGCGGTGGCGGCGACCTCGGCGGCGGTGCCGAGGCGGCCGGCGGGCGTCTGGGCGATGATCGACGCCCGCATCGCGTCGGTCAAGGCGCCGAGGAGCGGCGTCTCGATGTAGCCGGGTGCGATCGCGTTCACCCGCACGCCGCGCCCGATCACCTCGCGTGCGACCGACTTGGTGAAGGCCGTGATGGCGCCCTTGGCCGCCGAGTAGTCGGGGGCGCCGGCGATGCCGGTCAGCGACGCCAGCGAGCCCATGTTGACGATGCAGCCCCGGCCGTTCGCCTCCATCACCTTGAGGGCCTCGCGCGTGCAGTAGAACGTGCCGTCGAGGTGGACGGCGAGGGTCCGGCGCCACGCGCCGTCCTCCATGGTCTTGGTCGCCTCGAGCGAGCGCGTCGTCCGCCCCGTGGTCATGACCTCCTGGATCATGGCGTCGCTGTTGGCGCGCACCTGGTCGGTGACGTGGACGAAGCCGGCGTTGTTCACCAGCACGTCGAGGGCCTGAAAGTCGCCCATGTGCTTCGCGAACATCTGGAAGACGGCGCGGCTGTCGGAGACGTCGGCCGGAAACGGCGCGGCCTCGCCGCCGCCGGCGCGGATCTCGCCGGCCACCGCCGCGGCCGCGTCGGCGCCGAGGTCGTTGACGCCGACCGCCGCGCCCGCGCGCGCGAAGGCGAGGGCGATCTCGCGGCCGAGCCCCGAGCCGGCGCCGGTGATCAGCGCGACCTTGCCCTTGAGTCGCATGGAACCTCCCTGCTACGGTCGCGCATCGCCACCGCGATCGCACATCCCCCCGGCGTTGTCCACATCGTGAGCCACGGTCCGCACTGCCTCGACGGCGTGACCGCGGCGGTGGCGGTCGCGCGCTTCCACGCCGGCCGCGACGTGCGGACGCGCTTCGCGACCAATCCCGAGATCGACGCCACGGTGCGCGCGGTCGCGCCGCCGCCCCCGGGCGCCGGCGCCGACCTCTGGATCACCGACATCGGCTGGCGCGAGCCCGAGACCGAGGGCCACCTGCGGGCGCTCGCCGCGGCGGGCGTGCGCGTGCACTGGATCGACCACCACCGCACCGCGATCGAGCGCCTGCGCGGCGGCGCCGTCGACGTGCCGTTCACCACCATGGTCGTCGAGGACACCTACGCCGCCGCGCGCCTCACCTGGGAGCACCTGCGCGACCGGCTCGTCCGCGAGGGGCGCGACGCCCCCGACTTCCTGGCGCTCGAGCACCTGGTGATGCTGGCCGACGACAACGACCGCTGGATCCACGCCCTTCCGGGCTCGCGCGAGCTCGCGCTGACGGTCGCCGCGATGCGCGGCACCGAGGCCTACGAGAGCCTCCTCGGCGTCGACGCCGCCGTGACGCCCACGCCGGCGATGCGCGCGGCCGAGGCGCGCGTCCGGACCGAGGTCGCCGCCACCCACGCGCTCGCCGAGCGCACGCGCCGCGACCGCCGGGTCGGCGACGTCACCGTCGCTGCCGCGTGGTGCGCCGGCTACCCGAGCGAGATCGGCGACGCCTGGGGCCGGCAGAGCCCGAACACCGTGATCGCGCTCTACGACACCCGGAGCGAGAGCGTGAGCCTCAGGCGCTCGCCGGCGTGCGCCGTCGACCTGTCGCGCGTTGCCGAGACCTTCGGGGGCGGCGGCCACGCCGCGGCCGCCGGCTGTCGCATCCCCGACATCGGCTCCCGGGACGCCGAGGCGCTCGCGGCCCTGATCGCCGAGGCCGTGGCGCGGGTCGGGACCCCGCGCTGACGCCCGGGGCGCGGGCGAGAACGGGGCAGGGTTTGGCCCGAGTTGACAGGAAAAAAACCCCGTCGTTATAGTCCCCTGTCTCCCCGCGCGCGTAGCCGTCGCTCATGAGTCAGGCCGAAAGGAGTCGTCCGATGCCCCGTTTCGACGTATACCGTCCCGCTGTCTGGGGCCTCGCGCTCGCGCTCGCGGCGCTCGCATCGCCGCGTGGCGCCGCGGCCGAGGTGCAGGTCGGGGAGCTCGTCACCAAGGCCACGGCCGGCAAGGTGAAGGGCCTCGTCTCCGACGGCGTGCAGTACTGCGTCGACCACGGGATGAACATGCAGATCGTCCCGTACGAGAAGATCCCGATGCCGCAGATCTACGAGGAGGCCACCGAGAAGTACGCGGCGCAGGTGAAGCTCAACCCGGACACCACCCTCGAGGGCTACGTCGCCGGCCGGCCGTTCCCGATCATCGACTTCGAGAACGACCCGCAGGCGGCCATCAAGGTGATGCACAACTTCCAGCTCACGCACTACTTCACCGACGACCTCGCGCTCAACCTCTTCGACGCCGACACCGGGGCGATCGAGACCAGCCACGACGGCAAGCGGCGCTACAACGTCGAGCGCCACTTCGTCCTCGACTGGCTGCGCGTCCTCCAGTTCACCGGGCGGCTGGTGGTCGATCCCAAGCCGACGCTCGAGCCGAACGACGACAAGACGTTCCGCAAGGCCGGCCTCTACCCGGTCATCGAGCCCTTCGACCTGAAGGGCATCGGCGGCATCAACTACCGCTACCTCGACCCGCTCCGGCAGGACGACCTCTGGCTCTACATTCCGAGCCTCCGCCGCGTGCGCCGGCTCTCGAGCGCGCAGCGCTCGGAGGCGCTCTTCGGGCAGGACGTCGACGTCGACAGCTACGGCGGCTACGCCGGCCAGATCCCGTGGTTCGATTGGAAATACCTCGGCAAGAAGCCGATGCTCGCCTCGCTCCACGGCTCCAACATGCCGCCGGTGCCGTGCGAGGAGGACGGGCACGTCACCTTCTGCGAGAACTGGGAGACGCGGCCCGAGGTGCTCATCATCGAGGGCATCCCCAAGGCGGCGGCGTACGCGTTCTCGAAGCGCGTCATCTTCGTCGACCTCGAGAGCTACTTCATCATCTACTCCGACCTCTACGACCGCGGCGGCGAGCTCTGGAAGGTCGTGATGCAGAACATCCGCACCGACAAGCGGCCGAATCCCAAGGTCGCGTTCGAGTACGACGCCCCGCGCATGTTCATCTACGGCTTCACGGTGGTCGACATGCAGCTCCAGCACGGCACCCGCGTGGCGATCCCCGGCATGGCGTTCCAGGACGAGCCCGGGTGGTACATCGACGTCGGCGCGAAGTACGGCGGCGAGGAGAGCTGGTTCACCATCGCGGCGCTGATCCGCGGCGGGCACTGACGCGCGCGCGGGGCCGGTGACGGCCTGGTGAGAAATGCAGGCTAGCACGGCGCGGCCGCATCTCACGCACGTCGCCCTGCGGGTGCGCGACCTCGACCGCTCGATCGCCTTCTACGCGCGCTTTGGGGGCCTCGCCGTCAGCCACGAGCGGGTGGACGACGGCACGCGCGTGGTGTGGCTCGCCGAGGATCCGGACGACCCGCCGTTCGTCTTCGTGCTGATCCCGATGGCGCACGCTGCCGCCGAGCAGCCGGGGGTGCACCACTTCGGCTTCGCGCTCGCGAGCCGGGCCGCCGTCGACGCGCTCGCCGAGCGCGCCCGCGCCGACGGCGTGCTGCGCGGCGAGCCGAAGGACGCGGGGCCGATCGTCGGGTACTACTGCCTGGTCGAGGATCCCGACGGCAACTGGCTCGAGTTCTCGCACGGACAGCCGATCCACCCGCGCGAGATCGCCGCCGCGCGCTGAGCGCGGCGTCCCCGACCCGAAAGGAGCCCGCGATGAGGATCCGCGCCGCCGTCGCCCACGCCCCCGGGACGCCGCTCGCGATCGAGACCGTCGACCTCGAGGGGCCGCGCGCGGGCGAGGTCCTGATCGAGGTGCGCGCGACCGGCGTCTGCCACACCGACGCCTACACGCTCTCCGGCAAGGATCCCGAGGGCCTCTTCCCCGCGATCCTCGGACACGAGGGCGCGGGCGTGGTGGTGGAGGTCGGTCGCGGCGTGACCTCGGTCGCGCCGGGCGACCACGTCATCCCGACCTACGTTCCCGAGTGCCGCCAGTGCCCCGCGTGCCTCAGCCGCAAGACCAACCTCTGCACCGCCATCCGCGCCACGCAGGGGCAGGGCCTGATGCCCGACGGCACCAGCCGCTTCGCGCTCGGCGGCACCCGCGTGCACCACTACATGGGGACCTCCACCTTCGCGAGCCACACCGTCGTGCCCGAGATCGCGGTCGCGAAGATCCGCCCCGACGCGCCGTTCGACAAGGTCTGCTACGTCGGCTGCGGCGTGACGACCGGCATCGGCGCGGTCATCAACACCGCCCGGGTCGAGCCCGGGGCGACGGTGGTGGTGTTCGGCCTCGGCGGCATCGGCCTGAACGTCGTGCAGGGCGCGCGCCTCGCGGGCGCCGGGACGATCGTCGGCGTCGACGTCAACCCGGCGCGCCGGGCGCTCGCCGAGCGCTTCGGCATGACCCACTTCGTGAATCCGCAGGAGGTCGAGGGCGACCTCGTCCCCTTCCTCGTCGACCTGACCGGCGGCGGCGCGGACTACAGCTTCGAGTGCATCGGCAACGTCGCGACCATGCGCCAGGCGCTCGAGTGCTGCCACCGCGGCTGGGGCGTGAGCGTCATCATCGGCGTCGCCGGGGCGGGGGAGGAGATCGCCACCCGGCCGTTCCAGCTCGTGACCGGCCGCGTCTGGAAGGGCACGGCCTTCGGGGGCGCGCGCGGCCGCACCGACGTGCCCCGCATCGTCGACTGGTACATGGAGGGCCGGATCAACATCGACGACCTGATCACCCACACCATGCCGCTCGACGACATCAACCGCGCCTTCGACCTGATGCACGCCGGTGAGTCGATCCGGAGCGTCGTCCTCTACTAGCGATGCGGATCGTCGTGCTGGTGAAGCAGGTGCCGGTCGTCGCCGACCTGGCGTTCGATCCCGCCACGCGTACGCTGGTGCGCGCGGGCGTGCGGCTCGAGGTGAGCGCCTTCGACGTCCGCGCCCTGATCCGCGCGTGCGCGCTGCGCGACGAGCTCGGCGGCGAGGTGGTGGCCCTGACGATGGGCCCGCCGGCGGCGCGCGACGCCCTCGGCTACTGCCTCGCGCTCGGCGCCGACCGCGGCGTCCACCTGCTCGACCCCGCCTGCGCGGGCTCGGACACGCTCGCGACCGCGCGCGCGCTCGCCGCGGCGCTCCGCCGCGAGGGCTTCGACCTGGTGCTCGGCGGCCGCGCCAGCGTCGACGCCGAGACCGGGCAGGTCGGGCCCGAGGTCGCGGAGCTGCTCGACCTGCCGCAGATCTCCTGCGCCCGCACGCTCGCGGTCGCCGGCGGCCGGGTGCGCGCCGAGCGCGAGACCGACACCGGCTTCGAGCTCGTCGAGTGTCCGCTGCCGGCGCTCGTCACCGCCGCCGAGGACCTCGCCGAGGAGCGCTTCCCGCGCCGCGCCGACCGCGAGGCGGCCAAGGACCGTCCGATCGTCACCCGGACGATCGCCGAGCTCGGCCTCGATCCCGCGAGCGTCGGCGCCGCCGGCTCGCCGACCGCGGTGACGGGCCTCGAGTCGATCGACGTGGCGCGCGCCGGGCGCATCCTCGAGGGGCCGCCGGTGGAGGCCGCGCGCGCGCTCGCCGCGCTGCTTGCCGCCGGGGACGCGCTCGCGCCCGCGGCGGTCCCGCCGGCCGCCGCGGCGGCGGCGCCCGGGACGCGCGATCCGGCGCGCGCGCTCTGGGTGCTCGTGGAGATGCTGGCCGGCCGCGTCCGCCGGGTGTCGCTCGAGCTCCTCGGCAAGGCGGCCGAGCTCGGCGCGCGCGGCGGCGGCGAGGTGGTGGCGGTGGCGGTCGGGCAGGGGGGCGCGGATCTCGCCGCGGCCCTCGGCGCGGCGGGCGCCGACCGCGTGCTGGCGGTCGACGGCCCGGCGCTCGGCGCCTACGCGACCGAGCCCTGGACGGCGGTCCTGGCGGACCTGATCCGCGCCCGCCGTCCGGCGGCCGTCCTCCTGCCCTCGACCTACACCGGCCGGGACCTCGCGCCGCGCGTCGCCGCCCGCCTCGGCCTCGGCCTGACCGGCGACTGCATCGACCTCACGCTCGACGACGCCGGGCGCCTGGTGCAGTGGAAGCCGGCGTTCGGCGGCAACGTGGTGGCGCCGATCCTCTCGCGCACCGTGCCGGCGATGGCGACGGTGCGGCCCGGCATCCTGGCGCCGGCCGCGCCGCGCGCGGCGGTGGCCGCGGTCGAGCGCGTCGCCGCCGCCGGCGTCGCTGCGGGACGGGTGCGCGTCCTCGGGGAGCGTCCGGCGCCCGGTGTCGAGCGCGCCGCCGCGCTCGACGAGGCGGCGATCGCGCTCGGCATCGGCATGGGCATCGGCGGCCCGGAGGCGCTCGACGAGATCGCGGCCTTCGCGGCGGCGCTCGGCGGCGCCGCCCTCGCCGCCACCCGCGACGTCACCGACGCCGGCTGGCTGCCCCGGCAGCACCAGGTCGGCCTCACCGGCCGCGCGATCGCGCCGCGCCTCTACATCGGCATCGGCGTGCGCGGGGCGTTCGAGCACATGGTCGGGCTGCGCCGCGCCGGGACCATCGTCGCGATCAACAAGAACCCGAAGGCGCCGGTCTTCAAGCAGGCCGACTTCGGCCTGGTGGCCGACTGGCGCGACGTCCTCCCGCCGCTGGTCGCGGCGCTAGCAGTCCGTTGAAGAACTCGCGTGCGCCAGCTTGCGTGGCATCGCGGCCAGGATCAAGGCGCCGAAGCGCAGGAGATATCGCGCATATCGCCGAGCTTCGGCAACGCCGAGCCTGGCCGTGAGGGCGCGCAAGATGGCGTGCGGGAGTTTTTCAACGGGCTGCTAGGGACTCTTCAGTCCACTACTCGCTGACGCGCTCGACCGGGAGGACGAGGCGCCCCGGGCCGGGGAGGCCGGTGCTGGCGTTCAGGGCGGTCGCCCGGGTCGCGCCGGCGCAGAACGTCGCGACCCAGGTCGGACGCGTCGGGCTGCAGGTGCCGGTCGCCGCGATCGTGGCCGCGAAGCAGGGACGCGGGCGCGCGATACAACGGCCGGCGCCGGGGTGGCGCGTCTCGCAGTCGGCGGCGGCGGCCTCCAGGCGGCATTCACGAAAGGGCTGCCCCTCGCAGACGCCGTCCACCGGACCGCCGTCGCAGCGCTCGCCGTCCGGACACGTGCCGCTGACGCACGCCGTGCGGTGCATCTGCCCGGCGCACGGGCAGGCGCCGCCGGGGCGCGTCGCGGCGCACGCCGGTCCGCCGGCAAGGCGCGCCGTCCCGGTGCCGAGCGGCGTCAGGTCGATCGGCAGGTCGCCGATGCCGTCGCCTCGCGGCGGGCAGTCGTGCGAGGTGGCGCCGAAGGCGGCGCTCCGTCCCTGCGCGTCGCACGCCGCGCCGGCGTGCGCTCCGCCCTCGCAGCGACCCTCGCGGCGGCCGTCGTTGGGTGCGCCGTCGCCGGCGCAGACCGGGCACGGCCGCGCCACGCTCTCGGCGAGGTGGACGCGGGCGGTCAGGCGGAGCTCGATCGCGGCGCAGCCCGTGGCGCGCTCGAGCGAGCCGCCGAGCGGCGCGCGCAGGCGGTTGACGATGCAGGCCGGAATGCCGCCGGCGGCGAGCGGAATCGGCGCGCCGAAGGGGTCGCCCGCGGCGCCGCCGGCGACCGCGCAGGGGGCGTCCTCCTCCGGGCAGGTGACCGGGAAGGCGAGCACCTGATCGGCCGGCCACGCCTGCGCGTGGGCGATGCCGGTCCAGCCGAGGTCGACGCGCGCGCCGGGAAGGATCCGGTAGCGCACCAGCCTGCTTGTCTCACCAGGTTTCGTCGCGAGAGCGTGGAGGCGCCTGTGCCGCAAGGCCGCACGGACCGAGGCGCCCGGAGGCATACTCGTGCAGTATGTCGAGGACGCCGAGGGAGTACGGCCTTGCGGCGCAGGCGCATCCGCGCTCGCAGCAGAAAGCTGGTGAGACATGCAGGCTAGCTCGGGCGGAGCGCCCGCGGCCGGCCTCCGCCCTCCCGCCACCAGCACGAGAACGGCCGCGAGCGCCGCCGCCCCCACCCCGATCCTCACGTCGCGGCCAGACGCTCGATCGCGTCCCACTCCGCCTGGCGGACGGGCATGACCGAGAGCCGGGGCAGCCGCACGAGCGGAAACGACGCCAGGCCCGGGCGCGCCTTGATCTCCGCCAACGTCACCGGCCGCCGGAGCTGCTCCACCGCCGCGACGTCCACGACCACCGCCTTCGGGTCGCTGGATCCGGGCTCGGGATACGGGTCGGAGATTGCCCGGGCGATGCCGACGACCGCCTTCTCGTCGCCCGTGTGGTAGATCAGCACGCGGTCGCCGCGCGCGATCGTGCGCAGGTGCTTGCGGGCGACCGCGTTCTTGACGCCGTCCCAGGTCGTACGCCGGTCGCGCGCCAGATCCCGGTACGAGTAGGCGCCCGGCTCGGTCTTGAAGAGCCACATCCCCGCCATGATCGTCCCGGCGGTTAGCACAGCGGCCACCGTTGGGCGAGCCGCCCACTGACCGCGTCCAGGCAACGCGCGGCGTGGGGCAAGGACCCGAGCGGCACCGAGATCCCCGTCTTGAGAAGAGTATCCAGATCGGGTTAGTAGGAATGAGTCGGACCGGAGCGCTCAATGAACGGGCACGAGCACGATACACCGGGCTGGCTCCTGCTCGTCGACGACGAGGAGCCGTTTACGCGGGTGGCGGTCCGCGAGCTCCGCGCCGCCGGCTTCGCCTGCGACCGCGCCGCCGCGGCGGCGACCGCCGCGACGGCGTTCCGCCGCCGCCGCTACGAGGTCGTGATCGGCGACCCCCGGGTCTGCGGTGGCGACGCGCTCGAGCTGCTGGCGGCGGCGCGCCGGGAGCTGCCCGACATCCAGCTCGTCATCGTGGCCGGGCGCGCGAGCCTGGCGAGCGCGCTCAAGGCCATCGAGCTCGGGGTGTCCGACTACAAGGTGAAGCCGGTCGCGCCGCGCGCCCTGGTCGAGAGCGTCGCGCGCGCGGCGCGCAAGGGGCGGGCGCTCGCCCGGCTGCGCTCGCTGCGCGACGAGGTCGCGGAGTGCCTCCACCTCTTGCGCGGCGTGCCTCCGGGCGGCGAGGGCGCGACCGCCCGGCCCCGGCGCGCCGCGCGCGCGCACGCGCCGGCCGCCTACTCGCTGGCGCTGCTGTCGCACCGCGAGCGGACGATCGTGGAGGCGATCGCCAACGGCGAGCGCGTGCGCTCGCTGGCGCGCGCGCTGCATCTGAGCGAGCGCACCGTGCGCAATCACCTGCAAGCGAGCTTCCGCAAGTTCGACGTGCACTCGCAGATCGAGCTCGTCGCGCGACTGCGGGGCACGGCCGGATCCTGACGATCGCGCCGCCCGCCCGGCCGCGGCCGACTCAGGGGAGGGTCTGCGAGCCGAGCGCGAAGAGGTTCACGAGGTAGAGCGCCGGGCCCGTGGCGCCGGTGCCGGCCAGGTCGCCGTCGGCCACGAAGACCGCGAACACGCCCGCGCTGTGGGCGGGCGCGGCGGCGATGGTGCTCGGTCCCGCCGTCACCTGGCTCAGGTCGCCGCGCCGCACGCCGTAGGTCATGGCCTCCGGGCCGGTGCTGCCGGTGTTCAGCAGGTCGTCGCTCGAGACGAAGGTCATGAAGCGGCCGCTCGTGGAGACGGCGGGGTCGGTGCTGGTGCCGTTCGGCGCGAAGGTGATCTGCTCGAGCGCCGACGTGCGGCGCCGGCGCATGAAGATCTGCGTGCCGGTGGTGCCGGCGGCGAGCAGATCCTCGTCGGACTCGAAGGCGATCTGGCGGCCGTTGCGGGAGACCGACGGGTTGCGGGCCTCGCCGGGGCCGTGGCTGAGAAGGCTGAGCTGGCTGAAGTTCTCGAGCAGGTAGACCTGGTTGGTCGTCTGGCCGAGGTTCAGGAGGTCGGCGTCGGACTCGAACGCGATCGCGCGCCCGCCCTTGGCGGTCACCGCGTTGTGGCTCGTGCCGGCGGCGTCGGTGATCTGGATCAGGCCGGCGTTGCCGCTCGCCGCGCACGGGAACGGGCACCCCGCCAGCATGGCGCGCGTCTCGATCAGGTAGATCTGCGTGCCGCCCGTGCCGGTGTTGAAGAAGTCGGCGCTCGACTCGAAGACGAGGTAGCGCCCGCGCTCGTCGGCGCGTGCGTTCTGGCTGTCGCTCGCGCCGGCGGTGAGCTGTCGCACCGCCCCGGACTTGCGGTCGACGTCGAAGATCTGCCGGACGCCGGCGTCGAGGGCGTCGTAGACGACCCGGCGCGCGAGGCGGCCGGCGGTGCCGCGGCGGGCGTCGCCCGGCCCGGTGGTGAGCTGCTCGATCGCGAGGCCGCCGCCGCGGACGCGGCTGCGGAGGTCGAAGAGAAAGATCTGCCGCGTGGTGTTACCGTTGCCGACGATGTCGGCGTCGCTGTCGAAGATGACATAGCGGAAGCCGGCCCAGCTCGGGCTCGCGACGGCGCCGGCGCCGCTCGTCGGCGTGACCTGCTCGAGCGCGGGCGTCTGCCGGTGCAGGGCGTGTGTCCCGGCCGGCAGCGTGACCAGGAGCGCGGCGAGCGCGGCCAGGGCACGTGCGGCGAGCGTGGAAGTGGGCGTACGGCTCATCGGGCGGGACCTCCGAGAGGGAGTCGAGTCCCGCCACCATGCCCCATCGTCCCGGCCCTTGGCAAGCCGGCAAGTCCCTGCCGAACCTGGCCGAGCGGGGTCAGCCGGCGCCGCCGGGACCGCCCGGCCCCCAGCGCTCCCGCACCCAGGCGAGGGCGTCCTCGCGGGTCGCGAGCGTGCCCTCGAGCTGCTGCTCCTCGACCGCCCGCAGCATCTCGCCGAAGCGCGGGCCGGGGCTCATGCCGAGCGCGATCAGGTCGTGGCCGGTCACCAGCGGCGCCGGCCGCATCTCCTCGGCGGGAAGCG
>Ga0299906_10004786_pt1 | contig 11069 bp, 14 predicted proteins | sample RVTome_14_FD_200259 | JGI IMG/M metagenome (GOLD analysis project Ga0299906, IMG submission 200259) | Soil microbial communities from uranium-contaminated site in the Upper Colorado River Basin, Wyoming, United States - RVT145D125 (version 2) ... | reverse complement strand
AACAGGATGAGGAAACCGACGCGAAGACGACCGGCCCTGGCGATGTGGACTTGATCGCGCTCACGCAGCGTTACGCCGACGTCCTCGTCACCGGTGACCACGCGCTACTCGCGGAGCCTCTGCCGATCCCGGCACTATCACCGCGCGACTTCCTCGACGCGCTCGAGGGCGGCACGAACTAGTGTCCCGAGTCGGAGTTCCCGTGAATATTTCGGGCGCATCTGCGCCCGGAGCGCAAGGCGCGAGGAGGGAGCATATCCGCTGGATATGTGACCGACGAGCAACGCCGCGATCCGGGATGCAGGGCGTTCGAAATGTCGTGCGAATCTTCGACTCGGGACACTAGGGCGTCGCAGGTTCGGGGATCGCGGCTTCCTGGCCGGCGATGCGGCCGCCGCGGCGCCACGCGGCCATGATCACGCCGGCCAGGATCAGGGCCACGCCGCCGAGCTGGACCGGGCTAGGGTCCTCACCAAGGATCACCGCGCCCAGCGCAAGCGCGCCGACCGGCTGCAGCAGCAACAACACCGACGACAGCGCCGCGGGCAGCCGTGGGAGCGAGATCGACAGCAGCAGCCATCCGAGCACCTGCGAGGTCAGCGCGAGCAGCGCGAGCCACCCGTGCGACGGCCACGACGGCGCGAGTTCGCTGCCGTCGATCGATCCGAGGACCATGGTCACCACGGCGGTGACGAGCGTTGCTTCGAACAGCGGACCTGCCGGACGCCGAAGGTCGCGCGCGCCTTCTCGATGCAGCAAGATGAACACCGCATACGCCATTGACGTGCCGACCCCGAAGATGACCCCCAGCGCTGGGTCCTCGCCGAAGGCTCCTTCTCCCACGACGCCCGACACGAACACGACACCGGCCACGACCACCGGGATCGACGCGAAGACGCGAGGGTCGGGGTCCTCGTGCAGCACCACCCAGGCGATCAGGCCGACCACCACGACCTGCAGGTTGCCGAGCACCGTCGCCAGTCCCGCGCCCACAGCGTCGATCGAGTGATGCCACAGCACCAGATCGGCGGCGAACGCCACGCCTGCGATCGCGGCGAGCACGTGCGCGCGGCGGGGGCGCGGACCGAAGCGCGTGCGCTCCACCCACGCGAGCGCGCCCAGCACCGGCAGCGCGTACGCGCAGCGCCACAGGGCCACCGCCGTCGGGGTCGCGTCGGACAGCCGGACGAATACCGCCGAGAACGCGATCGCCGCCGCGCCGAGCACCGCCGCCAGCAGCGGGCGCGCTGACAGGAACGCGAGCGGGGACGATCGGAGGTCGGGCCGGTTCACGGCCGGGATGCTACCCGTCCGAGGTGCGGCTCAACGCGGATATCAGTCGGTCGATCGCCTCCCCGGCCTCGCCGCGCGCGCGCTGCGGGTCGTCGGAGCGCGCGATCACGAGCGCGGCCTCGCCCAGCATCGCGAGCACCATGTGGGCGAGCATCTCGAGCGGCTGCTCGGCGATCAGGCCGGCGTCCATCGCTGCCTGAAGCACGGCCTTCACCAACCCGAAGCCGTACTCCTCGTCGATCGCGCGCCAGCGCTCCCAGCCCAGCACCGACGGCCCGTCGATCAGGCTGACCTGCCGGACCTTCGGGTCCATCGTCATGTCGAGCCAGGTGTTCGCGCCGATCCGCAGGATCTCCAGCGGGTCGCTCGCGTCCTTGACCGCCACCCCGATCCGGTCGGCGCCGCGCGCCTCACAGGTTCGGAAGACCGCCTCGAACAGCGCTTCCTTGTTCGGGAAGTGGTGATAAAGCGCGCCCTTGGAGACGCCGGCGCGCGCGAGCACCTCCTCGATCGGCGTCGCTTCGTAGCCGCGCTCGGAGAACAGCGCCTGGGCGACCCGCACCAGCTCGGCGCGTGTCGCCTCGGCCTGCTCGGCTTTCGATCCCACCCGGCTGAACCGCCTTCCCCACTTGACAGACCGACGGTCGGTATCCTAATATCCCGACCGACGGTCGGTATCTTAACGGCGAGCAAGCTCGCCGGAAAGGAGGAGTCCACGATGGCCGTGCGCGACGTTCTGAAGATCAACGCGCTGTTCTCAGCCCTCAGCGGCCTGATCCTCATCTTCGCAGGCGGGCCTCTAGGCCGGCTGTTCGACGTCCCGCGAACGCTCCTGGTCGCGGTCGGCGCCACCTTGCTGATCTACGCGGCGGACCTTGCGATCACAGCGGTGCGCCGAGGCCTGCGCCGGTTCGAGGTGCTGCTGTTCGCTTCCGCCGACGCGGCCTGGGTGCTGGGCACATCCGGTGTCCTGCTGGTCGCGCCCGAGGTGATCAGCCTGGCCGGACGCCTTGTGCTCGCCGCCGTGGCGGTCCCCGTCGCGACCTTCGCCGCCCTGCAGTTCCGGGCGGCGCGCGCGCTTCGAACGCGGACCGGGACGGCCCTGATCTCGGATGGCGCCCGGTGAGCGACACGATCAACGGCTTCGACGTGATGCGAGGGTTCCTGCCGTCCTCTCCCTTCGTGCAGCACCTGGGCGTGGAGCTGCTCGAGCTGGAACCGGATAGAGCGACCCTACGGCTGCCGTTCATCGAGCAGGTCGTCACCATCGGCGAGACCATTCACGGCGGAGCGATCGCATCGCTGATCGACACGACCGCGATGGCGGCCGCGTGGGCAACCGATCAGGCACCGGCGAGCATGCGCGGCACCACCGTCGGGATCACGGTGAACTACTTGGCGGCGGCCAACAAGACCGATCTGGTGGCGCGCGCGCGGGTGGTGCGACGCGGCCGCAGCCTGTGCCACGTCGATGTGGAGGTCACCGATAGCGACGAGCTGCTCGTGGCAAAAGGTCTGGTCACCTACAAGCTGGGCTAGCTCGCCGCCTTCGAGTCCTGCTTCCGATAGCCTTCCGGCGCCATGACGGTCCTTCCGCCCGTGCCCGCGATCGATGTGCACACACATCTGTTCCCGCCGCGCCTGTCCGCGGCGGTTCGCGGCGCGCTGCACGAGATGTACGGCTGGGGTTTCGACCTCCCCGACGATCCCGTCGAACTCGCGACGTTCCTGGCGGATCGGGGGACGGAGCGTTTCTGCGTGCTCCCGTACGCGCACAAGCCCGGCGTCGCGCGCTCGCTCAACGCCTGGGTGGCCGAGACCACCGCCGCGTTGGACGGTGCGATCGGCTTCGCCTGCGTAAACCAGGACGACGACGATCCGATCTCGATCCTGGACGAAGCCTTCGCGAGCGGGTTGCGCGGTGTGAAGTTGCACCACCAAGTGCAGAACGTCGCCCCCGACGACGAACGCTTGTTCCCCGTCTACGAGCTCATGCTCGAGCGCAACCTGCCGCTTCTCGTCCACGCGGGGAAGGGGCCGACCGACAACGGCCTGGTCGGGCTCGACCGCTTCGCTGCGGCGATGGCGCGATATCCCGACCTGCGTGTGTGCGTCGCGCACATGGGCGCGCCCGAGCAGGAAGGGTTCGTCGCGCTGCTCGAGCAGCATCCGAACCTGTACCTGGACACCAGCGGCCTGGGCGGCATGCGGCTGGATGGGATCGTGACCCAGGCCAACGCGAGCCGGATCCTTTACGGTTCGGACGCCCCGAACATCGCGTTCGACTATGAGCTGAGCATCACCAAGGTGACCGACCTTGGCCTCGGCCCTGCGGCCGAGCGCGCGATCTTCCGCGACAACGCGCGCGCGTTCCTGGGTGAGCTTCCGGGAGTAGTCTCAAGGGGCTAGTCATCCAAGATAGTCAAAGCGCATCTTGTCCGGGGTTGGGCACCACGTCACGCTGGATGACATAGCCACGATGCCCATCACGCCGACACCACGACGAGCTACGGAGCCACCACTCCAGGCGGCGGTCGCGGCGCGCCACCAGGCGGCAGCGGCCGCGTTCGGGATGCGCGCGCTCCAGACCTCGAGCCTCACGGAACTGATCGATGCTGCCGTCGCCGTGGTCGCAGAGGAGCTGCACGCCGATCTCGCGGGGATGCTCGAGGCCTCACCGGTTCCCGACACCTTCGTGTTCCGCAGCGGCGTCGGCTGGCGCGAAGGCATCATCGGTGCAATCACGAAGAGCCAGCCCGGCTCGGCGGTCGAGTTCATGCTGCAGAGCGACGGTCCGGTGGTCTACGGCGATCTTCCGCGCGAGACGCGCTTCACCCCTCCCCGTCTGCTGCTCGATCACGGCGTGCGAGGCGGGGTCGGGGTCATCGTCCGGGGACGAGAAGGCGTGTTGGGGGTCTTGGGAGTACACGCGCGCGCACCCCACCATTTCGCTCCCGACGACGCCAACTTCCTGCAGACCATCGCCAACGTGCTGTCCGAAGCGATGGAACGCGCCACGGCCGAGATGAGGTTGCGCGCGCGCGAGGAACGCTTCCGGCGGCTGGCCGAGGATGCCCACGACATCATCTATCGATACCGGCTGCTCCCCGAGCCGGCGTTCGAGTACGTGAATCCGGCCGTCGAGCGCGTCACCGGCTACTCGCAGGCCGAGTGCTACGCGAGCCCGCGGCTGGCATTCGACATGATCCACCCCGACGACCGCGCGACGCTGCTCGCCGATGGGAACACCAGCGGGGATCCGCCGGGAGCGGTGCGATACGTTCGCAAAGACGGCGGTATCGTATGGTGCGAGCTGCGCACCGTGCCGGTCCACGACGACAGCGGTGTCCTGATCGCGGTCGAATGCATCGCCCGCGACGTGACCGAACGCAAGCGTGTGGAGGATCAGCTCCGTGCCGCGTACGAGCGCGAGCGTCACGCAGCCGAGCAGCTCCGCGGCCTCGACACGATGAAGAACGCGTTCCTCCAGGCGGTCTCGCACGAGCTGCGTACACCGCTGGCGGCGGTGCTGGGGATGGCGGTCACGCTCGAGCAGCGCGGCGACGAGCTGAGCCGTGAGGACCGCGACCTGCTGCTCGGCCGGCTGGCGGTGAACGCGCGCGCGCTGGACGGGCTGCTCACCGACTTGCTGGACCTGGACCGCCTGATGCGGCGAACTATCGAACCGCAACGCCGGCCGACGCTGCTGCTGCGGCAGGCCAAGGACGTCGCAGCCGACGCGGACACCGACGGACGCGCGGTGCACATCTCCGGTGAGGATCTGGTGGTCAACGTCGATACACCCAAGACCGAACGCATCATCGACAACCTGCTCGCCAACGCGATCCGGCATACCCCACTCGGCGCGTCCATCTGGATCGACATCCGCCGCGCCGACGGCGGCGCCGAGATCGTCGTCGAGGACGACGGCCCGGGGATCCCCGACGAGATGAAGCGCGAGGTCTTCGAGCCGTTCCGCACCGGTCCCAGCCTGCACGCGCACGCGCCGGGCACGGGGATGGGGCTTGCGCTGGTCGCCAAGTTCGCCGAGCTGCACGGCGGGCGCGCGTGGGCGACCGACCGCATCGGCGGAGGGGCGTCGATCCACGTGTTGCTGCCCGACGGCTAAATCTGGACGGCCGCGCGCACCTGCCCCAACCGTTCGAAGGACGCCAGCACCTCCTGCTGCTCGTCGGCCAGGTGACGCACGATCACATCGGAATAGCCGGCCTCGCCCAGCCCGGCGATCGCTTCGGCGACCTCGTCCGGGCCGCCGACGATCGTCGCCGACGGATCGAGCCCTCGGTACCCGCGGGCGAGGACGGGCCCTGCCACGCGGTGGGCATCGGCGTGGTCGGCGCCGACGTGGACGTCGCGACGCATCGCGATCGCAGACGGCTCGCGACCGTGCCGCGCGCACGCCTCTCGGTACCGCGCGAGCAGCTCGCGCGCGGCCTCGGGGGTGGGCTCCGGCCCTGCGAGCCACCCGTCGCCCAGGCGTGCGGCCCGGTCGATCGCCGCGGGCGCGTGCCCGCCGATCCACACCTCAACCGGCTCGGGCGGCAGCGGTGTGATGCGTCCGCCCGTGGGAAGCGGCTCGCCGGCGAGCAGCGCGCGCACCGTGGCCAGCCCGTGCTCGAAGGAGGAAGGCCGGCGACGGATGTCGGCGCCCATGCCGGCGAACTGCTGCTCGCCCCCGCCGATCGCGCACTGCATGATGAACCGTCCGTGCGCGACCGCCGCGAGCGTACCGATCTGCTCGGCGACCAGCACCGGGTTCCACAGCGGCAACAGGAACAGGCAGCCTGCGGGCCGCTCGTCCCACTCGGCGAGCAGGCGCCCCAGCATCGGGGTGTTCTGGTAGTACGCCGTCGGGCCGGTGAGATGGTGATCGCCGACGAACAACGAATCGAGCCCCGCGTCCCGCGCGGCGCGTGCGCGTTCGATCATCCAGCGCGCGCCCGTCCGCGCGTCATCGACTGGATAACCGCTGCGCAGCGAGACCCCGACCCTCATGACCCGCCTAGGTTATCGGCAACGATCTCAACGCCTCTCTAGCCGAACGCGCGGTTGCCCCAGCGGTTCAGGTGCGTGATCTGACCGACCGGCTTGCGCGTTGTCGGGCCGTAACGGCCGCGCGGCCAGCCGAGCGGAACCACGCATACGGGTTCGACCCTCAGCGGGAGGCCGAGCGCGCGCCGCGCCGCGATGCGGTTCCACAGCGGCAGCGTGGTCAGCGCCGCGCCCAAGCCCGCGTCACGAGCAGCGAGCAGGAGGTTCTGCACCGCGGGGTAGATCGAGCCGTACCGCGACGCCCGGTAGAGCCACGGCACCGGCCATGAGATCCCGCGCAGGCAGGGCACGATCAGCACGGGGATCTCGTCCCAATGCTCGGCTTGCCACGAGACCGCGTCGGCGATGCGACGCCGTGACGGGTTGCGGCTGGTGAGCATGTAGAACGCGCGCGCGTACACCGACCACGCGATCCGGTTCTGCCTGCCCAGCGCGGCCTTGACCTTGGCGTCGCGCACGACCATGAACTCCCAGGCCTGGCTGTTGCTGCCCGTCGGCGCCTTGGTCGCAAGCTCGATGCACCGCAGGATGACCTCGTCATCGACGGGCTCGTCACGCAGCCTCCTGATCGCGCGCTGGGTCCGGATCGCTTCCTCCAGCTCCATCTCCACCTCCTCCTCGGTGCCGGATGCTACAGGCAGGGACCCGCCTCGCCGGCGTCGACCTACCTGGGGGACCAACGTCGATGGAGGCAGCCATGCGGACGAAGACCATCATCAGCGCGGCGCTCGCGCTGCTCACCCTGTTCCGGTAGCCGGGAGCGCGCACGAGCACTGCACCTCGCAGATCTACCTGTGACTCGGACACCGACTACATCTATCCCGGGGCCGACACCCTGGTCGCGCGCTGGCTGGAGGGCAGCGTGCCCGCGTTCGGCACCCTCGAGTTCGCGGGCGAGACTCACCAGCTCACCTTCCGGGAGACGACCAATGGTCTCGGTGCCGTCGTGGACTCGCAGCAGATCGCGATCGACCCGGCGGACTCTGTGTCCGGCGGCGACGCCGTCGTCACCATCTGCCGCGACGCCGAGGGAACCAGCTGCGACACGCGGGTGTATCGAACGCTGGGCTAGAGTGTCTCGTTAGGATAAGGGAGATTTCCTGCCGTTCAGGGCGCGATCTGCGCCTCGAGTGCAAGGCGCGAGGAGGGCGCATATTCAGGGAGTATGCAACCGACGAGCAACGCAGCAATCGGGGATGCAGGCGCGTTCTGACGGTAAAAGGATTTCCCTTACGAGACACTGACCAGTGTTGCGAGTCAGTGATTCGCATCATTGGTCGTTCCCCAGGTGTTGGGCGGGCCAGCGTATGTTTGAGGTCGTATAGCGCCCTCATCCATACGGGAAGCAAGAACTGGATCGCTGCCCCCGGTCACATGCTGCCCGACATTCTGACTCGCGACGACTAGATGTGCTCGCGCTCGGCCGGCGCGGCGGACGGAGGACCACCCTGTCTGCGGCCTCGCATCGCCGTCCAGAGCAGGAATCCGGCGACGGCGAGCACCAGCGCGACCGCGAAGCCGACGACAGTTCCCCACGGCGTGCCGGGCGCCGGGTCGGCGACCACGCCGGGCGTGAACTCGACCTCGCCGGTCGGGGTAGGCGACGGCGTGGACTGACCGATGGGACGCTGCTGGCCGAACTCCGGAGGCGACTCCTCGCCGCCGCCCCCGCAGGAGAACTCCGGCCCTCGGTCGCGGTTCACGTCGGCGTTGATGCCGTCGGTGACGAAGCCCGCGGCGACCACGATCTCGGCTGCGCAATCCGGACCCGAGGTTTGCACGAACCACTCGTGCGGCGGCTGATCCCGATCAACGCCACACCCGAAGCCGAACCTCAGCTTGTACGTGCCCGGCCTCAGACCGAGGATCTCGTACTCGAAGCCATCGACGCACACGCCCTTAGCCTCATCGAGATCCGGCAGGCGGAACGCCTGGACCCAGACCTGCCCGCCCCCACCTTGCGCCGTCGTCTCGAAGAACACGCGTCCCGAGATGCCGCCCGTCCCGGACTGTTGTGCGATCGCAGGCGCGACGGCGAACGAGAACGCGACGAGCGCGACCAAGACCCTGCCGAACCGATGCATGCGCGCACGGTACCATCCCGGCGCGCGCGCGACCGGGACCCGCGGTTTCACCCCTTTCGGGGGACGGCGCAGGCGTCGGTCAGGGGGCCGTGCTCGATCGGCGTGAGTCAGGTCGTGGTTACGGGATGTCGTGGTTACGGGATGAGGAACGAACCGTATTGGACGACGTTGTCCGACGTCGATCCGTTCGAGACTCCGGCCTGGATCGACGCGGTCATCTGTGCGGCATCGCTGTCGGGCGAGATCATGGCGCCGGAGGTGAAATGCGGCGCGACAGGGTCATCGACCGGCACGATCATGCGCACCTCGTCGTTCTCGAGGTCGAAGACCCCTTCGATCCACTTGAGGTGGATGCACGTCGAGACGACCCCGATCACCTGACAGCTGCCGCGGAGACGGAACGCTCCCGTCACATGGGTTAGCGCGCCCTCCGGATCGTCAACGAAGGTCGTCCCGCTGGCGACGTCGGACATCTTGGCCTGGACCCAATACTCTTGGCCGTCGACCAGGAACTGCCACAGGTAGCGGATGACCTCGTTCGGTGGAGGCGCGTCGAGCGCGGCCAGCTTGACGACGAACTCGACGCCGCCCTCAACGCTCCCGATCTCCAGCTGAAGGACGTCGATGCCCAGCGGACCGGCCAGGAGGCCGAGATCGGGGTCGTCGGCGAAGTCGTTCGCCGGGTCGGTCCCGACGATCACCCGGTGCGAGTCCGCAGGCGCGACGTTCACGGTCATGGCCATTACTGCGAGCATGATGCCCGCCAGCCTGATCCCTCTCATAGAACCCCTCCTCGTGTCGGGTTGAACGCTGAGGGCTTCGTCCCCGCCGGCGCCGATTCCTGCCGACCCGGTAGGAAGGACCTCCGACTCTTGCTCTGAGCGCGCGGTGGGATGCTTGCCTCGGACACGGCGGGGTGGGATGCTTGCCGGGTGGGCGGTTTCGGGTTCTTCAAGATGCTGGTGATCCTGGCCCTCATCGGCGGACTGGCGTATTTCGCCCTCGACTGGGCGCGGCGTGACCGCCAGGCCGACTTCGACCGCATCAACCCGCCGCCGATCACGGTGCCGCAGGACAACCCGTTCGATCAGTAGGCCTCGCCAGACCGGCGCCGTCCCCGTCGTCAGATGCGTGCGATCGAGCGCAGCCGCGCGCGAGGCCCGAACCGCGGCGGCATCGGCCCGCCGGCCTCGATCAGGCGCACAGCGCGCCCCCGATGACCCCGGTACGGCTCGAGCAGCTCGAGCATCCGCTCGTCGGTCCCACGTGGCTCACCGGCGAGCGCGTACGCCACGACGTTCTTGAGGTGGTAGTCGCCGACGCTGACCGCGTCGGGATCGCCCAGCGCGACGCGCGCCACTTCCGCAGCGGTCCAGGCACCGATGCCCCGCAGCGCGCGCAGCCGCCGAGACGCATCGGCCGGGGCCATCGCACCGGCCTCCTCGAGCCGCGTCGCGGCCGCGCACGCCCGCAGCAGCGTCTCCGCGCGCTTGCGCTCGATGCCCATGGCGTGCAGCGCCCAGTACGGCAGCCCGGCGATGACTTCGGGGGACGGCTGCAGCATCAACCCAAGCGGCCCCGGCGCCGGCTCGCCGTAACGACGCACCAGGCGCGCGAATGAGGTGAACGCCTCGGGCCCGGTGACCTTCTGCTCGATCACGCTCGGGATCACCGCCTCCATCACCAAGCCCGTGCGCCCGAACCGCAGCCCGCGCATCCGGCGATGAAGCTCGCGCAGCAGCGGGTGCTCGGGGGCGAACGCGCTCGGATCATCGTCCAGCCCGAGCAGCGCGGGCAGCCGGTCGAGCAGCCACGCCGCGCCGGGACCCCACGCCTGCGTGCGCGCCCGCCCGCCGTCGCGCGCGATCGAGATCGCCGCCGGTCCCTCGGGCGTGCGAGACGCGCGATGGATCTCGGCCTCCGATGGCCGGCGGGTGGTTGGGTCCCGATAGCTTCGTTGGAGCAACCCCAGGGTAAGGGTGAAGTCGTAAGGCTCCGGGAGCGTCACGCTGCGCCGCATCCGCGCCAGGGTACCGCGTGGAGGCGAAAGGTCGAACATGCCTATACTGGAGCATCATGGGCGTCCACGACATCAAAGCTCGCTCCCTTGAGGGTGATCCGATCGATCTCGGATCCTTCGCCGGCAAGACACTGCTGGTGGTGAACGTCGCGTCCGATTGCGGCTTCACCCCCCAGTACGCGGGGCTGCAGCGGCTGCACGAACGGCTCGGGCCGCGCGGGTTCGCCGTTATCGGGTTCCCCTGCAACCAGTTCGGCGAGCAGGAACCGGGAGGCGCCGAGGAGATCGTCTCGTTCTGTCAGCGCAACTACGGCGTGACGTTCCCGATCCTCGAGAAGGGCGACGTGAACGGCCCGGACCGGCATCCGCTCTTCGAAGAGCTCACCAAGGCGCCCAACCACAAGGGCGAGGCCGGCGACGTCCGGTGGAACTTCGAGAAGTTCCTGGTCACCCCGGACGGCGAGCCGGTCGTGCGTTTCAGCACCAAGCTCGAGCCGGAGGATCCGCGCGTCGTCGACGTGATCGAGCAGCACCTCCCGGCGTAAGGGCGGCGGGCGCCCCGAGGGCGGGCGCCCCCAAAAACCACCGGGTAATACAAG
>Ga0299906_10004785_pt1 | contig 11071 bp, 10 predicted proteins | sample RVTome_14_FD_200259 | JGI IMG/M metagenome (GOLD analysis project Ga0299906, IMG submission 200259) | Soil microbial communities from uranium-contaminated site in the Upper Colorado River Basin, Wyoming, United States - RVT145D125 (version 2) ... | reverse complement strand
CGGGCAATAAGGAACTTGCGCGCTGGCTCGACGCGCAGCTCGCGACCTTCGACAGGATTTACGGCGGCAAGCGGCCCCGCTACATCGAGGGCTACAACAAGCTGAAGGAAGCGATCAAGCCCTGGGGCAAGTAGCCGCCGACGGCCGCCGCGAATCCGGTCCGCGCGCGCGACGCCCCATAGAGAAAGCCCACGCCACCTTGCGGTCGCGTGGGCTTCTTGTTCTTACCCGATCGCCGGCCGGGGGGCCGGCGCGGCATTCAGGATACGGCCTGGATGTTGGAAGCTTGCTTGCCCTTGGGCCCCTGCGTCACCTCGAACGACACCTTCTGCCCTTCCTTGAGCGTCTTGAAGCCGCTCATCTGGATCGCCGAGAAGTGCGCGAACAGGTCCTCGCTGCCGTCGTCCGGCGTGATGAACCCGTAACCCTTGGCATCATTGAACCACTTCACCGTACCGGTTGCCATACACCTACCTCTGCTGAGAAAACGCGGGTGGGGCGCCCGCACGCTGTTTGAGTTTCAAGATCGCGTACGGACCGGACCGGTACAGCGAACAAGCTTGAAGCCAAACACCCATTCGCTTTCTAGGGCATTTGCCCGGGGAAGTCAAGTATAGCGCCAATTCCGCCGGTAAAACGGCACTTGATAATTTCCGTATTATGGTGAAAATACCAATCGGAGCGCGGAATTAACGGCGGTACGCGGCATGGCGAATCGGCAGCGCGAAGACACCGTCCTTGAGGCGAAGAAAGCCAAGGTCAAGGCGCCACCGATGTTCAAGGTGCTGCTGCTGAACGACGACTACACGCCGATGGATTTTGTGGTGGTCGTGCTGCAAAGATTCTTCGCGCTGAGCCGCGAGAAGGCGACGCAGATCATGCTCAAGGTGCACCGGGATGGCATCGGGGTATGCGGCGTTTACCCGAGGGACGTAGCCGCCACCAAGGTGGAGCAGGTAAAATCGTACTCCAAACAGCACCAACATCCGTTACAGTGCGTGATGGAAGAGATGTGACATGATCGCCCAGGAACTGGAAGTCAGCCTGCACATGGCCTTCATGGAGGCCCGGCAGAAGCGCCACGAGTTCATCACCGTGGAGCACCTGCTGCTCGCGCTCCTCGACAACCCCTCGGCGTCCGAGGTGTTGCGCGCCTGCGCGGCGGATATCGAGGACCTGAGGAAGCAGCTGGCGGAGTTCGTCACCGAGCACACCCCGATCCTGTCGGGCGAGGAGGCGGACACCCAGCCCACGCTCGGCTTCCAGCGGGTGATCCAGCGCGCGATCCTGCACGTGCAGTCCTCCGGCAAGAAGGAGGTGACCGGCGCCAACGTGCTGGTCGCCATCTTCGGCGAGAAGGATTCGCACGCCGTCTATTTCCTGCACCAGAAGGGCGTCACGCGGCTCGACGTCGTGAACTTCATCTCGCACGGCATCACCAAGGTGCCGCAGGCCGCCCAGTCGAAGGGCGACCACGAGACCGACACCGAGCAGGAAGCCTCGCCGGGCGGCGCGCTCGAAAATTACACGCTCAACCTCAATTCGATGGCGATTTCGGGCAAGATCGATCCGCTGATCGGGCGCGAGAGGGAGATCGAGCGCGTGATCCAGACGCTGTGCCGCCGGCGCAAGAACAACCCGCTGCTGGTGGGCGAGGCGGGCGTGGGCAAGACCGCGATCGCGGAAGGGCTCGCGCGCCGCATCGTGGAGAACGACGTGCCCGAAGTGCTCAAGCGCTGCCACGTCTACGCGCTCGACATGGGCGCGCTGCTTGCCGGTACCAAGTACCGCGGCGATTTCGAGCAGCGGCTGAAGGCGGTGCTGAAGCAGCTGGTGGACAACCCGAACGCGATCCTCTTCATCGACGAGATTCACACCCTGATCGGGGCGGGGGCCGCTTCCGGCGGCACGCTGGACGCCTCCAACCTGCTCAAACCCGCGCTGCAGTCAGGCCAGCTGAAGTGCATCGGCGCGACCACCTACCAGGAATACCGCGGTGTGTTCGAGAAGGACCACGCGCTGTCCCGCCGCTTCCAGAAGATCGATATCGTCGAGCCCTCGGTATCCGAGACCATCGCGATATTGAAGGGGCTGAAATCGCGTTTCGAGGCGCACCACGGCGTGAAGTACATGCCCTCGGCGTTGACCGCCGCGGCCGAGCTCTCGGCGCGCTACATCAATGACCGGTATCTGCCGGACAAGGCGATCGATGTGATCGACGAGGCCGGCGCGGCGCAGAAGATCCTGCCCAAGGCCAGGCAGAAGCGCATCATCGGCAAGCACGAGGTCGAGGAGATCATCGCGAAGATCACGCGCGTGCCGGTGCAGGCGGTGTCGGTGGACGACCGCAGCGCGCTGAAGAACCTCGACCGCGACCTCAAGGCCGTGGTGTTCGGCCAGGACAGGGCGATCGACGCGCTTTCGGCAGCCATCAAGATGGCGCGCAGCGGGCTCGGCAATCCGCAGAAGCCGATCGGCAACTTCCTGTTCTCGGGTCCGACCGGCGTGGGCAAGACCGAGGTCGCGCGCCAGCTCGCCTACATCATGGGCGTGGAGCTGATCCGCTTCGACATGTCGGAGTACATGGAGCGGCACGCGGTGTCGCGGCTGATCGGCGCGCCGCCGGGATACATCGGCTTCGATCAGGGGGGGCTGCTCACGGAGGCCATAGTCAAGCACCCGTACTCGGTGCTGCTGATGGACGAGATTGAGAAAGCGCACCCGGACATCTTCAACATCCTGCTGCAGGTGATGGACCACGGGACGCTCACCGACAACAACGGGCGCAAGGCCGATTTCCGCAACGTGTGTATCGTTATGACCACCAACGCGGGCGCGCAGGAGCTGTCGAAGAGCGGGATGGGATTCACCCCCACCGTGCAGGTGGGCGACGAGATGGCCGAGATCAAGCGGATGTTCACGCCGGAGTTCAGGAACCGCCTGGACGCCATCATCTCCTTCAACGCGCTCGACCGGAGCGTCATCCTGCGCGTGGTGGACAAGTTCCTGATGCAGCTCGAGGAGCAGCTCGAGGAGAAGAAGGTGGACCCGACCTTCACCGAGGCGCTGCGCGAGCACCTGGCGACCAAGGGCTTCGATCCCCAGATGGGCGCGCGCCCGATGGCGCGCCTGATCCAGGACACGATCCGCTCAGCGCTCGCCGATGAGCTGCTGTTCGGCCGGCTCGCGCACGGCGGCAAGGTGATCGTGGACATCGGCCCCGACGAGAAGATCAGGCTCACCTTCGTCGAGGAGGCTGCCAGCGTCGCCTGACGGCCGGTTGCTCCGCGCTCGAGGCCCCGTGCCGCATGGCCGGGGCCTTTTCGTTCGCCCCTGTCGGCACGCCTTGACGCCCCCCGACTCAGGTCACAAACTACTGAACAAATAACGACCCGATCCAAGCGGCGGCGGGCGGCGGCGCTATACTTTCACCGTCAACCTGGAGGGACGCCATGAGACCCACACTTATTCGCGCCGGCTGCGCGGCGGTGCTGCTTACGACGGGCTTCGCCGGCGAGGCATCGGCGCAGGACCCGGTCTATGCACGCAATCTCGCCGCCGCCTGTTTCACCTGCCACGGCACCGACGGGCGCAGCGTCGGCGGCGTTCCACCCGCTCTGGCAGGCAGGGACCGCGGCGAATTGCTCGAGGCAATGAAGGGCTTCAAGTCGGGCAAGCGTCCCGCGACGCTCATGCACCAGCAGGCCAAGGGCTATACCGACCAGCAGCTCGAGGCGATCGCGGGCTATTTCGCCGGCACCTCGAAGGGACCTGCCGCTGCCGCTCCCGCCGCGCGGGTCAACTATTAGGGAGGCACTCATGAAACTTTCCAGGCGTGAGTTCGTGAAGTGGATGGCGGCCTCGACCGGGGCCGCGGCGGTGGCGGGTTGCGCGGGGATGGGCGGTCCTTCCGGCGGGCGCGTGGTGGTGATCGGCGGCGGATACGGCGGCGCAACGGCCGCCCGTTACCTGAAGCTTTGGGCGCCGGACATCGACGTCACGGTGATCGAGCGCAGCGATGTATTCGTCTCCTGCCCGATCAGCAACCTCGTGCTGGGCGGCAACACTCGGATGAGCAATATCACGATGGGCTACGACGGGCTGCGCAGCCGGGGCGTGAACATCGTGCGCGACGAGGCGGTCGGTGTGGATGCCGCCAAGCGCGAAGTCAGGCTGGCGGGCGGCACGACGCTCCGCTACGACCGCTTGATCGTATCGCCGGGCATAGATCTCATTCCTGGAACGATACCGGGACTGAAGAGCGCCGAGGCGCAGGCCCGCGTTTTGCACGCTTGGAAGGCGGGGCCACAGACCGTCGCGCTCAGAAAACAGCTCGAGGCGATGCGCGACGGTGGGGTCTACGTTTTTCACATGCCCTTGGCGCCGTATCGGTGCCCGCCCGGGCCGTACGAGCGCGTGTGCCAGGTCGCGGATTACTTCAAGAAGGCCAAGCCGCGCTCGAAGATCATCATGCTCGACGCCAATCCGGACATCGTGTCGAAGAAGGGCCTCTTCCTCGCCGCGTGGAACGGGATGTACAAAGGCATGATCGACTACCGTCCCAACAGCGAGCTTCAGGACGTGGATGTCAAGGGCATGGCGGTCAAGCTGACATTCGACAGCGTCAAGGGCGACGTGCTGAATGTCGTGCCGCCCCACGGCGCTGGAACCATCGCGCAGCAGGCCGGGCTCATCACCGCCAACCAGCGCTGGTGCGGCGTGGATTGGCTTACGATGGAATCGGTCGCAGTAAAGGGCGTGCACGTTTTGGGTGACGCGACGCTGTCCGCGCCGGCGATGCCCAAATCGGCCAGCATGGCCAACCAGCACGGCAAGATCTGCGCGGCGGCGGTGATTGCGCTGCTGAAGGGCGAGCCGGTGTTCCAGCAGCCGGCAATCATGAACACCTGCTACAGCTTCGTCGATGGCCGCTCCGCAATGCACGTCACCTCGATACACCAGTACGACAAGGCGCAGAAGACGCTGGTGCCGGTGAAAGGCGCCGGGGGAGTATCCACGGGATCGAGCGAGCTCGAGGGCAGTTATGCCTGGGGCTGGGCGAGGAACATCTGGGGCGACACGCTCGGCTGATTCGCACCCGCTCCGGCAGAAAAAGGCGCGCCCCTGCGCGCCTTTTTTGTTGGAGGATTCTCCCGGCCCGCGACGCCGTTTACTGGGTCTCGATCCCGAGGTCCTTGATGATCTTCCCCCAGAACGCGTTCTGATCCTTCATGAACCCCGCAAATTCCTCCGGTGAGCTGCTGGTGATCTGCTGCGCGCTCGCTTTCGCGTAGCGCTCTCCGATCCACGGGTCGTGCACAACCTTGACGACGGTCTTGAAGAGCTTCTCGACGATCGGACGCGGCGTGCCCCTGGGCACAAAAATGCCCTGCCAGGAACCGAGATTGAGCTCCGGGTAACCCAGCTCGATCATCGTCGGAATGCTCGGGAGCGCGCTCACCCTATTCTTCGCGACCACGGCGAGTATCTTGATCTTTCCCGATTGCGCGTGCGGGACCACCGATGCCGTGGTTACCATCGTGGCGGCAACTTCGCCAGAGATGGTCGCGATCGTCGCGGCGCCGGCCCCGCCTTTATATGGTACCTGCTGAAGCTTGATCCCCGCCTTGCTCATGAAGAATGCGAACGCCATGCCTTGCGCGCTAGCTAATCCCGCCGAGCCGTAGTTGAGTTTGCCGGGGCGCTGTTTCGCGTAAGCGATGAACTCCTTCAGATTGTTTGGTGGCAGGCCGCCGTGGATTGCCAACGCGCCCGGTATATCGACCACCAGCGTTATGGCGATGAAGTCCCGCAGTGCGCGCACCGGAAAATTCGGAAACATGCTCGGGCCAATCCCCATGGCGCTGACGTTGCCGAGCAGGAAGGTGTAGCCATCGGGCGTGGCGTGCGCCGCCGTTGCAACCCCGATGTTTCCCGCGGCCCCCGGGCGATTGTCGGCCACGATCTGCTGTCCGAGTTCCTCCGCAAGCTTGGGCTGCAGGATGCGGCCGATAAAATCCGACGCGCCCCCCGGCGCGAAGGGAATGATCATCCGCACGGGTCGCGAAGGGTATTGATTGGTTTGCGCGAGCGCGCAGGCGCTCGCCGTCAGCACTGAAAGCGCGCCGAGCCCGGCCAACAAGCCGTATCGTATTGTTTTCATGAGATTTCCTCCTCGTTAATGAAGGGATTGGCGGACGCGGGGCGGCACGCCAGCCCGCCTCACTATAGCGCCGCGCGCGAAGTCAAGGAATGGGCACCCCGGATTTTCTTGCCGGGCGCACAAGCCACCACGTTGCCGCGACGGCGAGCGCGAACAGCACGTACGCGGCCGTGAACATCCATCCCGGAAAATCGTAAAACATGACGCGGTGGATCCAGCGCGCGATGAAGCTCTTGTCCGCGTGCACGCCCCGCAGCGCGTCCTCCCAGATGGTCAGCGGGCACCAGATGCCCAGCAGCGCTTCGCCCGCGACGAACACGATCGCTGCAAGATGCGTGGCGCGGAACCAGAAATTGCGCACCCACGCCCAGCCCGCCGCCACCCCGATCCAGATCACCGCGAGCCCGCCCACCACGAACGCGACGAACAGGAAATGGACGATCAGGATAAGGTCGGCGAGGAGGGCTTTCATCGCGTGACAACTGACGAGTGATCAGACTGTCGCGCGGCGATCGTCGAGCAGGCCGCACGCCAGCAACCGTCGGTAATCTTCCGGGCGGTCCACGTCCCACAGCGTTTCGAGCTCGCACCAGCGCCAGCCGAGCTCGCGCAGCCGGGCTCGCGTCTCTGCCGTCACGGTCTCGCCGCCCCATGCGACACCGTCGAACAGCCGCGCATCAACGCGCGCCAATCCAATCAGCGCATAGCCCCCGTCCTCGCACGGCACGAGCACCGCATCGGCGCCGTCCCGCAGTGAACGGTCTGCCTTGCGCAGGTGCTCCACGGTGAGGGCGGGGCAGTCGGAACCCACGAGCAGAACGCGCGGGTGAGCGGCAAGCGCGGATTCGAAGGCCGCGAGCATGCGCGCGCCAAGGTCGCCGCCGGCTTGCGCCACCAGTGCTACGGCAAAATGCCCGGCACAGAAGCGGAAGAAGGGGTCGTCGATTCGGGGCGCGCCGTGCAGCTCGATCCGGCGGAAGTCGGCGGCGCGCGCGGTCGACAGCGTCCGCCTGGCGAGCCGGGCATGAAGCCCGGCGGCTCCTTCCGCACCGAGCAGGGGGATGAGGCGTGTCTTGACCGCGCCGGGAGTCGGAGCCCTCGCGAAAACGATGATCGCCGTGCCGGCGTCAACCGCGGTCATAACGCACGGCGAGCTTGCCGGGGTCGGCGCCAAGCCAGAAGGCGAACCGCAGGCGCCACATTAGCAGGATGGTGCGCACGACGCCGTGTTTCTCCCAGCGGCGCCCCGATGCGACCAGGCGGTGCCGGAGGCACAGCGGCCGCCCGAAGCGTTTCAATCGCTTGCTGAGCGCGATGTCCTCCATCAGCGCGATCTCCGGGTAGCCCCCCGCCGCCGTGAAGAGCGAGCGCGTGACGAAGATCGCCTGGTCGCCGGTGGCAATCCCCGTCAGCCGCGAACGGACGTTCATCAGCAGCGCCACGACCGGCAGCAGCGGATTGCCGCCGGAAATAACGACGTCGAAGCGGCCCCAGCCGCGGCGCGACCGCTTGAGGCCGTCCACGATGAGGACGTCGGCGGACTCCGGAAGCAGGGTGTCGGCATGCAGGAACAGCATGATTTCGCCGCGGGCGCGGGCCGCCCCGGCGTTCATCTGCGGGGCGCGACCGCGCGGGGCGCTGATCACGAGGTCCGCGAACGAAGCGGCGCGCTCCACGGTGCCGTCACTGCTGCCGCCATCGACAACGATGACCTCCGCCCCGCGCGCGCGCAGCGGCGCGAGCGCAGACAGGGTGCCGGCGATGCCTTCCGCTTCGTTGAGGCAGGGGATGATGACTGAAAGCATCCGGAGTTACGAGTTCCGGGTCCCGAGTTCCGGGTTCACCCGCGCATCCACGTGTGGTATCTCTCAACCCATCTCAGCAATTCTTCAGGCGTGTGGGCTCTCTTCCACGCGCCTGCGGCGTACTTGTTGGCCTCCGCGAGCGTCGGGTAGATATGGATCGTCCCCAGGACCTTGTTCAACCCGATGCCGTGCTTCATGGCGGCGATGAATTCGACGATCAGGTCGCCGGCATGGTCGCCCGCGATGGTCGCGCCGAGTATCCGGTCCTTTCCCGGCGCGGTCAGCACCTTCACCACGCCGTGCGCTTCCTCATCGGCGATCGCCCGGTCGAGGTCGTCGATGCCGTAGCGCGTGACCTCGTACGGGATGTTTTTTTCCTTCGCCTCGGTTTCGTTCAGCCCCACCCGCGCGACCTCGGGATCGGTGAAAGTCGCCCACGGGATCACCGAATAGTCGGCCTTGAACTTTCTGAAGCGCCCGAAGAGCGCGTTCACCGCCGCGTACCACGCTTGATGCGCGGCGGTATGCGTGAACTGGTAGGGTCCCGCGACATCGCCGCAGGCATAGATGTTGGGATAGATCGTCTGCAGGTACTCGTTGCTCTCCACGGTGCGGGTCCTGCTCAAGGGGATGCCGAGCTCCTCCAGCCCGTAGCCGCTGGTATTCGCGATCCTGCCCACCGCGCAGAGCAGCTGGTCGAAAGGAATCCGCACGTCCTTGCCGCCGCTTTCGGCGACGAGGATCTTCTCGCCGTTCTCGATCCGGAACTCCTTTGCCTTGTGGCCGACCAGCACGTTGATGCCTTCGTTGCGGAACTGCTGCAGTACCAGGTCCGAGATGTCGGGATCCTCGCGGATCATGATGCGCGGCAGCATCTCGACCTGCGTCACCTGCGCGCCGAAACGCGCGAAACATTGCGTGAGTTCGCAGCCGATCGGGCCCCCGCCCAGCACCACGAGCCGCTTCGGGAGCTGCCGCAGCGCCCACACAGTATCCGAAGTCACATAGCCCACCTGCTCGATTCCGGGAATCGGCGGCACGAACGGGCGGGCACCGGCGGCGATGACGATGGCGCGTGTCGTGAGGGTGCGGGTCCCCGCGCCCGTTTTCACCTCCACCGTCCACGGCGAGGTGATCTTCGCCTCGCCCTCGATGCACTCCACGCCGAGCCCGGTATAGCGTTCCACCGAATCGTGCGGCTCGACCGTCCTCACCACGCGCTGCACGCGCTCCATCACGTCCGCGAAATCGAACTCCGCGCTGGCGGAGCGGATTCCGAACTCCTTAGCGCGCCGTATCTGCGCCAGCAGCCGGGCCGACTTGATGAGTGACTTGGAGGGCACGCAGCCCGTGTTGAGGCAATCCCCACCCATGCGATGCTTCTCGACCAGGGTGACCTTTGCCTTCACCGCCGCCGCGATGTAGGCAGACACGAGCCCGGCCGAGCCGGCGCCGATCACGACGAGGTTGCGGTCGAAGCGCGCGGGGCGCGGCCACCTCGCGTAGACCCTGCGCGCCTTGACCGCGTCGAGCGCCTTTTTCGCGATGAGCGGAAAGACGCCGAGCAGCGTGAACGCGAGGATGAGCTCGAGGGAAATCCGGAATTCGCCGAGCGTCGTCCCGGCGTAGATGTAGACGATGGTGCCCGCTAGCATGCCGAGCTGGCTCACCCAGTAGAAGGTCCAGGTCCGGATCGGCGTGAGACCCATCGCGAGGTTGATCAGGAAGAACGGGAACGCCGGCACCAGCCGCAGCGCGAAGAGATAGAACGCGCCCTCCTTCTCGATGCCGCGGTTGATCGCCTTCAGCCGGTCGCCGAAACGTCCCTGCACCCAGTCCCGCAGCAGGAAGCGCGAGGCGAGAAACGCGAGCGTCGCCCCGATCGAGGACGCGAAGGAGACGATCACCGTTCCCCACAGGAGCCCGAAGATCGCGCCGCCGACGAGCGTCATGACCGCCGCGCCGGGCAGCGACAACCCGGTCACCAGGACATAGACGGTGAAGTACGCGGCGGCCACCCGCAGCGGGTAGGCGCGGGTGTAGGACTCGATTTCGAGCTGCCGATTCCTGAAGAATTCGACCGTGAAGGTGCGGTCCAGATCGTAGTAGAAAAACGCCGCGACCAGAGCCGCGATCACCACGAGCAGCGCAATCCTGCCTCGATTCATTCTGGTTCTTCTACCAAGGGTGTTGCCGCGCGGCGGGTCCGTTCCGACAGTGTACGCTTGCGCGCACCATGATGCAGCCGGACCGTGCGAATGTCAGCAACACCCTCCGCCGTCGTAGAACCAGGTGGGACCCGAAAGGTGCAGGTCGTCGCGGCCGAGCGCCGCCAGCGCCCGGGCAGTCTTGTCACAGACTGCGAGCGGCTGGTTGCGCGTCAGGAAATGACCGTTCTGATCGTCGAAGTAGTCGGCATCGCCGTGGAAGATCGCGGTTCTGCCGGTGAAGACGCAGGGCCCGTCGGCCGGCATGGGATCCTTGATCGCGCAGATTTCCACGCTTTCGACGACGATCAGCCGGTCGGTCGGGTGGTGGCGCGGCGACAGCACGCGGTAGGGGCGCTTCGCGCGCACCTCAATGGTGCCGAAGCCGGTGTCGGTCAAGCGCCTCACGTAATCGTCGAGCGGGATCGCGCCTGTGAGACATAGTGCGCGCAGGCGCTCGTCGTTCCTGAGGCGCTCGGGCATGGGCGCCTCGCATACCGGATCGGACAGGATCAGCCTGCCGTGCGGCTTGAGCACCCGGTGCATCTCCGACAGCGCGCGCTCGAGGTCGTGGTCGCGGAAGATGTTGAACAGGCAGTTCTGCGCCGCCACGTCCACGGAGCCGTCCGCGACCGGGAGATCGAGCGCATCGCCCTTGTGCAGATCGACGAACGAGGACTTGAACCAGGGATTCTGCAGCTCCGCTTCTCGCAGGTTCGTGCGGCACGCCGCCAGCATCTCGTCCACCACGTCCAGCCCGATCACGCTGCCGGCCCGGCGCGTGAAGTACGCGAATTGCAGCACCTCCATGCCGCCGCCCACTCCGACGTAGAGTATCGTCGGCGAACCGGCGAGATCGCGCGGGTTGACGGTGCTGCCGCAGCCGTAGTTCATGG
>Ga0299906_10004784_pt1 | contig 11072 bp, 6 predicted proteins | sample RVTome_14_FD_200259 | JGI IMG/M metagenome (GOLD analysis project Ga0299906, IMG submission 200259) | Soil microbial communities from uranium-contaminated site in the Upper Colorado River Basin, Wyoming, United States - RVT145D125 (version 2) ... | reverse complement strand
CGTCGACACCATCGAGTGCCGGCGGTGCGGTGGCGACGCACCGCGGCTCGACAAGCCACCCTTCCGCTCGGAGCTCGGCGAGAGGATCCGAACCGTGATCTGCGCCGACTGCTGGAAGGACTGGCTCAAGCACCAGACGCTGCTCATCAACCACTACGGCCTCGATCCGCGTGAGCCCAAGGCCCGGGAATTCCTCTACGCGCAGATCGAGCAGGTGCTGCTCGATGGAGGTGACGGCAGGGAGATCGACACATCCAAGCAAGGCACCATCGAGTGGTGAGGCCTCAGGCGGACAGCACCTCCGTCGCGTGATCGATGGCGAACTGAAGCTCTTCCTTCGTGATCGTGAGCGGCGGCGCGAACCGAATCACCTGGTGATGTGTCTCCTTGGCGAGCACGCCGCGGTCATGGAGGGCCTCGCAGAACGGGCGGGCCGGTCCGCTCGACTCCTTGATGACCACGCCGATCATCAGTCCGCGGCCGCGCACCTCCTCCACGTGGGGTGACTCGATCGCGCGCAGTCGATCCATGAACCAGCGACCGAGCTCGTCGGAGCGCTCCGGGAGCTTCTCGTCGATGATCACGTCGAGCGAGGCGAGGCCGATGGCCGCGCCAAGCGGGTTGCCGCCGAAGGTCGACCCGTGATCACCCGGCTGGTAGACGTCCATGAACTCGGCATCCGCGATCGCGGCCGAGACCGGATAGACACCGCCGCCGAGCGCCTTGCCGACGACGAGCACGTCGGGCCGCACGTCCTCCCAGTCGCAGCAGAACATCCGTCCCGTACGGCCGAGGCCGGTCTGGATCTCGTCCGCGATGAACGCCACCCGGTGCTCCGTGCACAGCTCCCGCGCGCGCCGGAGAAAGCCCTCGGGCGGCACGACCACTCCGCCTTCGCCCTGCAGGGGCTCCACGAGGAACCCGACCGTGTTTTCTCCGATGGCGGCTTCCAGCGCATCGGCATCACCGTAGGGAATCACCGTGAATCCTGGCGTGAAGGGCCCGAAGCCGTCCTTGTACTGGGCCTCCGTCGAAAAACCTACGATCGTGGTCGTCCGACCGTGGAAGTTGTTCTCGCAGACGATGATCTCCGCCCTGCCGTCCGGCACCCCCTTCACCTTGTATCCCCACTTGCGCACCATCTTGATCGCGGTCTCCACGGCTTCGGCACCCGTGTTCATGGGAAGCGCGCGGTCGAAGCCGGTCGCCTCGCAGAGGCGCTTGAGGAACGGTCCCATACGGTCGTTGTGGAACGCGCGCGACGTGAGGGTGAGCGTATCGAGCTGCTCCTTGGCGGCCTCGATGATCACGGGATGGCGATGGCCCTGGTTCAGCGCGGAGTACGCCGAGAGCATATCGAGGTACCGATTGCCGTCGACGTCCCACACCCAGACTCCCTCCCCTCTCTCGATCACGACGGGAAGGGGGTGGTAGTTGTGGGCGCTATAACGGTCGACCTCGGTGAGGAAGCCCTGGGTCTTGGTGGCGGTTGTCGGGTTCATGATGCCCTCGCGCTCTCGCGGGCGGATGAATGTTTATGCAGTGCGAACTAATTGTAATGCGGCCGCGCGCACTCAGCCAACAGGGGGATGAGCCGATTCGTCGATCGACAATCTAAACACGTCCGGGCGAGCATAGTGCCCGGTCACGTCGAAGTCGAATTTGCCTCGCGTGATCGCTCCGAGATCGAGCTCCGCGCGGACGACGCCCTCCTCGTTCCAGAGCGGTCCACCGAGGCATTCCCCGAGCGGACCGTAGATCGCCGATCCGCCGGCCGAGAGCGTCTCCGGCCACGCCTCGAGCTCGTGGGCCAGCTCGAGATCGGCCGGGTACATGTCTCGCGTGACGTATTGATTGCAGCCGAGGACGAAGCACCGGCCCTCGAGCGCGATGTGCTGCAGCGTCGCTTGCCAGCAGCCACGAGCGTCGGCAGTCGGGGCCAGGTAGATCTGGACGCCCTTGCCGTACATAGCCATGCGGGCCAGGGGCATGTAGTTCTCCCAGCAGATCAACCCCCCCACGACGCCGAACGGCGTCTCGACGGCGGTGAGCGTGCTACCGTCACCCTCCCCCCAGACGAGGCGCTCCGCGGCGGTCGGCTTGAGCTTCCGGTGCTTGCCCAAGAGCGTGCCGTCCGGGCCGAGGTAGAGGAGCGTGCAAAACAGAGTCCCACCGCTGTACGTGCTGTCGCGCTCGACGACGCCGACGCAGAGGTGCACACGCGCGGCGCGCGCCGCCTCCGCCATGCGCTCCGTTTCCGGGCCCGGCACGTCGATCGCCGACGACCAGTAGCGCTCCCAGGTCCGCCGCCCGGCCTCCGAGCGACCGCCGACCGCTGTGCCGAAGGCGAGTCCCCACGGATAGCCTCCGACGTACGCCTCGGGAAACAATACCAGCTCGGCCCCGTCGGACGCGGCAGCGGCGGCCATGGAGCAGACCTTCTCCACCGCGCGGTCTCGGGCGAAAGGCGCACCGGCGGCCTGGACTACGGCGACGCTCACGGACGTTCTGTCGGACAACCTGTGACTCCTCTCGACAAAGAACCTCCCCGGACGCGCCCGGGGGGACGCGAATGTCGTCGGTACGAACGGCCGTGAAAAGGCGTCCGCACGGGCTGGCTCAGCCGCCCGAGTAGATCAGCTCGGTGATCACCTCGCCGACCATTTCGAGCGTGCGCGCGCTCAGGTGTTCGGGTACGTCGTCCGGCGTATGCCAGTAGCGGTTGTCCGGTCCGTAGGTGAAGTCGATCACATTGGCCGTCGGAAGGCCGGCCTCGGTGAGTGGCACGTGGTCGTCCATCAGCTCACGCCCCACGGAGGTCGGAAAGTACTCCCGGTACCCGAGGCGCTCGGCGGTCCGCCATACCTTCTGCACGACCACGTTGGCGTATTGGGCGGAAAAGGCCTCCACCGGAAAGCTCGGGTCGGCGTCGCCGACCATGTCGAGGAGGACACCGTAGAGAGGCCGGTCCTCTTGGTCGAGCGTCTCTGCGTACCGCCGGGCGCCCAGCAGCATATCCTCGAGCTCGGGCCCGTAGTCCTCGCCGTCGACGAAGAGGAGGTCGACGCCGAGCGGCGGCGGTGTCTGGGCGAGGAGTGGGGCGAGCGTCAGCAGCACCGCGGTGCCCGAGCCCCCGTCGTTCGCGCCGGGAACGGGCGTCCCTCTCAGCTCGGGGTTCGTCGCCCGGTCCGAGAAGGGACGTGTATCCCAATGCGCCAGCACGACGATCCGGCGCGACGCATCGGGCTCGAAGCGAGCCAGGATATTGACGAGGGTGAGCGAGTCACCCGTCGTCGTCACGTGCTGGAAGGTGTCGGCGACGAGCACGGGAGCGACCGAGTCGAGCCTTGCGAGCATCCACGCGAGCTGGCGTTCATGTCCCTCGGTTCCCGGGACACGGGGGCCGAAGGCGACTTGCTCCCGGACCAGCCTCATCGCTTCGTCACCGTCGAAGGACGGCCGGCCGGGCGTCGGCCCGGCCACCTCCGGCTCGGGCGAGCAGGCGCCGGCGAGCACGGTGAAAGACGCCCCGAGCGTGACGCGGAGGTTACGCGACAGTCGGCGCGTGATCCCCCGCCCCGACGTAGCTTCACGAGTCACGATTCTTCCTCCGGTATGTCCATGCACGTTCGATGACGATCTCGCGACGCCGTTTTCTGGGTTCCGCCGCGGCCATCTCCGTCGGGTTCACGGGCCTCGGGGGGTGTGCGCACGGGGCGGTGCTCGCCTCATCGGTCCCCCCCGAGACGGGCTTCGGCCCGCTGCTCGACGACCCCGATGGTATCATCGCCCTGCCCGAGGGATTCAGCTACCGCATCGTGTCACGTTGGGGAGAACGGATGAGCGACGGCTTCATCGTTCCCAGCCGACACGACGGCATGGCGGCCTTTCCCGGTCCGGGCGGCACGACGCTCCTGGTGCGAAACCACGAGGTGGCCCCGGGCGCGGACCCGTCCGAAGGTGCCTTCGGCGCCGACCTCGTGCTACTGGACCGGCTCGACCGATCGGTGCTGTACGATGCGGGGACGAACGGCGTCCCGGCTCTGGGGGGCACGACGACCCTCCAGTACGACACCGAGCGCCAACGCCTGATGTCACACCATCTGAGCGTCGCCGGCACGCTCGTCAACTGTGCGGGCGGGGCCACGCCCTGGGGCACGTGGGTGACCTGCGAGGAGATCGTTTCCCCGGCCGAGGGTCCGTGGGCTCGTGAGCACGGCTACAACTTCGAGGTGCCCGCCAGCCTCGATGGGTTACCCGCGCGCGCCGTTCCGCTCAAGGCGATGGGCCGCTTCAAGCACGAAGCCGTCGCGGTCCACCCCCCGACGAGCATCGTCTATCAGACCGAGGACGTGAGTGACGGCTTGTTGTACCGGTTCATCCCGGAGGTGCCCGGCGATCTGGCCCGGGGCGGGCGGCTACAGGCGTTGGCCGTGCGCGACCGATCCGGTGTAGACACGAGGAACTTCGAGGGACGCGGCATCCGGCCAGGCGAACCGATGGCGGTCGATTGGATCGACCTCGACGATGTCGAAGCCCCCGCCGACGACCTCCGCCATCGTGGTCACGCGGCCGGTGCCGCGCGCTTCGCGCGCGGCGAAGGGATCTACTATGGAGAACGGGACGGCACGCCGGAGGTGTACGTCGCGTGCACGAACGGAGGTGAAGCCCGCAAGGGACAGATCTGGCTCTACCGCCCGAGCCCCGAGGAGGGAGGCCCCGGCGAGCGGCGTCGACCAGGCACGCTGGAGCTCTTCGTGGAGCCGAACGACGGCACCATCATCGAGAACGCCGACAATCTGACGGTCGCGCCGTGGGGCGATCTCGTCGTGTGCGAGGACGGGACCGGTGACGACTACCTGCTCGGCATCACACCGCAGGCCGAGATCTACAAGCTGGCCCACAACCTGAGCGGAACCGGCGAGTTCGCCGGCGCATGCTTCTCCCCCGACGGTTCGACCTTCTTCGTCAACATGCAGGCGGAAGGCTGGACGCTCGCGATCACCGGCCCCTGGACGTGCCCCCGGAGCTAGTGGCTCGTCCCCGAACCACTAGCCGGGGCCGGAACGCCCATCGCGGAATCCGCCAGCACGCCCCACTCGGCGAGCGCGTCGCGCGCCCGCTCCTTGAGCCGTCGATCGGTCGGATGGAACGAGGGTAGCTCGAGGGCCCGCTGGTACGCTGCGATCGCATCTTCGCGTCGACCCCGCTTGCGGTGGAGCTGGGCTAGGTCGAAGTGGAAGAGCACGAAGTCCGGCCATACCTCGGCCGCCCTTGCGAGGTGGTATTCGGCGTTCTCCCAGCTCGTGTCGCTGAGCGCATCGTTGCCCATGAAGGTCCGGGCGATCGCTCGCTTGATGCGCGATACGCTCATGATCTCGTAGTTGAGCTTTCCGAGCATGTTGTGCGCACCGCCGTGGAGGGAGTCGGCCGTGAGTATCGCGTGGGCGTCGTCGTAGGCAATCTGAGCGAGCTCGGCCGCGTACCCGGGGCTTGCGTTCATCGCGCGCCGGCCGGCGGCCACCCCGCGCCAATAGATCGCGTCGACTCCCCCGGGTCGGAGCTCGACCGCACGGGCGGACAACTCCATCGCCGGATCGAGCCATGCATTCTGCGGACGCGACCCCTGCTCGTCGATGCCGATCACGACGGCGGCCCGAGCCGCCCTCCACAGCGCGGCGTAGTCGGTGGAGTCCGTCTCGAGATGCTCATCGAGGATATCGAAGGCCTCTCGCGGCTGCCCCGCCACGTAGAGCATATCGGACTCGAGCAGCGGTCCGCCGAAGCCCGTGAGCTGCGCGTGAAGCGGCCCGCCCGACAGCGCGATCAGGAGAGCCAACGAAGTGGCGTGCCGGGTGACGGGCATGGACGCATGGAGGAGGACGAGAAACTAGCGGGGCGGCCTCGAAGGCCGCCCCGCTGTCTACACCCCACGACGGAATTGTTCGCCGGCCGGACCGAACGTCAGCCGAGATCGGTCAGCGCCGCGTCAGCCGCACTCCGAGTAACCGCACACGTGGCATTTCTTGCAACCCTCCTCGTAGGCGAGGTGGCCCGTGCCGCACTCCGGGCACGTGCCCATGTCGAAGAGGTCGTACCCCGCCGAGGCGGCGCTTCGCTGCGGCTGGACGGATCCCTGCGCTGCCGGAACCCCCAGCGGCAGCGCCTCCTGGACGCCCTCCTTCTCCTCGAGGTAGCGCTCGATGGCCTGGCCGATCGCGTCCGGTACCGAAAGGACCTTGTTCGGTCCGAGGCCGACGGCCCGGTCACAGGAGATGCCGCGGAGCTGATCCTTCACCTGCCCGATCGGGATGCCGGACCGCAGCGCGAGCGACATCAGCCGACCGACCGCCTCCGCGTCCGCCATGGCCGCCCCGCCCGCCTTGCCCAGCGTGCAGAACACCTCGAAGGGGCGGCCGTTCACGTCTTCGTTGATGGTGACGTACAGGTCACCGAGAGGCGACATCATCTTCATCGTGTAACCACGCAGCGCATCGGGTCGCTGACGCTTGTGACGCGCGGCTCCGGCAGTCTCGTCGCGATCCTGTAGCTCCGACTTCAGCCGCTCGACCTCGATGCGCAGGTTGTGCGCCTCCTCACGAGCGTCCGCCAGCCGGTGCTCCACCTCGTTGAGCTCGGCGGCGGCGGCCTCCGATCCCTTGGCAGTTGCACCCGTCGAGAGGACCTGGCCTTCCCGGGAGCCGTCACGGTATACGGTCACGCCCTTGCAGCCCAGGTCGAACGCGAGCTCGTAGATCTGACGGACGTCGTCCTTGCTTGCCTCGCGCGGGAAGTTGGTCGTCTTCGAGATCGCCGAGTCGGTGTGCTCCTGGAACGCCGCCTGCATCCGCACGTGCCACTCGGGCGTGATGTCATGCGCCGTGCGGAAGGTCCGCTGGATGTCCTCCGGCACCTCGTCGAAGTGGATGTGGCCTTCCTGGGCGATCCGCTCCATGAGCTCTGCGGAGTACCATCCGCCCTCCTCGGCCATGCGCACGAAGTCCGGATTTACGTCCGGCATGAGCACCCCGGCCTGATTGCGCATGAACGCGACGGCGAACAGCGGCTCGATACCGCCCGAGCATCCCGCGAAGATCGAGATCGTACCGGTCGGCGCGACCGTGGTGAGGTTGCAGTTGCGGAGCGCACGCTCGGGGCGGATCCGTGAACCGTCGGGGCGCGTGGCCGCCTTTCCGTCCGGCCCCCAGATGGACTCGGCCCACGCCGGAAAGGCGCCTCGCGTCTCGGCGAGCTTCTCCGAGGCATTGCGTGACTCCTCGTTCACGAACTCCATGACCCGTCGACCGAGGTCGACGCCCTCCACGGAGTCGTACGGTATGCCCAGGCGAACGAGCATGTCCGCCCAGCCCATGACCCCGAGCCCGATACGCCGGATCTTCTGCGCCAGGTCGTGGATCTCCTCGAGCGGATAGCAGTTGGCGTCGATGACGTTGTCGAGGAAGTGCGTCGAGAGATGGACGACCTGCCGGAGCGCCTCCCAATCGATGCCCTCCTCGGGATCGGTGCCGGGACGCGCGTCCTCCCTCACGAACAGGCCGAGATTGATGCTTCCCAGGTTGCAGACGTCGTAGGGCAGGAGCGGCTGCTCCCCGCACGGGTTCGTCGCCTCGTATTCGCCCAGCGCCGGCACCGGATTGTACTCGTTGGCACGGTCGATGAAGAAGGTGCCCGGCTCACCCGTGAGCCAGGCCCCGTGCACGATCAGGTCGAAGATGTCGCGTGCGTCCTCCTGGCCGACGACCTCGCCGTTGCGTGGGTTGATCAGGTCGTACGTCTCGCCGGCCGCCACGGCCTCCATGAAGGCGTCGGTGATGGCGACCGAGATGTTGAAATTCGTGACCTGCGTCGTGTCGTTCTTGCAGGCGATGAACTTGCGGATGTCCGGATGGTCGACGCGCAGGATGCCCATGTTCGCGCCCCGCCGCGTCCCGCCCTGCTTCACCACGTCCGTGCTGGCGTCGTACAGCTTCATGAAGGAGACGGGTCCTGACGCGACGCCCATCGTGGAGCGAACCGTCTCGCCCTCCGAGCGCAGCCGCGAGAAGGAGAAGCCGGTGCCCCCGCCGGACTGATGCACCAGCGCCATCGCCGTGAGCGTGTCGTAGATGCCGCTCTGGCCGTTCGCGATCGCGTCGTCGACGGGGAGCACGAAGCACGCCGAGAGCTGACCGAGCGGCCGACCCGCGTTCATGAGCGTCGGCGAGTTCGGCTCGAACTTGCCGTTGATCATCAGGTCGTAGAAGTGCCGCGCCGCCTCGTCGACGGCGGACTCGGACGCGCCGTAATCGGCGTCGACCCCCGCGATCGTGCGGGCGACCCGCCAGAACATCACCTCCGGCTCCTCGATCGGCTCGCCGTTCGCATCCTTCTTCAGGTACCGGCGACCCAGGACGATGCGAGCGTTCTCCGTCAACTCCGCCGGGGGCAGATCATCGGGCAGGACATCGTCGAAGATCACGGACTCTCGACGGGGGCGGGGTTGGTGAACGCGGATCATCTCGGGTCGGGCTCCGTGTGGAAAAAGGGGTGGAAAAGGGTGGTCTATGGAGTTGAAAAACGGCGGGAACCCGCTCCCGCCGGCCATTCGCCTGTGGAAACCCCTTCGGACGACCACAAGATGTGGGACAGGGGCATTCTAGGGACCCCATATCTTGGGGTCAAGCGTCGTCACGATTCTGCGGACATCGCGTCGCCGAATCGTCACGGAGCCCCGGTGTTTTCGGCTTATGTTCGGTAATACCACCGCCGCCAACGGGAGTTCCCGGACACCCGCCGACCCCTCCTCGGAGCCGGCTCTCGGGTCACGAGCGGAAGCGCGGCACACGCCTCAGAACGGAAGCCCCACCCTCAGGTAGGCGCGCGCCCCGTCGCCTTCCACGAGCGGAAAGGCGACACCGGTCCGAAGCCGGAGCACTACGTCGTACAGGCCGAGGACCTCCGTCGTGACCTCGGCGCCGACCGACGCCAGCGCGATCTGCAGCGGATTCCTGAAACCCGAGGGGGAGACTTCGGGGCCCCAGGCGTTGCCGGCGTCGGTGAACACGGCCCCGACGATGCGATCCACGTGCAGGGGCCAGGCCCGAAAGCCGCGATTGACGAGCCACAGAGGAAATCGGTACTCCGCCGAGGCGGTCCACGCGAAGCGCCCGAATCGGCTCGACGTCTCGTAACCCCTCACCGGAAAGAGCAGGAAGCTTCCCCCGAAGAGCTCGAGCCCCGTCAACGACTCCCGCTGCCCCGACGCGCCCCCGACCCGGTACTGGAGCGCGCCGGCGCCCGGACCCTCAGCCACCGCGCCACTCGCCTGCAGGGCGAGGACGTGCGTCGCGAACCCCGCCCGCCATAGTGGGATCGAGCCACGGACCCGACCGATGACCTCGCGAAGAGCCCGGTCCCCGCCCGGCACGCCGGACAAGGAGTCGGGCACCGCGAGCTCTCGCCGAAGCCGACCCTGCACGAAGACGTTGATGCCTCGTGTGGTCCCCATCTGGAACGAGTGCGTCCGGGACGAGTTCACGTTCACCGAGGCGATGAAGTCGACGAGACGGCTCGACGGACGCGAGAGGTCGTAGTCGCCCGAGGGTCGGAGATCGACGTCGAGCAGCTCCCGATCTTCCCAGACCAGGACGCTGCCCACGGTGAGCGCGAGGTCGCGACGGTAGCTCGGCGCCTGGAAGGTGACCGCACCCTCGACGTAGCGCTCCCGCTCGAGCACGAAGAGTGTGTCCTGATCGGCGCCGGCCACCTGTTGTCCGCCATCCGTCCACAACTGGTTCGCGCTCAACGACAAGATGGGATTGCCCAGTCCCCGAAACGCGTAGCCGGCACCGCCCTCGACCTTGGCGCCGCCGGTGCGCACACGGGCGTACGCCGAATAGGCGTGCCTGCCCACGAGGTCACGGCCGGCCGTCTGGGCGCCGATGCCCGGTCCCAGGAGCTGACGACGTCGCAGGAGGAGCTCGTCCGTCGTGATCGCCGGGGTCTCGATGCCCCCCGTGTACGACAGCTCCCAGAACGTAGGGGCGAGCGTGGGGCCCGCACCGTAGTCGCGCACCTCGCCGTCGAACACGCCGCGCATGGATTCCCCGCCGGGCTCCGCGAAGCGAGGGTCGGGGGGCGGGGCCGCCGGAAGGTCTCGGGTCCGAAACGGCACGCGCTCGACCTCCCAGCCATCGGCGTGGTATCCGCTGAAGTACAACCATGTGCCCGACGCGTCGACCGACGGATATGCCGCGCCCGTACGCACGTTGGTCAACATCCGCGGGGCCGCGGCCGCCCCCGTTACCGGGTCGATCTCCGCTCCGAGAATGTTCAGGATTCCGGTGCGGTCCGACGCCCACACCAGCCAGCGGCCGTCCGGGCTCCACCGCGGCCCCATGTCGATCGCGCGGTCCCGTGTGACCTCCGCGACGACGGCGCCGGAGCGGGCATCGAGGACCACGACGTCGTGGTTGGCGTCGGGCAGCCAGAGGGTGGCGGCGATCCACCGGCCATCCGGCGAGATGCTGGGGAACGCCCAGTGCGCGTCGGGCCGTGGCTCCACGAGCCTCGTGACCTCGCCCGTCTCCAGATCCACGCGCACCAGGGCGTTCGTGCCGCCACCCTCCTCCACGGCGACGGCCGATGTCCCGTCGGGCAGCACCGACGGCTGTCCGAGCCTGGCTCCATGCGTGAGCCTTCGCTGCGCTCCACCGAGGCCGAAAACGTAGAGGTCGCCGAAGAGCCGATACGGATCGTCGAGCTCGAGCTGGCTCACGAGCAACGCGTCATGACGAAGCCAGGAAAAGGTGGCGAGCCCGTTCGTTCGCCCCACGGACCGGTCTTCACCCGAGGCCATGTCGCGGACGCGCAGCTGGATGTCGGAGCGGCCGTCCGAGCGCGTATACGCCAACCGACGCCCGTCCGGTGACGTCGTGGGATGCAGTCCCCAACGGGCTCCGGAGGTCAGCCGCTCCGGTTCGGTGAGCGGCATGAGACGGCGCAGCCTCGCGTCGAAGTCGTCCAGATCGTCGCGGAGCATGGCAAGCCACGCCTTCCACTCCTCGGTCAGC
>Ga0299906_10004783_pt1 | contig 11078 bp, 10 predicted proteins | sample RVTome_14_FD_200259 | JGI IMG/M metagenome (GOLD analysis project Ga0299906, IMG submission 200259) | Soil microbial communities from uranium-contaminated site in the Upper Colorado River Basin, Wyoming, United States - RVT145D125 (version 2) ... | reverse complement strand
GAGGGTATCGCCGCGGATCTTATCGGCAAAGCCCGAGAGGGGCACCAGGATGCGCCGTTCGGGCAGGCTGTCGAGCGGCCTGTGCCAGAGTAGGCGGCCGGCGTCGCTGATGGCCAGGCGGCCGCGCACCGCGCAGGCAAGCCGCAGCTGAAGGTGTTTGCTCCCGGGCCGCCGCAGAGGCAGGACGATGCGCTGCGGAAGCGCCAGCTTGATGGCCGGGTGGTCGACGACGATCCGGACGTGGCGGTCCGGTGGCGGCAGGTCGCCTCTGATGCTGGCGACGATGGCGGCGCCCGCGGCCACGCCCTCGCGCCAGCTCCATCCCGCGGTCTCGACCGGGCGCAGCAGATTGCCGGCGGCGAAGTAATCGGGATCGCTGCAGCGCCCGAACTGGTCCACCGTAGGGCCGCCGCTGCCGGGGTCGAGCGCCAGGTGGCCGAGGCGGCAGAGCGTCGCTTCCGGCGTGAAGTCGCCGGTCACGATGACTCCGTCGGTCTCGATCTCCTGCAGGCTCCCGTCGGCAAGGCGGAGAGTGACGCCCTCGACCCGCGGGCTGCCGTGAATGGCGTGCAGTTCGGCGCCGAGGTGGAGGGGAATGCCGAGCAGGCGCGGCAGGATGGCGGCAACGCTGCGCGCGGTGATGCGCGCGCCGGGCTCGATCATGGCGACAGGGCTGATGCCGGCGTGGCGGCAGGTGAGCAGGGCGGAGAAGGAAACCAGCTCGCTGCCGAGGATGACCGGTCGCAGGAAGGGGCGCTTGCCGGCGAGATAGACCAGCGACTGCAGGGCGCCGGTGGAGATCACGCCGAGCGGCCGCTCCCCGCCGATCATCCGGGCGGCACGGCTGCTTTCGCGCACGCCGGTCGCCAACAGCACGCGGCGCGCGCCGATTTCCGACAATCCCTCCGGCGTCGAGAGGGTGAGGCGGGGACCATGTGCGAGTCCGACCACAGTGGTACCGCGCAGGATCTGCACCCCGGCCGCCTCGGCGCGCGCCACCAGCCGCCGCGCATAGTCGGGCCCGCGCAGCAGGCGGTGAAACTCGCGCATGCCAAACGGGTAGTGGCCGCAGTGGCGGGGGATGCCGCCGGCCTCGTCTTCGCGGTCGATGACGGTGACCGAGCGCACGCCGAGGCGCTTCATGCGGGTCGCAGCGGCGAGCCCGGCGGGGCCGCCGCCGACGACGGCGACATCACTCGCCGAGGGCATCGGCGATCTCCAGTTCCGGCGCGAAGCGTCCTGCGGTCAGGCTGGCGAGGGCGCCGAGGCAGTAGAAGCCCTGGCAGCGTCCCATGGTGACGCGGGTGCGGCGCTTCAGCCCGGCCAGGCTCTGCGCTGCCAGCGGGCCATCGAGGGCAGCCTCAATCTCGCGCCGGGTCACCAGCTCGCAGTGGCAGACGATGCCGCCGTTGCCGGCGGTGGCCCAGGCGCGCGGCGCCGCCTCGCTGATGGCGCCGATCTGGGACAGCGCAGGATCTCTGAGGGGCGTATGCGCCGCGCCGAAGCCGGCGAGCAGGGACTGCACTTCGCGGGCGAGACCCAGGGCGCTGCTGAGGCCGGTCGAGCGGATGCCGCCGACCGCGACATAGTGGCGCTGCGGATCGGCCTGCAGGCGGTAGTCCTTGATCTCGCTGGCCGGGCGAAGGCCGGCGTAGGCGGCGGTGACGGGGACCTGTGCCAGGGCGGGCAGCATCTCAATGCCCTTGGCCCGCAGCTGCTGCAGGATCTCGCGGTCGGTCGTGGCATCGCTGCGGCTGTCCTGGTCCTCGGCGGTGGGGCCGACCAGCAGGTTGCCGTAAGCGGTGCGGCAGACCACGATGCCCTTGGTGCGCGCGGTCGGCACCGGCAGCAGGATAGCGCCGGCGAGGCGGGCCGCCGCCTTGTCGAAAACCACGAACTGGCCCTTGCGCGGGCGGATGGTGAAGCCCGCGGCGCCGAGCAGGCGGTACTCGACGATGTCGCCGTAAAGCCCGGCGCAGTTCACCACGGCGCGGCTGGTGATCGCGCCGGTGGAAGTCTCCAGGCGCCAGGTCGTGCCGTCGAAGCTGCCGCCGAGCACCTCGCAGCCGCGCCGGCAGGCGGCGCCGTTGGCGAGCGCCTGCAGCAGATAGGCATGGGGGGCGCTCCAGGGGTCGATGACCGCCTCGCGGGGCACCAGGAAACCGGCCTTCAGGCGCGGCGAAAGCCCCGGCTCGCGGGCCAGGATCTCCTGCCGGCTGAGCAGGGCGACGTCGTCGATGCCGTTGGCGCGCGCCTGTGCCATGAGTTCCGGCAGGCGCGCCTCCTCCTCGTCGTTCCAGGCCAGCACCAGGGCGCCGGTCGGCATGAGCGGCAGGTTGAGCGCCTCGCGGATCTCCAGGTATTCGCGGTGCCCGGCGGCGACGCAGCGCTGCTCGAGGGAGCCCGGCGGCGCGTCGAAGCCGGTGTGCAGCAGGCCGCTGTTGCCCTTGCTGGCGCCGTCGAGGATGTCGACTGCCTTCTCGACGACCAGCACGCGCGCGCCCTCCAGGGTCAGGCGGCGCGCGACGGCGCAGCCGACCACGCCGGCACCGATCACGGTGACGTCGAAGGTTTCGGCCGCGCCCGGCTGGGGTGCTGTCGGCAGGGGGCCGGCGGGCGCATCGGACATGACGGAAGCGCGGTCCTCGTGGCTGGGTTTCGTTGAGTTTTGCCTTGCCCCGCAAGGCACACCCGCCTACCGTAGCCAAGCTTGCCCTTTCGGTCAACGTGATGACCATTTGAGAGACATTTATTATTCAAACAAAATCAATAATTTGAATTCTTTGATGTGGATTCGGTCATTGCATATGAACGCAGGAGCGAAGGAGTGTTGAAGGGGCGGACGCGCCCGCTGGGGCCCCGGTTGCGGCAGGAGAAGATTGCCGAGGCGGTGCTGCGCCACGGCAGGGCGAGCGTCGAGCAGCTCGCGCTGCGCTTTCAGACTTCGCACGAGACCATCCGGCGCGACCTCAGCGCGCTGGCCGAGGCGGGCAGGGTGCTGAAAGTGCACGGCGGGGCGAAGCTGCCGCGCCAGCAGGAGGAGGGGCCGTTCCGCGAGCGCATGGCGATGAACGCCGTGGGCAAGCGGGTCATCGCCGAGAAGGCGGCGAGGCTGATCTCCCCGGGCCAGACGCTTTTCATCGACACCGGGACGACGACGCTGATGTGCGCGGAGGAAATCGGCAAGATCGGGGGGCTGACGGTGATCACCAATTCCACACGCATAGCGGCGGTGCTGGCGGAGCGTGGCAACCGGACATCCGTGTTCCTGCTCGGGGGGCGCTTCGACGGCGATAACCACGAAACCGCGGGACCGGCCGCCATCGCCGCGGCCCAGTCGTTTCATGCCGACCATGCGCTGATCACCATCGGCGCCCTCGACGAGGTGGCCGGTGCGACCGACTACAACTATGACGAAGCGCAGGTGGCCCGCGCCATGCTGGAAAACGCCGCAAACCTGGTGGTGGTGGCGGACGCTTCGAAATTCCAGCGCAAGGCGGCCTTCGCGGTCTGCCCGCTGGATCGCATCAATGCGCTGGTGACCGACCGCAGGCCGCAGGGTACGCTGTTGTCAGCGCTGTCCGCGGCCGGTGTGGAGATCCACTGATGACGAGATGGCGCAAGGGACATCTACCGCGCCGGCGGGCTCTCGAGAAGGGTTCGCAGGCGACGCGGTATATGTGATGGGCTTCCCCGAACCCGCCCTCCGGCCGCCTGGCCGGACGGGGCCCTCCGGCCGCATGGCCGGTCTCGGGCAGTGTGGTTTCGGGACTGAACGGAAGTCGCGTTTGGGGGAGGCTTAGGACGTGAAACTGTGTGAAACAGGAGAAGGCAATGTCAAAGAAAGAAAAGCCTAAAAGCGCCGGGCAGGGGGCCAAGCTGGCGGTCAATACGGCGGTCAATCCGGGCCGGCGCTCGTTTCTGAAGAATGCCGGTGTCGGTGGTGCGGCGGTGGTCGCCGGCTCGACCCTCGCGGCGCCCTATGTGAAGGCGCAGAGCGGTCCGATCAAGTGGCGCCTGCAGACCTATTCCGGCGCGCCGCTGGGCGCCCACGTCATCAAGCCGCAGATCGAGGCCTTCAACAAGGCAGCGAACGGCGAGATGGAGATCGAGCTTTACTACGCCGACCAGCTGGTGCCGACCTCGGAGCTGTTCCGCGCGCTGCAGAACGGCACCATCGACGCGGTGCAGAGCGACGACGCCACCATGGCCTCGCCGGTAGACATTTCGGTGTTCGGCGGCTACTTCCCCTTCTCGACCCGCTACAGCCTGGACCTGCCGGTGCTGTTCCAGCGCTATGGCCTCAACGAGATCTGGAAAGAGGCTTATGACGAAGTCGAGGGGGTCGAGTGGCTTAGCGCCGGCGCCTGGGATCCGCTGCACATCTTCACCAAGGAGCCGATCAAGTCGCTTGCCGACATGAACGGCAAGCGTGTGTTCGGCGTGCCGACCGCCGGCCGCTTCCTGGCCCGCTACGGCCTCATTCCGGTGACGGTACCGTGGGACGATGTCGAGGTGGCCATCCAGACCGGCGAGCTGGACGGTGTCGCCTGGTGCGGCTTCACCGAGGCCTACGAGGTCGGCTGGGCGGACGTCTGCGACTACGCGCTGCTCAACAACGTGACCGGCGCCTGGTGCGGCTCCTACTTCGCCAACACCGATTCCTGGGCGAAGGTGCCGGATCACCTGAAGGAGCTGTTCCTCATCTCCTGCGACCAGTCGCACTATTATCGCAATGTCTGGTACTGGGGCGGCGAGGCGCAGCTGCGCGCCGAGGGCAAGAAGATGGAGCTGACCACCATCCCCGCCGAGGAGTGGGATCAGGTGGTGAAGGACGCCGAGAGCTTCTGGGACGAGCTCGCCTCGATCAGCCCGCGCTCGGCCCGCGTCATCGAGATCTTCAAGCAGTACAACACGACCATGGAGCAGGTGGGCGTTCCCTACCGCTATTCCTGACCGCAGTGCAGCGAAGGAGGACGGCCGCCGGAGCGATCCGGCGGCCGCTTATCCTTTGAGACTTGGCCTGGGTCCCCTGACTGTGGCGCCGCGGGCGCCTGCGAGCTGTCACCGCAGGCTCCGTCAGATCGCGGTCTCCCATCAATCTGTTGCCTAGCGATCGGAAGCGGGGGTACCCTTTCCGAAACTAATAACGGCCGCAAACCGCGAAGCCGGATCTCGGGAGGTCAGGCCCATGTGCCATATCTTTGCTGGCCAGAATCCAGCCAATTACCAGAACGTTACTCGCTCCCTCCGGCTTGCCGGCCATGCGACCAGCGTGCGCCTTGAGAACCGCTTCTGGGAGATTCTCAACGTCATCGCCGAAGAGCAGGGTCTGTCCACGCCGCAGCTGCTTTCGAAAATCTACGACGAAGCCCTGGAGTTGCATGGCGAGGTGGCAAATTTCGCCTCGCTTCTGCGCTGCGCCTGTACGCTTTACCTGGAGCAGCCGGCCCACGTGATGGCGAAAGCCAACGCCGAAATGGCGCGGGCGATCTAGCAGGCGGCGCCATTTTTCCCTCCGTTGGGGCTTCGTTCCTAGCGACGACGTAGTATTGGGCTAATACCACAGGCCCCGGACTCAGCGTGATACTGACTTGTGACGGCCGGCCTTGCCGGCTGGCGTTCATCATGCGCGGGGTAGAGGGTGTCGAAGCTCATTCACACGATGATCCGGGTCCTCGACGAGCAACGCTCGGTCGACTTCTACCAGAGGGCCTTTGGAATGGAAGTCTCGCGTCGCCTGGACAAGGAGAGCTTCACGCTGGTGTACCTGAGAGGGGACGAAACCGACGCGGAACTCGAGCTCACCGTCAACAAGGGCCGCGACGAGGGCTATAGCCACGGCGACGGCTATGGTCATGTCGCCTTCGTAGTCGATGACCTCGATCACGAGCACGCGCGCTTCGAAGCGGAAGGCTTCTCGCCCCAGAAGCTGGTGGAGTTTCGCGAAGGCGGCGAGCTGATCGCGCGGTTCTTTTTCGTCACTGATCCCGACGGATACAAGATAGAGGTGCTGCAGAGGCACGGCCACTACCAATAAACAAGAAGCAAAACGGAGGATGGGAGGAGATGGAAATGACGGAAAATCTGGTCAAGTCAGCCCTGACGCGACGATCTTTGCTGAAGCAAAGCGTTGCTCTTGGCGCCTTTGTGGTCGGCGGAAACTTCATTGCCGCTGCCGATGCGGCCTGGGCCATGGAGGTAACCCATCTTCAGCCCCAGACCATGGCGACTCTTGTTCAGATGGCGCGCGACATCTACCCGCACGATCACGTTGCGAACGAGTTCTACGCAGCGGCGGTAAAGAGCTATGACAGTAAAGAATCGGCCCTGACCGTCGAGTCCGGCGTGGCCTCTCTGAACGCGGCGGCACGCGGCAAAGGGTTCGTCAGCTATCTCGACGCTCCGTGGGAGCGAGATCGTGTCGACATCCTGCGCGACATGGAACAGAGCGATTTCTTCCAGACCGTCCGGGGTAGCCTGATAACAGGTCTCTACAACCAGAAGGCTGTCTGGCCGCTGTTCGGCTACGAAGGCGAAAGCTACTCGAAAGGTGGCTACATCAATCGCGGCTTCAACGACATCAACTGGATCTAGGGAGACGATCGATGAGCGCACCTTTCGACCTGAATGATGACAGCGTCGTCGTCGTCATTGGCACCGGCGCGGGTGGCGGTGTCCTATCCAACGAGTTGGCACAACGCGGCGTCAGTGTCGTTGCCCTAGAAGCGGGCGGCCGCTACCTGCCGGAGGATTACATCAATGACGAATGGGAAAGCTTCGGCCAGCTTTCCTGGCTCGATACACGCACGACCAGCGGAGACTGGCGCGTCGCCAAAGACTTTTCCGGGCTCCCAGCGTGGATCGTGAAGGCGGTCGGCGGCACCACCATTCACTGGGCGGGTGCATCGCTGAGGTTCCAGCCTCATGAGTGGAAGGCCAGGACGACCTATGGCGCGGTCCAGGGGGCGAACCTGCTGGATTGGCCAATCGACGCCGAAGAGATGGCACCCTGGTACGACAAGGCGGAAGCCAAGCTGGGTGTGACCCGCACCGGCGGTCGGGCCGGCCTGCCGGGCAGCAACAACTATAAGGTCTTCGAGGCCGGCGCCAAGAAACTGGGTTACAAGGAGGTGCATACCGGTCGCATGGCGATCAATTCCGCCGACTACGATGGCCGCATGGCCTGCCAGCAGACCGGCTTTTGCTTCCAGGGCTGCAAGTGGGGCGCCAAGTGGTCGGCCGCCTACACCGACATCCCGCGTGGCGAGGCGACGGGCAATCTCGAGGTCCGTGATCGCGCACATGTTCTGCAGATCGAGCATGACCAGACGGGCAAGGTCACCGGCGTCGTTTATGCAGACGCCGATGGCAACCAGCACCGGCAGAGGGCCAGAGCCGTCTGCGTTGCCGGCAACTCTTTCGAGAGTCCGCGCCTGCTGCTTAACTCGGCGACCTCCATGTTCCCGGATGGACTCGCCAATTCGTCCGGGCAGGTCGGCCGCAACTACCTGCGGCACATGACCGGCTCGGTCTACGCGGTGTTCGACAAGCCGGTGAAGATGTGGCGCGGCACGACGATGGCCGGCATCATCCAGGACGAGGCACGTCACGATCCCTCGCGTGGCTTCGTCGGCGGCTACGAGATGGAGACGCTAGCTCTGGGCTTGCCCTTCATGGCCGCTTTCCTGAACCCCGGGGCTTGGGGCCGGGAGTTCACTTCGGCATTGGACTCCTATGAGAACATGGCTGGCATGTGGCTTGTCGGCGAGGACATGCCCCAGGAAACCAACCGCGTTACGCTTAATCATGATGTGAAAGATCAATACGGCCTGCCGGTGCCGGATGTTCACTTCGACGATCACCCGAACGATATCGCGATGCGGAGTCACGCCTACCGTCAGGGTGCCGCCGTCTATGAAGCGGTGGGGGCGACGCGAAACTTCCCAACGCCGCCGTATCCCTCGACACACAATCTGGGGACCAACCGGATGTCGGAGAACCCTCGCGACGGCGTCGTGAATAGATGGGGTCGCACCCACGATATACCCAATCTCTTCGTCTCCGACGGCAGTGTCTTTACCACGGGCGCCGCCGAGAATCCGACGCTGACGATTGTCGCCCTGGCGATCCGCCAAAGCGACCACATTGCCGGCGCGATGGCGAAGGGGGAGTTGTAGGACAGCCGAATTGAAGCGGAGCTGCTTTCCCCCGGGGATGAAGGCTGCGGCGCTGCGGCGGATCGGAGCAGCGCCGCGGCGGCATTAAGAGCGATGTCTGCTGCAGGGGGGGCGAGCACGCCCCCCGAGACGCTGTCAGAAAGCGCTTGATGACATCGCCGGAAGCTTGGCGGGACCAGGCGCGTCCCTCACTTGCCGCTGGATTCCGACAGGACGCCCGTGTTCATCAGCGACTTGACGCCCCGCGGCCAGGAGTAGTTCGCCCCCATCCGGAGCCCCGTGAAATCGTTCGACAGTACCTTGCCGGTCCGGGCATCCCGTACCAGGATTTGGAGCGTATACTCGGTTCGCGTGATCCGGGTGATGATTCCCACCAGCGACTGCTCTGCCCCGAGCACTCCGGCCAGCGGCCCTTCGCAGCCATTGCAGTGCCGGATGACGCCCGCCGCGTCCAACGCGCCCGCCGCACTTTCGACGTTGACCACGCGATAGCGCTCGGAGGCGGCGAGCAGACGCCGCGCCTCCTCCGTTGCGCCCCGCAGGTACTCGAGGTCGGTCGCATCCATTTCGACAATGCCGGCACCGGCGCTCCTGTCGTCCAGTTCAAAATCGAAGACGGCGATACCGACGACCTCGGGATCCGCTGCCTCCAACGCTTGGAACGCGCCGCTCATCAGCAGAGAGCAGAAGCCGGATGCCAGGACGATCGGACCACCCGGAGTACGGAGAACGCGTGGTATCATCGGACGCCCCCAAAGTGTCGGCTGCTCCCGCCAACTTGAACCTGCAAGCGGAGCGAGGCAAGGCGGTGCCGCAGAGAAGAGACTAGGCAATTGGTCGAAGGCTGCCGCCAGGCGCTAACCCTCGAAACCGGCGAGGAAGGCGGCGAGGTTGTCGCCCAGGGCGTCGCAGAGATAGCCGCCCTCCTGCACGATGGCCGTGGGGAGGCGGAGCGTGGCGAGTCGGCGGCCGATTTCGCCGAAGCCCGGCGTCGAGACCGCGAGGCCGCCGAAGGGATCGCCCTCGAAGGCGTCGAGGCCCAGCGCCACGACAAGCGCGCCCGGCGCGAAGGCGGCGACCTGCTCCAGGCCGCGGTCGAGCGCCGAAAGGAAGGCGTCGTCCTCGGAGCCGCGCGGCAGCGGCAGGTTGAGGTTGTAGCCAAGGCCGGCGTCCTCGCCGCGTTCGTGGGCGTGGCCCCAGAAGAAGGGGTAGAAGCGGATCGGGTCGGCGTGGATCGATACCGTCAGCACATCGGCACGGCGGTAGAAGATGCCCTGGGTGCCGTTGCCGTGATGCAGGTCGACATCGACGACGGCGACGCGATCATGTTTCTGGCGCAGGACCGTGGCGGCAATCGCGCTGTTGTTCACGAAGCAGAAGCCGCCGGCGAGATCGGCGAAGGCGTGGTGCCCCGGCGGCCGGCAGAGCGCGTAGGCCATCTGGCTGCCATCGCGCACCAGCGCGGCCGCGGAGGCCGCGGTATTGGCGCTCCAGCAGATTGATTCCCAGGAATCGGGGCCGATCGGGCAGGCGGTATCGGCCATGTGGTAACCCGCCTGTCCCACGGCGGAGAGCGGGTAGCTCGCCTCGCGCCGGTCCGGGTGAATGTTGGGGACGACCTCTTCCGAGGCGCCGGGGATGCGGGCCCAGCGTTCGTGAATGTGCTGGAGAAAATGGATGTATTCCGGTGTGTGCACCGCTGCGATTGGCGCCAGCCCGTGGTCCGCCGGCTCGACGATTTCATGTCCGCCGGTGCGTGCCGCCGCGAGCAGGCGGTCGACCCGCTCGGGCTGCTCCGGGTTCGGCTGCTGCGCGCCGTTTACCAGGAAGCTGCGCGGATAGTGGACCTTCTGCCGCCCAGCCGAGCAGAACACTTTCATGGCGCTGCACCCTTGGCGCTGTCGGCCAGTTCGAGGAAGGCGCCTTCGTCGAGCACGCAGATCATCTCCGCCTGTGAGTGGCGGAACCCGCTGCGCCGGTAAAAGGCCTGGGCGCGGGGATTGTCGTCGTCGACCGAAAGCCTGAGGTAGCTGCCGCCGCGGGCGCGGGCGACGGCGGCGGTCTCGGCGAGCAGCCGCCGGCCGACGCCGAGGCCGCGCGCCGCCTCTGCAACAACGAGATCCTGCACGTAGATGCCGGGTTGGCCGCGCCAGGTGGAGTAGCTGCCGAAGTAGAGGCAGAGCCCGGCGGCCGTGCCGTTCACTTCGGCGATCAGCGCCTCGAAGGCGGGCTTCTCACCGAAGCCGTCGCGTTCGATATCCGCCACGCTGGAGCGCACTTTGTGCACCACATCACGGGCGCGCGCCAATTCCATCAGCAGCGCGTGGATCGCCGCGGCGTCCTTGCGCTCGGCTCGGCGGACGGTGATCTGCGGCGCGGCGGAGGTCTCCGGAGCGTGCATCAGAAGGCCACCCGGTCGCCGCCTTTCAGCGCCAGCGCCTGGCGTGCTTCGTCGGGCGCTGCCGCCTCGTAGCCGAGTTCGGCCAGGATGCGGCGGATCTTGGCGACCTGCTGGGCGTTGCTCTCGGCCAGTTCGCCGCGGCCGATGGCGAGGCTGTCCTCCAACCCGACGCGCACATTGCCGCCCAGAATCACGCCCAGGGTACCGAGCGGCATCTGGTGGCGTCCGGCGGCAAGTACGGAAAAGCGAAAGCTGTCGCCCAGCAGGCGGTCGGCGGTCGCCTTCATGTGCATGAGCTGCTCGGGGGCCGCGTCGATACCACCGAGCACGCCGAGCACGAACTGCAGGAAGATCGGCGGCTTGATCAGCCCCTCGCTCAGGAAGAAGGCGACAGTCTGGATGTGACCGACGTCGTAGCACTCGAATTCGAAGCGGGTGCCGCAGCCCTCGCCGAGCCGCTGCAGCACGCTTTCGATGTCGGCGAAGGTGTTCTTGAA
>Ga0299906_10004782_pt1 | contig 11079 bp, 10 predicted proteins | sample RVTome_14_FD_200259 | JGI IMG/M metagenome (GOLD analysis project Ga0299906, IMG submission 200259) | Soil microbial communities from uranium-contaminated site in the Upper Colorado River Basin, Wyoming, United States - RVT145D125 (version 2) ... | reverse complement strand
CGTGACCTCGGGCTCTTGATCCTGCGGGTCGGGCTCGGAGCCGCGTTCATCGCCCACGGTTGGCCCAAGCTGATGGCCGGGCCGGAGACGTGGGCGGGGCTGGGCGGCGCCATGGGGCTGTTCGGGGTACGCTTCGCGCCCGAGTTTTGGGGGCTGTGTGCGGCCCTCGCCGAGGCGGCAGGCGGGTTGTGCTTCGCCCTCGGCCTGTTCTTCCGCCCGGCCAGCCTCGCCCTTGCCTTCACCATGGCGGTGGCCTTCGCCATGCACTTCGGCAAGGGCGATCCCTTCAAGGTCTACAGCCACGCCCTGGAGGCCGGGATCGTCTTCGCCGGCATGTTCCTCGTGGGGGCGGGGAAGTACGCCGTGGACCGGGTGCTGGGCGCGCGCCGGTAGCCCATCCGGCCACGGCTTCAATACATTCACTCGTAGGTTCTGAGGTGTGGCATGGTTCGATGGTCAATCTTTCTGGGGCTCGCCGTAACTTCCGTCACCCTGGCCGTTCCCCGTGCCGACGGCTACACGGTGACGGTCGCTGCGCCCGCCCTGCAAAAGGCGGTGGAGGCGTACTTCCCGATCACCCGGGAAAACGCCCTCGGGGTGGTCACCCTGAGCCACCCGCGGGTGATCCTGCGCCCCGGCTCGCGGCGCATCGCTCTGGCGACCCAGGTGAAGGCGGCGATGCCGGACCAGCCACCGGTCACCGGGAATGGCGTGGTGGACGGGGAGATCGCGTACGACCCGGCACGCCACGAGTTCCATTTGCGGGAGCCACGGGTGGCGTCGCTCGCCATCGACGGGGTGGAGGGGCCGTTCGCGGCGTTGATCGAGAGCGCGGTCGACGTCCTCACCCAGGATCAGTTTCCGGTGATTCTCCTCTACCGCCTGGACGAGGCGGTGCTGCGCGCGGCGCCGAAGCTGCGGATGCTCAAGGCCGTCGGCATCCGCGACGGCGCCCTCGTGTTGGAACTGGCCTTCTGACTCGCCCCCCGGCCCCGTCGGGGGAGGGTCGGGGTGGGGGCGCCAGGAACCGGCGCAGTGCTCATCCCAAATGCCCTCCCCCAGGCCCCCTGAACGATCGATTCTCCCCGACCGGGGAGTCCTTGGGGACCCTCCCCCTCCGGGGGAGGGCCAGGGTGGGGGCGCTAGGAACCGGCGAAGTGCTCATTCCGAGCGCCCTCCCCCCCGGCCCCCTCCCGACGGGAGGGGATTCATGGACGCCCCTGCGGGGCGAGCCATTGATCTGGCTCAGAACTCCGGGAAGATCTTGATCTCCAGCCGTTGCCCCGGTGCCACCTCGCGGGCGGCGGTAAGGATGCCGCCCTCCACATAGTCCAGGTGGTAGTCGCGGAAGCCGGCCCGGACCAGGCCCTTGGCGTTGGATGGGCAGCCGCCCTCGCATCCGGCGACCCCGCGCACCATGCGCGGCAAGAGTTCGGCCAGGTGCATCGCGTCGGGGCTGCCCGCGTCACCGTTGAGGAACGACACGATCTCGCCGACCACCCCCGCCGTGTTCATGCGGTGTGGGTCGGTCACCTTGATGGGGAGGGTCCTGCCCATGAAACGAACGTCGATATCCATCGTTGTGCCTCCAGTTTCGGGCAGCGTAATACATGATCGCTACGCTCTGAGAAATCCCGCGCCGCTCACGCCACGGCCGCGAGCCGGCGGCGCATGTCTAGGCAGATCTCCTCCAGGCGCCGCCTATGGGGATCGGGCAGGATGGTGAGACCGCGCACCCGGTCCACGTAGTCGTCGGTCGCCCGCAGCGCCTCGCGCACCAACGCGGCGGCCTCGTCGCGCCGAATGCCGAGACCGCGGGCAAAGCGCACAACGGCCTTGGTCAGCCCGACCGGCGTGGCGACGCCATCCGGGAGCTGGCCGTATTCGCCGAACGGCAGGGGCGTGAGGAGGTCGTGGAGGGAGTAGGCGCGCATCGGGGTGGGGTCGAAGACCGGGGAGAAACCGGCCGTCTCGCCGCTGCCGAGGATGGCAAGGTTTTCCAGGTGCAGGTCACCGTTGCCGGTGAGCAGGGCCATGAGGAGACGGCGAAAGAGGTGGCGCTTTGCCTCCCGGCGATCCCCCACCAGGGTGATGGCCGGGGTGTCGATCGCCCGGCCGATCCGGTCCAGAGAGCCGTCGTACGGGGTGGCGATATCGCGGGCGCCGGCGGCGAGGATGGCGAACCAGCTCTCGCAGGGAATGGGTAGGCCTGCCGAATCCCGGTCGAAGCGCTCTACCGCCAGGGCCGGCAACCCGGCCACCTGGCAGCGCCAGTGGCGTGGCACGACGAAGCCGGCCGCCGCGTGGGCCTCCAGGGCCATGGCCTCCAGCTCGACCAGGCCGGGATAGGTCTGGCTGCGCTCCAGCTTGAGGACCACGTCGAGACGGTGGGGATCGCTACCCTTGGTGGGCACCGAGACCTGGCCGGTCCACCCCGCGTGCGGGATGGCCACGAGGAGCTTGGGCACGGCGCCACCCACCGACGGGGTCGGTCCCAGGGTCTGGAGGAGTGCCACGGCATCGGCATCGAGCCAGGCGATCAGGTCGCTCAGGGCGGCCCCCATGCGTTCCCCCACCTCGACCAGGGGCGCCGGTCGCGCGTCGCCGTACCAGGCGCGGGCCGCGTCGTCGTCGGCGAAGCAGTCCACGTGGCCGATCCCGCCGTGGCCGGCGAGGGTCAGCAGGGCCCAGTCCTCTGCGAACGGATCGGCGAACGTGGTCCCCTGGGCGCGCAGGTGGGCGAGGAGCAGCTTGCGCTGGAAGTTGTGCTCGCCGGGCGGTGGGATCAGGGCGCGCAGGCGTGGGTGGAGGGTGCGCGGCTGGCGCAGGACCACCGGCCGCTCGCCGTACACGGCCGGCGGGTAGACCAGGCTAAGGCCGGGCAGCCCCGTCTCCACGAACTCCGCCGTGTACTGGAAGCGCGCCTCCACTTCGGTGACATAGAGCGAGCCCATCTTCACGGGCTCGCCCGCGACCCGGGTCCAGACGACGGCCTGCCGGTCGGGCATCAGAACAGCTCCCCGCGCTCGACCTCGGCGACAAAGTCATCTGCCGCGACCAGGGCGAGACGTAACCCGACGACGGCGGCGAGGCGCACGAGGGTGGAGAGGGCGACGTCGTCCTGGCTCTTCATGCGCGACAGGGTCGGTGCCGACAGGCCAGCGCGGGCCGCGAGCGACTTTTGATCGAGCCCCTGGGCCTTAGCCGCCCGGAGGATCTCGTCAAGGAGCGGTGCGAGGGAAGAGAGAGGCATATTATTAGATTATCACATAGAGCAATCTATCTACAGAAATCTATAAAAATGCGTCTAAACGCAAGTAAAGATCACTCATGTAATTGCTTTTAAGGATAATTACAGGCTGTATTCTGGCATTGATTGTTACCTAGAGCAACTAAGGATCGCCTCGTGGCCATCGATGCACGAGAGGGGCGCTGACCGGGCGTGGTCGTCGACCGGGGCGCCCGGCGGCCATTCCGTCGTGGGACCTTAGGACGGCGGAAGCCAGGAAGTGCACTCCGGAAGAGCATCACCGCCTCCCGCCGCTTCCCGGGTTCCTGATCTCGTTGGCGGAACCTTCCCCACGCCGAGAGGCGCAGGCGGCTTGGCCGGATCCACGGGTGGTGGTCCACGTGACAAGGGATCTCGCGCCAAGACGCCAAGGCGCCTGCAGACGACGCCACTTCTCTGCGCCCCCGCGCGAGCCCAGGAATCTCGTCGTGCCGGCTGGGCAGCGATGTGGCAATCTGCCTGCCGCCTATGCAAAGTCCTTGCCCGTGCCGCGTGGGCCATTTCCGGCGGGTGCGGGCAGGACCTGTGACTCCGCCGCCGTCGACTGCGCTCATTTCTCCCCATGATTCTGCGCCCGCCACTGCTCGATCAGGAGGCGCCGTGATGGCCTGCAAGGGTGACCCCGGCGAGCCCCGCTGCGATCGCTGCCGTCACTTCGTGGACGATCCAGCGCGGATGGAGGCGGAGCTGCCCGGGATCCAGATCCTGGGCTCGATGTACGGCTCGGCGCGGGGCGACTCCGGCTTTTGTGCCGTGCACGCCCGGTTCGCATCTCCGGAAGACTGCTGCGCCGCGTTCGCAGCAGATTCATGGTGAGAAATGCGGGCTGGGTCGGGCGGCGTCGCGCGCCACTGGAGGCCGCGCGCCCGGGGCCGGCTCGTGGTGGGGGGTGCGGGTCAGTCGAGCCCTGCCCAGAACTTCACGAAGACGTAGTTGGACAGGACGAACCCCAGCGGCACGTTCACCAGCACGCCGATGGTGAACGCCCAGAACGGCTTGAGGCCGAAGGTCATCAGCTCCCTGAACCGGGTGGACAGCCCGATGCACAGGAAGCACAGAACGAAGGCCCAGGAGCGCAGGTTCGTGATGGGCTTGATCGCCCGGGGCGACAGATCGCTCTCGTACCAGTTGGACCTGTGGGCGAGCTGCATGATGGCCACTTTCTGGTCCGGCGTCGTGGCGGCGTCCTTGAGCAGCTTGCGCTGGGCCTCGTCCATCCGGCCGCGGAAGCGGATCTCCCCCGCCAGCGCGTCCACGGTGAAGCGGTCGGCGACGGCGGCGGGCACGCGGTAGGTCGAGAAGTCCGCCGCGTAGGCGGTCTTCTGCTTGGTCCCGGGGTCCTTGTAGCTGCCCGCGAAGGGGGCCACCCCGTGGTAGTCGGTGGGCTCGGCGAGGGACACCGCGGTGGTGATCAGCGAGGCCACGAAGAAGCCGATCACGAACTTGGGGAAGCGCTCCCAGATCACGCCTGCGCCCGCGCGCTGCACGCCCTCGCGCTTCTCCCACCACACCACGGAGACGAACGACAGCACCAGGCACCAGATGCCGATCCAGATGTCCCGGCCGATGACCTTCATCAGGGTGAAGGCGCGGATCGGCCCCTCGCCGTACTGGTGGGCCAGCTCGGCGACCACTGCGAACCCCGCTGCGTCGGCGTACTCGGACGTGCCGACCCAGGCACCGGCGACGCCGGGGGCGATGGGGTCCGGGACCAGGAACTTCAGGACTACCGTCAGCACCAGGATCATCACGATCGCCCACACCGAGACCACTGCGATGCCGATGGAGATGTGCTCCTTGTCCGCCCGCACCGCCCCCCCCACCGCGATGGATCCCGACACGCCGCACACCGCCCCGCCGGCGCCCAGCACGGCGCCGAAGCGACGGTCCAGCTTGAACAGCCGCGTGGCGGCCAAATAGATCGTGAGCCACGTGGTGACGGACACGATGGTGGCCTGGAGGAAGGCGATCGGGCCGATCGTGAAGATCAGGCTCATGGGCAGGGTCGCACCCAGCAATACGATCCCGGTCTTGATGTAGTACTCGGTGCGTAGCGACGTCTTGAACCACTCCGGCATGGCGCGGAGGTTGCCGAGGATCAGCCCGATCAGGAGGGCTAGCAGCGGCGCGCCGAGATCAGCCTTCTTCATCACTTGCCAGCCCGCGAGGTAGAAGATCGCCGTCGACCCCAGGAACAGGAGGGTGTAGCCCACCACGAATGCCGGCACGCTGCGGCCCATGACCCACATGCTCAGGGTGAACACCACGCCGAACCCCAGGAAGATGATCCCGATGTGCGTCCAGTTGGCCGCCAGATCGGCGGCGAGTTCGCCCATCGAGCTCCACCCCCCCGGTGTCACCGCCCACCCGGCGATCGACTGACCCGCGAAGTACGTCCCCAGCGCGAGCGCGATCACCAGCATGCCAAGCCAGATCGCCCAGTAGTCCTCGGTGGTCAGCAGCTTGGTCTTGGCCTTCGGTGGCATGGCAGACTCCTCCCGGCGAGCGGAGCGGCCCGGGCGTCGCTCCCGTGCTCGCCAACGAGCCGCTATTGTAGGATCCCCGGTCGCGTACCGACAAACGGCGCCGCGGGGACGGCAATCGCCGGCCCCCGCCGATACGCCTGCGCGCGGTCCGCAGCGGGGGCGGCAACGCCGGCCAGATTCGACGGCGGACGCTGCTCGCCGTGCCGGCGGTTGCATGGCCGTCCTCGGGGGCCGCACCGCCCAACGTCCCCAACGGGGCTGCCGCGGCGCGCGACTACGGAGCGGCTGCCGGTAGCCCGAGGGGGTGACCCTCCGTCACGGACCGGTCGACGGCGAAGGGAGCGAGGTCGATGCCCGGCTCCTCGCCACCCATCAGCCGGGCCATGACCTCGGCGGTGGCGGGGGCGAGGACCACGCCGTTGCGATAGTGGCCGGTGGCCACGAAGAGGTTGGCGTAGCCCGGAGCGCGGCCCAGGTAAGGGAGGCCATCCGGGGTGCCGGGGCGCAGGCCGGCCCATTGCCGCTCCACCTCGGCGCCATCGAGGCACGGCAGGAGAAACGCCGCAGCGTTGGCCAGGGAGCGCAGGGCCCACAGGGTGGGGGTCTTGTCGAAGTCGGCCCGCTCCATGGTTGCCCCCACCAGCACCCGCCCGTCGACCCGCGGCACAAAGTAGGCGGCCGGGTGCTTGACGATGCGGCGAACCGTCTCCGGTGCGGTGCGCAGGAGGAGGATCTGCCCCTTCACCGGCGCCACCGGCAGCTCCAGGTCCAGGGCGTGACCCAGTCCGCCGCTCCAGGCGCCCGCCGCCAGGAGGAACTGGTCGGCGGCGAGCTCGCCATCGGGGATGACCGCGGCGGCGAGCCGTTCGCCATCGCGCCGGAAACCGATCACCTCGTTGTGGGTGTGAAACCGCACCCCTACCGCGGTGCAGGCGGTGCGGGCGGCGGCAGCGAGCCGCGGATTGCGGACCTGCCCCACGTCGGGCCAGTAATCGGCGCCCAGGCAGTCGGGGGCGAGGGCCGGCTCCACGGCCCGGGCCTCGGCCGCCTCGAGGCGCTGGTACTCCCACGCGAAGCGGGCACTCCAGGCGGCGGCTGGGTCGAGCTCCCGCCACTCATCCTCGGCGAACACCGGGATTACCATGCCGCAGGGGCGACGTTGCGGGTCGATGCCGGTTGCCCCTAGCAGCTCCGGGACCAGGGTGTCGTAGCGCGCTAGCGAGAGGTTCACCAGCGCGGAGAGGGCGTCGGGATAGCGCCACGGTTGGATCGGCGACAGAATGCCAGCGCCGGCCCAGGACGACTCTCGCTCCAGATCACCGCGCTCCACCACCGCCACCCGCTGTCCCCGACGGGCAAGCTCGTAGGCGCACAGGCAGCCGATCAGCCCGCCGCCGATGATCAGGATGTCCGGGAGACTCTGGGCAGGCTCCATCCGGGAAGCACACCACAACGCCGCCCGAGTTGACAAAGCGCGGTGCATTTCCCGGCCCGAGGGGGTCGGACGGCATCGATGGCGACGTCACAGGAGGCGGGGGGCGGGCTTTACCCGCCATGCCGGACGGAGCCCCACCTACGGACGCGCACGGTGGGAACGCCGGTTAGGGGTACAATCTCCGCCACGCCGGCCGACGTGGCCGCGAAGTAGCGCACGATCTCAGGAATGCCTGGCACGGTGTCCACGCCCGTCGGTTAATGCGTCGGTTCGCGAGCGACCTCACACTTAAAGTAGTCTCCGCGGCTCCCATGGATTCAGTTCACATGCGCCATGGGCTGATTCTTGCCACCGCCGTGCTCGTCACCGTCCTTCACCCCACCGTGGTGTGGGCGGCGGGGCCGACCGGGAGTCTGGGGGCGGTGGCCAGCGGTGAGGAGAACGCGACGCGGGTGGGGGCGGCGGTGCTGGCGGCCGGCGGCAACGCCGTGGATGCGGCGGTCGCGGTGGGGTATACCCTGGCGGTGACCCATCCCCATGCGGGCAACCTCGGCGGCGGCGGGTTCATGATGGTGCGGCTGATGGACGGGACCGCCGTGGCCGTCGACTTCCGGGAGACGGCGCCGGCCGCGGCGCGCCGCGACCTGTTTCTCGACGCCCGGGGCGAGGTGGTGCCGGGGCGCTCGACGGTGGGCTGGCTGGCGGTGGGGGTGCCGGGGTCGGTGGCGGGGCTGAACCTGGCACGGGAGCGGTGGGGCACGCGACCCCTGGCCGAGCTGCTGGCGCCGGCGATACGCCTCGCCCGGGACGGTCACCGCCTCGACGACGCCCATGCCCGGCGCATGGCCGAGGCCCTGCCGGCGATGGCCCCGTTCCCGGCGACCGCCGCCCTGTACAGCAACCACGGCAAGCCGTACCCCGAAGGAGCCCTGTGGCGCCAGCCGGAGCTGGCGCGGCTCCTGGAGCGGATCGCCCGCGCGGGGGATGCCGGCTTCTACCGCGGCGCAACGGCACGGCAGATCGCCCAGGCCGCGGCGGCCGGCGGCGGCCTCCTCGCCGAAGGCGACCTCGCCGCCTACCGACCCGTGGTGCGCGAGCCTCTGCGGGCGGCCTATCGCGGCCACGAGCTCCTCCTCATGCCGCCGCCCTCCTCTTGCGGGGTGGCGATCGCCCAGGCCCTGGCGATGCTGGACCTCCTCGACGCCCCGGCGGGACGCGACGCCCGCGCCATCCACGCCTATGTGGAGGTCCTGCGCCGGGTCTACGCCGACCGCAGCGAGCACCTCGGGGACCCGGCGGCCATGCACGTCACCCCGGCCCGCCTCCTCGCCCGGTCCTACCTGAGACAGCGCCTGGCCGACTTCTCGTGGCAGCGGGCGACGCCCTCGGCCGCCATTGCTCCCGGCCACCCCGAGGCGGAGGAGACGACCCACTACGCGGTGGTCGATCGGTGGGGCAACGCGGTGGCGGTCACCACCACCCTGAACGGCGCCTTCGGCGCCAAGGTCGCGGTCCCAGGCCTCGGCCTGCTGCTCAACAACGAGATGGACGACTTCGCCGCCAAGCCCGGCGTGCCCAACCTCTACGGCCTGGTGGGCGGAGAGGTGAACGCCGTCGCTCCGGGCAAGCGCATGCTCTCCTCCATGTCGCCCTCCATCGTCACCCGCGACGGCAGGGTGCGCCTCGTCGTGGGCACCCCGGGCGGCTCCACCATCATCACCACGGTATTGCAGATCCTGCGCGGGGTGGTGGAGGAGGGGCTGACATTGGAGGCAGCGGTGGTGCGACCGCGCATCCACCACCAGTGGCTGCCGGACGAGGTCGTCTACGAGCCTGGGGCGATCAGCGCCGCGGTGGCGGCGCAGCTCCGCACGCTCGGCCACACGCTCCGTGAACGCCACACCATCGGCGAGGCGAACTGCATCGCCGTACGCCGCGACGGCGCCGCCACCGCGGTGGTCGATCCGCGCGGCGATGGGCTCGCCCTCGGCGCGACCGAAAGCCCCGCGCGGACGCTACTCCCCCTGCACCGGGATCTTGCGCGCGCGGGTGGGGCCGAACTTCGGTAGGGTGAGGCGCAGCACTCCATCCTTCACCACGGCCACGATCCCGTCGCGGGAGACCGCATCCGAGAGGGTAAAGGTGCGGTGGTAGTTGCCGACCTTGAATTCGCGGTGTGCCTGGGTGAATCCGTCGAGCAGCTCGGGCTCGACCCGGCCGTCGACGGTCAGGATGTTCTCCTCCAGGGTAATCTCCAGCGAGTTCTTGTTGACACCGGGCATGTCGGCGATGACGACGATGGCATCACCGGTCTCGAAGATGTCGGCGCGCGGCGTGAATACCGCTGGCCGATCCTTGTGTTTGCCCGCCGTGCCACCTCGGACGTCCGATTTCGCCATGGCCTTGGGGTCTTGAGCCATACCATATCCTTCACAAGTCAGAGGCCGTGCGGTCTATGCCTCGTGCACCGAGATCCGGTGCGGGCGATCCTCCGTGGCACGGGGGACGTGGATGCGCACCGTACCATCCCGAACCCGCGCCTCGATCCTTTCCTGGGCGATGCGGAAGGGGAGTCGCACGGATCGTGTGAACCTCCCGAAGCCGCGCTCCCGGCGGTGGTAATGAGCGCCCTCCGGGAGCTCCTCCGGGAGTCTGGAGCCCTTCATGATCACGGTGTCGTTGATCACCGAGACCTCTAGCTGGCCCGCGGCGATCCCCGGCACCTCCGCCAGGACCATGGCGCCCTCGTCGTTGGTCCAGACGTTCACCGGGGGGAATTCATGCTGCGCCTCGCCGTAGGTGCCTACAAAGAGGTAAGGCATCTCCTCTTCGACTTCGTTGAGTGCCTCCCACGGGTCCCACGGGTGGGTATATCCGCGCCACACCATATCGTCCTCCGCGGGGGTTGAAGGTTCGCTGGGGAATTGCTCCCAGCCTCGATGATCGCAACCGGAGAGAGTGACTTCCCTTTGAGCAAAGCACACGCGGGCCGGGTGTCAAGGAGCGCCCACTCGCGCAGATCTCACCGCCCGCGCCGTGTGTGTCCCCGTGCCAGCGGCGCGGCAACGTGCCGCCCTTGGCATGGCCGGCACCGCAGGCGCGGCAGGCCCTGCGGGCCTGCAATCGCCGATGGGAATCGGCTCCTACCGCAGGTCCAGGAGGGTGCGGCGATTTCCGACCGGGGTTCCGGGCCGGCGCCGCGATTTCCCAACCCAAGGTAGGAGCCGGTTTCACCGGCGACCCGCGCCGCCAGGCGCGGCAGGCCCTTCGGGCCTGGGTCGCCGACGGGATTCGACTCCTGCCGTGGTTCAGGGACGGTGCGAATCTACGGTCAGTCACGCATCGGTCACCCGGGGTGCCCCTGCGTCTCGGCGGCGTAGCGCACGCGGACGGCCTCCTCGCGGTCGATCTCTTCCAGGCGCCCGCTGACGTCGGCCACCGCCTCGTTGATCTCCGGCAGCAGGACGTCCTCCAGGGCCCGGGCGCGCCGCGCCGTGCGGCGGTACTCGCGGCCGAGGCGCTCCAGGTTGCCGGCCTGGGCGGCGAGGGCCACGGCCTGGGTCAATACCGCGGCGAAACGACGCCCGCAGGCGCGGGCCTCGGGGGAGGGGTTGGGTCCGGGGGGTGGTTCGCCAGCCTCCCCCGCGAGACGTGCCTGCTGCACCACCACACCGAGGATGGTACGCGTCGTGACCTCCAGCTCCGCCGTGTCCAGCGATGCCGCGGGATGCACCAGGAGACCCTCCACGCCGTGGCGGCCGGCGGCCGCCTGCAGGGCGGCGACGGCGGCGGCGAAGGTCGCGTGGAACTGCTCCGCGGCGGGTTGATAGCGGCGCAGCTCGTCCAGGATCGCGCCGGCGAGGACCATC
>Ga0299906_10004781_pt1 | contig 11080 bp, 10 predicted proteins | sample RVTome_14_FD_200259 | JGI IMG/M metagenome (GOLD analysis project Ga0299906, IMG submission 200259) | Soil microbial communities from uranium-contaminated site in the Upper Colorado River Basin, Wyoming, United States - RVT145D125 (version 2) ... | reverse complement strand
CCCGCGAAGAGAATTCCATGGCCGCTGTTGATATCGCGCAGTTGCTTGCATTTGCCGTCAAGAATAACGCATCGGATCTCCATCTCTCCGCGGGCGTGCAGCCGATCATCCGCGTCGACGGCGACGTCAAGCGCATCAACATGCCCGAGCTGAAGCACAAAGAAGTGCACAGCATGATTTACGACATCATGAACGACAAGCAGAGGAAGGATTTCGAGGAGTTCCTCGAGACCGACTTCTCGTTCGAGATCCCGAAGCTCGCTCGTTTTCGCGTCAACGCCTTCAACCAGAACCGCGGCTGCGCGGCCGTGTTCAGAACGATTCCGTCCGTCATCCTGTCGCTCGACGACCTGGGCGCGCCCAGGATTTTCAAGGATGTCTCGATGCACCCGCGCGGGCTCGTGCTCGTCACCGGCCCCACGGGGTCCGGTAAGTCGACGACCCTCGCCGCGATGGTCGACTATGTCAACGACAACAAGCCCGACCACATCATCACGATCGAGGATCCGATCGAGTTCGTTCACGAGAGCAAGAAGTCGCTGATCAATCAGCGCGAGGTGCACCGCGATACGCTCGGCTTCAGCGAGGCGCTGCGCTCGGCGCTGCGCGAAGACCCAGACGTCATTCTCGTCGGCGAAATGCGCGACCTCGAGACGATCCGGCTGGCGCTGACCGCGGCCGAGACGGGTCATCTCGTCTTCGGCACGCTGCACACGAGCTCCGCGGCCAAGACCATCGACCGCGTCGTCGACGTCTTCCCCGCCGCCGAGAAGGAGATGGTCCGCAGCATGCTTTCCGAATCGCTGCGCGCCGTCATCTCGCAGACGCTGCTGAAGAAGATCGGCGGCGGCCGAATCGCGGCGCACGAGATCATGATCGGCTCGCCTGCCATTCGCAACCTGATTCGCGAAGGCAAGATCGCTCAGATGTATTCCGCTATTCAGACCGGGCAGGCCCAGGGTATGCAGACGCTGGACCAAAACCTTCAAGACCTGATGAGGAAGGGTCTCATCACGAAAGAAGAGGCGCGGTTCAAGGCTGTCAACAAGGACGACTTTTAGCCTACGCGGCCGGGACCGGGCCAGGAGCCGATCAGGATGGAGCGCGACCAAGCAGTACGACTGACACAGAATCTCTTGAAGAAGATGGTCGAGAACAACGGCTCGGACCTCTTCATCACGGCAGGGTTTCCTCCTGCCATCAAGATCGACGGCGCCATCAAGCCGTTCGCCGACAAGCCGCTGACCGCGGCTCAGAGCTCGCTGATCGTTCGTTCGATCATGAACGACAAGCAGGCCAAGGAGTTCGACGCGACCAAGGAAGCCAACTTCGCGATCGCCCCGCAGGGCATCGGCCGCTTCCGCGTCAGCGCCTTCATCCAGCAGGGTCAGGTCGGCGCGGTGCTTCGGACCATCGTCACGAAGATTCCGACCTTCGAGGAGCTCGAGCTGCCGCCGCAGCTCAAGCAGGTTGCCATGACCAAACGCGGTCTATGTCTCGTCGTCGGCGGCACGGGCTCCGGTAAGTCGACGACGCTCGCCGCCATGATCGGCCACCGCAACGAGACTTCGCAAGGCCACATCATTACGATCGAGGATCCCATCGAGTACATGCATCCTCACAGAGGCTGCGTGGTCACGCATCGCGAGGTCGGCGTCGATACGGAGAGCTGGCACAACGCGCTCAAGAACACGTTGCGCCAGGCGCCCGACGTCATCATGATCGGCGAGATCCGCGACCAGGAGACGATGCAGTACGGTATCCAGTTCGCCGAGACGGGGCATCTCTGCGTCGCGACGCTGCACGCGAACAGCGCCAATCAGGCGCTCGACCGCATCATCAACTTTTTCACCGAGGAGCGCCGACATCAGCTTCTGATGGACCTGTCGCTCAACATCACCGCCATGATCTCGCAGCGCCTGATCCCGCGGGAGAACGGCATGGGCCGCGTCGCCGCGATGGAGATCATGCTCGCATCACCGCTGATCAGCGACCTGATATTCCGCGGCGAGGTCGCGATGATCAAGGACATCATGGCGAAGTCGAACCGGCTCGGCATGCAGACCTTCGACCAGGCGCTGTTCCTGCTCTACGAGGACGGCGCGATCTCGTACGAAGAAGCGCTGCGCAACGCCGACTCGCAGAATGAGCTCAGGCTCAGGATCAAGCTAGAGAGCAAGCGCGAGCTGGCGCAGGATGCGGATCAGGCCCAAAGTCTCCAGCTCGCGCAGGAAGACGAGAAAGCGAAGTACTACTAGTCCGTCCGGTCCCGCCGTCGCATGAACGTCAAGCCGCTCTTCAAATTGATGGTCGACAAGAAGGCGTCGGACCTCTTCTTTACGACCTATGCGCCGGTCATGATCAAGATCGACGGCAAGATCGTACCTGTCAATCAGATGGAGTTGACGCCCAAGATGGTGCGACAGGCGGCGCTCGAGCTCATGAACGAGCACCAGCTCGAGGCGTTCACCCGCGATCTGGAGATCGATTTCGCCGTCTCCGAGGCCGGCCTCGGCCGTTTCCGCGTCAACATCTTCCATCAGCGCGGGAATGTCGCGATGGTGCTGCGTTTCATCACGCCCGAGCTGCCCACGCTCGAGGAGCTCGGCATGCCGATGATCCTCAAGGACCTCGTGATGCTGCGTCGCGGGCTGATTCTCATGGTCGGCGCGAGCGGCTCGGGCAAGTCGACGACGCTCGCGGCGATGATCGAGCATCGAAATTTGAACTCCGCGTCACACATCGTCACGATCGAGGACCCGATCGAGTTTCTGCACAGCAACAAGAAGTCGATCGTCAATCAGCGCGAGATCGGGCTCGATACGCACTCATATGCGGCAGCGCTCAGAAGCGCGATGCGCGAGGCGCCCGACGTCATCCTGATCGGCGAGATCCGCGATCGCGATACGATGCAGGCGGCGATCGATCTCGCCGGTACCGGGCACCTTTGCATCGCGACGCTGCACGCGAACAACTCGCCCGAGACGCTCGACCGCATCATCAACATGTATCCGAACGATCAGCACAAGCAGGTGCTGATGGATCTGGCCCAGTACGTGCGTGCGATCATCTCGCAGCGCCTCGTGCGCTCGAAGGAAGGCAAGCGCGTCGCGGCCGTCGAGGTCATGCGCATGACGCCGCATCTGGCCGAGATCATCCTCAAGGGCGACATCTCCGCCGTCAAGGAAGCCTTCAAGGGCACGAACGAGCCCGGCAACCGGAGCTTCGATCAGGCGCTGTTCGACCATTACAAGACGGGCGCGATCAGCATGGAGGAGGCGCTCTCGAACGCCGACTCGCGCAGTGATCTCGAGGCCAAGATCAACTTCGGCTAAGACGGGGTCTGACCCCATTCTGTCCATTCTGTCGGGGCTGTAACGATCGCGGCGTTCGCGGCGTCTGAACACATACTATAGTGGCCATGTCCGCGCGCACGGGGGGACCGAAGATTGCCGATCGCTGATACCTCGGGGCAGGACGTCGCGCTCGCGCCGGCGTCGCGCAAGCCGCTGTGGATCGGGCTCGGCGTGGCCGCGGTCGCTCTCACGGCGCTCCTCGCCTGGGGCGCGCCCCAGCTTCTGCGATGGAGCCAGGCCGAAGCCGCGGTGCCGCGCGAGCGTCTGCGCTTCGCCGAGGTCCATTACGGCGATCTCGTCCGCGACGTGTCCGTGCAGGGCCGCGTCGTCGCGGCCGTGAGCCCGACGCTGTTCGCCTCCTCCGACGGAACGATCACGCTGCTCGTCGAGTCGGGCGCGGGTGTGTCCGAGGGCGATCCCGTCGCCGCCGTCGACAGCCCCGAGCTCGACAATCGACTGCGTCAGGAAGAGGCGACGCTGGAGAGCCAGATCGTCGAGCTCGAGCGGCAGCGAATCCAGACGCGGCAGCAGCTGCTCGAAAGCCAGAAAGCCGTGGACCTCGCGCAGGTCGCGCTGACGGCGGCCGATCGCGAGAAGCGGCGCGCCGACCTTTCTTTCGAGCGCAGAATCATTCCGGAGATCGATCTGGAAAAAGCGGTCGATGAGCTCGAGAGCGCCGAGCTCGCGCACGTGCATGCGATCGAAGACCTGGCGCTCGAGCGCGAGCGCCTGAGCTTCGAGCTTCGCACGCGCGAGCTACAGGTCGAGCGGCAGCAGCTAATGGTCGAGGATCTCGAGCGGCAGGTCGACGAGCTCACGATGCGCTCGCCCGTCACCGGCATCGTCGGTAATCTGCAGGTAGACCAGAAGGCGGCCGTCTCGCGCAATCAGGCGGTCATGGCCGTCGTCGATCTCGGCGCATTCGAAGTCGAAGCCAACGTGCCCGAAAGCTATGCGGACGATCTCGGCATCGGCATGCCGGCCGAGATTCGTGTCGGCGCGACTCCCGCGGTGGCGGAGGTCGTCGCCGTCTCGCCCGAGATCGTCGACAACCAGGTCACGACCCGGTTGCGCTTCACCGCGGGCACGCCGCCGGGGCTGCGCCAGAATCAGCGGCTCACGACGCGCATTCTGCTCGAGAGCGTGGAGAACGCCCTCGTCGTCGAGCGCGGACAGTTCCTCGATTCCGGCGGCGGCCGCATCGCCTATGTCGTCGACGACGACATCGCGCGCCGGCGCGAGATCCTGGTCGGGGCGCGAAGTCTCGGCGAGGTCGAGATCGCGTCGGGGCTCGAGGCCGGAGACGTGATCATCACGACGAGCCTGGACGCCTTCGGCGCGGCCGAGACCGTCCTCATCACCAATTGAGCGCGTAAGGAGCAGCCGTGCTGAGAATGCATGACATTTCGAAGACCTTCCGGGCGGAGCTCGTCGAAACTCATGCCCTGCGCGACTTCTCGCTCGACATCGACGAGGGCGAATTCGTCGCCGTCACGGGCCCGTCGGGATCGGGCAAGACGACGTTCCTGAACGTTGCCGGGTTGCTCGAGAGCTTCGACACGGGGCTTTACCGGCTCGACGGCGTCGACGTCTCGGAGCTCAAGGACCGTGAGCTGTCGCGGCTTCGGAACGAGAAGATCGGCTTCATCTTTCAGAACTTCAATCTGATTCCCGACCTCAACGTATTCGACAATGTCGACGTGCCGCTGCGTTACCGCGGCTTTTCCGCCAGCTCGCGACGCAGCCGGATAGAGGCCGCGCTCCAGCGCGTCGGTCTCGCCGGCCGGCCGAAGCACCTGCCCTCGCAGCTTTCAGGCGGTCAGCAGCAACGTGTCGGCATCGCGCGGGCGCTCGCGGGCGAGCCTCGATTCCTGCTCGCCGACGAGCCGACCGGCAACCTGGATTCGCAGATGGCCGAGGGCGTCCTCGATCTGCTCCAGGAGATCAACGAGGCCGGCACGACGATCATCATCGTCACGCACGATCCCGCGCTCGCCGCGCACGCCAGGCGGCAGGTCCATCTCAAGGACGGGGCCATACTGAACGGGGCGGAGACCGCGCCGTGAGAGTCGCCTCCCGGCTCGCGAACGGGCTCGAGCTCTTCGGTTACAACCTCGGGCTCGCGCTGCGCAACATCAGGCGTAGTCCCGTCTTGAGCGGGCTCATGGTGGCGGCGATCGGAATCGGCATCGGCGCCTGCATGTCGATGGTCACGGTCAATTACCGGTTCGCGGCCGACCCGATTCCGCACAAGAGCGACGTGCTGCACTACATCCGGCTCGACAGTTGGAGCCCGGACCAGTCGTGGCAGGGCGGCGACAGGCCGCCGCCTCAGCTGACTTATGTCGATGCGACGGCCCTGCTCGAGGAAAAACGCGCGTTCCGGCAGGCTGCGATGTCCGGCGCGTCGCTCGCCGTCGAGCCCGACCGCCGCGACGAGAAGCCGTTTTTCGTCGACGTGCGCGCTACGACGGCCGATTTCTTCGCGCTATTCGACGTGCCGTTTCGCTACGGCGGCGGCTGGAGCGACGAGGCAGACGTCGCGGCCGAGCAGGTCGTCGTCCTCGCCGCCGAAATCAACGACCGGATCTTTGGCGGGCGCGATTCGGTCGGCGAGACGCTGACGCTGTCCGGGCGCGTCTACCGCGTCGTCGGCGTGCTCGACGAGTGGCAGCCGGCGATCCGCTTCTACGACATGGCTGCGGGTGGAGGCCCCGGCAGCGGGATCGAGGACATGTTCGTACCGTGGAGCCTCATCGTCGCCGCCGAGGTGCCGCGCCGCGGCAACACCAATTGCTGGAAGCCGCTCGAGGGCGACGGGCTGCGGGCCCTGCTTGCGTCCGAGTGCATCTGGATTCAGTTCTGGGCAGAGTTTCGCGACACGGCGGAACGGGAAGACTACGTGAGCTTTCTAGATGCCTACGTGAACGGGCAGAAGGACCTAGGGCGCTTCCCGCGCCCGCTCAATAATCATGCCACGCCGCTCATGGATCTGCAGCGCGAGATCGGTAACGTTCCGACCGAGGCGCAGGTGCTGCTCGGGCTGTCCGTCATCTTTCTCGCGGTCTGCCTGCTCAATACGCTCGGGCTGCTGCTCGCCAAGTTTCTCGGCAAGGCTAACGAGATCGGCATACGCCGCGCGCTCGGCGCGAGCCGGCGCACGCTGTTTCAGCAGTATCTGGTCGAGGCCGGCGTCATCGGTGCCGCCGGCGGCGTGCTCGGCCTCGGCCTGACCTGGCTCGGCCTCAAGGGCATCGACGGCCAATTCGAGGACGATCTCGGCGCGTTACTCCAGATGGACGGGAAGATGGCGCTGGCCGCCGTCGTGCTTGCCGTCATCACGAGCCTGATCACTTCGATTTATCCGACCTGGCGGGCCTGCAACGTGCAGCCCGCCGCGCACCTTAAGGCAAACTGAGCTTACGAGGGAAGACAATGGAATTCGGACCGATCTGGCGCGCATCGATGCGAAACAAGACGGGCGTCGTGCTGATCGTGCTGCAAATCGCTTTCACGATGACGCTGATCATCAACTCGGTCGGAATCGTCGAGGAGAACGCGAAGCTGCTGGCAACACCGAGCGGCATCGACGAGGACAATATCTTTCATCTCAGAAGCTCGGCCTACGACGACGAGGTCGATGCACGGCTCATCATCGAGGAAGACCTGCGGCAGATACGCGCAACCCCGGGTGTCGCGGCAGCCGTGCAGACGAATTCCGTGCCGATCTCGGGCGGGGGCTGGTCGATGGGGCTCGCAACCGCTCCGGAGGAAGGCGTCGAGCAGGTCCTCACTTCCGTCTATATGGTCGACGAGCATGGCGTCGATGCGCTCGGCGTCGAGCTGATCGCCGGCACGGGCTTCCTGCACGAGGATGTGGTCTGGAACGATGCAGCCTCGGGCTGGCCGAGCAAGGTCATCGTCTCGCAGGCGGTAGCCGAGGCGATTTTTCCCGGCGATCCGACCTACGGCGTCGGCGAGACGGTCTATATCGATCAGAACGAGCCGATGACCGTGACCGGCGTCGTCGAACGGCTCGCCGCGCCCTGGCCGGGCTGGGAGCTCGTTCGCGAGCGCGCGATTCTCGTGCCGCGACAGCTCCTCGGGCAGTCACATCTGTATTTGATCCGAGCGGAGCCCGGCCGACGCGATCAGATCATGCCCGATATCGAGACGAGGCTTGCGGCGAGCGATGCCGAGCGCATCATCCAGAACATGCTGACGATGGATCAGACGCGGGACCAGACACTCGACGCCAACGGCGCGCTCGTCAATATTCTCGTCTTCACCGTGGTCGTGCTGGTCTCGATCACGTCGCTCGGCGTCGCCGGGCTCACAAGCTTCAATGTCACGCGCCGCATTAAGCAGATCGGAACACGCCGCGCGCTCGGCGCGTCGCGCCGGCAGATCCTGCGTTACTTCCTGGCCGAGAACCTCCTTTTTACCGTCATCGGGGTCGCGTTCGGCACCGTGCTCGCTGTCGCGACCAACTTCTGGCTCGTCGAGTCGTTCAGCGTGCCGCGGTTCTCGTGGTACTGGCTGCCCGTCACGATGATCGGGCTTGTGGCGATCAGCTTGCTCGCGGTGCTGTTTCCGGCGCGGCGCGCCGCCAGGGTCCCGCCGGCCGTCGCCACCCGAACCGTTTGAGATGTGAGGCGGGTCAGACCCATTCAGGTTTCTCGGAGAGAAACCTGAATGGAAACCTGAATGGGTCTGACCCAGTTACGGGTAGACGGCGCGCGAGTCGAAGACGGGGCCGTCGACGCAGACGCGTTTCATGGCGGGGCCGTCGGGAGTGTGGATGCGGATCGTGCAGCCGGCGCAGCCGCCGACGCCGCAGGCCATGAACTCCTCGACGGCGAGCTGGCAGGGGAGGTCGAAGTCGCGCGCGACAGCGGCGGCGGCTTCGAGCATCGGTTCCGGCCCGCACGCGAGCAGCGCCGTCTCGGCGAGCACTGCCGCGTCGAGGCGCGCGAGCTCGTGTCGCGCAAGCTCCGTGACGTGGCCGTGGTAGGCGCCGGCGAGCCCTGAGTTGCTCGCGATCCTCGAGGGCACGTGCCATTCCTCGAGCATGCTGAGGCTTGCCGTCGCCGCGTCGGGCCACGTCTCGGACTCGCGCGGCGCCGTCAGCGCGAACGGGAACGGCACCTCGGATCCCATCAGCACGAGCGGCATGAACCGGGCGTCGCCGCGAAGCTTGCGGGCGACGAATATCATCGGCGGTATGCCGACGCCGCCGCCGATCGCGACGATGCGCGGTCGCGCCGGATCGAAACCGAAGCCGTTGCCGATCGGGGCGAGCACGCTGACGCGATCGCCCGGTTCTTTCGCGGCGAGACTGGCGAGTCCCGGGCCGAGCGGCCGGTACAGGAAATCGAGCCAGCCGGCCTCGGGGTCGGCGTCCATGATCGAAAGCGGGCGCCTGAGCGGAATCGCCTTGTCGCAGCGGACATGGGCGAAGCTGCCGGGCGCGGCCGTTCTGGCCGCTTCTCGCGCGCGCACCCTGAGCACGTACTGGTCGCCGGCGTGACGCGACTGCGCGAGCACCTCGCTCTCGCTCAGGAAGATAGTCTCGCGCTGCGACATCAGCCGTGGCCCGCGCGGATGTGCTCGGACACCTGGGCGAGGACGGCCATGCGCACGGCGGTCCCGCAGGTAACCTGCCGGCGAATCACCGAGCGCTTGCCGTCGGCAGTCGCGCTGTCGATCTCGACGCCGCGATTCATCGGGCCCGGGTGCATGACGATCGCATCGTCGCGCGCCGCCTGGAGACGCTCCTCGGTCAACCCGTAGCGGCGGAAGTACTCCTGTGGATCCGGGATCTCGGACATCTGCGCGAAGCGCTCCTTCTGGATGCGCAGCGCCATGACGACGTCGGCGCCTGCGATGCCCTTCTCGAGATTCGTCTCGCGCGAGGCGCCGGCGAAGAGCGCTTGATCCGGAAGCAGCTCGGCCGGACCGACGAGTCGGAGCTCGCCGACCTGGAAGTGCATCAGCGCCTCGTAAGCCGAGCGCGCGACGCGCGAATGGCGAATGTCGCCGACGATCGCGACCGTGAGCCTGGTCGGATCGCCCTTTTCGAGCTGTATTGTCATCAGGTCGAGCAGTCCCTGGGTCGGGTGCGAGACGTCGGATTCGCCGGCGTTCAGAACCGAGATGTGCGGCGCGACGTGGCGCGCGATGCTGGCCGGCACGCCCGTGCTCGCATCGCGGACGACGAAGATATCGGCCTGCATGGCTTCGAGCGTGTAGATCGTGTCGATGACGCTCTCGCCCTTGGCGCGCGATGACGTGTTGACGTCGAGGCTAAGGACATCGGCGCTGAGCCGCCTCGCCGCGAGCTCGAACGAGGCCCGCGTTCTCGTGCTCGGCTCGAAGAAGAGGTTGACGACGGTAACGCCCTCGAGAATCGTGTCGCGCGCGGGCGGCGCGCCGATCGGCGTCAAATAGTGATGAGCCTGCTCGATGATGCTTTCGATGCGCCGGCGTTCGAGGCCCTCGAGCGACAGCAGATGACGCAGACGGCCGGCGGCATCGATTTGCTCGATCTCACTCAAGCGATTGGTTCATCCATTGTTCGGCGATCAGGCAGGCCGCGCGCCGATCGATGTCAGCGCGCGTCACGCGCCGCTGCAAAATACCGTCGCGCCGATCCTCGCGCAACGCGGATTCGGCCGCCGCCGACGTGAAGCTCTCGTCGACCTGCTCGATCTCGAGCGCGTAGCGCTCGCGCAAGCCTGCGACGAAGTCGTCGAGCGATTTGAGCAGCCTCGCATTGGCGTCGGCGTCGGGCCGGCCGACGACGATCAGGTCCGGGCGCCACTCCGTGACGAGGACGTCGATCTCGTTCCAGGGCGGGCCGCCCGCGGCCTTAAGCGTCGTGAGCGGAGACGCCGTCCCGGTCAGCCGATTCCCGGTGGCGACGCCGATGCGTTTGAGTCCGTAGTCGAATGCGAGCAGCAGCCGACGGGCCTCAGGCATGCCCGGCGTAGCTCGCGACCTGGCGGATATCGACGCCGAGCAGCCCGGCCGCCGCCCGCCAGCGCTGTTCGATCGGCGTATCGAACAGGATCGCCGGCGAGGCCGGGACGCTGAGCCAGGCGTTCGCCGCGATCTCTGAGTCGAGCTGGCCGGCGCCCCAGCCAGCGTAGCCGAGCGCGACGAGCGCCGGCTTCGGCCCCGTGCCCTCAGCGATGGCCTTCAGGATGTCCTGCGAGACCGTGACCTTGATGCTGGACTTCTCGTCGAAGGTCGAATCGAAAGGATGTTCCGACGTGTGCAACACGAAGCCGCGATCGGGATGCACGGGCCCGCCGTTCATGACCGGCTGGTCGGCGTCGGTGCCGAGCCGGCTTTCGAGATCGAGCTGACGGCAGACGTCGCCGAGCGACAGGTCGGAAGGGCGGTTGACGACGATGCCGATCGCGCCGTCGGCGTCGTGCTTGCAGATGAACGTGACCGTCTCGCTGAAGTTCGGGTCGAGCATCCCGGGCATCGCGATCAGGAGCTGGCCTTCGAGTGAGCTCATCGAATTCGGGTACCTGATGATGATCCGCCTATGGGCGGCCTCATCTTACCGTACTCTCGAGGCGGCCTCCCCTCCGTTCGAGAAATGCCATTCGTAGGCAAACCGGACGACGCTGGCGTCGGCCAGGACGGCCTCGGGCAGCGGATCGAACGGCCCGGCGAGACTGAGAATCTCGAGCGCGGCCTGATCGAGAACG
>Ga0299906_10004780_pt1 | contig 11080 bp, 7 predicted proteins | sample RVTome_14_FD_200259 | JGI IMG/M metagenome (GOLD analysis project Ga0299906, IMG submission 200259) | Soil microbial communities from uranium-contaminated site in the Upper Colorado River Basin, Wyoming, United States - RVT145D125 (version 2) ... | reverse complement strand
TGGGCGCGATCGGCACCTCGAGGTGGCGAAAGTCGGCTGCTGGCAGCGGCCAGACCTCGCCTCGATCCCGATCTAGATAAACCTTACCTTCCACATGGAAGTTAAACGGTGTTTTGGACAAGAGTGAGAACCCTTACAGGGTTCGGATCCCTACCCTCGCATACCCAGGGTGGCGCTTCGCTTACCCTGGGCTGCGGGATACAACCCCCTTGGGGTTAAGAATTCCGGATGAGGCCGTGACCGAAAAGAGAAAGCTCCCACCCCGCAACTACTTCGCCTTGCCCGTCCCCCGGACACGGCAAGAGTCCGAACCCGTATTCCATGACCGCCTCGACGCAGATCTCGGCAGCGGTGTCATCGAGCTCGACGTTGAAACGCTGTCGCCGGTCCACGTGGGCTCCGGCACCTTCGGCATCTTCCAGGGCCAGCTCGTCAAGGAATTGATGCGCCGTGCCGGCGAGCCGATCGTGCCGGGCAGCTCGATCAAGGGAATGTGCCGTCAGGTCTACGAGGTCCTGACGGACAGCGCTTCACCCTTCAGGGAAATGTACCGGAAGAGCCGCCAGCAGCCGTTGAGTGCCGCCGGAGCCCTCTTCGGCGCCCTCGGCTACCAGGGCCGGATCGGCTTCGACGACGCCGTCCTCAAGGCGGACGTCGAGCTGATCCGAATCGAGCTTTCCGTCGCCTATCCGCCGCAGCGCGAGAAGGCCGCCGCTTCTACGGCCGGCTCCCTGAGGACGCGCGGCAGCCCCGAAAGATCCCGGCCCTGGCCATACCGCCGGGCGTCACGCTCTCGACGGCCTTGCGTTTTCGCAACCTCGAGCGGCGCGAGGTCGGTGGCGTTCTTCTCAGCTTGGGCGTCGCCAGTTTCACCCCCAAGCTCGGCGGCGGAAAGTACGACGACTACGGGTGGGCACGCTTCTGCCCCACGCGGTACCGGTTGCGCGAAGGCATGCGCTTCGGCGAAGCGGGCCGCTTCCCCCCTTTGAGAAAGGGGGGCCAGGGGGGATTTCCGCGGCGAAGCCGCGGATCGGCAGGCAGAGCCTGCCCTACTGGAGCAATCCGGTCCTGTCGGACCGGAGGGCAGGCACGGGGGCCTGCCCCTACGTTTTATTCCGACGTTCGGCGTAGGGGCGGGCCGGCCTCTGTGCCCGCCCGTCCGGTCCCACAGGACCGGGATAGGCACAAGCTCGACGAGCGTCCGCCACGCCCGCATGAACTTGCGACGGCGGACGTGGACCCTTCGGGGATTGAGACGCCGCACCCGCGTGGATGGGATAGAGCCGACCGAGGGTTGTCCATTGAACAACCGCGGTGGTCCGCCGGATCCTCTTCGGTTGTCCATTGGACCATCCCTTTCCGGCGTCTCCGGGCAAATACGCCCGACCGGCGCGTCCGCGGCCCTGGCACGTCCCTTGCTCCTCGACGCTGCGCACGGTTCATAGATCGTTTCTCCGGCGTCTCGACAGAAAAGAAACCCCTGATCGGATCCGCGGATCCCAAGGAGCAGGTATGTCCATGACGACGAAAAAGGCTTCCATCGTTGCCGGGCTCGCGGTGGGGCTCGCCGCCTTCGGGCTGTTCGCCGCGGGGCCGGCGTTCGCCCAGCCGCGGGTGGTGACCGAGGACGTCAGCATCCAGCAGGACAAGCTGCTGCTGCAGACGCCCGAGGCCGGCGGCTACACGCTGCGCAAGGTCCTGGAGTCGGGCGGCCAGTTCTTCACCGTTCCCTACATCACTCCCGACGGTTACGGCGAGGGCCCCGAGGGTCCGCGCGCCATCCAGCGCTCGGTGTTCTACCCCTACGTCAACCGCACCAATCCGCCGCAGGAGGTGATCGAGAACGGCAAGGTGAACCCGGCCAAGAGCGGCGCCTACAGCCTGCCGTTCCTGCGCCTCGACGGCATCGACTCGCAGAGCTGCTACGAGTGCCACCAGTCGATCGGCGTCTATCACGAGCCGGGCACCGTGAGCGCCGCGATGACGCGCAAGCCCGGCGTGATCGGCGGCGGCGCCGGCCGCGCCAACACCCTCTTCCAGAACCCCGACTGGCCCACCCGCCTGGCGGTCTTCTACCGCAATCCGCCGCACGTCTTCGGCACCGGCTACGGCCAGCGGCTGGCCGACGAGATCACCCTCGAGTTGCAACTGCGAAAGTCGGCGGCTCAGCACGCGGCTAAGGTCCACCCGGGCGAGGAGCAGTGCATCGCGCTCGAGGCCAAGACCAGCTCCTTCGGCACCTTCTGCACCACCTACGAGGGCGGCGAGTACCACGACGACCTCTCGCAGGTTTCGGGCGTGGCCTCGGACCTCGTGGTGCGGCCCTTCCAGTTCAAGGGCATCGCCTCCACGGTGCGGCACTTCGTCGAGTCGGCCCTCGACTTCCACTTCAGCATGCAGGCGGTGGAGAAGGCGGGCGTCAACCTCGACTGCGACTTCGACGGCAAGTTCAACGAGATGGCCGTCGACCTCGACTCGACCACCGGTCAGGCCCTCACCCGGGCCACCCAGACCTCCCTCGGCAACGTCGCTGCCCTGAGCGCCTTCGTCGGCATGACGCGGCCGCCGCAGCAGGTGATCGAGGCGTCGACGAAGGAGTCGGTGATGCGTGGCGAGAAGCTCTTCCGGGGCGACGGCCTCGACCTGCCGACGGCCGCCGCCGGGCTCTGCGCCTCCTGCCACACGCCCACCCTGCGCGTCCAGGTGCCGGTCTTCACCGTCGCCACCGCCGAGCCGGCCGACGAGTGCCCGCCGCCGTCGGCCGTCGGCACCCTCGGCGCCGCCGGCTTCGAGACCACCGAGGAGCTGCCGATCGTGCAGGTCTTCCGCAAGCTCGAGCCCAAGCTCCGCGACCACGTGCGGAACGCCGGCACCCCCGAGGCGCTCGACCAGGCCGTGGACGACGCGATGGCGGCCTTCCACCGCGGCGAGTGCCAGGCGCCGAGCCTTCCGGCGGGCTACCAGATCCACCTGACGCGGCCCGGCACCTGCACCGGCGCCCAGCCGCAGGAGCTGCCGCCCTACGTCTACCCGCGGCTCAAGCCCAACGCCGACGGCACGATCGACGTGCCGCTCTTCAGCGACCTCGAGCTCCACGACATGGGCAAGGGTCTCGAAGACGTCGAGGCGCAGGAGACCGACGTCGCGGGCGTCTACGTGCCCAAGCGGGAGTTCCTCACCCGTCCGTTGTGGGGCCTCTCGGGCACCAATCCCTGGCTCCACGACGGCCGCGCCACCACGTTGCAGGAGGCGATCCTCCACCACGAGAGCGAGGGCAGCGAGGCCAACCCGGTGATCCAGGCCTTCCGCAAGCTGTCGCCGGCGCAGCAGCAGGACGTCGTCGACTTCCTCCTGTCGCTCGTCCTCCCCGTCCCCGAAGGTCTCGAGCAGACCAACGAGTGTCCGCCCGCGGGGTGCACCCTCGTCTGTCCGACCGCGGGCTGCGTCTATGCGGCCTCCGGGTACTGACCGCGAAGAAAGGAGAAAGAAATGGGCTGCACGCCTCCGAAATGGACGATCCACGACCTGCGCCAGCACTTGCAGTATGCCGTCGACCTGGAGTTCTGGACGATACCCTTCTACATGTCGGCCATGTACTCGATCAAAGACCCCACCGACGACGCCTACCGGCTGATCCAGTCGGTGGTCTACGAAGAGATGCTGCACGCCGAGCTGGCGAGCAACGTCGCCAACGCTTTCGGTCATTCCCCGAAGTTCCCGGCGCCGGCCTACGAGGGCACCGAGATCCCGCACCTCAACTTCAACCTCGACTCGCCCAACCCCACCGAGGTCTACACGCCGTACAGCGCCGAGATCGGTCCCCTCGACGAAAAGCGCATCAACAGCATGTGCCTGATCGAGTATCCCGAGTGGGACACCGGCCACCAGCCCGACCTGCAGCCGAAGATGAGCGACTACGGTTCGATCGGCGAGTTCTACGACGCGGTGCGCGTCGGCGCCGCCGAGCTCGCCGAGGAGCAGCTTCGCGGCGGGCGCAACCAGGTCGACCTCTTCCGCAACTTTTACCGCGAGCTCGCGCAGACCGTCACCGACGACGGCCGCGCCGGGCTCGCCCAGGCGCTGACGATCATCGCGGCGATCACCGAGCAGGGCGAAGGGCAGACCGAGGGCGACGTCGACATCCAGCCCGAGTTCCGCAACACCGCCGACGGCTACCACTCCGACTGGCCGCACTTCCGCAAGTTCACGGCCATCCGCGACTCGCGCCGGTTCCCCGCGACCTACGACGGCGTCGCCGATCCGAAGCCGGGAAGCCCGGGCCACGCCGCGCAGCGGACCCTGATCCGCAACTTCACCGCCTTCCGCAAGACGCTCGAAGCGCTCTTCAGCGGCGGCGATCTGGGCGCGTTCGGGGCGCAGATGGCCACCCTCGGCGCCAACGTCCTCACCTGCTGGCAGCAGGGCGCCATCCCCAAGTTTTCTCAGGAAGGAGAGTAGGCATGTCAGAATCGGAGCACGTTTTCCGCATTCATCCGGCCATCGGCTTCGCCCGCGTCGGCAACAGCGAGGAGTTCTACCTCGGCCCGGAGACCATGGCCGGGCTGCCTCTCGCCGAGGGCGATCCGGCCACCGGCGGCCTGCCCATCAGGCCGGGCACCGAGTCGCAGACCATCACCAGCAGCGACCTGCGCGACCGCAACGGCGCCTTCAAGCGCCAGGCCGCGCGCTTCCGCGTCTATGAATATCCGCGCGTCCAAGGGGAGGAGACCTATCCCAACGGCGGCGGCCGCGAGATCGGGATCGGCAGCACCGTGGACGGCAAGAAAGTCGTCGACGTGGTGTGGACCGTCCACGTCGCCAACAAGAAGGCGAACACCTACGTGTTGGACGAGAACTACCCGACCGCCGGCCTCGCCGCCTACGAGGACGGCCAGCTTCCGCCGCTGCGCAACCTGGCCGAAGGGCCCGACTCCGACAACGCGGCGCGTCTGCGCAAGCTGACCATCGACCCCGGACCGCGCGCCATCGGCGGCGCCGGCGCCGGTCCGGTGCGCGTCGACCGGGCCACGGTGGCGACGTACGGGGAGGGCGCCGAGATCCGGCGCCTGCCGAGCTATCCCAAGTCGTTCCCGCAGGACTCCTTCGCCGAGCTCTTCTGCCCGACCGGCGACGTCGACACCCTCGGCGAGCTGCGCACCGACGAGCGCGGGCGGCTGCTGGTGGTGGGCGCCTACGGCCGCGCCTGCGCCTGGTACAAGGACGGCAAGCCGAGCCTGCTCGACCAGGACGTCAACAACGACGGCTGGTTCGACGACACCGCCGACGGCCCGGTGAACGCGGCCCTGGTCTTCGACGACGGCAGCGTGGCCGAGGTCGCCGGCGCCTGGGTGGTGTCGACGGATCCCGGCTACGCGCCGCAGATCGTCAACGCGGTCACCTTGTGGGACGACATCTACGACACCTGGATCCGCAAGCTGCGGCTCCAGCCCGAGATCTTCGACCGCCGCTTCCGCGACGACTACGCGCCGTTCTTCGGTGGCTTCGTGGACGGCCCCCTCGGGGGGGATCAGGGGGGAGAGCACGGCCCCCTCGGGGGGGATCGGGGGGGAAAGCACAGCCGTTTCGACGGCCAGGTATGGCCGATGTTCCGCAGCGCCTACCTCCAGCGGTGGGCCACCAACCTCCCCGACATCGCCGTCCGAGCCCACGAGGCCGTGGACAAGATCAGCGCCGGCGACGACCCCGCGGAGACGATCCTCGGCGGTCTCGCTTTCATCCGCGACCCCAACGACGAGGACGCCGATTTCACCGGCGCGCCCTTCATGCCGCTGTCCCTGGGCGACTCCAACAAGCCCTTCCTGTCGCTGACGCTCACCCAATACTTCTTCCTCACCCAGTGGAACGAGAAGCGTTACAGGAAGGAGGGCGGGCCGCGGCTCGGTCCCGGCGAGTACCTCGACAAAGCGGTGCTCTTCGCCGGCCTCGGCGGGCGCTTCGGTCCGGGCATCGACATGACCTTCGTGGTGCGCCAGCCCGGCCTGTGGACCCCCGACTGGTGCCGCTCGGGCGGCGGCCCCTTCCGCATCGACGCCAAGCGCCTCGACTACGCCTCGGCCCAGGCCAGCCAGCCCTTCCTCGGGCAGGGCTGGGTGCCGCTGCACACGCCGCCGGGCGAGGGCGTCGAGCCGGGCGACACGTCGAAGCTCATGGCCATCCCCTGGCACACCGACTACAACTCCTGCGCCACCCATCCGACCTCGCCCGAGTTGCCGCCGGAGTCGGGCGGCACGACCCTTTACTGGTCGTGGCCGGCGCAGCGGCCGGTGGTCGTCTATCCGGTCGGCGAGCTGCGCGGCGGAAAGCTCGGGCCGCAGCGTTACTCGCTGCGCGGCCCCGGCACCCAGAGCCCGAATCCGGCTGACCAGGGCCGCTACCAGGAGCGCCTCCGGTTCATCGAGAACTGGCCCAAGGTCGGCGTGGTGATCCAGGGCACCGCCATCGACGGCGTCGAGGTCGACCCGGAGTACTACCTCGAGGTCGCCAGCCAGCTCGACGAGACCGAGGTCGAGCCGTGGCCGATCAACGCCCTGCCGGGCTGAGGACGAGGACGACGATGAGCGCCGACTACGACGTCGCCGTGCTCGGCGGAGGGCCGGCGGGGTGCGCCGCCGCCCTCGCCCTCCGCCGCCTCCGGGTGCCGCGGGTGCTGGTGGCGGAGGCGAGCCGCTACGACGCGGTGCGCGTGGGCGAGAGCATCCCGCCCGACGCCGCGCTGCTGCTCGCCGAGCTCGGCGTCTGGGAGGAGTTCCTGGCCGAGGGGCACGAGCCCTGCCTCGGGAGCTGCTCGTCCTGGGGCGCCGACGAGCTCGGCTACAACGACTTCCTCTTCAATCCCCACGGCCACGGCTGGCACCTCGACCGCCGCCGCTTCGACGCCTTCCTGGCCCGCGCCGCGGCCGCCGCCGGGGCCGAGGTGCGCACCGCTACGGCCTTCGAGGGCTGCGCGCCCATGAGTCGCGGCGGCTTCCGCCTGCGCCTGCGCGCCGGCGGTAAGGGGATGGAGGCGCGGGCGCGCTTCGTCGTCGACGCCACCGGCCCGGGCGCCCGCTTCGCCCGCCGCCAGGGGGCGCGGCGGCGCGTCCACGACCGGCTGGTCTGCGTCGCCGGCTTCTTCGAGCTGGCGCCGGCGTCGCGCTTCTCTCGTCTGACCTTCCTCGAAGCGGTGGACGAGGGCTGGTGGTACGCGGCGCGGCTTCCCGGCGCTCGCCTCGCCGTGGCCCTGGCCAGCGACCCCGAGATCGTCAAGGCGGTGGGAGCCAACCGCGAGGAGGGCTGGCTCGAACGGCTGCGGTCGACCCGGCACCTGGCGGCGGAGCTCGCCGGCGCCGGCTTCGTCGCCGGCAGCCTGGCGGTGAGCGTCGCCTCCTCCTCGCGCCTCGACCGCGCCGCCGGCGAGGACTGGGTGGCGGTGGGCGACGCCGCCGCCACCTACGACCCGATCTCCTCCCAGGGCGTCCACAAGGCCCTGGCGGACGCGCTGCGGGCGGCGCCCGCCGTCGCCGCTCGTCTCTCCGGCGAGGGCGCCGGCCTCGGCGACTACGAGGCCGCCGTGGCCGCCCGCTTCGACGCCTACCTGGCGAACCGCGACTACTTCTACAGCATCGAACGGCGCTGGCCCGCCGCCGCTTTCTGGCGGCGCCGCCGGCGCACGGCCCGGAGGAACCCACGATGAGCACCGCCGCCATTCCTACCGCTGCTCGGCCCGTCCCCATGCGCTATCGGCCGATCCGCACCGTCCCCGACCTCGCGCGTCACCTGCAATGGGCGATGTCGGTCGAGCTGTCGACGGTGCCGCCGTACCTCACGGCGCTCTACTCGATCACCGACAACTCGGCCGACGCCTACCGGCTGATCCGCAGCGTCGCCATCGAGGAGATGCTGCACATGATGCTGGTGGCCAACCTGCTCAACTCGATCGGCACCGTGCCCGACCTCACCGGCGACGACGTGGTGCCGAGCTACCCGGGCTACATCCCGCACCACGCCGCGGGCGGTCCCTACATCCAGCTCCAGGCGCTCTCGCCCGGCCTGGCGCGCAGCGTCTTCATGGCCATCGAGCAGCCCGAGGCCTCGCCCTGCGCGCCGGCCGAGGGCGACGACTTCCAGACCATCGGCCAGTTCTACAAGGCGATCGAGGAAGGGTTCGAATACTGCGTGAAGGAATTCGGCCACGAGGGCGTCTTCGGCAAGGGCACGCCCTACCAGCGCGACGACACCTACTTCGGCAGCGGCGGCGGCCACCTGGTCGTCGTCCACGACCTCGCCGGCGCCAAGCTGGCCATCAACGAGATCGTCGAGCAGGGCGAAGGCGCCACCCACCCGCAGCCGCCCACCCCCGGCGAGGAGCCCTTCGGCGGCTACGAGCACTACGGCGAGCGCCTCGACGGCACCTACGGCCCGATCCTCGGCGTCCCCTGGGAGCTGTCGCACTACCGCAAGTTCGAGCAGATCGCCACCGGCGCCGTGCCTACCCCCGACGTCTACCCGATGCGCGCCAACCCGTCCCCGGACGACCTCGAGGGCGACCTGCGCCGCGCCGCGAACCTCTTCGACGATTGCTACGGCCTGACGCTGCGCGCCCTCGAGGGCGCTCTGGGCTCGCCGGCCGAGCCCACGGACTTCTTCGGCGTCGCCTTTCCGGTGATGCACTTCGCGCTGCCGCCGCTCGCCCAGCTCCTCATGCAGACGCCGCTCGAGGCGGCCGCCGATCCGGCTTACGGCCCCAACGCCGGACCCGCCTGGCGCTACCGCGCCGGGCGTCTCGACGCCATCCTCCGCGAGGCCGAAGCGCTCCTCGCCGCCGACCCCGGCCGCGGCGAGACCTACCTCCGACTGTGGCGCCAGAGCCTGGGACGGGTCGTCGAGACCCTGCGCGGCGCCTGCCGGGCCGCCGAAGGCAGCGACCTCTGACCTCGACATCTGAACCTCGAGGACCTTGATCATGACGGTCACGTACAAGATCCATCCTTCCATCGGCGTCGCCCGCGTGGGCGACAGCGACGAGTTCTACCTGGCCCCGGAAACGCCGGGCGGCCTGCCCATCCTGCCCGACGGGCGGCTTTTCGAGCCCCGCGACTTCCGCGACGCCGAGCGGCGCCTGCGCCGCCAGGCCGTGCGCTTCCGCGTCTTCCGCTACGACGACGCCCATCCCGGCGGCGTCGAGGTCGAGGCGGGGCAGGGCGGCGTCGCGCGCGTCGAGTGGACGGTCCACCTCGCCAACAAGAAGGCGATCTGGTACCAGTTCTTCGTCAACTCGGGCGAGCAGGGCTACAGCCCCGACCACCTCCCGCGCAATCCCGACGTCACCGACCCCGAACGGCGTCAGGCGATGATCATCGATCCGGGGCCGCGCACGCTGACGGGCCCCGGCCAGTCGGCGCGGTTCTCGCGCCACGACAACCCCGACGGCTATCCCATGACCTTCCCGCCCGAGGGGCTCGAGCCCTTTTCCATCGACACCCTCGGCGGGATGGCGACCGACGCCCGCGGGCGTCTGTCGGTGCTCGGCGGCCACGGCCGCTCGGGCTCGAGCCGCAAGCCGCCGGTGATCGTCGACTACGCCAACAACGACCGCTGGTGGGACGACACCGCCGACGGCCCGGTGACGGCCGTCCTCGTTCTTGACGACGGCAGCCGCGTCGAGGTCGAGGGCTCGGCCTGGGTCCTGGTGGCGCCGCCCAAGTACGCGCCGCAGATCGAGAACCTGGTGACCCTGTGGGACACCGTCTACGACACTTCGGTGCGCCACCTCGGCCTGCGCCCCGACGTCTACCGCGACAGCCTGTGGAACCGCGACTACGAGGTCGGCTTCGAGCGCGAGGTGCTGCCGATCCTGCGGCGCGTCGAGCGTTATCCCTGGGTGGTGGCGATCCCGCCCCACCCGCACGACCTCGCCCTCGACAAGCTCGGCGACCCGAACCCGGACTACGCCCGTCTGCGCGGCTACTACCTCCAGGTGGTGCGCCCGCCGTCGGCGCCCAACCAGTTCACCTCGCCCGAGACCGGCTATCCCCAGATGCCCTTCCTCGCCGGCGACAACGCCTTCGAGCCGGGCCCGCTCGCCTCGAAATACCTGACCGTGACCGACACCCAGTACTTCCTCCTCGCGCAGTGGGCGGCGGGCAAGTTCCGGGTCCGCGGCGACGCTCCCGAGCCGGCGGCCGCCGCCCTCGACCGCGCGGCGCTCGAGAACTGCGTCGGCGGCGCGTTCTCGCCGGGGATCGAGATGACGTGGATCAGCCGCAACCCGCTCGTCTACGAGGCGCCCTTCCGCCTCCACCGCAAGCGCCGCGTCGAGCCGCCGCTCTCCCTCGGCGAGAGCCTGGCCGAAGGCCTCGAGCCGGGCGACGCGGCCAAGTACATGGCCTTGCCCTGGCAGGCCGACTTCAACGAGTGCTCGTCGCAGCCGGTGGGCGACCGCTTCCTCTGGTGGTGGCCGGCCCAGCGTCCGCTTTTCGTCGACCTCGACGAGCCGCCGCCGCGGCGCCAGGTGCCGTGGGTGGGCACCGACGAGGACCAGAACGCCGCCGACTACCTGATGTTCGCCGACGACATCGAGATGGTCAGCGGCTGGAAGGAGCTCGGCTTCGTGTGGAACGCGGGAACCGAGGAGAAACCGCGTTTCGTAGAGGTCGAGCGGGTGCTGCCGCGCAAGCCGCGCTGTCCCGAGCACTGACGAAGAGACTTCCAAATCCTGATGATGTCGGGTCGGTTTGAACCGGTGGCGGGCACCGTGATCGAGCGCAAGGTGATCCAGGGGCAGGCCTACCTCGACGTGAAGACCAAGCCGGCCATCGTCGACGGCAAGAAGGTCACGGTGCTCAATGCCCTCGACGGCACCGGCCCGAGGCGCCTCTCCATGTGAGCCCGGTAAGCCGTTCGGTCATGGCCCATCGTGGATGCCTGATTCCGCCTGAACCGGACAGCGTCTCGGTCCTGGACGTCTGCCCATCGCTCTGTCGACAAAGCGCTCGTACAGATCCATGACTCCCCTCACGTCCGGCTGCGTGGTTGCCCACATGAAGCCTATGGTGACAGGATCTTCAGGACCTTCAGAGCA
>Ga0299906_10004779_pt1 | contig 11081 bp, 8 predicted proteins | sample RVTome_14_FD_200259 | JGI IMG/M metagenome (GOLD analysis project Ga0299906, IMG submission 200259) | Soil microbial communities from uranium-contaminated site in the Upper Colorado River Basin, Wyoming, United States - RVT145D125 (version 2) ... | reverse complement strand
GCATGAGGTGACAAGGATGCGTGACGAGAGCGTCACATCCGCGCGCGCCTCCTCCTGGATGCCGAGGCGGCCTCCCCCGCTCAGATCCCCAGCCAGTAGGTGACCTTGAGGATGAACCGGTCGTCGGCCGGCGCGCGGAACAGCGCGCCCGCGTCGCGGGAGAGGTCGAAGTCGCCGACCACCGCGCGGTGCGACTGATTCCGCTGCCAGACCAGGAAGACCGTCGAGCCGGGCCGATACTCCCACCGCAGCACCGCGTTGCCGATGAGCGAGCGAACGTTGAAGTCGCGGTCCTCGAACGAGTAGTCCGTCACGCCGTCGCCGTCGAAGTCGACGTGCTGCGTGCCGTCCACGTCGCAGATCGCGCTCGAGCAGCGTATCTGGCCGGTGAGCACCTGGGCCGCGCCCTGCTCCAGCCCCACGAAGTCGTACGACTCGGAAGCGGCGAGCTGCTTGTACCGCACGTAGTCGCCGGCCGACAGGAGCGGCTGCGCGTAGACCTGCAGGGACAGGTCGGGCGAGAACGTCCAGTCGACCCGTGTCTCCATCGAGAACGTGCGCCGATCGAGCTCGGCGAACAGGTACCGCGTGCCGTACGTCGGCGAGTAGGGAAGCGTGCTCGTGGCGGTAACGTACTGGTCGCCGGAGCGCGACGCTTCGTAGCGCGGCTCGAGCGCGAGCACGAGGTTATCCGAGGCCTGCAGGCGCACGTCGGCGCGTACCTGGTAGCCCCCGCCCTCACCGACCACGTCGTCGTTGATCTCGAAGTTCGACCCCATGCTCACGCGCTTCCGCCTGTCCGTGTCCACGTTTACGCTGAACCGCGTCGAGGCGGGGCCGACCATCATCGGGCCGCCGCGCGTGGCCGACCGGCTCATGCTGCGCGGGTCGTAGGCCGCGTTGGCGCGAAAGCTCCAGTAGTTGAGGAGGTCCGCGTTGAAGTTGAGGCTGTAGTTCCCCCGCAGCTTGGCCCGATCCCAGGAGTCGAGCGACCAGGTATCGTCCAGCGCCTCGTGGCTCCAGTTGTGGAAGGTCGACAGGCTGAGGTTGTAGGAGCGCAACAGGCTGCCGGGGCGGATCTCCCGGTAGCCGACGCGCACGCCGCCGTCCAGGCGCTCGGCCGTGGTGGAGAAGCCGAGGTCGTTGATCTCGAAGCCCTCGGTGGTCTCCCCGGCCCACACGGCGCCCGTCCAGTGCTCGCCGCTGCGTCGCTCGAACTGGAGGCGCCAATCGATGCCGCTGAGGGACGTCCGCGTCGGGTCCACGCCGAACCGCGTCGCGTCCGGCCGCTGGAAGTAGTGGTTGCTGGCCTGCTGAATGCGCGTGATGGCCTCCTCGGTCCCACGCACGTGGCTGCCGGCGAAGAAGCCCCACAACGCCCACTCGCGGTCGCTCCACTGGTGCTCGAAGCGCAGCCCCGCGTTGAAGGCGGACGACGCGAGCCAGTCGAAGGAGCCGTCGGAGGGCAGCTCGCGCCGCATGGCGGTCCCGATGCCGCGGACCTGCGAAGCGCCTCCGTTGAAGTCCTTGGCCACGCTCACGACGCCGAACTCGGAGCGCGGCTCGACCAGGAACTCTCGCGAGCTGCCGTCGTCGAAGAGCCCGCGGGCGAGCTCGTTGCCGGTCACCGCGGCCAGGGCGCCGAGCGAGAAGCCGTTCGACGTTCGGCCCGCCAGCTTCGCCGCGCCCAGGATCGTGGCGTTGCTCGGAACGTCGGCGAAGGTCGCGTCTCCGGGAGCGTCGCCCTGCGGGGCGCGCCCCACGCGCCGGCTGTAGAAGAGCTGATTTCGGCCGCCCGCCAGGTTGAAGTCGAAGACGCGCGCGTCCTCCACGAAGAACGGACGGCGCTCGTCGAGGAACGTCTCGAAGGCCGTCAGATTGATCACCGCGGGGTCGGCCTCGACCTGCCCGAAGTCGGGGTTGATCGTTGCGTCGAGCGTGAACGCCGCGCCCAGCCCGTAGCTCAGGTCGAGTCCCACGCGGCCTGCCGCCGCCGAGCCGTCGAAGAACGGGTCGCCGTCGGTGACGGGACCGCGGTGGAGGCTGCTCACGGCGTAGGGGCGGACCTCGAACCGGCGCGAGGGGCGGGCCACGCGGACCCCCTCCATGCGCGCCATCTGGCTCACCATGCCGGAGCGCAGCCGCGACACGAGCGAGTAATAGCTCCGCTCGTTGCTGGCCACCCGCCGGCGGAAGAAGTTGACGCCCCACGTCTGGGCATCGCTCGATGACTCGTAGCGAATCTGGGACAGCGGAATGCGGAGCTCCGCGGTCCACCCGTGCTCGTCGATGCTCACCGCCGACGACCAGACCGCGTCCCATGCGACGTCCATCTGGTCGTCGTTGTACATGTAGCTGTCGGTCTGGACGTTGGCGGCGCTCACCGCGAAACGATAGCCGGTGAGTCCATCCAGGTTCGGGTCGAGATGCACGCTGAATTGGTCGAAGTCACCGTGCGCGTCGCGGCGTGTGAGCCGCCGCACGATGCCCTCCGGCTCCGGGTCCCACATGCGCGCGGCGATCCAGATGGCGTCCTCGCCGAACAGCACCCGCACCTCCGTGTCCTGCTCGACGGGCGCGCCCTCCACGGGCTCCTGCTGGGTGAACCCTGAGAATACGCGCGCGCCCCGCCAGTCCGGCTCGTCCGGCACGCCGTCGATCCGGATGTCGGTCAGCTCGCTCGACGCGTCGAGGGCAGCGGCCGCGGGCTCGCCCGCCGGGCCCTCGTACGAGACGTCGTCGAGGGCCTCGGCGCCCTCCTGGGCGGCCGCGGGCGAGGTCCAAAAAATCGCGGCGGACAGCGCACAAAGTGCCTGCGCCGCGAAAACTCTATCGGGCATCATGTACTGATTTCTATCTCTGGGAAAGCCACGCTTCGGCGGCCGGATGCAGCGGAATCGGCGGAGATTCCAGCCGGGCGAGGTCGATCTGCCTCGCCATGTCGTGGACCTGCTCCAAGGAGACACGGTCATCACGCATTACGTTAAGCAAGATGGACACCACCTCACCGTCGAGCGATTCCATGGCGACGACCCAGTTCAGCACCGCCAGCGTCGGCACCACCTGCTCCACCCCCGGATAGGCTCCTGCCGGGATCGAGCTCGCCGAGTAGTAGGGGTGCTCCTCGAGGAGGCGCTCCATCGCCGCCGGTTCGATCCCGAGGAGGCGCATGTTACCCACGGTCGACGCCTCCAGGACAGCCGACGCGGGATATCCCACCGAGATGATGGCCGCGTCGATGGCCCCGTCCCGCAGCGCGGCGGACGACTCGGCGAAGGAGAGGAAGCGGGCATCCACGTCGTCGTACGTGAGCCCGTAGGCCTCCAGCACGTGGCGGGAAAGCTGCTCGGTTCCGCTCCCGGCCGCCCCGACGGACACGCGCAGGCCGCCGAAGTCCCCCACCGAGGCCGCGTCCGAGCTGGCCGGCACCACGATGTGCGTCAGGTTGGGGTACAGCGGCGCCACGGCTCTCAGCTCGGCGACGGGCTGCTGGAAGTCACCCGTGCCGGTCTGGGCCTGGTAGGCGCTCATGGCCAGGACCATGGCCAGATCCATCTGCCCGGACGCCAGCCGGTTGATGTTCTCGACCGAGCCGCCGCTGACCTCCGCGGTGTATTGCCGGGCCGTGTCGGCGATCGACAGACGGCTGGCGATGGCTCCGCCGAGCGGATAGTAGATCCCGCCCGTGCCGGCCGTGCCGAGCGAGAGGAACTCGACCGAGCGTCGCTCCCCGCCGCACGCCGCGAGCGCAGCGAGGGCGCTCGCCATCCACCATGTACGCATTCCCTGTCTCATGTCGACTCCCTGGGGGTTGTCCGGTCTAGGCTTTGGTCCTCACGACTCCGCGGAACCGGTCATGGGCCGGGCGATCGGCTCGGCCTTGGGCGCCTCGGAGGCCGCCTCCCCACTCCCGGCGGCGCGCGGCGACGCCCGAAACAGGACGATGAGAATGGCGAGCAGCCCGACTCCGTCGGTCACCAGACCGGGCCGCACGAGCGCGAGCGCCGCGAGCAGCATGAGGGCCCGCTCCCACCCTCGCAGGGGTCGCAGAGCGTAGCCGACGGCCGCCGACGCGAGCGCCACGACACCCACGAGCGCCGTCGCCGTCGCATGCGCGATGCCCCCGACGGAGCCGATCATGAGCAGCTCGGGCCCGTAGACGAACATGAACGGAACGATGAACCCGGCACCGGCGAGCATGGCGCCCATGACCGCGGTGCGCATGGGCGGGGCGCCCGCGACGCCGGCGGCCGCGAAGGCAGCGAGCGACACCGGCGGCGTGACGTTGGAGATGCACCCGAAGTAGAAGATGAACAGGTGGGCCGCGAGCAGCGGGGCGCCCAGCTGCACGAGCGCGGGCGCGCCCAACGCGGCCAGAACCACGTAGGCGGCCGTCGTGGGCAGGCCCATGCCGAGCACGATCGAGCCGGCCGCCGTCAGGAGCAGGGCAATGAGGAGGCTACCCTGCGATAGCGCGATGATGAGCTCGGACATGCGCAGGCCGATGCCCGTGAGCGAGGCGACCCCGACCACGATGCCGGCCGCGGCGCACGCCGCGGCCACCTGCACCGCGCCGCTGCCGGCCCGCTCGGAGATGTCCCGAAGCTGGCTCATGGAGGGCCGCGTCGTGGGACGGAGCACGGCCATGACGAACGCCGACGTGACGCCCCAGAACGCGGCGCGCATCGGCGAGCGTCCCATCGCCAGCAGCAACACGATGATCCCGAGCGGCAGCAGCAGGTGCAGCCTCTCCAGAATGGGCTGGCGATCCACCTCGTCGACCGGCTCGATGCCCATGCGCGCGGCCCTGAAGTGGACGGCCGCCAGGAGCGCCGCGTAATAGAGGACCGCCGGGATGATCGCGGCGACCGCGACCTCGAGGTAGGGGATGTTCGTCCAGGTCGCCAGGATGAACGCGCCCGCACCCATGACGGGGGGCATGAGCTGGCCGCCGGTGCTGGCGGCCGCCTCGACCGCGCCGGCGAAGAACGGCTTGAAGCCCGCGCGCTTCATGAGCGGGATCGTGAAGACGCCCGTCGTCACCACGTTGGCGACGGCGCTGCCCGACAGCGAGCCCATGAGGCCGCTCGCCACGACCGCGGTCTTGGCCGGACCCCCGCGGGTGCGGCCCGCCACCCGGTTGGCCAGCGCCACGAGCAGCGCGCCACCGCCCGCCGTGTCGAGCACCGCGCCGAAGAGCACGAACAGGTAGACGAAGTCGGCGGACACGCCGAGCGGCACGCCCCAGATCCCCTCGGTGGACAGGTAGAGGTGCTCCACGAGGCGCGTCGCTCCGTAGCCCCTGTGGGCGAGGAACCCCGGCAGGTGCGGTCCGGCGAACGCGTAGATCAACGCCAGGAAGCAGACGGTCACGAGGCCCCACCCGGTCGCGCGCCGCGCCAGCTCCAGGACGAGCACGACGGTGACGGCACCCGCCACGAGGTCGAGCGTCGTGGGGTTGCCGGCACGCTGCACGAGCTCGCGGTTCTCGATCGCGAGGTACGCGCAGACGACGACGGTCAGGCCCGCGAGCACCCACCCGAGCGCGGCCCCGATCGCGTGCCTGCGCGGCCCCTCGGCGGGGGTCGGGACACGGAGCTGCGCGCCGACGCCCAGGAAGCCGAGCGTCGCCATGAGCGCCAGGTGGACCGGACGCTGGACCAGAGCGGTGAACGGGGACACACCGGCCCCGTACATATGGAAGACGACCGCGGCGGCCGAGGCGGCCGCGACCACCCATGCCGCGGCGCGAGCCCGGGCGCCGCTCACGCGCGCGGCCGCCGCGTCCGGCCCCGACCGCTCGACTCCCTGCGGCGGGGCGGTCAACTCGGTACCAGCCGGGCCAGCACCAGCGCGAACGCCAGCACGATGCCGATCAGGATCGCGGCGGCGCTGCCGAAGCTCCGCGTCCGGTCGATGGCGTGCGCGCCCTGCGCGACGACGAGCGACGACCAGAGCTGCGTCAGGTCCAGGAAGCGAAGCACCTGGAGCAGGTAGCCGTCAGGGAGGAAGTACATGAAGCTCGCCAGGTTGAGCGAGAGCTGCGGATCGGCCGTCGAGATGCGCAGGGGGGTCAGGAAGAGTCCGACGAGCGCGGGAATGAACCACGCGTGCGTCACCATCGCAAGGTACCGACGATATCCGCCCTCGTCCCCCAGGACGAACGCGAAGACGAACGTGTAGATGCCCGCGAACAGGAACGAGAGGACGATGGTTGACGCGGCCGTGACGATCGGCGTGACGATCCGGATGACCATCAGCGCGCGCTCCGAGAGCTCGGGAAAGTCGCGCCCGGCGTCCAGCGCCGCTTGGCGCTGCGACTCGGCGAACACCTCCGCCGGCATCAGCCCCATCTGCAGCGCGACCAGAGCGGCTGAGACCAGGAGCGCGCCCAGCCACCTGGGGCTTTCAACGAGTGCCGCGGTCAGCGTGCCCGGACTGACGAAGACCGCGAGCAACCGACTCGGCAGCGACGGGAGGGACGGCGCGGGCGTTTGCGCGTGATGCTCGGGTCCGTCCATCCCTTCCGGCATCGGGTGTGCTTCGTCGCGTGTGTCCATTCGGCGCTCCCTCGCGTCGGTGCCCCTCGGTCGGCCAGGTGGAGCCGGAATATTTCGCCGCGCGCCTCCGCGCGGGAAGGTTTGCGGCAAGGCTTACGGGCCCGTTCGGACCCTTGGCCGCCGCCAGGCGACCTGGTATCGTCTAAGTCTCCGGACCTTTCGGAGCATCCAGACCCCACGGACGCCACCCGCGGAGCGCATGAGCAGCTTCAGGACCAATCCCGACCGGATCCTCGACAACATCGACCGCGCCCGAAACCGGGACGCGGAGAGCGCCGGCTTCCACATCGACCGTCAGGCGATGGGCCGCGAGCTCGGCACCGAGATTCCGGACCTCGACGCGACGACGACCGAACGACTGCGTCGCGTGTTCGGAATCTTGGAGCGTGCGTACATGAAGACCGCCCAGCGCGTCGAGCTGGGCCGTCTGGCGTCGCGCTTCCAGGCCGTGGGCGACATCCACCACCACCACGCCCGTGGCGACGTCAGCGTCTCCATCCAGTACCTCGATCACGAGCGCTACGACGACGTGGGCGTATCGCCCTTCGAGATCAAGCCGTACATGGTGACCGACGCGAAGAAGGAGACCAAGACCAGCCGCGCCGACGTCAACGCGCTGAAGGTTCTCCGCAAGGAGCTCCGCACCGGCATCCTCGCGGCCTACCAGAAGCTCGAGCCCAGGGTGCGCGAGGCGCTGCGCGACCGCGCGGACATGGGGCACGTGCAGGTCCAGGTGACCGTGGACCTGCGCCCGGCCGAGTGAGCTCCTCGGGCGTCCGCGCCACGCTCGTCCCAGTCGGCGTCTGTGCCACGCTCGTCCTCCTCCTCGCCTCGTGCGCCCCGACCGAGCAGGTAGTCCCCGGCGCGGGCGCGCTGATCGGCGGCACGCTCGTCGACGGCACGGGCGCCGCGCCGGTACCGGACGCGGTAGTCGTGTTCCAGGAAGGGCGCATCACCTGCGCCGGCGCCGCGACCGACTGCAGCGTACCCGCGGGCGCGAGCGTCACCGACGTGACCGGTCGGTGGATCGTCCCGGGCCTCGTCGACGGGCACGTACACTACTCGCAGACCGGATGGGCCGACGGCCGCCCCGACCAGGCCGCCGATCTCCGTGCCGAGTACCCGTACGAGGCCGCGATGGCGCTCAACCGCTCCAACCCCGGCCGGTACTTTCGCTCCTACCTGTGCTCGGGCGTCACCGCCACGTGGGACGTGGGCGGCTACCCGTGGACGTGGGACCTGCGCGCCGCGGCGGAGGACGACCCATGGGCTCCGCACGTGTCCGCGGCCGGTCCGCTGCTGTCCGCGCGCGATCACTGGCTGAACGTTCCCGCGGAGCGGCAGTTCCTCTACCTGTCGGACGCGGAGTCGGTCGAGGCGGCCGCGCGCTACCTCGTGCGCAGCAACACCGATCAGGTCAAGGTGTGGTACCTGGTGGAGGAGGACGCGCCGGACGCCGCGCACTACCAGGAGATGCTGCGCATCGGCGCGCGGGTCGCCCGGGAGGCGGGCACGCCGCTCATCGTGCATGCCACCGGTCTCTGGCAGGCCAAGGACGCGCTGCGCGCGGGCGCCGTGCACCTCGTGCACTCCGTCTACGACCAGGACGTGGACGAGGAGTTCATCGAGCTCGCGCTCGCGAACGGGGCGTCGTACAACCCGACGCTGATCGTGTCGGAGGGCGTCGGCCAGTTCGCCGAGCGCGCCTTCGACGAGTCCGCGCTGGACGTGGCGTGCGTCGATCCCGGCACGCTCGAGAAGGCGCGCCGCACGGCCACCGTCTCGGGCCGCGCGCCGCCCGAGACGCTCGCCCGCCGCCGCGAGGCCGGACGGGCTCGCTACGAGCTGATGCTTCGCAATCTGCGCACCGTGCACGAGGCCGGCATCCCGGTGGTGATGGGGACCGACGCCGGCAACACGCTCACCCTCCACGGCCCGTCCGTGCACGTGGAGATGGAGGCGATGCAGGAGGCCGGCATGTCGCCCATGGACGTGCTCATCGCCGCCACCCTCAACGCGGCCACCGCCATGGGGCGGGGGGACGATCTGGGCACCGTCACGGCCGGCAAGATCGCGGACATGATCGTGGTGGGAGCCGACCCGACCGCCGACGTCGCCAACCTGCGCAGCCCGGCGCTGGTCGTGCGGGGCGGGCACGTCCACGCGCGGGAGGAGCTGGTCTGGCGGTAGTGGCGCCGACGGGGCGCGGCCGGGCGGCGGCGTCCGCATGAGCGAGCCCGCGCGCATCCTGCTGGTGTTCCTCGACGGGGTCGGCATCGGGGAGGCCGACCCGGAGGTGAACCCGTTCGCGCGCGCGTGTGCGCGCGGGCAGATACCCACCCTCCATAGGCTGATGGGTGGGAGGCTCCCCACGCTCGCCACCCCGCGGGTCCGCGGTCCCGGGGGCGGCACCTTCCCGCTCGACGCCACCCTCGACGTCGAGGGCACCCCGCAGAGCGGCACCGGCCAGGCAGCGCTCCTGACCGGGCTGAACGCGGCGGAGATGCTCGGCCGCCACTTCGGGCCGTGGACGCCGGTTCGGCTCCGGCCGCTCGTGGAGCAGCGAAGCCTCTTGCGCCGCGCGGCCGATGCGGGCCGCTCGGTGGCGTTCGCGAACGCGTACCCCCGCGGTTGGCCGGGAGCGAATGGAGGGCGGCGCGTGGCGGGGCCGCCCCTGGCGGCGCGAGGGGCCGGGCTTCTGGACCGCCACGAGGAGGCGCTCGCGACGGGGGACGCCGTCTCCAGCGAGATCGTCAACGACGGATGGCGACGGCACCTCGGCCACGTCGGACTCCCACGCGTGTCGGCGGCCGCGGCCGGAGCGAACCTGGCCGGGATCGCCGCCCGGCACGAGCTGACGCTCTACGCGCACTACACGACCGATTCAGCCGGCCACGATCGCTCTATGGCGCCGGCCGTCGGCGCCCTGCGACGGGTCGACGCGTTTCTCGGGGGGCTCACCGCCGCCCTCCGGCCCGACACGCTCCTGCTCGTCGCCAGCGACCACGGGAACCTCGAGGACGTGCGCGTCGGCCACACACGCAACCCGGCGCTCGGCATCGCGTGGGGACCGGGCGCGGAAGCCGCCGCCGAGCTGGGGGACATCCGGGACGTCACGCCGTTCGTGCTTCGCCTTCTGGGTGTCCGACCTGGCGGTGCATCGCTCGCGGGCTGATGCTCCGCATTCCGACCGAGCTCGTTCGCGACGCGCTCGCACACTTCTTCATCCTTGGGCCGGCCGGGTCGAGGACCCGGTCACGGCGCGCAAGGCAGGAGACGCTCAAGTCCCATGGCCGGATTCTTCGATTGGGTTTTGTCACTCCCACAGGCCTACCCTGAGCTCCGCCTCGACCTGCTGGGGCGCCTCGTGCTCGCGACGCTCCTGGGAGGAGCGATCGGGTGGGAGCGCGAGCGGTCTCGCAAGCCAGCCGGACTCAGGACGAACGTGCTGATCTGCGTGGCGGCCGCGCTCCTCGCGGATCTCTCGGTGAGCGTGGCCGCCGCGGCCACCGGCCCGGCGGACCCCGGGCGTATCGCCGCGCAGATCGTGACGGGCGTCGGCTTCCTGGGCGCGGGTACGATCATCCAGGGGCAGGGGAGCGTCACGGGTCTCACGACCGCGGCCACGCTCTGGGTGGTGGCCGCCATCGGGATGGCCGTGGGCCTGGGCGCCACGGTCGAGGCCGTCGGCACGACGATCCTCGTTCTCGTGGCCCTCCTCCCGTTGCAGAGGCTGGAAGCGAGAGCGTACAAGCGCCCCATCGCGAGCACGGACACGCCGAAGCCGGCCGACGAGGGGAGGTAGCGCGCCCGGCGTCCCCGGACGCCATCGGCTCGCCCGCCGGCCGCGCGTAGCTTCGCAACATGTCCGGCCGCCCCAAGATCCTCGGTCAGCTTCTCATCGAGGCTCGCTGCGTCGATGCCTCGACGCTCGCCGATGCGCTCGGTCCCGCCCGCCGGGCGCCCGAGCGCATCGGCGAGACGCTGGTGCGGCTGGGAGCCGTATCCGCCGAGGACGTCGCGCGCGCGCTCTCGGTGCAGCTGGGGCTTCCCTACGCTCCGCCGCCGCTCGTCCCGGAGCCCGAGGCGTTCCGCACGGTGCAGATCGAGCTGATCCGGAGCCATCGCGTGCTGCCGCTCAGCGTCGCGAACCGCTCGATGCGCATGGCGATGGCCGACCCGCTGGACATGGCCGCCGTCGACGACGTCCGCTTCCAGACGGGCCGCAGGGTGCAGCCGGCGGTCGCGTCCCCCGAGGCGGTGCTCGAGGGCATTCGGGGCGCGTGCGGGGAGGGCCTGGCCGAGCTCGTCGAAGCGCTCCCGGCGGAGCTGAGGAGCACGGCGCCCGTCGCGGAAAACGAGCTCGAGCGCGCGACACGCGAGGCCCCGGTCGTTCGTCTCGTGGACCGGATTCTCAGGAGCGCGATCGACCAAGGCGCGAGCGACATCCACGTCGAGGAAACGGGCCGGGACGTTCGCATCCGGCTCCGCATCGACGGGCACCTGCGGCAGACGCTCGAC
>Ga0299906_10004777_pt1 | contig 11083 bp, 4 predicted proteins | sample RVTome_14_FD_200259 | JGI IMG/M metagenome (GOLD analysis project Ga0299906, IMG submission 200259) | Soil microbial communities from uranium-contaminated site in the Upper Colorado River Basin, Wyoming, United States - RVT145D125 (version 2) ... | reverse complement strand
GCGAGGCCAACGCACCTTGGAGCACGGTGCTGAGTGTCAACCGATTCTCCCGGGCGAAATCAGCGACGGAACGGGCCAGCTCCGGATCCAGGGTAGCAGTTCTCTCGAAGCTTCCAGAGCCCCCATCGCCGGGTGCCGGGAGGTTGAGCGGCACCGGTCCCTGGGTGCCGCCGAGGAAGGTCTTCCAGAAGGCCGCGCTGCGGTCCACGTCCTGTCGCTTGAGCCAGGCGACGAAGTCCCGGTACTGACCGGGGCTCTGAACGTCGGGCTGCTCCCCGGAGAGCGCTGCCTCGTAGAAAGCCAGTCCTTCCCGGAAGGCGAGGGAGCCCGACCACCCGTCCTGAAAGATGTGGTGGCAGCTCCATACGAACCAGAAGGCCTCCTCCTCGATCTGCAGCAGGGCGAAGCGCATCGGCGGTGCCTGACCGAGATCGAGGCCGCGGACACGGTCTTCGCGCAGAAAGGTGGCGAGCCGCGCGTCGCGATCAGCGGCCGGTAGGCCACGCCAGTCCTCAATTCTCCAGATCAGGCGGGCCTTCTTGCGCACGACCTGAAGCGGCTTGGCCACGTCCCGCCAGTGAACGCTCGCCCTCAAGGCCGAGTGCCGCTCGACCACGCGTTCCCACGCCGCCTGGAAAGCCGAAACACGGAGCCTGCCGCGCAGCTCCCAGCGAAGCTGCAAGAAGCCATCGTCCGCCTCGCCGCCCCTGAGGCTGTGGAGCAGCACCGCCTCCTGCATGGGTGAAAGCGGGTAGATCGCCTCCACGTTTCCTTTCTCGATCATCTGGCGGGAACTCCTGTCAGTCGATTTGCGCGAGGAGCCTATCGAGCGTCTCCTGGTCCAGGTCGGCATCGGGGAAGTCCGAGGGCGTGTAGCCGCCCGCTTCCGGTGAGCTGCAGTGGTCGATCAGAGATTGGAGGGCGGCAAGTGTCTGCTGTGCCAGCGTCTCGATCGTCTCTCGGCGATGCCGGTTTTCGCTGTAGACCCAATCAATCCGAAGCTGATCCCCCGCGACCATGGCGACGATCTCCAGAGGCTCGCGGCGGCTGGCCCTCGGGCTCTGCTCTGAACCCGCGGATTGCTCGCGCAGCCGGAACAGCTTGGACCCACCGAGCCCGGGGTCGAACTGTCCGAGGTAGTTGAACCCCACCTCGGGTTGCGGACGCTCACGGAGCGACTGTGAGATCGCCTCGTCGTCGCTCAGGTATCGCAGCAGGCCGTAGCCGATCCCGCGCCGCGGGACCGCTCTGAGCTGCTCCTTCACCTCTTTGAGGCGCTCCCCCGGGCTGTCGGCGTCGGCGCGTACGAGCGTCGCCGGGAACAGCGACGTGAACCAGCCGACCGTGCGCGAGACGTCCAGCGCCTCTCCCACGTCCTCACGCCCGTGACCCTCGAGGGTGATCAGCAACTCGGGACGCCCGGTCCAAATCCAGAAGCCGTCCAGCACTGCCGTCAGGAGCGCGTCGTTCACCTGGGTCCGATACGCCTCAGGAACGGCACGGAGCAGAGCGTCGGTGGCGTCGGCCGCCAGGTAGACGGTGTGAACCCGGGCCGCAGCGACCGTGTCGCGCCCGGTATGCCCGTCTCGAGGGAGGCTTGGGGCCGGCGGCGGGCTGGCCAGCCAGTAGGAGGACTCGCGCACTAGCTCCGCCTCACGGCTGTGCGCCCGCAGTCTCTCGCTCCAGTGCTTGTAGGATGCGGTCTTCGCCAGCAGGCGGACCTCCTCGCCGCGACTGATCTGACCGTAGGCCGTCGCCAGATCCTCCAGCAGGATCGGCCAGGAGACGCCGTCCACGGCAATGTGGTGAACCGCTAACAGCAGGCGGGAGCGTCCCCCGCCGAGATCGAAGAGGCCGAGTGCCATCAAGGGCCCGGCGGCGGGATCCAGGCTGGCCTGAACCCGCGTCGCAGCCACGCCCAGCTCCCGCTCCTGATCGGTAGTCGCGAGATGGGACAGGTCGATCGTCTCGAGGCGAAGGTTGCCCGGCGGCTCGTCGATCCGCTGGCTCCAGCCAGCACCGGTCTTCTCCAGGCGCAGCCGCAACGCGTCGTGGTGCTCGACGAGCTCGGCTGCCGCGCGTTCGAGCAGAACGGAGTCGAGCGGCTCGAGGACGTCCAGGAGCGTCGACATGTTCCAGTGGTGGGAGTCCTCGAGGTCCTGCTCCAGCCACCAACGCTGGATCGGGGTCAAGCCGACCGGGCCTGTCACGGGCCCCTGGTCGAAGCACGCGCGGCCGTTCCGTCCGACCACGCCTGCCAGCTCGGCGATCGTCTGATGGCTGAACAGCTGCATCGGCGTGATCTGAAGGCCGCGGCGGTGAGCTTCGGAAACCATCCGAATGCTCAGGATCGAGTCGCCCCCCAGCTCGAAGTAGTTGTCGTGGACACCGACCTCCTCGATGCGCAGCACCTTGCACCACACCTCCACCAGCTCCCGTTCGATCTCGTTGCGGGGAGGGGCCGCCGGCTCCGGGTCGCCCGTCGTCTTCCAGTCCGGAGCGGGCAGGGCGCCGCGGTCCACCTTGCCGTTCGGCATCCTGGGGAACCGATCCAGGAGCACGAAGGCCGCCGGGATCATGTACTCGGGAAGCCGGCTCTGGAGGAGGTCTCGTAGGTCGGGTCTCCCGGGTCGCGCGGCACCATCCCGAACGGTGAGGTAGCCGACGAGCCGCTTGTGCTGCTTCTGCTCGACCGCGAGCACCACCGCCTCGCCGACGCTCGGATGAGCGGTGAGCGCGTTTTCGATCTCCCCCAGCTCGACCCGGTAGCCACGGATCTTGATCTGTCCGTCGGCCCGGCCGAGGAACTCGAGGTTGCCGTCCTCCAGGTAGCGGACGATGTCCCCGGTCCGGTACATGCGCGCCCCGGCACCTCCGGAGAAGGGGTCGTCGAGGAACCGCTCGCGGGTCAGCTCGCTGCGGTCGAGGTAGCCGCGGGCGACCCCGGCTCCGCCCACGACCAGCTCGCCGGGACAGCCGAAGGGCACCGGCTCGAGGGCGTCGTCGAGGACGTAGACCCTGGCGTTCGCGACTGGGCGTCCGATCGGGACGGGGCCAGCTTCGATCGGCTCCTCCACGGTGTACCCGGTCGTCCACACCGTCGCTTCGGTGGGCCCGTACTCGTTGTGGAGCCGGGCGGCGGGCAGGATGCGGTGATGGGCCTTCGTGAGCGCAGGACTGCACGCCTCTCCCGCCACGATCACGTCCGTGAGCGAGGCGAGCCGTGACGCGGGCACCTCCGAGAGCAGCAGGGCGTAGATCGAGGGAAGGCAGAGCGTGTGCGTGATGCCCTGCTCGGACACGATCCTGCCCAGGGCCTGAACGTCCTGCTCCTCTCCCTGCTCGGGGAGGTACAGGGTTCCACCGTCGCACAGCGTCCAGAAGATCCCGGCGATCGAGCTGTCGAACGCGAACGACGACAGCAGCATGAAGCGCCGCACCGGCTCGCCGTAGAACCGGCTACGGGCCGTCGTGGAGCTGGCGAGATTCCTGTGGGTGATCGGGACGCCCTTCGGCTGCCCGGTCGAACCCGACGTGTAGATCACGTAGACGGGGTCGTCCGGGCCGGCAGCGCGAGCAGCTCGATCCGCGGGCGCCGCGGCCTGGCCGAGCTCCTCGAGAAAGAGGATCTCGGCGTGGTGCGAGTCGAGTCGGTCGGCCAGCCCCCGCCGCGTCAGGAGCAGCCGGGCCCCGCTGTCGCGGGTCATGAAGGCCAGTCGCTCGCGCGGGTACTTGGGGTCCAGAGGGACGTACGCGGCCCCCGATCGGAGGATGCCCAGAATCCCCACGATCATCTCGATCGAGCGCTCCACGCACAGGCCCACCCGCACGCCCGGTCCAGCCCCGCGAGCCGCAAGCTGGCTGGCGAGCTCGTCCGAGCATTCCATGAGTTCCGCGTAGGCAAGCTGGCGATCCCGCTGGATTACCGCGACCCCCTGGGGGTTGCGGTCTGCCGCCGTGGCGATCAGCTCGTGAATGCACGTCGCTGCCGGGTAGTCGAAGTCCGTCCGGTTGAGGTCACGGAGCAGCTTGTGGCGCTCGGCGGGCGGGAGGACCCCGAGGGACCGGACGGCCCCATCCGGCGCATCGACGATCGAACCCAGTAGGGCGAGGTAGCGTCCCTCACACAGCTCGACGTCACCTTCTCGGTACGGCACCTGATCGTAGTAGAAGCCCAGTGTCAACGCCTGGGGAGTCCGCCAGCACGAAAGGCCGAGCTTGAAGCGCCTCAGGCAGCTAAAGCGTTCCACCACCGAGAGCCGCGCACCGCCGGCCTGCATGGCCCCTCTTCCTTCGTCGAACGCGAAAGTGAAGGCCAAGGCGTCCGCCTCCGCCGGCTCGAGGCGCTCCGCATCGAAGCTGTCCTGCCATTCCCGGGCCTCCTGCAGCGTAGCCGCGGCCTGCAGCAGCAGCTCCCTAGCTGTGGCCGAAGGGGCGACGGGGAGCGACACGGGAAGGTCCTGCCGGATCACACCTACCACGTCCCGCAGCTCGCGCAGCGCACGGACCGACCCCCAGCCGAGCGAGGCGTTCTCGGCCCCTGAAAGCCGGTAGAGCAGCAGCCGCCACGCCGCCAGCAGCACGACTTCCAGCTCGACCCCGGCACTCGACGCGAGCCGCTCGAGGCCCTCGAGCATCGGGGCGGAGACGGTGACGCACCGGAGTGCCGGATCGAACGCGCGGCCCTCTGGCACGACCCGCTCGAAGGGGAGCCGCATGGCGCGGGCCGCCGAAGCACGCTGGCGCCAGTAGGCCCGGCCGGGCTCAGCCTCCTCCGCTTCCAGAGCCTGGTTCAGCCACTCGGCGATGTCCGCGTACTGCAGAGGCCCGTTCCCTTCATCGTCGTCGGTGTCGAGGGAGTACGCGCGGGCGACGGCGGCGACGTAATTCTCCAGCCCCGCACCGTCCGAGCAGAGAGCGGACGCCACGACGTACCAGTACCGGAGTGCGCCCTCGATCTCGACGAGGGCGTGCCGGAACAGAGGGGGCGCGGCGACATCGTCACCAAACCCGCACTCGCTTCGCAGCCGCCCCATCAGAGCCGGCGGCACGATCGGCTCCCGGTTGTCGCCCTCCACCCGCAACACGACAGGCACGGCCCTGTCGTGAACCACCTGCACCGGAACGCGAAGACCCGGTGCCGTCCTGAACGACGTCCGCAGCACCTCGTGCTCGGCCGCCACGGCGCGAAGGGCCTCCCCGAAGCGAACCGCATCCAGCTCGCCTTCCACGGATACCAGGAGCTCGCTTCGCAGAGAGCCGGGTGTCACCGCCTCTCGTTGGAGCCAGACCCGCCTCTGTTGTGGCGACAGGCGATAACCGTCAGCAGGCATGCGCTCAGCTCCCTCCCGCGCTCATGAGATCCCGATCTCGGTCCAGCTCGTGGGCTCGGCCATCCCGACCACGACCCGTCTGGGACCCTCGTAAGGGTTGCGCGCGTGAACCGTGAGGATGTTGTCGACCATCAGGATATCGCCCGGCTGCCAACGAAACTCGACCAGCCCCTCGAGGTAGGCGGAGCGCAGCTCCTCGAGGATCCCTCCCTCGATGGGATCTCCGTCCCCGTAGAACGTGTTCGTAGGCAGATCTTCCTCACTGAACGTCTCGAGCAGGCCCTTGCGGATCTCCTGGGGCAGCGTGGTGACGTGGAAGAACGTACCGTGATTGAACCAGACCTCCTCACCCGTCCTCGGGTGCCGGACCACCGCCGGGCCGACCTGGCGGGTCCGCAACCTGTTCCCATCCTTCCATTCCCACGTGATTCCGTGCTCGCGGCAGTACTCCTCGACCCGGGAGCGCTCCTCGGTCTGGAAGACGCGCTGCCACGGGAGGCCAAAGCCGTCGTTGTAGTTCCTCACGTACGTGATTCCACCCTTCCTCGCAAAGCGCTCGCGAATGCCACGCTCGGTGAGCCGCGAGAGCAGCCTTCGGCAGTCGCCGATCGGCGTCTCCCCCCCGAGCTCGGGAGCGAGCACGCAGTGGAGAAAGATGCGCAGCGGGAACACCGGCGAGTACGAGTGCTCGTTGTGCGGAAAGATGCTTTGCTCCGCGGGGTAGTCGGTGGAGGTGTAGATGTTCCCGCTGACCTCGGAGCGCGGTGACGCCCGGAAGTGGTACTCGACGGCTCCGGAGTCCGAGCAGGCCCCGATGATCTCCTCGAACTGGGCCACCGACTCTACGCGGAACCCTCGGAACAGAATCGCGCCGTGCTCGAGCACGTCCCGCTCGAGGCGATCGCGGCTCTCACGCGCCCAGTCGAGCAACGACACGTCCTTCGTGGCGGGCTCGATCACCAGCGGTAGCGGCGAACCCGGTTGCAGCACACCCGTGCGGACGATGTCCCGCGTGGGAACCGCGCGGCGTTTCACCTTCCCGATGCCGCCCAGCGTCTCCCTGTAGGCCCTGGCCCGCCGACTCTCGTGGTCGCGAACTCGAATCTCGAGACGCTCGAGCAGTGCATCAAGGCCGATGTCGAGATCGACAGTCATTTCCCGGACGATCAGGTTCAGTGTTTCGACGAGGGTCTGGATGGTCGCTCGCTCGAAGAGGTCGGTGGAGTACTCCGCCGTTCCACGGATCGAATTCGGCAGCACCCATACGAACACGGCCAGGTCGAAGCGCGCCCCGCGACTGTCGAACTCGAACGGCGACAGCCGCAGCGAGCCGGTTTCACGGGCTCCACCGAGCGGTGCTCCGAGACCGTAGCCGAGGTATGCAGGGTTGTGCTCCGGGGTGAGCACGTCGAACACCAGCTGATACAAGGGATGGCTGCCGGGCGACCGGTCGGGCCTGAGAGCAGCGACGAGCATTTGGAACGGGACCGACTGATGCTCGGCGACCGTGAGCATCAGCTCCCTCATCTCAGCGAGCGCGCGCCGGACGCTGCGGGCGGGCTCCAGCCCGACGCGCAGCGGCATGGTGTTGACGAGGTAGCCGACGGTATCGTGAAGCTCCGCGGAATCGCGGTTCGCCAGCGCCGAGCCCACTACCGTGTCGCGCTCGCGCGTCCAGTGCAGCAGCAGAACGCGAAACGCGGTCTGTAGGATGACGAAGGGCGTGAGCTGCTCCTTCGCGCCGAGATGGCGGACTCGCTCCACCAGATCGCGGTCGAGCTCGAATCCCAGGTGCGCGCCCTCGAACGAGGGTATCTGCGGCCTCGGGCGGTCTGAGGGCAGGAGGGGGCGATCCGTGGCGCCGTCCAGGCTTCTGATCCAAAACCGGAGCCCGTGTGCCAGCTCCTCGCCGCGGGCGGGCTGGCGCTCCCAGGCGGCGTAGTCTCCGAACTGCACCGGCTCCGCCGGATGCACGGGCTCGCCTCGGCGGAAGAGCTCGTAGAACTGGAACAACTCGCGAGCGATTATGCTCAGCGACCAGCCGTCGCTGACGATATGGTGCATGTTCAGCCACAGCACGTGCATGTCCTCGCGCAGCCGCAGCAGCTCCGCCCGGAATACTGGTCCCGACTCGAGGTCGAACGGTCGCCGGCTTTCCTCGAGCACCCAGTGCAGCGCAGCCTCCGTGCTCCTTCCTAGCCCCACGACTTTGAGCGACAGGTCGAGCGGCGTCGCTGGCGCGATGACCTGCTCGGGCTCCCGGTCGTGATCGCGCCGCCGGAACGACGTCCGAAGGCTCTCGTGCCGCCGCAACAGCTGCCGGAGGGCTCGCTCGAGGGCCGCGTGATCGAGGCTGCCCTCGAGGCGCACGGCAGCGGGCACGCTGTAGTGGGCGCCACCGGCGTGGAGCTGGTCCAGAAACAAGAGGCCTTCCTGATTGTGTGAGAGCGGGGCGCGCGACGCGTCCGCTCGGCGCCCAATCCTCGACGCGGGGCCCGCGGCTGCCAGGCCCCGGTCGCGCAGGAGCGCCTCGAACAGCTGGCGCCGCGGTCCCGACAGCGTCATTGTTCGTGCGCGGGGATCCCGGCCGCCTGGGCGCCGGCCGGTGCCGCGCTCCGGGCCGGAGCAGTCCGGCCGGGAGCGTTATGCCCCATCCCTTGCGGAAGTGGGTCGTAGCCGGGGATCGGGAACTCGCGGCAGAGTGCTTTCACCTCGGCCTGGAACCGAGCGCGCAGGCTCCCGTCCAGTCGGTATGCCCGGTCGCCCTCCGGCTCGACCGCTGCCAGTATTCGACACATCAGGTCCGCGGTGCGGCGCATCGCCTGGGTGTCGAACCCGCGAGCCGCCAGGGCGTTGGCGCCGATCCGAATGCCGCTGGTGACCAGGGGGGACTTTCGGTCGCCGAAGATGTGGTTCTTGTTGACGACGATCCGACAGGACTCGAGAGCTTTCTCGGCGACTAGCCCGGTGACCCCGAAGCTGTGCAGCACGTCGGCGAGTACGATGTGGTTGTCGGTGCCTCCAGAGACGATCCGCACGTCGCGCCTCACCATCTCGTCGGCGAGCGCTTGGGACAGTGCCACGATGCGACGGCTCACCTCCCGAAACTCGGGGGTCATGGCCCGATGCAGTGCGCGGGCCTTCGCCACGATGTTGTTGATGAGCGGCGCCCCCTGCATGAAGGGGAAGACGCCGCGCTGCATGGCCTGAGCGAGGGTCCCCTTGCCGCCGGGTCCCGGCGAGTCGAAGTCCTTGCCGATCAGGATCAGTCCGCCTCGCGGTCCATAAAGCTGTTTGTGGGTGCACGTCACGGTGACGTGGGCGTCGTCGATCGGGTTCGGGTGCTCGCCGGCGATGACCAATCCCGCGATGTGCGTGATGTCGGCCAGCAGGTAAGCACCCACCTCGTCCGCGATATCACGGAACCGGCTCCAGTCGATCCTTCGCGGGTAAGCCGTAGTGCCGCAGATGATGAGCTTCGGATTGTGCTCCCGGGCCAGTTCCCGAGTGCGGTCGAAATCTATGAAACCGTCCGTGTCGAGACCGTAGCCGATGGCGTTGAAGAACTGTCCCGAGACGTTCACCGGCGATCCGTGGCTGAGGTGGCCCCCCGCGTCCAGGCTCAGCCCGAGCAACGTGTCCCCCGGCTTCAAGAGGGCGCCCATCACGATCTGGTTCGCGGTGCTAGCGCTGTGGGGCTGGACGTTGGCATAGCGCGCACCGAAGGCGACCTTGGCTCGGTCGATCGCGAGCTGCTCGAACTGGTCCACGTACTCGCATCCGGCGTGGAAGCGCTTACCGGGGTACCCCTCAGCGGTGACGTTGCTCGTGAAGGTGCCCTCGCAGGCCAACACCGATGGGTGAGCGATGCTGCACGACGCCACCATGGCCAGTGTCGTGGTCTGCCGCTCCAGCTCGCCACTGACCAGAGCGTAGAGGTCGGGATCCTCCCGCTGGAGCAGATCGGCGCAATGCCACGCGAAGTCCTGGATTCTCTGACTCATGAGCTCACCCCCCTCACCGGGTTGGCCTGAGCTGCCCCGATCAGCCGGCCGCGGGCCTCGACCTCTGGCGGTTCACGCTCGTACTTCGACACGCCGGCGCCGCGAGATCCGGCGGGCTCGCGGGAACCGACGCCGAACTCGCCGACTGCCCAGGACACGACCGCCTCCCGAAGCTGCTGCTGGTTCTCGAGCAGCGTGAACGTGTGGTCGGAGGCCTTCAGGTGCACGACCCGCAAGAGCCCCTGCGCCTTTACGCCCCGAAGCCGCCGGAAGAGCGTGCGGTAGTTGAAGTAGGAGGGTCCAGCTCCGTACACGAGGCAGACGCGAACGCCGCGCTCGGCGAGCGCTTGAAACGACCGGGCGACCCGTTCCCGACGCTGACGGACCGGTAGGGATGGCGCGTTGCCCGCGCTGGGGGGGGCAGCGCTCCTGGACTCGCCGCGGTCACTCCGCAGCCACAAACGGGAGATGATGGAGCCCAGAAGCTCGCTGCGGCCCGTCAGAAGCCGGCGCCAACTCCGCACTTGCAGCAGCCTGCGACGGTACGAGTAGAGCCAATACCAGGCCGTTTCGTAGCCGTAGAACTCGATCGGAAGGATCCCGATCACGCGTGCGTCGGCCTCGGCAATCTGCACCGCCGCCTCCGCCCCTGAACAGATTCCCGCGAGCAGGAAGCGCTCGATCCCGTACATGCGGGTGAGCTCACCCATAGCGTCCCGCACCTCGAGCAGCGAGCTCTTCTCGTACGGGAGGTGATCGCGTCGAACGTCGCTGTCCCCAACTCCGGAGAAGTCCATACGCAGCACCGTGAACCCCGATCGAGAGAGCTCGCGGGCCAAGCCGACGTAGAGCCGGTTGGGCCCAACCCGGTGGATGAGGCCCGAGTTCATCAGGATGACTCCGGTCGTGTGCGGCGCGCTCTCGGGCTCGGTCACGATTCCGATGAGCGCTCCGGCGTCACCGAACTGCAGCACCCGCTCTCTCACGAGCTCGTCTCCGAGGTCCAGCAGACGATCCGCCGGAGCAGGTCGCCCGGTACCGTCGCACCAGCAGCTCCCAGCCACACGGGTCGGGCGGGATGGTGGAGCTGCGTGCACTCGGCTCCGGCGCTGGACAGATGCTCGCACAGGTTCGAGCCGCTCGAGTTCTCAGACGTCGTATCCAGGAGCAGGATTCGCCGCGCTGGGGGTGCCGGGGTCGACATGAGATCCACGCCTTCGATTTCCCGACGCAGCGCGTGCGTCACCGGGAATCCAACCACCTCGAATGGGCCGCTTCCATTCTGGGACTCGGCGGCCGCGGCGGCCCGCTGGTACGCCTGGAGCTCTACGGGGAGCTCCTGCATGGCTTGGCTGAGCCAGTTGAGATGCCGGCGCTTGAGGCCCTCGACGTAATCCGTGCCCGCCGGGACGGGATCCCAGAGCACCAGGTCGGCGACAGGTGCCAGAGACCGCGCGGCGCTGCACACCAGAGTTGCGCCCAAGCGCAGCCCAACGAGTGAAACCTCCCGCACACCCGCGCGGACTCGCAGCTCGCGCACCGCGTGCTGAAGATCCTCGCTCCAGTGCGTGAGGGTCGCCTGATGGGACTCGCCCCCCGAGTCCCCGCTGCCCCAGTAGTCGAAGCGGAGGACGTCGAACCCGTTGCGTACGAGCAACACGGCAAGCTGGCGGAACGACCGGTGAGCCCTCAGGTACTCCAGGCCGAACGGGTAACAGAGCACGACCGCCCGCTCGCGCCTGCTTC
>Ga0299906_10004776_pt1 | contig 11083 bp, 7 predicted proteins | sample RVTome_14_FD_200259 | JGI IMG/M metagenome (GOLD analysis project Ga0299906, IMG submission 200259) | Soil microbial communities from uranium-contaminated site in the Upper Colorado River Basin, Wyoming, United States - RVT145D125 (version 2) ... | reverse complement strand
TATCGTCCACCTTGCCGCCGAAGCCCGAGGCGCTGCCGATGCCGGGCAGATCGACCGAGCCGACCAGCGCGCCTGTCAGGTCGTAAATGCGTACCAGTGACCAGGCGTCCTGCATGTACTGCGCAATAACGCGGTTTCCAATCAGGCTCGCCTTTGACAGCACGTCCTCGGCCTGTGGAATCACTTCGCGCCAGTTCTCGGGATCTTCCAGGTCGATGGCGATCAGCCGGCCGCGCGGCGCATCCTTGTTGCTGCGGAAATACAATTCGCTGCCGATGCTGCCGGCAAGGGTGTAATCGTAGTCGAACCCCTCGATCAGCATCACCGGCTCCGAGCCTTCGGTCTTCAAATCCTTGACGATGATCTGGTAGCGATCGTCGGTGCCCGTCGCAACCGTAATGACCAGCCACGCACCGTCCTCCGTTACCTGCGCACCGTACAGCCAGTCGGCGTGCTCCGGCCGCAGGTACACCAGGGTGTCCTTCTCCTGCGGATCGCCGACGCGGTGAAAATACACGGCATGGTTCTTGTTAAGCGACTGGAATTTGTCTTCGTCGACGGTTTCGGGAAAACGGCTGTAGTAGAAGCCGGAACTGTCGCCGGCCCACGAAAGGCCGGTGTACTTCAGCCATTCGACCTTGTCCTCCAGTACCGTCTCGGTGTCGAGACTCATGACCCGGGCCGTGCGCCAGTCCGATCCGGCATCCTGCACGAGGTAGGCGAAGTGGCGGCCGTCCGGGCTCGGGTGATAACTGGCGAGTGCCACGGTGCCGTCCGCCGACCAGGTGTTCGGATCGATCAGCAGGCGCGGCTCATCGTTCAGCGTCGCCTGCACGTGAATCACATACTGGTTTTGCAGCCCGTCGTTGTAACTGTAGAAATAGCGCCCGCCTTCCTTGACCGGCAAACCGAAGCGCTCGTAATTCCACAGGGCCTCGAGTCGCGCGCGAATCGCTTCGCGCTCCCCGATGCTGCCGAGATAGGCAAAGGTCGTTTCGTTCTGTTTGTCGACCCACTGTTTTACCGCTTCGCTCTCGCGGACGTCGTCCTCGAGCCAGCGGTAGGGATCGGCCACCGTGGTGCCGTGGTAGGTGTCGGTATGATCGCTTTTCACGGTCGCAGGATACTGGATAGTGGTGGAGCCAGTGTCTTTGTTGCCGCACGCCGCCAGGGTCAGTATGGCCAGAATCGCAATCGAATATTGCCGCATCGGGATTTCCTTCGTGTACACATCGGCGTGACGCCGCAGGATGCACCACGCGATCGGGAGTTCCGTAGCGGATTATAGCGATTCGGTTCCGCGAAGGGTTATGCGGAGCCGTGAACTGCCTCAATCGAACTGTTGCACGTAGCGATCGAGGCCCTCGCAGGCCAGTTTGACCAGCTCCGGGTGGACGCTGGCGGGCCGGAAGTCGATCCATTTGCCGAGCGATCGCGGGTTCAGCACCCAGACACCGGAGGTTTTCGGCACTTCGCTGTCGCGGATATGCCAGCCGGGAAACAGCAATATGGGCCGCACGCTGAAATTGCGCCCGGTATGCTCTTTCAGCAGTCGTTCGAGTTGCTCGGCCTGTGCCTGCACCGCGGTAACGGGCGCTTTATCCGGCGGCCCGTCATTAATCGAGATGCCGCTGCTATCGAACTCGACGATGCAGTCGCCTTCCGACGGCCTGCGCCGCAGGATCTTGCTGACGAGAAAAATGCCCTGCGTGCACACGATGACGTGGTCGAAGTTGCCGCTGTCACCTGGAATGTTGTCGTAAATGCGGTAACTCTTGATACGCAGCCAGTCGAGGTAGGCACTCAACGGTAGCTCGCTTTCCAAAGTTCTGCGCCGATGGCGAACGCGGCGCCGCCTCAGGTACTGGCGAAACTGGTGCAGCACGTTGTAGCTCGGCGTGGTTTTGGTATTCGGGATCAAGAGGCAGGCCTCATCTCACCGACAAGAAAGGGCAGCGTAATGAGACCTTTGACGCGATAACAGAACCTGCGTCACATCGACGGAAAGTCCTGAATTAAGTTCAATTGACACCGTCGGGACTGACCGGTAACGGTTGCGGCGGCGCGTCCCCTTCGATGACCTGGAACGATACGTCGCCCACCACCAGGGTCGAAAATCGTGGTTTGCGCAGAGTGATCTCACCGTTCCTGATTGCATCGACGAGTTCTGAACCCGTTGGCGGTCCGATGCGGTGCGCCAGTCGCACGCTCGACCAGTTTCTATTCTCCTGGTAATAAATACCAGCGTGATAAATATAACCGTCCTGTATCTGTATCAGTGCGTATTCGTACTCGCCGTCCGCATCCAGGTCCGTGCGGATCATGACTGGTTGCGCCGCATGATAAAGAGTGTACGACTCCATCGCGATTTTCTGCCGAACGCCCTCGGGCACCTCGAATCCGGCCGGCCGGTAACTCATGTTTTTCCACATTTCATCCGCGGACATCGCCGTTATCCCTGCCGCGATTGGCGCCGGGTTGGTGATCTTCTCGAGCAATTCCGCGTCGCTGTCGCCCAACTGCACTTTCATTGCCTCCAGTGCCAGGTAGCCAGGCCGCGCCAGCTCATTGTGCGCATACCAGAAGTCGAACTCCGCCAGCGTGATTTCACCGGACTCGACGCGCTGTAACTGGCTCGCAATGGAAATCTTGCGAAAATCGAGGAGCGGGCTGTTCACCAGCAACATCAGGGCGAGGATCACGAGGCCCATGCCGGTGTTCACGCGCGCCAGCTCTTCAGTCCATGCGTCGTGGCGACGCACGATACCGGTCACGTATCCCACAGCAAACAGCGACAGCACCAGCCAGACGACAAATGCCCAGCATCGCGCAACGGTCCAGCCGTACTCGTCCAGCCGCAGCCAGAGGCCGTAGAAACTGATCAGGGAAATCAGTGGAAGCGTGACCAGGCCGGCGTATATGCAGCGGTGCAGGAACAGCGAGTACGGTTTTTCGCCGCGCCCGTCCTGGTAAACGGCATTGGTAAAGAACAACAGGACCGCAAGCAGCCACAATAACAGCGCCGTGCCATGCCCGGTCGACCACAGTGCATCGAGTCCGACTATCGGCAGTGTCAGCAGGAACAGGACTGCAACGATTATGACCAGGGGCAGCAGCAGCCTGATCAAGCCGGCAAGGAGCCTTGTGATACTGTCGATGACCTGGATCAGGTTGCGAAAAATGCCGATCGCCACTCCGAGAGATACCGCAAGCACGGGAACGTGGAACCAGTCTTCCCGGAACAGTTCGTGAAAGAAGTCGACTTCGATTGCACGAAACAATTCGGCCCACAGCATCAGGATCAGCCAGAACACGACGACGAACAGCGCGGACAGCGCAAACGTCAGCGCGTTGCGCCACGAATAGCTGAACAGACCTTCATACGACATCGGCCGCTGCGTTGCGCGCTGCTGCAGGTACATCAGCGCTTTGAATGAGGCGAGTCCCGTGCTGGCGGCAAATACAAAGATCAGGGCATGGATCGGGAACTCACCCTGTGGTTCGGCCTGCCAGCCGGTGTAGATGGCGAGCACAGCCAGAACCGCGCCGAAAGCAGCGATGAGCAAGGACGTGCGCCGCCGTGTGGCATTCTCGAGCGACAGCAGGAACAGGATCGGTACGGTTACCGCAATCGTCCACAACGGAAAAGCCCACATCGGCGATTCGCTGGGCCAGGTGCCGTTCTCTACTGAACGGTATAGAAACAGGAGTGCCAGACCCTGTGCGAGCGCGACCAGGAGCATGGTTTTTCGTGGCAATCCCGTGGATTCGTTTATCATTGCGGCTCCAATAATCGGCCACTCGCGTGGCCCGGCGCCGATTTTGACACAACCGGCTGGATTGTGGTCTGACCCCGAATTTGTCCAGGAGGAAGCGCGATGTTGCAGCGGCTCGACGTCAAACTGGTGTTGGCAGCCGTGTCGGGTGCGCTGGTCGGATTGATTGCCATGCAGGATGGAGACGAAATTGGGTGGCTCGCCTCGTTTTTCTACTTCTACGGTGTGTCCGGGGCCCTGTTCGCGATTTCGATCCTGTGGCCCTACCTTCAGGGCGACGATCGTTTCCTGCCAAAAGCTTTTGCCCTGGTGGGCGCCAGCGTGCTGAGCTTCTGGCTCGCGTTGCACACTCCGGACCACATTCCCGGCATACCGGCTTTCAGTTCTTCGGGGGCGACGCAGTTCATCCTCGCCAGTATCATCGGCACCGGCGTTGTCTTCGCTGCTGCAAAATTCGTCGTTCCCTTCAACTGGTCCAAACGCTGTCTGGCAATCGGCCTGATTGCGGCGATCGTCGGCGGATGGGCATTCGATGCGTTGATGAATACGCCGGTACTCGATATAACGGCAAGCTTCATCGCCTGGCATTGCATCGTGTGCGCCGCCTTGCACTTCGGCACAGGTCGCGTGGGAGTACCGGTTCATGCGTAATGCGGTAATCGCGGCACTAGTCAGCGGCATCCTGCTGCTCTCCGCATCATCGGCTATGGCGGTGGACGCGGCGTCACCACCGCAATACGGTGTCGTCATCCGCGATGCCTCGCTTCCCATGCCCGATGGCGTGATGCTCGCGGCCGACCTGTACATGCCGACCGGCGGCACGGCCGACGAACGGTTTCCGGTGCTGCTGGAATACCTGCCCTATCGCAAGGACGAATCGCGCGGGCGAAACTTTGCGCATTTTTCCTACTTTGTCGAGCGTGGCTACGTGGTCGCACGGGTCGATATACGCGGCACCGGCAACAGCGAAGGTCGCGTAATTCCTTACGAATACTCGGCCATCGAACAGGAGGATGGCGAGGTCGTCATCGACTGGTTATCGAAGGCCGACTGGTCAAACGGCAATATCGGCATGTTCGGCATTTCCTGGGGAGGTTTCAACGCGATCCAGATGGCGGTGCGCAACCCCCCTGCACTGAAAGCGATCATCGCCGTGGATGCGACCGAGGACCTGTACCAGGACGACGTGCATTACATGGACGGCATCATGCACCTCGATTCCTGGGAAATGAGCATGGATCTCGAGAACGCACGGCCCGGTGCACCGGACTATGTGATCGACGACGACAACTTCCGCAATCGCTTCGACACCGAACCGTGGATGCTGACCTACAAAAAGCAGCAACGCGACGGCGCGTTCTGGGACCGAGCCTCGGCGCGCGACAAGTACGACAGGATTCGCATTCCGAGCTTACACATCGGCGGCTGGTACGACGGATACCGCGACAGCCTGCCGCGGATGCTCGCAAACGTGACAGCACCGGTCAAAGCGATGATCGGGCCGTGGTCGCATGCCTGGCCGAACGAGCCCTACCCGAATCCCGGCATGGAATGGCGCCACGAAGCGGTGCGCTGGTTCGACCAGTTCCTGAAAGGGAAGAACACCGGCATTCTCGATGAACCGCGTTTTGCCGTTTACGTCCGCGAGTGGCATCCGCCCGGCCCTTACCTCGAGTACGCGCCCGGCTACTGGCGCTGGGAAGACGGCTGGCCGATCGAGCGTATAAAAGATCAGCGCTTGTACCCGCAGGACAACCACACGCTGTCGGAAAAAACAGCAAGCAACACCGTGCACCAATTGAAGTACACGCCATCGATCGGCATCGAAGCCGGTGGACCGGTGATGTGGTGGGGCGATGTCGCGCACGATCAGCGGCCGACCGATGCGTACAGCCTGGTGTACGACTCCGATCCTTTGCAGAAAGACACCGAGATACTCGGCCTGCCGAAAGCCGTGCTGAAAGTGGCTGCGGACGCGAAGCGCGCCAACTGGTTCGTGCGTCTTTCCGATGTCGCGCCGGACGGCACAGTCACGCAGGTGGCCGGTGCCGGTTTCAACGGCACACACCGCAATTCCGCGCGCGTACCCGAGGATCTCGTGCCCGGCGAAACGTTCGATCTCGAGATCGAAATGCATTTCACCTCCTGGGTGTTTCCGCAAGGGCATCGCATCCGTTTCGCCATTGCAAATGCGCAATGGCCGATGCTCTGGCCGACGCCGTACCCGATGTCGAGCTCGCTGCAACTCGGCGGCAAGAATGGCTCGCATGTCGTGTTGCCGGTGGTGCCACCAGGAAAAAGGCCGGCGCCTGTGTTCCTGCCGCCGGTGGCAAGTCCCGACATGCCGGGTTACGAGTCGCTGGATTCGGGCACCAGTTCCGGCTACGGCGAAGTGTCCTCTGTCGATCGCAATCCACAGACCGGTGAGGTTACTGTCACCGCTACCAACACGGGTGCAACCCGCTATCCCTGGGGCACGGAAACGTACCGTGAATCCATCGAGCACAAGACCTCCGATGCGCATCCGGAAGATACCTCGATGACCGGCAGGCACCGGCTCGAAGTGACACTGCCGGAGCGCGTGCTGCTGTGGGAAGCGGAACTCGCCTTTCGCAGTGATCTCGACAATTTCCATTATCACTATGTCCGACGCGTGAGCGAAAACGGCAAAGTCATTCGTGAGAAGAGCTGGGACGAAATCATTCCGCGTGACTATCAATAGTCCAAGGGCCGCGCCATGCCTGAGTTCAAGATTGCGAATATCGGCAAATACAAACTGACCGCCGTGGCGGACACGCCCGACTTCCGTGATTGGACCTACCAGCCGGCGCTGTTGAAGCTCGCGAAAAAGATCGACCGCCCTGCCCGCCTGAGGATCCTCGACCAGGGCGAGGAAGGCTCTTGCACCGGTTTCGCCCTGGCCGCCGTTATCAACCTGCTGCGCCAGCGCAGTGGACACGCGGGTTCGGTCAGCGCACGCATGCTCTACGAAATGGCCAAACGCCACGACGAGTGGCCGGGATTCAAGTACGAAGGCTCGAGTTGCCGCGGCGCGATCAAGGGCTGGTACAACATGGGCGTGTGCCTCGACGCGAAATGGCCCTATGTCGAGGGCGAACCCGGTTTCCTGACCGTACCCGCGGCCAAGGACGCCCGCAACAACACGCTCGGTGCTTACTACCGACTCGGAACGCGCATCTCGGACCTTCATGCGGCGCTGAACGAGACCGGCGTGATCTTTTGTTCCGCGGACATCCATGCAGGCTGGGAGAGACCGAAGCGCGGCATCATTCCTTTCGAGGGCAAGTCGCTTGGCGGTCACGCTTTTGCCGTCGTCGGTTACGACAAGCGGGGCTTCTGGGTACAGAACAGCTGGACTCGCGAGTGGGGACAGAACGGCATCGCACTCTGGTTGTACGAGGACTGGCAGCAGAATATTTCGGACGCCTGGGTGCTGCGGCTGGCCGTGCCGACGCCGCAGGTCTGGCATCTGCCCAAGGAAGGCGGATCGGACGCCGGGCGCGCCGAGGGCCTGTTCCGCAAGACGCCGACACGCGCCGAAATTGCCGGGCACTTCGTGCACATCGACGATGGCTACTACCACGATTACGGCCGTTACTGGAGCAACGCGGCCGATGTCCGGCAGACGGCCGAACTGGTCGCTGCCAGTGACAAGTACGACCACCTTCTTTTTTATGCGCACGGCGGGCTGAACAGCATCGAGGACTCCGCACGGCGTATCTCGGCGATGAAAGAAACGTTCAAGGCGAATCGCGTCTACCCGTTTCATTTCATGTACGACACCGGCCTCCTCGAGGAACTGAAGGACGTGCTGGCCGGGCGCCACAAGGATGTAAAGGAGCGCGCCGGCGGCCTTGCCGACTGGACCGATCGCCTGATCGAACGCAGCACGCAGAAAGCCGGCCGTGCGTTGTGGCGGCAGATGAAACTCGGCGCTGAGCGGCCGTTTCGCGAAGGCGGCGCCGGACTGTCCGTGCTGCAGGAGTTCGTGCAGGCGTTTGGCCGCAACAATCGACCCCTGTCCGTCCATGTCGTTGGCCACAGCACCGGGGCTATACTGCATGCGTACCTGCTTGAAGCCCTGGCGAAACTTTCACCGCAACAACGCGTGGCAAGCGCAAGCCTGCTGGCGCCTGCCGCAACGGTCGATTTGTTCCATAAATTCTACTGGCCATTGCTCAAGTCGAAGAAATCCGTTGCCGGCATCAACCGCATGGATATCTACAACCTGTCGGACAAGCTCGAGTACGATGACCATGTCATCGGCATCTATCGCAAGTCCCTGCTGTACCTGGTGAGCCGTTCGTTCGAAGAGGATCCGCGGCCAGCAGGGATTCTGGGTATGGAAACTTACAGCAAGTCGCTGGCCGCGAGGCGGGCAAATCTTACCGTGCACCTGAGTCACGGCCGCCTGGCGCGATCGAAGTCGTCGGCCAGTGAATCGCACGGCGGCTTCGATAACGACCCGCTGACGATGAACGCCGTGCTGGCGCGTGTGCTCGGCAGGAAACTGCGACAGCCCTTCGAACACGAATCCCTGCGGTACTGAATCCACCCCCGTTCTCGCAACGGGGAACGAAGAATCCTCATAAGCCGTTGATTCGCTTAGGACCGTCTATTGATGGCAGGGCCATTGGAGTAGTATCGACAGGGTTCCTCGAGCGCAAGAGCAAAAGGGCCAGTCGGCCAATGACTGACGACAACAACAGGCAGGGCGAGTCAACCGCGCATCAAGCTCCGGTCACTGAGAAGTCCGATTACCGGTCTTTCATCGAGGAATTGCGGCGCCGTCGCGTTATACGCGTCGGACTCGTGTACCTCATTGTCGCCTGGCTCATTATCCAGGTAGCCCAGACGACCTTCCCGGCGCTGCTGCTGCCGTCCTGGTCCGTCACGCTGGTCGTTACCATGCTGATTCTCGGCTTCCCGCTTGCGCTGGTCCTGTCCTGGGCATACCAGGTCGAGGCGCACGGTGCCGACCACAGCGCGACGACCATCCACTACATCGTCGACAGAAACCGCAAGATCGATTTCATTGTTATCGCTGCACTTGTCGCCATCATCGCGATCCTGACTTATCAACGATTTGCCGACGACGAAAAGACCGCTGCCGACGCTACCGATACGGCCATGCTCAACGACATCGAACCCGCTCGCCCGTCGATCGCGGTGCTGCCCTTTGTCAACATGAGTGACGATCCACAGAATGCCTATTTCAGCGACGGCCTTACCGATGAGATTCTCAATCTGCTGGTGCGCATGCGCGTGTTTGACGTTGCGGCCAGGACTTCCTCCTTCTATTTCAAGGGAAAGGACGTCGACATCAAGGCGGTTGCCGAACATCTCGGTGTCACAAACATACTCGAAGGCAGCGTGAGGCGTGAAGGCGACAGAATTCGCGTTACGGCGCAGCTCATCAACGCGGCCACCGGATTTCACCTGTGGTCGGATACTTATAACCGCGAAATGCAGGATATCTTCAATATTCAGGACGACATCGCACGACAGGTTGTCGACGTCCTGGAAGCCGTCCTGACCAGCGACTCCAGAGCGATACTCGACCGGGCACCGACTTCGAGCGTCGACGCCTACGAATACTATTTGCAGGGACGCAACTACCTGCGTGGCGAGCACAGCGAAACCCGTCTGCAAAGCGCGTTGTCACTTTTCGAGCGCGCCATCGACCTGGATCCCGAATTCGCCGAAGCGCATGCCGGTATGTGCGATACGTATCTCGCTTTCTACCGCCGCAGCCGCTCGACCGAATTCTTCGAGTATGCCGAGCGTGCCTGTCACCGCGGATTGACGCTGGATAACGATGCCGGGGATGTCTACGTCGCACTCGGCAACCTGTATCGGTATTCCGGCCAGTATCAGAAAGCTCTGACGCAGTACCGCAAGACAACGGACCTTAACGACAACGATATCGATGCCTACCTTGGCATTGCGGAATCCTACCGGGAACAGAACCTGCTCGAGGAGGCGGAAAGCAACTACCAGCGTGTCATCGACATCCAGCCCGGTTACTGGCGCGGCTATTCGGAGATGGGCAGTTTTCTTTACTATGCCGGCCGTCTGGACGAAGCCGTCCAGTTCTACAGGAAAGCAGTCAACCTGGCACCAGATAATGCAACCGGCTACCTGAATCTTGGCGCAAGCTATTACCTGATGGGGGACCTGGAGAATGCGGCGACGGCCTGGACCCGCTCACTGGAACTCGAACCGTCGCCCAGCGCATACATGAACGTGGGTTCCAGCTATTTTTTCCTGGGTCGTTTCGACGAGGCGGCCGAAATGTACACACAGGCAAGTGAACTGAGTCCGAATGATTTTGAAATCTGGGGTTCACTCGGTGACGCTCTGAGTCACGTGCAATCCGGCCACGCCGCCGCAAGCGAAGCCTATGCCAAAGCGGTCGAGCTTGGCGATGCGATGTTACGGATCAACGCTTCGGACGCCCAAACCATGGCCTTGCTGTCACAGTACCATGCAAAACTCGGCAATACGGAACGGGCGATGTTGCTCGTCGAACAGGCGGAGTCATTGCAACCGCAGAATATGTACGTGCACTATTTTGCGGCAATTACGCACGCGAGCGCCGGTAATATCGACGCCGCTTTGGCGGCCATCGCGGAAGCCGTGGAGCTGGGATACCCGGTAACACTGCTCGAAATGGATGCCGGGCTGTCGAACCTGGCCGGGGAACCACGCTTCAGGGACATTGTTTCCCAGAGCGTTGAGTAAATGAACTGCGCGTATCCAAAAACACTAACCGGGAGAGCGTAATGAGCGAAGAAAAACACCGAGCCTTTTCCTCAACGGGCTTGACGGTCCTGCTGTTGCTTGCAAGTGTCACGATCCTTTCGGCCTGCGCCATGGACGCGGCGACACTTGCCAAAGGCGACCGGCGTAAGCCGGTCATCCTCGCAGTGACCTGGAAAGCAGACGATACCTGCAAGGTTGACGATATCGTGCCTGACGCGAATCTCTGCGAGGAATCCCATCCCGAGTTCTGCATGCCCCGGAGCAAATGGGTACAATGGCAGAGCATGCCGCCCAAGAAGTACAGAGTATATTTTTCGCCGTTCAATACGGGATCGTTCAATGCGGGAAATGGCGGCAAGGCCAAGGGAAAGATCGACGATAACGCGCCGTACGCGCTTTACAAGTACTCGATCGTCGCCGACGGCTGCGATCCCGACACGCAGGCCAATGACCCGCACATCCGGGTCGACAAGTAATCCGCGAACAGCCGCTGCGCCGCCATTTGCGGCGTAGCGGCTTGC
>Ga0299906_10004773_pt1 | contig 11088 bp, 7 predicted proteins | sample RVTome_14_FD_200259 | JGI IMG/M metagenome (GOLD analysis project Ga0299906, IMG submission 200259) | Soil microbial communities from uranium-contaminated site in the Upper Colorado River Basin, Wyoming, United States - RVT145D125 (version 2) ... | reverse complement strand
TACCGGGGCCCCTGGTCGCGGTGATCTTTGGGGCCCAGCAGATGTCAATATTCACCTGGCTGGCTCGTGTGACAGGAGGATTTGGTCGAGTGAGTCTATGAAACTAGCCGTGTCCATGTTGAAAATATCATTCTCGTTGGCACCCTCGACCATGATCCAGCCGGGGCGGGTGCCAGTGACATGGCGATTGACGAACTCATCGGTCACTCGATATGGGTTGTCGGCTTTGAAGTACTCAGCGTCGGCGCCCTCGATGCTGAGATGGCTGGCACCTTATTCTGCCCCAAGCAGAAAATTCCGTGTTCGAATGTCACTACAATAGGGCCTGGCCCACGCTCACGCCTGTGCTACGCTCTCCTCGCGCGGCGCCGATCGCTTTTGCAGATGACTGTGCAACTCGGAAATGATCTCGGTGGCGGCCCTAATGATTTGGTGGGAGCCGAAGCCCGCCTTGGTCATTTCCCGGAAGAAGCACTTGGCCACGATGCGCGTCATCTTGTCCAGTGCGGGTACGGAACCCAAACGAATCTGGTTGACGGTTCGCCCCACGTCGCTTGTGAGCGCCAAATGCAGTAGACGCGAGTTCAACAGGTCGCTCAGGCGCCGGGCGTAGAGGGCTTGGCCGAGATAAAGGGCGATGGCCTCCAACAGGTGCAACTTGTCGCGATCGAAGCGACTATCCGGGCCCGAACACACCACTACTACCATGCCCAACACCGACTCCCCGGCGATGATTGGTGACAGCATCGCGTGTCCTCTGAAAGTGCCGACCCGAGAACCCTTATCCGTCGCTTGCAGGTCGGCGGCGGGAAGAAAAACGGCGGTCTTGGTCTCGAGCAGGCGCTCGAGCGCGGCCTCCATCTGAATCTCGGCCCGTACCCCCTGCCGGGTCGAGCTTGCCACACCGTCAGCAGGCGCAGCTTTCGACGTCGCGACGTCTCCTTGCTCCAATAGACTGATCGTACAGCCTTCGGCCTCGAACAGACTGACCAGAACCTGGACCACGTGCTCCAGGTAGACGCGCAGGCTCGTTTGGCTGCCGACGGCGGCGAAGAGATCGCGAATGTTCCCGGCCAGTTTTGGTGTGTCAGGCCATCCCCCGTCGCTGGACGGAAAACGCGACGCCTGGCTGAGGTAGTGGTCTGTGTGAATGTTCAGTGATTGCACAGCGTCCTTTCCTCTCATTAATGCCTGTCCGGCCCCAGCAAGCACGATCCACGGATGCGGTTGGAATGATCGGTCATGGAGCCGGCGCCCATTCCGTTTCAAAGATGCACTTTACCGATCGAGTGTGGCTCCGTGGAGGTACTCTTTCTCTCATAGACCGGGAATATGAACCGATTTGCCGCCGCCTGCCTTCCCCAGGAGAACCCAAACTAACTGACGGTGGGCTCCTGCGCACCTGCAAATGGACGCTCAGTCAGTTCGGATACTCCAGCAGGCGCCCGAGAAGCTGGTGCAATTCGCGGCGCGTTCTGGGACAAGGTAGACCATGTGATCCAGTATATCGGCGCTCCCACCCAACGGGCGCTTGCCACTCAGTGCAAGCGCCCGGGAAAAGAAAGTTGCAGCCAACGCCACAACTCGGGCGACGAGCAAGTCAGCGCGAGTGAGAATACGCCAGCGTCAGGCGTAGCCTATGCCGAGGTATCTTGGCTCCGCTGAACGTCATTAAGAATCTACGGCTGTGACCAGGTGTTTGGACAGACTCCGGCAGCTAAGCCTGCGACCGCTCAGAGCTTACCCCCCAAAGCCACGCACGCTGAACTTGCGTGCCGGCTGCGCCACCTTGACCTGAACGTCATCGAAGGTCAGCACGGATGATTTGCCGGTCTGGACGTTATTGACGGTGATTTTGCTCACCCGCCAATAGCCGTTCACTTGATGATGACCTTCCATGATGCGCTGCTTGAGCAATTGTCCCTTGCGGTCGTAGAAATCGCTCTTGAGCTCTTGAAGGTTGTCCTTGAAGAGCCAGCGAGTGACCTTGGAGTAGCCGGAGTTGGCGCTCTTGGGGGTGCGCTCGATGACGTAGCAATCGCGACCGTCGACCACTTCGTCGCGCAGATAGCGGAAGTGGTACTTCTGGAACTGGCGGGCCACCATGTCCTCATAGGCGAATTCCGAGCCCATGAAGGAGCCGCTCTTGTTGGACGAGGCGATACGCTTGACCCGCTTCAGGGAGGGTAGGTACAACCACTGATCGTCGTCCTCCGCACCGCGTTCGTGGGTGAGCAGGGTGGTGCCTTTGGTGTCCGGTGGGAAGGTGAAGCGAATGACGGTCTTGTCGTTGCGGTCCGGTTCCTCGAGCGCCTCATAGCTGAGCTGGCGCACCGCTTCCTGGCCCTGGGCGTTGATCATCACCAAGGTCATGTCGCGATACTCGCCGATGTACCCGGCCTCCATCTGGTCTGCTCGGCGTTCGAGGGCCAGACCGTCGTGCTCCGGATCGCCGGGTTGCAGTTCCGCCAGGGCGGCAATGGGTGTCAGGGCCAGGGTGTAGATTAAGAGCTGCTTGATCATCGTGGACCTCGCTGGAGGGGTGAAGGAAGAAGACCGAGCCCGGCTGACGGGCTAACATCCGCCGCTCGTCCCAGGAGACGCTTGTGCTAGCGCTTGCACAGCTAGCACTCCATTGCGGTCACCGCACACAGAATCGGCTGCGACTCGTGAGTAGTTGTCGAGCGTAACTCGTTCATACGTAATCTCTTGCAGTGTGGTGCACAGGTACGACGAGTGCTGCAGACAGGCGTAAGGGTTAATTGAAGCAGCCCGTATGATGTCGAAACTGCCCGGGTAGGTCCCGGAACAATTGTTGTTGTTGCGAACGTCAAACTTCCGGTCCTGTTGTGAAAAGTTCCACAGACGTCGCCACGCGCCGAACTTACGCATAGCATCCCGCTCGCTGCGCTGAACCTGAACAGCGACCTGGCCGGCAAAAGTGCGCACCAGTTCTGGCATTTCGTACGAGAGGACAACGCCCGTATGGTGCTCAAATCCTATTGGCCGGTAGCCGACAAGCTAACCAGCACTGTCTTATCGACGATCCTGATACGTTCACCATCGTCAGCGTCTCGCGAAGAGAGCACCTCTGATGAAGCTTATGCAGTCGTTTACCCACTTCAACAGTCACGCCGATGCCCCCTACCGGCTGCTCTGCTTCCCCAGCGTCGGCGGCGGCGCCAACCTGTTTCGGGCCTGGAAGGCGCTGCACAACGTGGAAGTCTGGGCGGCCACCTTGCCGGGCCGCGGGCGGCGCATCGGCGAACCGGCCAGGGATTCTATAGCACGGCTGGTGGACGAAATGACTCCAGATGTTGCTCGGCTGACCGACAAGCGTTATCTGCTGTTCGGCCACAGCCTGGGCGCCCTGCTTGCCTTCGAGATGGCATTGCGACTGCGAGAGCTGGGACTGCCATCGCCCCGGCACGTATTCGTTTCGGCGTTCCGCTCCCCGGAGCGGCCCAACCCCAACCGGGAGATGCACCGGCTGCCCGACGTGGAATTCCTGCACGAGCTGCGCCGCTACGGCGGCACCCCCGACCTGGTGCTGAACCATCGGGAGATGATGCAACTGCTGTTACCCACACTGCGGGCGGATTTCAAGCTTTTCGAGACTTGGCGCTATCGCGAGTGCCCGCCCCTGGATTGCTCCATAACCGCCCTCGCTGGCCTGAACGATTCGGTAGTGACGGCTAGCGAAATGGAGGGTTGGGTGCGACGCACCCGCCAAGATTTCGAGCTGCAGCTATTTTCTGGGGGGCATTTCTTTATCCATGACTCCCATGAGGACGTAATCCGGCTGTTGCAGTCTCGAATCAATTGCTATCGCGAGGACGAGATTCTGGTGTCTCCTGCGGGTGCGGATGGCGCTCGGCCTTTTTGCTGACAGGTGGTCGTCAGCGCGCGGGGCTCAAGAAAGCGTGATGCGAAACTGAGCGATCGGCACTCACGTTCGGCCGCAATATGCCCTAAATTGAACGCAAGTTTCGTCGAGCGCTTGTCGCTCTCTGCTCTCATGTAGCCGCAAGCCTACTCGCATTGAGCCTGATCGCGATTCTGAGCGCGCCACCGGTGCCGATGGCACCACCGAATTGTTACCTCGAGCCGGTCGTGGAGCCGAGTTCGCGGCTTTAAGGCGATACGACCCCGCTTTGTCTTGGTTGCCGGCGCATGGAGCCATACTCGGATCAGGATAAAAAAGTTCTGGGTCAGGCCAGGATCTTTGCGCAGGTTGTGCTCGCAGACCACCACTCGCACGTTTATGGCGTCACCCCCGCGGCCTTTGAGGTAACAACGATCTGGACTTGCTCAAGCTTCAAGGTGAGCGTGTGCCCATCGAAGGGATTGCCAGTAGGCCTCGTGCCGCAAGCAGGAACCGGTTGCGGCTGGTGGTGGCGATCGAGCCCTTGACTACGAACTCGTGGCGCCTGCGCGCCTTGCCCTCGCCGATGCACTGGAGCTCTGGCGCATGCACGCTGTAGAACTTACCCTGGTCTTCGGCTTCCACCCGAGCAGCCGCTGGCCGGTGCAAGGCCGCGGCACATGCGGCCCTGGTGCGAGGGCCGCAGCCGAGATGCTTGCGCTCGATGTGGCGAACAACGCGCCCCACTCCCGATCGAATACCTCCCAATCGATCACCGCTGCCAGCCGCACCACGTCGTGACGTAGGTGGATGAAGTTCACCAGGCGACTTCGACACGACCCATCCCAGGAAGATGGCGCGCTGCTTCGGGGGTCCATAAGCAGGCGCCAAGCTGGTCTAACCTCTATTTCTAGACCAACCCACGGCACTGCTCAAGACCTGCCCCACAACATTGCTCTTCTCCTATCGCCTCTTGCCTACACCCGTTATAAGATTTCCGTCGTTTTCTGTGAGCGCGTTTTCAACCAGGAAGAACTCTCGCGAAATCCTTCGCCCCTCGTTGTCTTCGGCCTTAGTGATAACAAAGATGGCCTCGCTTCCATCGCTACTGCTGAGGGCGCCCGTGCCATCGGCATCGACGTTGTAGGTTCCGTTCAAGGAGGTTTCGCTAAGCCTCCGCTCACCGTAAGTAGCTCCTTTCACGTTTCTGACGACAGAAGCGAAGAAATTACCCGATCCGTCGAACGTGAACACACGAATACCACCGCTCGGTGCTTGGCCACCCTGACCGATCTCGGTAAGAGCATAGCTGCCGTCAAGGCTGCCATTGCTGAATTCTCCCTGAGTAGGAATTCTCCAGGCTGAAACCGTGACCACATTGCCGGTATTGAGGCCGAGATCGTTAAGGGTGATGGACACCTCCGTGGCCAGCTTTCTGCCGTTGGCTAGCGTCCTCGCCCTGGTAATCACAAAGATCATGTCGATTTCCAGGACGGAGCCGTCAGGTGCCCTGTTGATGAAACTGGCAGTTCCAGTCCCATCCGCATGGACGCTGTAGCTTCCATCCAGGGTAAATGGTAGCAAGAGCCGTTGTGCGAAGACGGGGCCTGGCAAGTTCTCAATAGTCGTGGCGAGGAGTGTGCCATTGCCCTGGAAATGGATGATGCCGATCCCCGCCCCGGGCGCCTGACCGCCGTGACCTGTCACGGCGCTGGCGTACCTACCGTAAAGACTCTGGTCGGTGAAGTCTTCGAACGCTTCAGCATTCCTACCGAAGCCAGTCGTCAAGAGAAGAGCCAAGCTCAGCAGGAACGACGCATTGATGGCATCCCTGTAATCGATTCTTAGTCTGCGCAAATGACTACTTTTCACGGCAAGCCTCCTTTAAGCCAGAAAAGTTGCCTATATATACAGATCCCGTAGCGAGCGGTTGTCTGTGAGAAAATTCCGGTGCGGACCCACGGCCACCGAGAGCGATTCCTGAGGATCAGACAATGGGCGCAGGGAGCGCGCCGGAGCCGACAGCCCCCGATCCAGACATCTGCGATAAGCTAACGAATGGAGCACAGCGATGTGGGGACTGTGGGTGCTCGAAGCTCGAGGCAAAGGAGCTCGTCGCCGAAGGCGCCGGAATTCCTTTGGACTGCCCAGAAGGGCCTGTGTGCTCGCTACCGGGCGATAGATCAAGCGACCTAGCGGGTCCCATCTGGTATTCTGCAACGCCCTGTTCTTGAAATAAAAATCGTGTGGGCGACAAGTGGCCAACCGTGCCTTCTGAGGCGACTCCAGACGGCTCACGGAAGGAGCGCGTCCGGCCGCGATTTGGCCTTTCGCGGCGCGGAATCATGGCCGGAGGCGCTCCTTCTACGACCGACGCCGACGCTCTTGGAGTCCTCCCGTTAGCTGTGCGATAGCGCACCACCGATGATGGTGGGCCGGAGGCTCATGCCGCAATGGCCCTGCGCAGCGCCAAGTCGCGGCCGGAGGTGCCCCTGCGCCAGGCACGGTTCCCGTGTTTGCCGCGCGGCCCCGCGCCGCCCAACCGGGCGGCGGTTAACACAATTGGTCAGACGATCACCTCCCGTATCTCCCGGCGCACCGACTTCTCCAGCAGCGGCGCCCTGCCGATTCGCAACAGCAGCAGAGGTTCGGCCCCCGCCGTCAGACCCAGCACGTGCCGGCTCTCGGCGGCCATGGCTGGCACCTCGGTGGGGTAGCACAGCGGCTGCACCGCCAGACCCCTGCCCGCTGCCTCCAGATAAACGCGCTCCACCATGCGCCCGCCCCGAACTCGGGCGTCCGCGTCCGCTTGCATGCTCCACACTAGGCACCACAGGGGGGTAGCGGAGCTCACCTCGTCCACGTGAGCCAGCTCGCCCTCCGAGAACATCTCTCCCTGCAGGTCCTGGCGATCGCTGAACCACTCCACGTACTGCTTCACGTACCAGGGTGCGTTGCTGGTGAAAATGGCGATGCCGTCGCCGCGGCGCTCCCACTGATCTCGGGTGAGCCGAAACCATTCCATGCCGTCCCGATAGCCGGCGGCATCCGCCACGAAGGTCCGGGCCGAACGCCGCACCAGCTCCCCCACCGCCAGCCCCTGGCTTGGGCTTCGATACCAGCTCAGGGCGATGCCGGGAAAGTCGCACAGCCGGTCCAGGTCGCGCTGGAACGTCTCCGCCACCGGCTCGGGCGAATAAGGGCTGCGGGTGGTCTGGCGGCGAAACAGCGCCTCGAACCAGGGATGGCGACGGGGGAAGCCCGCCGCCAGCCACACCGTGGCACAGTGGCCGTCTAATGCAAAGCGCTGTCCGGCGTCCAGCTCCACCCGGCTGCGGTAGCCCAGCTGGGTCGCCGCCACGGTCATGTTCTCCACGGCACAACCCAATGCCATCAACAGCATCCGCCGCTGGGGGTCGGCGGCCCCCAGGTTGCGCTCCCGGTCGGCGTAGACTTCGATGCGATCTTGGAACAGCCGAAAGCGCCAGGGCTGGGTGTTGTGAGGGTTGGCGGCCAGGCTGGCGCACATGACCAAGTACTCGAAATCGCTGAGCTCTCCCTTGCGCCGCTGGGACCAGTAACGCAGCGCAGCCGTCTCGGCATAACTGGACTCCCCGGCCCCGGCGCTGCAACCTCCGGCCTGAGCCAGGGCGCAGCCGGCGGCGAGTGCGGCAGAGAGCTTCAGGAAATTGCGACGGGAGGTGACGGACTGCGGGTTCATGACGACTCCTTCGGTGCGGCGGCCGGCGGCCACCACAGGCCGCTATAAACGTGCTCCCGGGACCGGCCCACCCGCCCGGTCAGGACCGGGGGCCAGCCGGGGGGGACAGAACGGTGGAAAGACGCTACGAAAGTGCCCCGGTCCAGGTCCAGGGACAGCGACACGTCGGTAAAGCGCAGCCGTATGCCGGTGGCGGTGCAAACGCACTTGTAGACGCTCTCCTTGGCGCAGAACGAGGCATAGGCGTGCAAGTCGCGCTGCGCAGCGGGCAGCCTGTCCAGTTCAGCCTGCTCCTCATCGCGCAGCACCTGGGGCAGAATCCGGCGGGGGAAGGGCCGGCTGATGTCATCCACATCCACCCCCAGCCCCGACGCGGTGTTCCGGCGCGCCGCCACCGCCACCACCATGCCCCGGGTGTGGCTGATGCTGCCCACCGTCCCCGACGGCCAGCGGGGCGCGCCCTGTTCATCCGGCGGCAGCGGCGCCTCCGTAACCCCCAGCGCGGCCAGGGCCAGGCGCAGACAGTGGCGGCCAGCGGCGAACTCCCCTCGGCGCTTGGCGCAGGCTTGTTCCAGCCCCGCGCGATCCGCCGGCGCCAGCTCTCCCAGGTCCCGATGAGCGGTGGTGCTCACCAGCGGAAAGCCATGGCGGGGGAACAACTCCCCGAGTGCGCTGCCGGTCTCAAGGACGCTCGGCCACGGCATTGGCGACCCTCCCCGTGGTGGCGGCAATCCCTAGCCGCGCCAGCAGCAGCGTGAACAGCAGGATGGCCGGGGTGAACAGGTGATGTTCCCCGAGTTCGAGCATGGCCAGAGCCGACAGCCAGGGGCCGGCGATGCAGCCCACGCTGAACGCGGTGGTGAACAGAGCGCTACCGGCGGCCAGCTCCGCCCGGGACAGACGGGCGCCCAGCATGGCCAGGGCCAAGGGGAACACCGGCCCCAGGCTGCCGCCGGCCAGCACCGCGCAGGCCAGGGCGAGACGGCTGTCGGTCAGCGCCATCAGCAGGGCGGTGGCCACCACCCCGGTGGCGACACAAGTTGCCAATACCCGGCCATGCCCTAGCCGGTCACCCAGATGGGTGGCGGGCAGGGTGCCCAGAATGCCGCCCACCACGAAGGCCGCCAGGGCAAACCCGCCCTGTTCCGGCCCCAGGTTTTGATGCAGCAGGAACACCGGGTACAGACAGATCAGGGAGGCCTCGGCAAAGCCGTATGCCAGCACGGCATGCAGGGGAAGGGATACCCGCCGCAGCAGCTCCAGCCGGGGGCGCTCCGGGACGACCCGCAGCGCCGGCAGGCCCAGGGCCAACAGCCCCGCCCCCAGGGCCAGAAGCCCAGCGCCGCCGCTGAAGGCCAGGGCCGGACTGAGGCCGTAGAGCCACGGCCCCAGCAGGGGCCCCACCATCAATCCCACCCCGAAGCACAGCCCCCACAGGCCGTTGACCAGGGCGCGGTGCTGCTCCGGTGCCACATGATTGAGGGCGGTCTGCCCCCCCACCATGACGAAGGCCATCCCTAGCCCCATGGCGCCCCGCACCAGGAACCAGCCCAGGGAGCCGGACTGCCAGGGGAACAGGGCGGCGGCGGCGGCTGTGAGCAGAAGTCCCAGGGTCAGGGTGCGGCGGATGCCGGCCCGGCCCAGCAGCCGGGTCACCAGGGGCGCCCCCAGGATCACTCCGGCAAAGAAAGTGGAGGCGTTGGCGCCGATCAGCGTTGTGGCCGCTCCGCGCTGTTCCAAGAACACCGAGATCAGCGGGTTATAGAGGCCGGTGGCCAGCCCCGCCAGCAGGGCCACGGCGTACAGGCAGGGCAGCACCGCCTGAAACGGAGGCGCCGGATCGTTGGCTGCGGTCATGACGGCACCCCCTCAGTTGGCCACGGCCTGGACCAGGGCCATCTTGCCCGAGCCGTACCAGTACATGTCCTGCCGGCCGAACACTCTGATCGGCTCTCCGGTGATGCCGTCCGCCGCCGGCGAGGCGAGGAACGCCACCACCTCCGCCACCTGCTCGGTGGGAATGGCGGACTTGCGGAAGGCCTCCGGAGTCATAGTGGTGTCCACAAAAGCCGGGCATACGGCGTTGACCTGGACGTTGTGGCCCTTGACCTCCTCGGCCAGAGATTTGGTCAAGCCCAGCACCGCGTGCTTGGAGGCGGCATAGGCGCCGAACAGCGGATAACCGATGACGCTGGAGTCTGAGCCCATGTTGACGATCTTGCCGCCGCCCCGACGCAGTAGCTGGGGTAGTACTGCCTGGCAGCAGTGATAGGTACCGAACAGGTTCACATCCATGATCCGCCGCCAGTGGCCCGGGTCCGAATCCGCCAGTGCGGCCAGCCCGGTGACCCCGGCGTTGTTCACCAGGATGTCCACTCCCCCCAGGGTCTCCACCACCTGGGCCACCATCGCCTGCACCTGGGCCAGGTCCGCCACGTCGGCGGCCACCGCCAGGGCCTGCACCTGGCAGCGGCGAACATCGAGCAGAGTTTGCTCCAGGTCCTCCCGGTGGCGGGCCACCAGGGCCAGCCGGGCGCCCTGGGCGGCTAGCTTGAGGGCTACCGCCCGGCCGATGCCGCGGCTGGCGCCGGTGACGATGGCCACCTTCCCAGCCAGGGGCCGGGAGTGGCCCGGCGGAACCGCCTCCGGTTCGCTGCCGGGCGCGCGGGGGGACAGCGCGGTCACCGGCTGGCCGGAAGCCACGCCGGCGCCGCTACCGTGCACTGCCCTCAGGCTGCGCGGGGCAGGCTGGCGAGGCAGGCTGGCCGACAGCTCCGCCAGCAGCTCCCGGTAGCGTTGGCACAGTCCGCGGATGGTCTCGGCGCTGTGGAAATTGCGGGAATACTCCAGCTCCACTTTCAGACTGCCGCTGTTCTGGGACAGGAAGACTTCCAAGAGCGAGATGCGTGGCTGTCCCGGAGGCGAGTAGCGGCGGTCCCAGTCGGCGGCGTCGAACTCGAACAGCTCGGAGACCGGCAGGCTGCGCTCGCCGAGGAAATTGGCTCGTACCGGCGTCAGCTTGTGATCCGGGTAGAGCTCCTCGGGCAACTCCGCCCCCACCAGGTCGTAGCTCACGCCGTTCAGGGGCAGGCTGGCGAGCTCGTCCTGGATGGTCCGCAGCAGTTCCGCCCAACTGGCGTTGGAGGCGAGGTTCACCGCCACCGGAAAGTTCACCGCGAAATTGCCAACGCTGGCGAAGAAGGCTTTAGTGTCGGTCTCTTGCCCATCCCGGATAGCCTTATCCGGGACCGTCGCACTGCCGAGGTCGCGGCCGTGGGAGCGGTGGCTCAGCACCACCCGAGAAGAGCCGGTCCATTCCCCCAGCGCTCGGTAGAGCGACGCCAGCAGAAGATGATAGAGGCTGACTCCGTAGTGGCGGCGGGCCCGGTGCAGGGCCTCAACCTCCTCGCGGCCGAGCGAGAAGACCTCGCTGGCGGCGGATTCCACCACGTTGTCGCCGAGTCGGTGGTCCACTGGCACCTGGAAACAGCCACCCTGCAGA
>Ga0299906_10004772_pt1 | contig 11088 bp, 12 predicted proteins | sample RVTome_14_FD_200259 | JGI IMG/M metagenome (GOLD analysis project Ga0299906, IMG submission 200259) | Soil microbial communities from uranium-contaminated site in the Upper Colorado River Basin, Wyoming, United States - RVT145D125 (version 2) ... | reverse complement strand
GCGGATGCTGCCGGCGCTGCTGCCGCCGGCGCTGCGGGACACGGCGCCGTTCGTCGCCCTGGACGGGTTGGGTGCCTCGCCGATAGTCTCGGCCCACCTGTGGTGGGACCGTCCCGTGCTGCGCGTACCGTTCGTCGGTTTGATCGGCACGACCACGCAATGGCTCTTCAACCGGTCATTGCTGACGGACGGGGTCATGTCCGCTGGGCCGCAGCAGGTAAGTGCCGTGATCAGCGCCGGCCGCGACGTAGCCGACTGGGAGCCGGCCCGTATCGAGGCGACCGTCGCCGCCGACGTGCGCCGTGTTTTGCCCGCGGCGCGCGATGCCCGCTTGGAGCGCGCCGTTGTCGTCAAGGAGAAGCACGCCACCATCGCCACCACGCCGGCCGCCGAACGGGCGCGGCCGGGAACCGTGACGCCGATCGACAATTTGTTTCTGGCGGGTGACTGGACGGCCACTCGCCTCCCACCGACCATCGAGAGCGCCGTGTCGAGCGGCCATCGCGCCGCGGCGGCCGCCGTCCGGCGCCTGGAGGACTGAGATGCGATTCCCCATCCACATCGCCACCGACATGATGCGCTGGCAGCTCACCAACTGGTGGCGCGGCGCCGCGCGCATCCCGTACGTCCTGATGTTGGAGCCGCTGCACACCTGTAACCTCGCCTGCATCGGCTGCTCGCCCGAGCGCTACAGCGGCGACCTGAAGGATCGCCTGCCGGTGAGCGAGTGCCTCGCCGCCGTCGAGCAGTCGGGTGCGCCGGTGGTCTCGATCTGCGGCGGCGAGCCGACCGTCTATCCGGAGATCGTCGAGCTCGTGGACGAGATCATCGCCCGCAAGCGGCACATCTATCTGTGCACGAACGGCATTCTGCTCGACCGCTTCTACGCCAAGGCGCGCCCGCACAAGCGGCTCTCGATCAACGTGCATCTCGACGGCATGCGCGAGACCCACGATCGCGTGACCGCGCGCCCCGGCGTCTTCGACCGCGCCATCGAGATGATTCGCGAGGGCAAGCGACGCGGCTACTCGGTGTGCACCAACACCACGATCTTCCGCGAAACCTCGATGGAGGAGGTCGAGGAGCTGCTCGTCTTTCTCGACGACGTCGGCATCGACGGCATGCTCCTCTCGCCCGGCTACCACTACGAGACGGTCAAGGATGACATCTTCCTGCACCGTGCCGAGACACACGAGAAGTTCACGCGCGTCCTCGAGCTGGCCAAACGCCATCGCATCAACTCGACGCCGCTCTTCCTCGAGTTCGCGGCCGGCCGGCGCGACTATCCCTGTACCCCCTGGGGCAACCCGACCCGTACGCCGAGGGGCTGGAAGGGGCCCTGCTACCTCATCGAGGACGAATACTACCCGAGCTGGCGCGAGTTCTGGGCCGGCGTCGACTGGACGTACTGGGAGTCGCGCCAGGACCCCAAGTGCCAGAACTGCCTCATGCACTCGGGCTTCGAACCGTCGGTGATCCGCTCGCTGGGCGAGAGCCCGCGCGACCTGTGGACGATGGCCAAGTGGAACTTCGGGGCGTGAGTCAGCGCGGCCGCGTCGTCGCCTCGGGTTGATCGGCACGCGGGAACACCGCGCGGCCGCCGCCGGCGAGCAGGACACGGGCGAGGCGGCGCAGGGATCGGGCGGTGAGGCTGTGCTGCCGGGCCAGGCGGGCGGCGTTCGGCCACCGCCACGGTGGTGCCATCGCGAGTAGTGTCGGGCCGACCTTCACCTCGCCGGAGTCGAGGTCGACCCCGCCGGTCGGGAGGTCGAGAGCCTGGGGGGCGAGGTCGAGCACGACACGCAGGACGACGTGGGGCACGCCGCGGCGCCGTGCTTCCGTCGCGATGGGGGCGCTCTCCATGTCGACCACCAGTCCGCCCATCCGGCCCGCGCGTTCCTTGTCCGCGCGCGACGCCAGGAGGCGCGGGCTCGAGACCACGGGGCCGACCTGCAGCGGTAGTCCGTGGGCGCGTGCCCACGTGGCGGTGGGCTCGGCGGTCGCGGGGAGGCGGTCGGCGGTCTCGAGGGTGGTATCGAGGCGCAGTACCGAATCGCCCGCGACGACGTCGCCGGTTCGCAGCGTCGGTACGAGCGCCCCGGCGCACCCGCAGGTGATGAAGAGGCCGGCGGGCGGTACGCCGGCCGCGACCGTCGTGGCTCGTCCGAAACCCACACCCGCCTGCACCAACAGGCAGGTGGCGCCGTCGCCGAGCCTACCGGACCACCGCCGCAGACCCGCGGCCGGGCGTAGCTCGCCAAGCCCCCCTTGCAGGGCCCGTCGCTCCCATCCAAGCGGCGCGAAGATGACGACGTCGTACATCGCGAAGCTCGGACGGTAGCAGGGTGCCGCGCGGACCGGGAGGCCACTCAGAGACAGGTGGCGGGCGTGCCGTTCTTCGCCACCAGCTTGCGACCCGTCCCGGCCGCGATCTCCTTGTAGACCACCGTGACGTCGGGATCGTTCGGATCGAACATGCCAAGAGCGTATCCCAGCGCCCGGCGAGCCGTCCATAGTCAGTTTCGGTCTTTCTCCCAGCCTCGCGGCCAGTCGTTGCACACGTGGCGCGACGCGCTAAGCTGCCCGCCATGAGCGCTCATCTCTCGATGCGGTCCGGCAACCCGGCCCTGACGGCCGACACCTTCCGCGGCATCCGCGCCGGTACCGGCGACGCGACGATGACCATCGGCGGCACCGTCAACAAGACGGCGCTGTCCCTCGTCATCCTCCTGGCGACGGCGTCCTACACCTGGAATCTGGGCCTGACCCGTCCCGAGCAGGTGGGCCCGTGGATCATGGGCGGCGCCATCGGGGGGCTGATCGCCGCGCTGGTGACCATCTGGCGCAAAGAGTGGGCGGGCCTCACGACGCCGCTCTACGCGGCGCTCGAAGGGTTGGTGCTGGGCGGGATCTCGGTGCTCTTCGAGTCGCGGTACCCGGGCATCGTGAGCCAGGCCGTCTTCCTCACCTTCGGGACCCTCGGCGCGCTCCTGTTGGCGTACCGCTCGGGGCTCATCAAGGCGACGGAGAACTTCAAGCTCGGCGTCGTGGCCGCGACCGGGGGCATCTTCTTCATCTACCTGATCGGCTGGGTGATGAGCCTCTTCGGCAGCGGCATTCCGCTCATTCACCAGAGCGGCACGGTCGGCATCCTGTTCAGCCTCTTCGTCGTCGTCATCGCGGCGCTCAACCTGGTGCTCGACTTCGACTTCATCGAGATGGGCGCCGAGCGCGGGGCGCCGAAGTACATGGAGTGGTACGGCGCCTTCGGGCTGCTCGTCACGCTGGTGTGGCTCTACCTCGAGATGCTGCGCCTGCTCGCCAAGCTCCAGGACCGCCGCTGAGCCCCGGGTGGCGGCCCGGCCGCCACCGCGCAGATGCCATGGCGGCGCCGCGGCGCCCGTCACACTTCGTCACAACCGGCGTGTTTCCTTGTATCTAGCTTGTTCGCCTTTCGGCGCCTGTGCTACCGCGGTGCAGCCGCTGGAGGATCACAAGTCGCCCCATGACCCCTGCCGAGATCGACGGGTACCTGGACGATTGCCGGGTGCTGGCGCTCGAGGAGCTGGAACGCATCGTGCCGGCCCACGGGCGCTACGCGCCGGTGCTCTACGGGCTCATGCTCGACTACCCGCGTCGCGTCTCGAAGGGACTGCGCCCCGCGCTCTGCATCGCGACCTGCCGAGCCCTCGGCGGCGCCCTCGAGCCGGTGCTCTCGTCGGCGGCCGTGCTCGAGCTCTACCACAACGCCTTTCTCATCCACGACGACGTCGAGGACGGGTCGGAGCTGCGGCGTGATCGGCCGACGCTGCACCGAACCCATGGCGTGCCGGTGGCCGTCAACGTCGGCGACGCCATGCTGGCGCTGGCGCTCGAGCCGTTGCTCGACAACATGGCGGCCGTCGGGCTCGGCAAGGCGCTGCGCATCATGCGTGTCGTGGCGCGCATGGCGCGGGAGAGCGCCGAAGGGCAGGCGCTCGAGCTCGACTGGATGCGGCGCGGCCGCTGGGATCTCACGGACGTGGACTACGTCCGCATGGTCTACAAGAAGACGAGTTGGTACACCTTCATCGCGCCGGTCCTGATCGGGGCGATCGTGACCGGGGCGTCGCCGGCCGCCCTGGCCGAGTTGCGACGCTTCGCCGCGCTGCTCGGCATCGCCTTCCAGATCCAGGACGACGTGCTCAACCTGGTCGGGGAGCAGGCGCGCTACGGCAAGGAGATCGCGGGCGACCTGTGGGAGGGCAAGCGCACGCTGGCGCTGTCGCACGCGCTGCGATCGACGCAGACGGGGGACCGCGAGCAGATGTGCGCGGTGCTGCTGAAGCCGCGCCCGTACGACGAGGGCGACCCGGGCGTTCACAAGACCTCCGACGAGGTGCGGTGGCTGGCGGGTCTCATCGATCGCTCGGGCGGCGTCGACTACGCGCAGCGGGTGGCCGGCCGGTACGCCCGCCGGGCCGCCCGGGCCCTGCAACGCGCGACGTGGATCGAACCGTCGATCCATCGCGACTTTCTCGCGGCTCTGGTCGACTTCGTGGTCGATCGGGACCGCTGACGGGGAGACGAGCAGTGGCAGACGACGAATCCCATCGTGACCTCGACCTGCTGCGCCGCTTGCGCGGCACGTCGGTCCAATCGGCCGCCCAGCAGCTCGAGGCCTTCTACCGGCTGAAGGAACGCGTGCCGCCCGCCGCCGAGGCCGCCGGGTGGCGCGCGCCCGTCGACGACCCGCGGGCGCCGGACGCGATCGACCTCGGGTTCGACACGGTGCGCTTCGCGCTCGAGACGTTGGAGAGCTGGAAGCGGCTCGAGGGACGCCACTTCGACTTCCTGCTGCGGGGGCTCGGTGCCGGCGCCGAGGCGGCCCAGCCGGACCCGGCGGCCCCGGCTCCCCGGGTGCTGCTCGAGCTGACGGTGTCCGACGACGCGCCGGGCCGGGCCCGCTTCCGCGTCGAGAACCCCAGCGCCGCGGCCGACCTGGTGTTGATCGACGTGCCGAAGCTCAGGGGCGCCAGCGACGGTGACGCGTTCGGCGGCAGCGTGCGCGTGTGGCGGGCGGACGTGGACGTCGACCCGGACGAGTTCGCCGTGCCCGCCGGCGGCTTCGGGGCGTTCGAGTTGGTGGTGGGCAAAGGGGGGGCCGTGGCCGGGCGCTTCGTCGGCACGGGCTCGGTGCGCATCGGCGCGCGCGAGGCCGGCGTGCTGGTGGTCAACGCGAGGGTCGTGTGAGCGTCACGTCCGACGATCGGCTGCCGACGCTCTCTCCGGCGCGGGCAAGCGACGGGTTGGCGTCCCTGATGGCCGTGGCGTCGCGCTTCGCGCTCCAGCATCCGCTGGCGGCGCAGGCGCTCTTCACGGCGCTCGTCGCCGAGGGCCGTCGCGTGGCGGCGACGCCCGACGGGCAGCGGCTGCGCGCCGCGCTCGCCGACTCCGAACTGGTGCGCCGCGGGCGCGTGCTCTGGGAGCGTTCGCCCCTCGCCCTGTTGGAAGACGCGCCCGACGTCGTCCTGCCCGCCGGCGTGCGCGATGCGCTCACGCGGCTCCTCGCGGGCGATCCGACCCCGCGAGCCGTCGCCCGCCCGCGGCCGGGCCGGCGGCCATTGCTCGTGGCCGAGGAGGGGATGTCGTGATCCACGCGCAGCGTGAGGCTTTCGACGATCGCGACCCGTTCCTGCTCTGCCTGCTGGGATGGGTCGGCCTGACCCGCCGTCTGGTCGCGGGGACCGTGGCCGCCGGGCCGGCGAGCGGGCCGCCGGCGGGGCCGTCCCGCGGCGCGGAGCGCGGGCTCGACGCCCTGGTCGGGCTCTACGCGGTCACGCTGGCGACGGGCGCCGAGGTGGCACGGCGGGTGCGACCGGCGGACGCGGCGACGGGCGCCGTGCCCCCGGCGCCGCCAGCCACCCGAGGGAGCCTGCTTGTTTGACCTGTCGCACGTGGGCGGCGAACGCGGCGGCGTCGCGGCGACCATCGACGCCGTGGACTTCGTCCGCTACGGGCCGCGCGCGCGCGGCGAGCCCGCCTCGTTCAAGGAATGGCAGCACTTTGCGATCCTCACCGAAGCGCTCGACCTGCTCGTGAACTTCAGCCTCTGCGACGACCCCCGGCCGGGCGCGCCCGGCCGGACCCTGCCGCGTCTCATCGTCATGGCGCGCGATGCGAGCGGTTGGGAGGGCGACGTCGAGGAGTTCCGCGAAGACGAGACCTACGTCGGGCGCGGCCGCACCGATCTGGAGTTCGCGACCAACACGCTCGTCTTTCGCGACGGCCACTTCCTCATCACGGCGGGGCTGCGCGACCGACCCGTGGCCGTGCGCCTGCGGCTCGACCCCGTCACCATGCCCGCTTACGCGCCCAGCGTGCCCATGCTCGACGGCCCGCCGCTGCACTGGTCGGTCGTCCCGCGGCTCGAAGTCACGGGCGTGGTCGAGGTCGCCGGCCGCCGGCATCGCCTGGAGCGGGCGCTCGCGTACCACGACCACAACTGGGGTCGCTTCCTCTGGGGGCACGACGTGGCCTGGGAGTGGGGCTTCGTGCTGCCGGACGATCCCGACGTCCCGTGGACGACCACGTTCGTGCGGCTCACCAATCGCGCGCGCACCGTGGCGCTGTCCCACGGGATGCTGCTCTGGCGGGGCGAGCGCCTGGCGCGCGTCTTTCGCGGGCGCGATCTGTGCGTCGACACGCCGCTGGCGTACGCGCGCCGGCCGCGGCCCTTCAAGGTGCCGCGGCCCATGGCCCTGGTGGCGCCCGAGCTCGCGATCGACGTCCCGAGCGGGCTGGTCACGGAGGCGGCGAGCGGCGCCGACCGACTGCGCTGCGAGTGCACGGTCGAGGACGTCGCGCAGGTGCTGATTCCCAGCGAGACGGGGCTGGGCGTCACGATCTTCAACGAGGCGACGGCGCGCACGCACGTTCGCGGCGTCGTGGACGGCGCCCGGGTCGACTTCACCGGCCGCTCGATCATGGAGTTCATCCGTGTCGTCTGAGACCTTCGCCGGCTTCGTGCACGAGTCGCTGGCGCTGCTGCGCTGCGAGGTGCCCGCGGCGCACGCGGCGATGTGCGCGCCGGTGGCGGGGCGACGGGTCGCGATCGACGCGGACGGCGAGGCGTTCGCGCTGCGCTTCGAGAGGAACGTCGTGCACGCCGCGGCCCCGGAGGCCGGCCCCGAGCTGTCGGTCCGCACCAGCCGGCGCGCCGTCCTGGCGCTGGTCGACGCCCGGTACTCGCTGCTCGAGGCGGTGCTGAACGAGCACCTCGACGTGCGCGGTACGCCGGACGACGTCATCGCGTTTCACGACGCACTCGTCGCCTATCTGCATGGTGCCGTTCGGGCACCGTCGTTTCCGGGACTGCTGCGCCGCTTTCGGGCGCACGCCCATGGGGGGATGCCGTGATGGCCGACGACCATCGACTGTCCATTCGCGAGCTGGACGAACTGCTCGCCGCCCGGCGGGCCGGACCGGCCGAGGCCGCGCCCGGTGCGCGCAAGCAGGTAGCCGTCTTCGGTGCCGGCATCGCCGGCCTGACGGCGGCGCACGAGCTGGCGGAGCGCGGCTTCGACGTCGAGGTGTACGAGGCGGAGCCCGCGTCGCCCGTCGAGTACGAGCTGGGTGTCTCGTGCGCCGTCGGCGGCATGGCGCGCACGCAGTGGGCGCGCACGGAGATTCCGGACGTGCGGGGCCAGGACGCGTGTACGGTGTCGACCGAGCCGATCGTCTGGTTCGAGGTCGAGGAGGTACCGTTCGGGGCGGGTTCGGCCGACCTCGGCTCGCATGCGCAGACGATGCTCGACGACATCCGGCGGCGGGCGCTGGCCTTCGACGGCTTCGAGGCCGCCGAGGTGATCGGGTATGCGCGCGACGGGGCCGACGACACGCTCGATGCGCGGCGGGCCGAGGCGGTCAAACGCTATCTGCAGGGTGTCGTCGTCTCGGTGGGACCGCCGGACGACCTGCGCGGGCTCCTGGTGGTGGCGGCGGCCGGGGGGCAGCGCGCACGCCGGGGGCCGGTGCTTCGCGACGTGGAGGACGCCGCGGCGGACGCGCGGGTCGGCGCGGAGCTGGACGCGCTGGCGCGGGAGGTCCGGCGGTGGCACCACCCGGGTCTCGAAGTCGTCGTGTACCCGAGCCGCGCCGCCGCGGTCGGTGCGGGGCTGGAGCCCGAGCGCCTCGCCACGCGATTGCGCGATCGCATCCTGCCCGTGCATGCCCACCGAGGGGGCGCCGGCGAGGCCGACGTCGCCACGGTGCGGCTCGTCGTCCGGCGCCAGCCGCAGGCCGTGTGCTTCGCGGCGCACGACGTCACGCCGCTGGGTGACCCGAGCGACCGGCTCCGTGTCCTGGCGGACGAGTTCCGCCGCCGGCGCGTGCGCAGCGTCGTGGTACGCGGCTACCGCGGCCGGGACGAAGCGGAGCACCTGGCCGCGGCCCGGGCCCAGACCATCGCCGCGCGGCTCGAGGCGGCCATCGGGCTGCACCGGCGCGAGGACGTGACGGTGCGTCCGGAGCCGGGGGGCGTCTCCTTCGAGGACGACGCCACCTACGACGAGGCCGAGCGTCGTCTTGCGACGATCGACGTCGAGGAGGACTGGGTGCCGGGAGAGCACGGCTTCCGGTTCTTTCCGGCCTTCTATCGGCATCTCTTCGACACGATGGCGCGGATCCCCATTCTCGAGGAGGCCCCCGCCTACGTGGAGACGGCGCGCAGCGTCGTCGACAACCTGGTGCCGACCCGCGATCAGGGGATGAACTTCCTGGAGCACCCGGGCGAGCCGACCCGTTCGTTCGTCATGCAGCGTGGTCCCGCGCGCTCGCTGCGCGAGGTGATGGAGCTGGTCGAGAAGATGCTGCAAGCCGGCGGCGTGACGCCCGAGGACACGACGCGACTCGCGCTGAAGCTCTTCAAGTACGTGACGTCCTGCTCGGCGCGCCGCGAGCGTGAGTACGAGGACATCTCGTGGGGCGACTTCGTCGGCATCGAGCGGTTCAGCGAGCGGTTTCGGCATCTCTTCGAGATCGCGCCGCTCAATCTCGTCGCGCTCGCCTCCAGCAAGGCGGACGCCCGCACCTTCGGCAACGTGACCGCCCAACTCCTGGTCGACCATCTGGTCGAGCGAGCGCGGACCGACTCGACCCTGAACGCCCCCACGACCCTCGCGTGGTTCCTGCACTGGCGGCGCTACCTGGAGCGCCAGGGCGTGACGTTTCACCACGGGCGACTCGATGCGCTCGAGGCCTGCGCGGTCGCGGGCCCCGCGGGTCCGGAGCTGCAGGTGCTCGCCAAGGTGCGTCTCGACCCCGACGAGACCGTCACGGCCGACGGCCGCCCGTGGCGTCGCGGCCGCCCGGTGGTCGTCCTGCGCGACTATCTGGTCGTGGCGCTGTCGGCGCCCGAGGCCCAGGGGATCGTCCGTGGCCTCTCCCGCAGCCTCGAGCAGGAGGAGGTGGCGGCCCGGTGGCGCCCGCCGGCGGACTTCGCGCGACTGCTCGGCCTGTCGCTGGAGCACCCGAAGCCGGGGCGCTCGGATGGTGATCTCGCGCACCTGAGCGGCATCCAGTTCTACTTTCCGTCCGACGCACGCTGGCTCCAGGGGCACACGATCTACATGGACTCGCCCTGGAGCCTCTCCTCGATCTCGCAGCCGCAGTTCTGGGAGCGCCAGCGCGGCTGGTGGGACGGCTATCGCGGCTTGCTGTCGGTCGACATCAGCGACTGGGGGACGGACGACGGCCACGGCCACGTGGCCTGGGCATCGTCCAAGCGTACGATCGCACAGAGCGTCTGGCGCCAGATCCACGAGCGCGTTCCGTTCGACCTGCGCCGGCATCTGCCGACTCCGATGCTCTTCCACGTGGATCAGCACATCGAGTTCGATGCGCCCGGCCTCGACGGCCGCCCGCGGCGCAATCGCACGCCGCTGCTCGTGAACCGCACGGGAGTCTACCGCCGCCGGCCGGGGCGGCTCGGCGAGGACGGCTACGAGGTCTTCTCGGCGCCGGCGGTCGGCAAGGTCGTGCTGGCGGGGACGTACATGCAGACGCGCACGCGCCTCACGACCATGGAGGCGGCCGCCGAGTCGGCGCGGCACGCGGTGAACGGTGTGCTCGTCGACGCCGGCTTCTCCGGCATCCGGTGCCGCATATGGGATCCCGAGCAGCCGAAGGACCTGGAGCTGCCGGACCTGCAGTACTTCGTCGACCTCGACCGCGAGTTGCTGGCCCGCGGCCTCCCGCATCTGGTCGACGTGCTCAGCCTCCAATCGCTGCCCGATGAGCTGCTGCGCGGAGCGGCCTGAGCCATGGGAACCCTGCCGACGCAACGGACCCAGTGGGAAGCGCTCGCCCGTGCGGGGTGGACGATCGACGTCGGGACCAGCCTCTGGACCCTCCTCGACACGGCCGTCGCGTCCGACGCCGTGTCCGACCCGGTGAAGGTGGTGCGTACGAGCGTCGGCTCGGTGGCGACCGCCGGCCTCACCGGCCCGTACAGTCGCCTGCCGTTCGAGATTCGCAGTCGCCAGCGGGAGTCGCGGCGTCTCGACTGGCACGACGGCCGTCTCCGGCAGACGCGGGAGACGATCGTGCATTCCGATATCGTCAGCGTGCGCTGAGCGGCATGCCGGTGAGGGCCGAGGCGAGGGCGTCGGGTCGCGCGACGCCCGCCGCCTCGAGCGCGCGCCACGCCGCCGCGCCGCCGGCCGCCACGATCCCTCCCTCGCCCAGCCAGGCGGCGGCCAGTCGATCGGCGGCCGCGTGCGCGGCCATGTCGGCGCGCTCGTGCAGGCGCGCGGCGTCGAGGTAGCGCTGGGGCGCCCGGGCCGGTGCTTCGTAGGCGTCACATCCCGCCCGCAGCATGGTCGCCGCCGCGGGGGCCCAGGCCACCCGGGCGCGTTCGATCCGCCGCGCCTCCTGGCGCACGAGGTGGAGCAGCCGCTGCCGCTCGCCGGCGGACGTGCCGGCGGCGCGTCGCAGCGCGGTGCGCGCCCGCAGCCCGCGCAGCTCGATCGACGGCGTCTCGAGGCGCAGGAACTGCGCCCGGCGCGCGCCGGGCCACGCCGCTTCGAGGCGCCGCCAGGCGTCGCCGGC
>Ga0299906_10004770_pt1 | contig 11090 bp, 7 predicted proteins | sample RVTome_14_FD_200259 | JGI IMG/M metagenome (GOLD analysis project Ga0299906, IMG submission 200259) | Soil microbial communities from uranium-contaminated site in the Upper Colorado River Basin, Wyoming, United States - RVT145D125 (version 2) ... | reverse complement strand
GGACACTGGTGTCCACGGCGGAGCCGCCGCTCGTCACCGTCGAGACCACCGAGGCCGTCACGCTGCGGCGCGCCACCCTGTCGGCCGCCGCCCCCGTCCGGGCGCGCGCCGAAGGCGCCGCCGGTGTGGCACCCGCCCAGTCGCTGCGGGTCATCCACCGGCCGATTCTCGGCGTCGAGGAGGCCACCAACCCGGCGGCCATGTCGTTCGGCGGAGGCGCCGAGTCGGACGTCGAGCTGCGGGCCCGGGCCGAGCGAGCGCTCGCCTCGGGCGGCCGCGCCACCGTGGAGGCGATCCGCAGCGCCCTCGCCTCCCTCGAGGGGATCCGCGAGCAGGACGTCCTCGTGTCAGAGGATCACCTGGCGTTCCCGGGCGTGGTGAAGGTCAAGGTCGCCGCCGAGCTCACCCAGGAGGTGGCCCACGCCGCATCGTTGCTGCTGGAGGAGACCCGGCCGGCGGGAATCCGCGTCGTGCACAACCTGCCGGCACCCACGGTTCCCGTCCCGGCGGTGGGTGGAGAGACCGGCGGCGGCGGTGACGGACCGGCCCCGGGCGGACCGGTCGTGGACGACCTGTGGTTCCCGATCCGGATGGCCGTGACCGTCACGCCCTCCAGCTCCGAGCTGACCGAGACGCAGCGCCAGCGGCTGGGCGTCGACCTCGACACCGCCGTCCGCGGCTTGATCGAGGCTATCGGGATCAGCGAGCCGGTGATCTACAACCGCATCGTCGCTGGGATCATGGCTGTCGAGGGCGTGTACGACACGGTCGTCGACGTCGGTCCGGGGAGCGAGGAGAGCACGCTGGGTCGCACCAATCTGGCGGCCCCTGCGGGGACCCGTCCCCGCCTCGACGCCGGCGCCCTCACCGTGACGCTGCGGGGAGCCCTCGTGGCGCTCGACATCACCGCCCAGGTTGAGCTCTTCGACCTCGCCGCCACCGAGGACCCGGCGAGCGTCCTGGCGGTGATCGCCGACGACGTCGCCGCCCGCCTCACCGCCGAGCTGCAGGTGGCACCGGACGTGGTCACTCCGGAGGTCCTCCTCGGCAAACTGCCCGACACCGCCGACTACTCGGTCGAGGCGCTCTCCTACAAGGCGGAGTTGCTCGAGGAGGGTCTCCGGGTGCAGCGCACCAACGTCACGATCGACCTGGCAGCCGACCAGCAGCCGTGGGTGCGCTCGGTGAGCGCCGTCCAGGAAGGCATCCTGACGTGACGACAGGCCGCACCACCGCCGTCCTCGAGCGCTTCCCGCAGCACATCGGCGCCACCGACCCTGGCAAGCGGTTCGAGGCCGTGGCCGGCTCGCTCGTGGCCGACCTCGACGTGCTGGGCCGCCAGGTCGGCGACGTGCGCCGCGCGCTCCGCCTCGCCGAGGTGCCCACACTGCACGACCTGCTGCGCCTGACGGCTCTGCACGCCGTCGCGGAGCCCGCCTTCGAGCTCACCACCATCCGCCACGACACCCTCGCCGAGACGGCACCCGACGACACCGCCGCCCTCGGCGAGCTTCTGGGCGTCGAACCCGTCCAACTCGAGGCGATCGACCCCGGCGAACTCGGCGAGGCACTCGGACGCGCCGTACGGTTCACGGCACGGCTCGTGGTGCTCCGGGAGTCTGCCGCCAGGATCATCGAGGCCTTCCGGCTCGGCAACGCCACCGCCACCGCCCTGATGCACGCCACTGCGGCCTACCTGGCCTTCGACGTGACCGAGGTGGCCCACACCACCGAACGATGGTGGCACTTGGCCCGCGCCCGCGACCTCGTCGCGGTCGACCGCGGCGATGTCGTCCCCGGAGACGACTTCTTCGCGATCGAGGAGAACCCGTTCATCGACGCCAGCCTCGACCCGATCGCAAGGCGCCACGGCGATCGGTTCCGGGTGGTGCGGGGCGGGCTCGAGGACGTGGTCGCGACCATCGACGTCGTCGGCGTGTTCGAGCGGACGGTCGCCCCGATGGTCGTGAACGTGGACGCCGGCGCCGGCGTCGTCTTCACGGGTTCGGTCCCGGATGGAGCGACGGTGTCGTTCGAGACCTCGGGCCTGGTCCTGCTCGACGGAGGCGACGTCACCGGGTCGGCCTTCCGCTTCGACGGGGCGGTGTTCGCCTCGAGCGCCGAGCCCCACCAGAAGGACTTCGTGTTCGCCGGCGAGGGAGCCCCCGGGAGCACCGATCCGACCCGGTTCGCCGAGTTCGTGGTGACCCAACCGATCGCTGGCGGCTTCGCGCCGGCGGCGGCCCTGCCCCACGCCGGGGCGACGGTGTCGCCGCTGCCGATGCCGCTCGGCGAGTCGCGGTGGGCATATTTCGTGCGCGTCGCCCACTTCGGCTCCGACCCCGACGAAGCCGTGCCGTCCTACGCGGCCGGGCGCTTCGACGGTTCCGTCTACGCGGATGCCGACGGCGCCCTCGACGATCCGTCCGGCGAGGTGGGGTTCCGCTGGGAGGAGCGCGAGCCGTTCGCGTTGCGCGTGCTGCTGCCGCAACGCCTGGCCCGGCTCGACGACAACGGGGGAACCGTGGTGCGCGAGCCGCTGCGGCTCCTACTCGAGCGCCATCGAGCCGCCGGCGTCCACGTGTACGTCGCCTACGCCGACGACCGGTGGGAGCTCGGGTCGGGAATCCTCCGTGACGCCGAAAGCGACGACCCGCTGGGAACCATCGTGAGTGGCACCACGCTCTGGCCCACACCCGAAGAATGACTGGAGGATCCCCATGCTTGTGAAACCCGAGCTCGCCGAGGTCTCGCCCGGTCAGCCCGTGACGGCGCAGGGCTGGAACACCCTGGTCTCCGGCCTGTCCGACCTCTACGACGAGGTCCTCTCGATGGGGAGGGGCGGGATCGAGGTGAACGTCCTCCACGACGGCACACCGGTGCCCGGCGCGCAGGTCGTGGCCGTGCCGATGGGTGACGGCCAACCCGTCGACGCCATCCCCCCGTTCCCGGGCAGGTCCGCGTACACGCTGGCCGGCTTGTCGGACGGCAACTGGCAAGTGCACGTCGAGGCCGACGGGTTCCAGACCCAGACTCTCGAGGTAACGATCCCACGGGACGACCCGCTGCCGGCGAACCTGCTGCTCGACGGCACGGCAATGCCCGACCTGTTCGGGCGAGAGCTGCGGAGCGCCCTCAACCTGCTGGCCGAGGCCGGGATCGGCATCGACCTGATCTTCGACACCACAGGTCGTGAGCTCCCCCGAGCCAGCATCCCCCCCGAGTACGAGAGCGCCCCCATCCTGGTGCACAGCCCGAGCGCCGGCGAGATCGTGAGCGCAGCCGCGGACGCGCGTCTCGTCGTTGCCTCGGCGATCCGCAAGGACCCCGTCGTCGTGATGCCGAGCCTCATCGGCCTCACCTACGACGAGGCCGCCGAAGTCCTGGAACGCCTCGGCCTCCGCGTCGGGACGACCACCGTTCGCAGCTCGACTTGAGGAGGAGCCGCCATGCAACCTTTCATTCTCACGGGTCCCGGCGAGCGCTCCGCCGACCTCCTGAGGGCCGCCGGGTCGGCGGTGTCGTCCCGGGAGTCCATCGTGTACGTCGACGTCGGCAAGAAGTCGATCGAATCCCAGGTCGCCAGGGACGGCATACCCATCAAGGCGCTTCCCATCAACCCCGACCGGTTCGAAGACTTCTTCGCCGGCCGGCCCTCGGTCACCCAGAAGGTGGTGTCGCAGAGCGTGCCCGCCGGGACCCCCGTCCCTCAGGGGACGACCATCAATGTGGTGCTGGCCGAGCCGTCCAACATCCCGATCGGCGTCATCGACGGCGTGATCTTCAACCTCGCCGAGCAGCCGATGGCGGAGGTGTACCAGTCGTTCGTCGCGGACCGACCCGAGATCGCCCGCATCCTGGCGCGGTCGGCGGAGACGCCTTCGCTCACCGCCCAGGATCAGGCCGTCGTCGTCCAGACGTTCGCGGACAACGGTATCGAGCTGACCGGGGAACCCGGCAGTGACGTGCCGTCCGCAATGACCACGCTGCAGGCGGCGTGGGCCTTCGGGCAGTGAGGTGACGGGTGGCGGCGAGCACGACCCAGTACGGCTACCTCCAGGAGGAGTACACGGCGTCCAACCTGTACACCTCCTACTACGGGCAGCTGCTCGACCTCGCCGTCGCCACAGACGTTGCCAGTTCGCGCGTCCTGGAGATCCCGCTCGCACCGGACGCCACCATCGAACACGCCTCCTTCACCGTGCGAGCTGCTGCTCCGGCCGGACTGGTGGCGCTGGCCGACGTCGCCGAGGTGCGAGCGGCGGACGCCGAGTCGTCGGCGACCCGCTACGCGGTCGTCATCGACTTCGGCCGCCTGACCAGCATTGCCGATCTCTCTGTGGGTACCACGCCGTTCCGGTACTACCGGTGGAACGGCACCTCGTGGGAGAGCGAGGGCGATCGGTTCTCGGAGCTCGGCACCGAGCGGCTCCTGGTGGAGTTCGAGGATCTCGTGGCCGTGCAGGATGTTGTCGCCGACGGCACCGTGCGCCTGCCCGCCCGACCCACCGGCCTCGAGCTCCTCGTGGAGGGAACGGTCGTCTGGTCTGAGCAGCAGGGTGGGCCGCCGCCCCAAGGCGGCGTCACGGCGGGTGTGGGCTTTGTCGTCGATCGGACCGTCGAGGTCCAGGAGGCGGTCCGCCGCAAACGGGCGGCAACCGCAGATCCCAAGGCCGACATCTCGGTGCGGGTCGAGTTCCGGACCGCCTACCCCGGCGACTTGGCGCTGGAGCCGGAGGTCCGGGTGCGCCGGTCACACGTTGTTGCCTTCCCCAACGGCCCGACGCGCACCGTCGAGCGAGACGGCGAGGGCTCCCTCGTCTTGGATCTCCCGCTGCCTGACACCAGCGGTTCGTGGCTCGTCGGTCAGGTGGACGTGACGGTGCGCGCCACGGTCGGCGCCGAGCGGGTGCAACCGGCCGAGGGCCCCTCCTTCACCCCGGACGCCAGCCTCTCGCTAACGCCGTCACGGACCGTGATGATCCGGCTGCCGGACGGCCTCGTGGGTCGCTTCGCCACCGTCAACGGGGTGCGGTTGCCCCTCTCCGGCGGCGGCGAGATCGGAGGCCGCCTGCTCGCCTCGACCGCCCCGGCCGGTGAGACCGGTGCGCCCGGAGAGCCGGTGGAAGGAGCGGTGGTGACCCCGATCACCGTGCCGGCGGGTGACGTCGCCGCGTGGACCACCATCCCCTTGGCCGCGCCGATCCCGGCAGCCGGCGGACCCTACTGGCTCGAGCTCGCAGTCTCGTACGGAGACGTCACGCTCCAGCTCACCGAGTCTCCGGCCGACGACGCCGGAGCCCCCGGAGCGGTGGTGCACCGGCGCCTGGCCGGGGGTGGGACCAAGCAGCTCACCGCCATCGCACAGCTCGGTCAGCTCCACGCGGCGGTCCGAATCGTGGGCACCCCCGATGCAAACGCCCCGATCAACGCCCTCAGCCTGAACATCCTGCTCCCCGACGCCGAGACGGGAGGCGGCGTCGACCCGGCGGTCGCCGTCGGGGTGACGCCGACCGCCGACGGAGTCCCGGCCGAGCTCGGTCTGCCGGGCGCGATCACGCCCGTGGCGAACACCCTCACGTTGGTGGGCACGGCGGCCGTCGCCGGGAGCTTCACGTTCGACCGGATCACCGTCGTCTACTACGAACCCGAGGAGTCCACGCCATGACAGATGCTGCCGGGGCTCGCTTCTTCGACGGACTGCGCGTCACGCCTGCCCACCTGAATCACCTGCAGACGGTGATGACGACGTTCGACGCCGACGTCGCCTCCATCTTCGGACCCGGTCGGATCGGACACGGTCTCGTGATCGAGGTCGACGGTGGCGCCGCCACGTTGCTGCCCGGCGTGGCCTTCACCCCGTCGGGCCTGGCCATCCGGCGCACGGAGAGCGCAGTGTTGGAGGTGCCCGACGGGGACGGTCCGTTCAGCGTCGTGTTGCGCGCCATCAACACTGTCGACGAGAACACCATGGTGGGCGAGTCCGCCACCATCGTCTTCCTCCACACCGAGGTCGAAGTCGCGGAGGATCCGGCACTCGACGACGACTCCCTCGTGGTGGGAGCGATCGCCCGCGACGGCAACGAGCTCACCGTGTCGCAGGATCCACTGCTGTGGATGCCGGGCAGCGGGCACCGCCATTCGGGGGCCCTCGTCCAAGGCCCGGGCGGGAGTTGGCGGTTCGACGGCGCCGAGATCGAAGGCGCCATGGGGCCTCCGGGCCCGCAGGGTGAACCCGGAACCCTCGGCGAGACAGGACCACAAGGCGAACCCGGACCACAAGGCGAACCCGGACCAGAAGGCGAACCCGGACCCCAAGGCGAACCCGGGTCTGCGGGCGAACCCGGGTCTGCGGGCGAACCCGGGTCTGCGGGCGAACCCGGGTCTGCGGGCGAACCCGGGTCTGCGGGCGAACCCGGGTCTGCGGGCGAACCCGGTCCTGCCGGCGACGCAGGACCCCCGGGGGAACCGGGACCTCAAGGGGAGGCGGGGCCCACCGGCGAGACAGGGCCCCAGGGCGAACCCGGAATGCAGGGTGAACCGGGATCCCAGGGTGAACCGGGACCAGCAGGCGAACCCGGGCCACCCGGCGAGGCAGGTCTTCCTGGAGAACCGGGACCTCCGGGAGAACCCGGACCGCAAGGTGAACCCGGACCGCAAGGTGAACTGGGATCTCCAGGGGAGGCGGGACCCACAGGCGAGACAGGACCCCAGGGCGAACCCGGCCCAGCCGGAGAACCGGGACCAGCCGGCGAACCAGGTCCCCGGGGTGAGCCCGGACAACCCGGGGACCCCGGCCCGGCCGGAGAGCCGGGACCGCCCGGCGAACCCGGACCGCAAGGCGAACCCGGGCCTCTGGGACCTGCGGGGGAGCAGGGCCCACAGGGAGAGCGAGGTGTCCCGGGACCGGGCTTCAACCCGGACATCCCCCGAGTGGTCGAGGTCAACTGGGACATCAGCGGCTCGTTCAGCGCCGAACAGGCACTCCAAATCCTGTCCGGGTTCCGGGCCCGGTTCAGCGACAACCTGAACAAGTCAAGGCTCCAACCGGTCGCCGGCAGCGTGATGCTCGTCCGCACCGCTCCTGACAGCCGCTCGGGAGGCCCCATGCGGCGCATCGCCGGAGCATGCGACGTCGACGGCGACACCCTCGTGTTCAAGCCGTTCGGCTTCGACGACCGCATCTTCAGCGAGCTGTCCGAGGTCGGGGGATCGATCGTCATCGACATCGACTGCGACTACCTCATGACGCGGACCGGAGGCCCGGTCTCAGGGAGTGCGTCGGCGCTGATCGGGCTCGACACGGTTCCCCGCCCCGGGGGGCTTCTCCGGCTGAGCATCGTGATCGGCTGATGCTGTCAGTCACTCTCGAGGCGAGCTACACGGACGACGGTGGTTTCGACCTCGCCGCAACGCTCGACGGCGTGACGAGCGGCGTGCTCGACGCAGACCTCGGGGACGTGCACTTCGATGCGTCCGACCTCATCGATTTGGCGGCCGCGATGGCTCCTCCCGACCTCGCAGCCGTGCTCGACGCCGCCGGGTCGATCGCGTCGCTCACCGGATCCACATCCGAGCTGCTCGCCTCACCGGAAGACCTGCTGGCGCCGCTGCGGCGCGTGCTCGACTCGCTGGATCTCGCGACCACGTTGCGCCTCGAGGACGTGGCCGGCTCGCTCCCGGGCGGCCAGGGGCTCGCGGCCCTCGAGGCGCGCATCAGCGCGCTCACCGCAGCCCTCGGCACCGGCCCGATCGCCGACCTGGTGCAGCTCGCCGGCGTCCACCTCCCCGGGATCTCACTGGCCGACACGCTCACCGCGTTCGGTGGCCCGGTCGGTGGTGTGGTGTCGCTCGTCACATTGCTCGCCGGGCTCATGGCCACGGAGGCGATCACCGCCAAGCTGGTGCGCAACGCCTCCCTGCTCGACCAGGTGCTCGACCACGACCTCGCCCAGGCCGCCGGGGTGCGACTCCAGCGCCTCGCCGGCCGCAGCGACCTCCCGACTCGCATCCGCACGATGGATCCCAACGACGCGGTCGCGGTGGAGCTGTTCGCCGGTCCTGTCCTCGACTTCCTCAGAACCGTCCATGAGGTCCGCGACACCTGGAGCCGGAGCCTCGGCTTCGGCGAGGCGACACTCCTCGGGCTCGACGTCGGTGGGTGCGCCATCGGCCTGGAGACGGCCAGGCTCGCTCTCTCCGAGCGAGCGCTGGTTCCCGTTGGGGAGCTGGCGACCTCGACGCGGGCGGCGATCGACCCGATGCTGTCGGCGTTGCCGAGCCCGGCGGCGGCGCTCGGTCTGGCGGTCGAGGAGGGCCTCACCGTGCTGCTCGATTTGGAGGGCTCGGTGAGGAGCTTCGACGCAGCAGGCGCGGTGGGTGTCGTCACCGGTGCGCTCGACTCGATCCTCGAACCCATCGCCGGGATCGCCGATGCGGTCGAGTCCTTCGGGACCGTGGTCGCCTCCGCGATCCGATCCGTGCGCGAGGTGGTCGAAGGGATCGACCTCACGCCGGTCGTAACCGCGCTCGACACGATTCTCGATCCGCTCTCTGCGACCTTGGATGCCATCGAGCAGGCCATCGAAGTGGCTCAGGAGCCTATCGAGACGGTGGCTGGAGCGATCTCCACGGCCCTCGACGAGGTGCGGGGGGCGATCGAAACGGCTGCCGGCGTGATCTCGACGGCGCTGGGGCGGGTCTCGACAGCGCTCGACGCGGTGGACTTCGCCGCGGTGCAAGCGACGATCCAATCCGGGCTCGGCGACGTCACCAACCTGCTTGCCTCCGCCGAGCTGAGCCCCTATTTCGGCGCCTCCGTGGACGCCATCGACACGGTCACGTCGGTCATCGACGCGGTCCCATTCGGCCTGTTGCCGACTGACGTCCAACAGGAGGTCGTCGACGCGGTACGCCCCGTCAAGCAGATCGACTTCGACGCGATCGCCGACGGCCTCCGCGGCGAGCTCACGGCCATCGTCGGCACGCTCGACACCGACGTGCTCGACGAAGTCGACGCCGCGTACCAGGAAGTCGTCGCCTTCCTGGAGTCGATCGACCCGAAACCGGCGATCGAGGAGTTCGAGTCCGGGCCGTTCGAGGAGCTCCGCAGTCGTGTGCTCGAGGTCGATCCCGCCGCGCTCCTCGAACCTGTCGACGCGGTGCTGGCGAACGTGCGCGGCGTACTGAGCGGCGTCGACGCCTCGGCGATCGTCGCCCCGATCCAATCGGTCTTCGACGGCCTACTCGCCGAGCTGGACTCCCTGGATCCGACCGGGCTGCTCGAACCGGTGCGCGCCGAGGTGGACGCCATGCGCACCCAGATCGAGGAGACGCTGCAGATCACGACATGGGTGGACCGCGTGGCTACGGCCCGCGCCACAGTCCTCGAACTCCTGGATCGAGTCGACCCGGCCGCCATGGCATCCGCGTTCTCGACGACGGTCGTCGAAGCTCTGAAGGCGCAGCTCGCCGACGTCGAAGGTCCTGCCGGTGCCCTCATCACGGGTCTGGCCCAGGCCGCCGGCCTGGACGCCGAGGCCGATGCGTGGCGTGCCGTCAAGTCATGGTTCGGCGAGGTGGACGGCCGATCGACCATCGAGCAGCGGCTGGCGCTCGCCGCGCAGCTCACCGGCGGCGTGCAGGTGAGGGTGTCCGAGCTCGATCCCGCGCCGCTGATCGCCGTCGCGCAACGGCACCATCGCGCCATCGCGGCGGCGCTGGCCGATCATCCGGCCGACAGCACGCTACGCCGGGCCCTCGACCCGCTGCTCGGCGCCACCGTTCCCGCCGACGTCCTCGGTCCGCTCACGGAGAACCGAGCCCGCCTCCAGGTGAAGCTCACTGTCGACGTTGCCGCGCTCGCCACGATCTCGGCCGCCGGCAGGAGCGAGATCACCGCCATCACCGACGGGCTGCGTGATGCGCTGATGCCGCTCGCCTCGATCCCGGCATGGCTGCGACAGTTGGCGTCCCGCTTCGGGATCGAAGACCCCGACCAGCCCCTGACCGGGATCGTGCAGCGGCTCCTGGATGCCGCCGGGCCCGATCGGCTCCTGCCACCGCTCACCGGGTTGGTGATGGCGATTCGTGACAAGGCCAAGGAGGTCGTCGGTGCGGCGTTCGAGCCCGCGGAGAACCTCATCACCACCGCCGAGTCGATCATTGCCGCCATCGACATCGGTCCCATCATCGCCGATGTGTCAGGGCTCCATGGCGACGTCGTCGCCCAGGTCGATGCGCTGTCACCGGAGACGTTGCTCGGCGACCTTCTGGAGGCGTTCAACTCTCTTGTCGCCAGGGTCGAGGCGTTCGACCCGTTGGCCCCGGTTCGGGCCGTGATCGACGACCTCGAGCTGACGGTCGAAACGACTTTCGAGACGGTCAGACCGTCCGTGCTCTTCCAGCCGGTGTGCGACGCCTACGACACGATCGTGGATCTGGCCGCAGGGCTCGATGTGAAGAGCTTGCTGGAGCCGGTCCTCGACGCCCTCGCCGGTATCGCCGGGCAGCTCGATGCCGGTCTCGACGTGACGGCCGACGCGCTCGGTCGCCTCCAAGCGGCGCTGCCGAGCGAGGTCAGCTCGTCGTCCGCATCCGGTTCCGTGAGCGTCGACGTGGGGGTGAGCTTGTGATGAGGCCACCGCAGCCGCATCGAGGCCGGCACCTGCCCGCCGTCGAGAAGGGAGATCATCATGGGTAGCAGTTCCGAGCGTGTCGTGCGCGGCCACCACATCCGGGTTGAGGCCGAAGCCGGGAACGAGCGTCTCCTCGTCGACGGCGAGGAGGTCCCGTTCTCGAGGACCACCGACGGTCGCTATGCGATCTTCTACACCCAGCCGAAGGAGACGCTGCTGGACGCCGCCGAGGCGTACGTCTCGGCGCTACCGGAGCGGGAGTAGCCACCGATGCCGATGCGGAAGAACTTCATCGACCTCACCCCCGACGAGCGCACTCGACTGGCGGCGGCACTGAACGCGCTCGAGGCAAACGGGACCATCGCGGCGTTCGCCGGCGAGCACGCCGCCGAGTTCAACCGGGGGATCCACTGGGGATCGGCGTTCCTCCCGTGGCACCGGCATTTCCTGATT
>Ga0299906_10004769_pt1 | contig 11091 bp, 8 predicted proteins | sample RVTome_14_FD_200259 | JGI IMG/M metagenome (GOLD analysis project Ga0299906, IMG submission 200259) | Soil microbial communities from uranium-contaminated site in the Upper Colorado River Basin, Wyoming, United States - RVT145D125 (version 2) ... | reverse complement strand
CGTCGAGGAGCACGGGGGTACCATATCGGTCGAAGACCGCGAGCCGCGAGGCACGCGGTTCGTGATCGAAATGCCGAGCTGACGATGTCATGCCAGCGATCCTGATCGTCGACGACGAGCCCGGCGTGCGCACCGCCCTGTCGGGCGTGCTGCGTGACGAGGGCTACGACGTGGAGGCGGTCGACAACGGCGAGGCGTGCCTCGACACCCTGGCCGCACGGTCCTGCGACGTCGTGCTGCTCGACATCTGGCTGCCGGGCATGGACGGGCTTGCGACCCTGGCACGGATGCGCGAGCGGCAGTTCGACGCGCAGGTGGTGATCATCTCGGGCCACGGCAACATCGAGTCCGCGGTACGGGCGATCAAGATGGGCGCCTTCGACTTCGTGGAGAAGCCGCTGTCGCTCGACAAGACGGTGCTCGTCGTCCGCAACGCGCTGCGTCAGCGCCGGCTGGAGGCCGAGAATCTGGCGCTGCGGGCCCGGGTGGACGCGCAGCACGTGATGATCGGCGAGAGCTACGCGATGGTGAAGCTGCGGGAGCAGGTCGCCATGGCGGCGCCCACCAACGGCCGCGTCCTCGTTTTCGGCGAGAACGGCACGGGAAAGGAGCTCGTGGCCCGGAACATCCATGCGATGAGCCGGCGCCGGGCGAGCCCGTTCGTGGAGGTCAACTGCGCCGCCATCCCCGAGGAGCTGATCGAGAGCGAGCTCTTCGGCCACGTCCGGGGCGCGTTCACCGGCGCGGTGGCCGATCGTCGCGGCCGGTTCGAGACGGCCCACGGGGGCACGATCTTCCTCGACGAGATCGGCGACATGAGCCTGAAGACGCAGGCCAAGGTGTTGCGCGTGCTGCAGGAGCAGGTGATGGAGGCCGTCGGCGGCTCCACGCAGATCCGGGTGGACGTGCGCGTGCTGGCGGCGACCAACAAGAATCTGCCCGCCGAGATCCGCGCCGCGCGGTTTCGCGAGGACCTGTACTTCCGGCTGAACGTGCTGCCGGTCTTCGTCCCGCCGCTTCGCGAGCGCGTCGAGGACGTCCCGCTGCTGGCCGATCACTTCATGGCGATGCTGGCGCGCGAGTACGGCCGGCGCCCCAAGGCCCTCGACCCCGATGCGGTGGCGGTGCTGCAGCGGTACCGGTGGCCCGGCAACGTGCGGGAGCTGCGCAACCTGGTGGAGCGGCTGATGATCATGGTGCCCGGCGACCGCGTCTCGTCCCGGGATCTCAGCTTCCTGCAGCAGGAGGCCGAAGGGCCGCCGCCGCCGGAGCGCCCGACCTCGATGGCGCCGCTGCACCACGCCCGGGACGCGTTCGAGAAGGAGTACATCCTCCGCGCGCTGGCCAACCAGCAGGGCAACATGTCGAGGACGGCGGAGGTGCTCGGCGTCGAGCGCAGCAATCTCTACCGGAAGATGCGCGCCTTCGGCATCGCGCCGTCGCGGCGCGGAGACGATGAGGACGCCGCCTGATCCCGGAGCGGTGCCGCGCACCCTCGAGGAGATCCCGACGCCGGCTCTCGTCGTGGACGTCGCGTCCCTGCAGCGCAACATCGATCGGATGGCCACGTTCTTCGCGGCGGGCCCCTGCCGCCTGCGCCCGCACGTCAAGGCGCACAAGACGCCGGAGATCGCCCGGCGGCAGCTCGCGGCCGGCTCCTGTACGGGACTGACCTGCGCCACGGTGTCGGAGGCCGAGGCTGTGGCCGGCCTCTGCGACGATCTGCTCCTGGCCAACGAGGTCGTCGACGCCGGGAAGTGCGACCGACTGGCGGCGCTCGCGGGCGGCGGGCGCGTGACCGTGACCGTGGCCGTGGACTCCGCCACCGGGCTCGAGGCGGTGGCGGCGGCGGCCCGCGCCCGTGGCGTCACGCTCGGCGTGCTCGTCGACGTCGATGTGGGGCAGGGGCGCTGCGGCGTGGCGCCGGGTGAGTCGGCGCTGGCACTCGCACGGGCGGCCGCCGGCCTGCCCGGCGTGCGCCTCCGGGGCGTCATGGGCTACGAAGGCCACCTGCAGCCGGTCCGCGATCGGGCCGAGCGGGCCGGGCGGTCGCGGGCCGCGATGCAGGCGCTCGTCGACACGGCGGCGTTGGTGCGCGCGGCCGGGCTGCCCTGCGAGGTGGTCTCGGGAGGGGGAACCGGGACCTACGACCTGAGCGGCCGCGTGGCGGGGGTGACCGAGATTCAGGCGGGCTCCTACGCGCTCATGGACAGCGACTACGGTGACGTGGGCGTGCCGTTCGAGCAGGCGTCGTGGATTCTCGGCACCGTGGTGAGCCGGCCGGCGCCCGATCGCTGCGTGGCCGACTGCGGGCAGAAGTCGATGACGGGAGATCACGGGCTGCCGGTGGTACGGGGGCTGCCGGGCGCGCGCGTCGTTCGGCTCAACGACGAGCACGCGGTCATCGAGCTGCCGCCGGACGCCACGGTCGCCGTCGGCGTCCGGGTGGCGCTCGTCCCGTCACACACGGACCCGACCGTCAATCTCCATGACGTGATGTACGCCCTCGATCACGATCGGGTGGTCGGCGTGTGGCCGATCGCCGCACGCGGCTACCGGGAGCAGCGTACGGCCGTGGTGGGGGCGGGCGCGTAGGGATCGCAACGGGGACGCTCGGTGCGTCCCCGTCCACATCAGTTCTCCGACGCGTCGCGGCCGTCGCGGGGCGCGCCCGTGCCCGACGATCCCATGAACAGCTTGCGGCCATCCGGGAACGTCAGATCGCGCCCGTTGGCACGGTTCAGACCGCTCCGCGCCTTGTAGCCGTCCACCACGATCTCGGTTCCGGGCGGCAGCGAGTCGCGCGTCAGGCCCCGCCGCAGGAGCGTGTTGGGGGTACCCCCCTCGATCATCCAGCGCTCGGTGGCGCCCGCGGCGTTCTTGACGTCGATGTGGATCCACGTGTGAGGGTTGATCCATTCGACACGGACCACCGTGCCATGCAGCTCGATCGGCTGGTTCGCATCGAACTCGGCCGAGAAGGAGTGGTGCGCCGACGCGGCCGCTCCGCACAGCGCCAACAGGGCGCCCGAGCACAGGACCGTTCGGGCGATGGACAGACGCATGGTTACCTCCCCGCCACCTCGGCGGCCTGCTCCTCCTGCCGGGCGCCGTACAGCATGCCGGCCATCCCGTAGTTGCCCTCGTGGCAGGCGTATTCGAAGATGCCCTCGCCGGTGTCGACGAAGGCGATGGCCATCGTCCAGGGACTGACGAAGGTCGCGGGATCGTCGATCGTGACGCGATAGTCGATCTCACCGGGGCCGACGCGGGTGAAGCGCTCCACGAGCCTCATGTCCTCCGCTGCCCCGCGGTACAGCACCTTGTCGGACAGATTGGTCGTCTCCACGACGAGCGTGTCGCCCTCCCAGCGCCCGACCGAATCGCCCATCCACTGCCGGATCGACGAGTCGACGTGCGACCGGCCGTCGGTGGGAATCACGCGCGTGCCGCCGAGCATCTCGATCTCGAGGGCGACGTAGCCGGGGCTCTGCGTGATCCGGTAGTTGTTGTTGTAGGCGGACGGGCTCATGGCGCCCGGCATGCCGCGCGTGATGCAGCGCTCGAAGGTGCTGCGGTCCACCCAGCTGTCCATGCCGCGGCCGCCGGCGGCACCCGCGCTGCGGTAGACGGGCTGCTCGGACTCCCGGGCCTGACGCTGGCGGGCGGCCTCGGTCTGTGCCGGGATGCGCCCGTCCGGGGGATCGACCACGAGCGAGGAGCGGAGCGAGGTCAGCTCCGTGCCCCGGTCCCACCAGAAGTCGTTGTACGCACGCTCGACGTCGCCGCGGGACCCGACAGTACGCCCCTCGTCGCCGCCGCTCTCCTGGGCCCGTGTCTCGAGCGCCCGCGCCTCCTCGGGCGTGAAGAACGCCCGATCACCGAGCTCTCGCGAGCGCTCCATCGGCGTGATCGTGCGGTTGGAGAAGGTTCCCTGCAGGTCCGGCTCGCCCCAGGGCGTCTTCGGTGGCGTGTAGTCCTGTGCGGCGGCGGGAGTCATGGCCAGCAGCCACGCTGCGCCAACGGCGGTTGCGACGATGAGCTTCTGTGTCATCTCGAGTGTCCTGTCCGTAACCCGATCTCGTCGTGCGCGGGCTCGTGCGCGGGCCCGCGCGGGCACGCTCCCGGAGATCGTCTCGCAGGTCGAAGCGGAAAGCAACTACCCGGCCCGGGTGCCGCGGTGTCGCGCCGCGCAGGGGACGACCGATGGAACGACGACCGGCCTCACGTCGTGCTTCGCCACCCGCTGCTGCTGGCGTACGACCTGCGCGCGACCTCCGCGTACGGAACCGGGCTGACGACGGCGCAAATCTCGGCCTGCACGTGGCGTTCGACCGTCGGCTTCGACGATCCGCCGCCCTCCTCGCCCCACACGAGCGTCACTTCGGTGCCGGGTTCGGCGTGGGCCTCGTCGAGCACCGCCAGGGTCAGCATGCGCCGTTCGTTGGAGCTGTAGCCGATCCAGGTCGAGAGCCCCGCGAGCCGGTCGCCGGCCATCACGCGGTCGAACGGATGCATCGAGTAGACCGCGGACGGAAAGTCCATGTACTTGGCGCGGGAGCCGTCGAACAGCTGCGACCCCAGGCACCGCAGCATGTCGTCGTTGTCGAGCGCCAGCGTCACCTTGCGCCGGTGCGGCCCCGCCGCCCGTCGCTCGAGTGCCTCGCGCCCGATGAAGTCGTGGTCGAACTTGACGACGTGGCCGTACCCGAGGTCCCACGGCGTGAAGTAGTAGTCCTCGATGTTCGTCGAGGAGAAGCTGCCGCCGATCGACGCGTTGGCCTCGTAGCCGGTGGCCGGCGCCCAGTCGCGGAACGCCTTGAGTGACGCGCCGGAGTAGACCGCCGGCAGCGGGGACGGAATCCAGCCCGATTCGAGCGTGTTCGAGGAGTACGCGCGGCCGCCGACGAGCCGCATGCCGAACTCGCGGCCGGCCTCGATGAGCGCCTGCCGCACCGCTTCGCCGTCGTCCCAGGGGCCGAAGAACTCGAAGCCGGGCTGGCCGGCCATGCCGTGTCGGAGCGCGTGCACCTCCTTGCCCGCGATCGACACGGTCGTCGTGTGGAAGAACTTCACGGCCGGCGGGGTCTTGCCGAGCGCCTTCGCGATCGTGTCCATCGCCGTCGGTCCCTGGACCTGGAATCGATAGGATTCGCGGCGGCTCGGGTCCTTGCGCAGGGCGGTGCGCTGATCCAGCTCGAGCGTCACGTCGTCGTGCCCTGTCTGGGCGTGGAACTGGATCCAGTTGAGCACGGGCGCGCGGCCGACCAGGTTGAACCGGTTCTCCGCGAGACGGAACAGAATGACGTCGCCGATCACGTAGCCATCGGGCGTGCACGGCACGAACTGCTTGGCCCGGCCGACGCCGAAACTGGCGAAGCTGTTGACGCCAAGTCGCATCAGCAGCCTCAGCGCGTCGGGCCCTTCCACCGCCAGGTCCGCCATGTGATAGGACTGGTTGAAGAGTACGCAGGTCTCCTGCCATGCGTGCTGCTCGTCCCGCCAGTTCGTGTACTCCGCCGGCACGCCGGGATACACGTTGGGACCGGCCTGCGAGTTGCGCAGCATGGCCACGGGGCCGCCTGCGGCGGCGATGGCCTCGTCGAGGGTCTTCACGCTCATGTTGGTCGTCGTCTCCGGATTCGCGGATTCGATGTCGGCGTTCGCCGACGCGGGTCGCTCACAAGCGGCGACGCCGCCCGCAGATAATACCTGTCGGCGCCGGGCCCTGCCGCGGCGCGGCGGCCGGGCCTCACGTTACAGCAGCTCCGCGAGCAACACGGCGGGGTGCACCGCCGTGGCGCCGGTGAAATCGGCGATCTGGTGGCGGCAGGAGGTCCCGGCGGCGACGACGGCCGCATCCGCCGGACGACCGCGCACGGCGGGGAAGAGCGCGCGCTCGCCGATGGCTCGCGAGACCTCGTAGTGGTCTCTGGCGTAGCCGAACGAGCCGGCCATGCCGCAGCAGCCGGCGTCGAGGTCGACGACCTCGGCGCCGGGAATGCCGGAGAGCAGGCGGCGCGCCGGCTCCACCAGGCCCATGGACCGCTGGTGACAGTGGCCGTGGAGGAGGATCCGGCCGGGCCCCGCGCGCAGCGGCAGCGCGCCGGCGAGGCCGGCGGCGTACTCCTCGAAGAGCACGCTGGCCCGCGCGACCGTCTCCGCCCTGCGCCGTGCCGCCCCGCGCAGCAGCGCCGGCCCGTCCTCGCGGATCGCCGAGAGGCAACTGGGCTCGCAGAAGACGATCGGGCGCCCGGCGGCGGCCGGCGTATGCAGGATCTCGGCGTTGTGGGCGGCAAGCGCGCGCGCCTCGGCCAGCAGGCCCTTGGAGATCTGCGGGCGGCCGCAGCAGACGTTCGGCGCCAGGCCCGCGCGGACCCCGGCCCGTTCCAGCACCGCCAGCGCGGCCAGGCCGATCTCCGGGTCGTAGTGATTGGTGAACGTGTCGGTGAAGAGCAGAGCCGCGGCATCGGCGGTGGCACGCGGCGCCAGGGCGGCGAGCGTGCGGCGTCGGAACGCCGGCAGTCGCCGGCGCCGATCGATGCCGATCGCGCGCTCGGCGAGGTGACGGACCGGTCCCTGGCGCGTGAGCCAGTTGGCGAGCGGAGCGAGCCGGCTGCCCCACACGGCCGCCGAGCGCGCGTGACCGAGCACGCGTGCCTCGAGCGGCGTGCCGTGACGGGCCCAGTAGTCCGCGAGGAACTCGCTCTTGAAGCGCGCGACGTCGACGCCGACGGGGCACTCGGCCTTGCACGCGCGGCACTCCAGGCACAGGTCGAGCGTGTCGTACACGCCGCGGTCGCCGAGGCCGGCCTCGCCGAGCCGTCCCGCGATCGTCAGCCGCAGCACGTTGGCCCGTCCCCGCGTCGAATGCTGCTCGTCGCGCGTGGCCATGTACGAGGGGCACATCGTTCCCTCGAGCGTCTTGCGGCAGGCGCCGAGGCCGCTGCACATCTCGATCGCGCCGGCGAGGCCTCCGTCGCCGTAGTCGAACTGCGCCGACGGCGTGCGCGTGCCGTAGGCGGGGCCGTAGCGAAGGTTGGCCGTCAGCGGCGGCGCGTCGACGATCTTGCCCGGATTGAAGAGGCCGGCGGGGTCGAACGTGCGCTTGATGTCGTGGAACGCCGCGTAGAGCACCGGCCCGTACATCTTCTCCATGAACGGGCTGCGGACGAGTCCGTCGCCGTGCTCGCCCGAGAGCGCGCCGCCGAACTCGAGCACGAGGTCCGAGATGTCGGTGGCGATGGCCTCGAACTGCCGGACGCCCGCCTCGGTCTTCAGGTTCACGACCGGGCGCACGTGCAGGCAACCCACCGAGGCATGCGCGTAGATGCCGGCGGTCGTGCCGTGGCGCGCCACGATCCCGAGGAATCGTTCGATGTAGTCCCGCAGGCGCTCCGGGGCGACGGCCGTGTCCTCGACGAACGAGAGCGACTTGGCATCCCCGCGCATGGCCATCGAGAGCCCGAGACCCGCCTCGCGCAGCGTCCAGATCCGGGCCTGCGCGGCGGCGTCGGTGGCGTGGTGAAAGCGGGACCCGAAGCCGCGGGCGCGCAGGTCGTGTTCGAGCGCCTCGAGCCTCGGCGGCAGATCCTCCGGCCGGTCGGCGTAGAGCTCCACGCACAGCAGCGACGCCGGGTCGCCCTCGATGAAGCTGCGCCGCAGCGCCTCGAGCGCCGCGCTCTGCCGCGTGTAGTCGAGGATCGACCTGTCCATCACCTCGACGGCCGACGGCCCGTGGCTGAGGATGAGCGGGGCCGCCGCCAGCGACTCGAGCAGATCGTCGAACTGAATGGCGAGCACCGCCCTGGCCGCGGGCAGCGGGACGAGCCCAATCGTCGCCGAGAGGACGACGCCCAGCGTGCCCTCCGAGCCGACCATCAGCCGCGTGAGATCCACGGGCCGTCCCGGCACGAAGGCCTCGAGGTCGTAGCCGCCCACCCGGCGCAGCAGGCGCGGGAAGCGCCGCGCGATCTCCGCCTGGTGCGTGGCCGCGAGCTCGGTGACGGTCCGGTAGCAGCGGGCCTCGAGCGTGTCGCCAGCCAGCTTCGCCGGCAGGTCCTCAGGGGCCACGGGGCCGAAGCGCACGACGCTCCCGTCGGAGAGGACGACCTCCTGTTCCAGCACATGGTCGCCCGTCTTGCCGTACAGGACTGAGCGCGCGCCGCTCGAGTTGTTGGCCATCATGCCGCCGATGGTGGCGCGGCTTGCAGTGGAGACGTCGGGCGCGAAACGCAGGCCGTGCGGCCGGAGCCGCGCGTTCAGCTCGTCGAGCACGACGCCCGGCTCCACGCGCGCGCGCCGGCCCTCGACGTCGAGCTCGAGCACGGCGTTGAGGTGCTTCGACGTGTCGACGACGAGGCCTGGCCCGATCGCCTGGCCGGCCTGCGACGTGCCGCCGCCGCGCATCGTGATGGGACAGCGATGGCGCGCGCAGATGCGGACGAGACGGACGAGATCCTCGCGCGAGGCCGGAAGCACGACGCCGAGCGGCTGGATCTGATAGACGCTGGCGTCGGTGGAGTAGAGCGCTCGCGAGACCGCGTCGAACCGGATCTCGCCGTCGAGCGCCTCGAGCAGCTCGCGCTGGAGCTCGGCAGCCTGGATGTGACCGTTGCCGCTGCCCGGCGTGATTGGAGCGGTGCTCACAGCTTCTCGAGGCCGGCGCGGAGACGCTCGAGGCCGCGCGCGAGCGTGTCGCCGCCGCTGGCGAACGAGACGCGCAGCGTCCCCTCGCCGGCCGAACCGTAGGCCGCGCCGTGCACGACGGCGACTCCAGCCTCGTGGAGCAGGTGGCGTCGTACCTCTTCCGACGGGACGCCGGTCTCCCGTACGTCGACCATGGCGAAGAAGCCGCCCTCGGGCGGCAGCACCCGCGCGCCGGCCACGTCGTCGAGGGCGGCCATCACCCGGGCGCGTCGCCGCGCGTACTCCTCGCGCATGGCTGCGACGCAGGTCTGCGGGCCGGTAAGGGCGACGACGGCGGCGTCCTGGACGAAGGTGGCCGGGCCGCGGCTCGACTGCTGGAGGACGAGGAACATCGCGTCGAGCAGGCTCGCGGGCGCCGCGCAGTAGCCGACACGCCAGCCGGTCATCGCGTAGGTCTTCGAGAAGCTGTTGACGAGCACGGTCCGGGCGCGCAGATCATCGGAGAGCGAGGCCGGAGAGACGTGCGTGGCCCGGTCGTAGGTGATCGCCTCGTAGATCTCGTCGCTCACGAGCACCAGATTGCGGTCAACGACGAGCCGGCCGATGGCGTCCAGCTCGTCGCGTCGAAACACCGTGCCCACGGGGTTCCAGGGGGTGTTGAGCAGGAGCACGCGCGAGCGGGCCGTGAGCCGGGCCTCGATCGCCGTGGCGTCGAGCGCGAACCGGCCATCGGCGATCGTGGCATCGACCGGTACGACGCTCGCGCCGGCCATGACGACCGGCGAGCGATAGGCGTCGTAGATTGGCTGGGGCATCAGCACCTCGTCGCCCGGGTCGACGAGCGCCTGCAGTGCGGCGTGGATGCCGAGGGTGGCCCCGGTCGTGACGAGAATCTCCGAGGCCGGATCGTACCGGATGCCGTTGTCCCGTTCGAGCCTGGCCGCGACCGCCTCGCGCAGGCCGGGCTCGCCACGATTGTCCGGATAGCGCGTCCGCCCGGCTCGCAGCGCGCTGGCGGCCACCTCCACGATGTGGGCCGGCGTGTCGAAATCCGGCTCGCCGCGCATCAGCGAGACGACGGCCCGCCCCTCGGCCTGCACTCTCCGGATCTCGGCCAGGATGGTGTTGACGGCCGTTGGCGTGAGCTGCTGTGACCGGCGGGAGCGCAAGCCGGAAGTGTACCGTGGAACCGCGAGCGGCGCGAAGCGGTCGCGGCGGCGGCGCTGTGGAAAAGCCCCTCTGTTTCCACTACACTGCAGCCGCGCGCACGCTCGAGCGCGTCCGTCGTGGACAGCCATCATTGAGGACAGGCCGATGAAGAGGATCCAGCACCGAACGGGACGCCGCTGGCTGTGGACTGCGCTCGTGTGTGGCGCCGTCCTGGCGCACATCTGGTCCGGAGGGGCGGCCGCGCAGCAACTGATGGTCGCCGAGCACAAGGACGTCATCTACGCCACCGTGGACGGCAAGCCGCTCGGCCTGGATCTGTACATCCCAGCGAAATCTGGTCGCATTCCCCTGCTGGTCTACGTGCACGGCGGCGCCTGGCGCGCGGGCACGAAGGCGCAGGCGCCCATGCAGTTCGTCCAGAACGGCTTCGCGATGGCGAGCCTCGACTTCCGACAGTCCACCGACGCGCCGTTTCCCGCCATGGTGCACGACATCAAGGGCGCGATTCGTTTCCTCCGCGCGAAGGCCGGCGAGTACGGCTACGCCACCGACCGGATCGCGATTGCCGGCGCCTCGTCGGGCGGACACCTGGCGGCGCTGGTCGGCGTGACGGGCGGCCATCGCGAGCTCGAAGGCACGGTCGGCGGCAACCTGGATCAGTCCTCCGACGTCCAGGCCATCCTCGACTACTTCGGCGCCTCCAACCTGACCACCATCCTGGCGCAGTCGACTCCGTTCGGCCTGCGCGTGCGGGAGCCGGCGCTCGAGCTGCTGCTCGGCGCGCCACCCGACCAGGCCACGGCGCAGGCGGAGCTGGCAAGCCCCGTGAAGCACGTGGACCGGAACGACCCGCCCCTGCTGCTGCTGCACGGCGATCAGGACCCGCAGATGCCGATCAACCAGGCGCACGAGCTGCACGGCGCGTACGAGGCCGCTGGTCTCGACGTGGCCTTCGACGTGGTGCACGGTGCCGCGCACGGGGGCGACCTGTTCTACGCCCCCGAGCATCTGGAGCAGGCGCTGGCCTTCCTGCGCCGCACGATCGGATCCTAGACGCGCGACGGGCCGTCGTCGGTCTCGCCTCGGCCGATGCGGCCGTAATCCGTTGACCCGAACGGGGTTTTTCCGGATAATCGGTCCGGCGGCCTCCGTGCCGCCGCCGCTTTTTCCGGATGTCAGAGCCGCAGCGCACTGAGCCCGTCCACCCGGGACCTTCACGCGAGGCCGATCGCGCCGCGCGCATCGAAGAATTGCTGCTGGCTGGCCTCGACC
>Ga0299906_10004768_pt1 | contig 11093 bp, 7 predicted proteins | sample RVTome_14_FD_200259 | JGI IMG/M metagenome (GOLD analysis project Ga0299906, IMG submission 200259) | Soil microbial communities from uranium-contaminated site in the Upper Colorado River Basin, Wyoming, United States - RVT145D125 (version 2) ... | reverse complement strand
GACAAAGGCACGCGCGGGGCGACATGATCGTCGTGCGCTACGCCGATGACTTCATTGTTGGATTCCAGCACAAGTCGGATGCCGAGCGGTTTCGGGCGGAGCTGGCGGAACGATTCCGCAAGTTCAACTTGGCGCTGCATCCCGACAAGACGCGGCTGCTGGAGTTCGGGCCGTTCGCGGCCGAGAACCGCAGGCGCGGCGGTCAGGGCAAGCCGGAGACGTTCAACTTCCTCGGCTTCACGCACATTTGCGGGAAGAAGAGAAGCAATGGAATGTTTACGGTCTTTCGGCAGACGATGCGCAAGAGGTTGCAGGCGAAGCTGAGCGAGGTGAAAGCCGAACTTCGGCGACGCCGGCACGACCCGATTCCTGTGGTAGGGCAGTGGCTGCGTTCGGTCGTCGGTGGGCACATCCGATACTACGGCGTGCCCATGAATGGCCGGGCGCTGGCCGTGTTCCGCTACCGGGTGGGCTGGCTCTGGCAGCGTGCGCTGACGCGACGCAGCCAGACAGGCTTCGTCCCCTGGAAGCGGATGCGACGGCTCGTCGAGTTGTGGCTGCCTCCTGCCCACGTGTGTCATCCGTATCCCTTGCGTCGCATGGGCGTCATCACCTGAGGCAGGAGCCCAGTGCGGTAATCCCGCTCGCTGGGATCTGTGCGGGGGGCGGCCCGCAAGGGCCGTCCCTACCGCGACGTGGGGGGAATGACGAATGACGAAATACCCAATGACGAAAGAATGACGAAGTCCGAATCACGAACCGCAAGGGGTATCCGTCGATGTTCGTCATTGGGCATTCGACATTCTATCGTCATTCGTCATTAGGCATTCGTCATTAGACCGTTTCGATTGCTAAACACATACGAGAACGGCGAATCCATCATACCACATCGCGAAGCACTCGACTTGTATCGTCCCTGCGGTCATGATCTCCGCCATGACGCGTGACGAAATCTGCGCTGCGTTCCTCGAGGCGGTACCCTTCGACCTGTACGCCTACCAGGAAGAGGCGTTGCTGTCGTGGTTCGACGCCGACGGTGGGATCCTGGTCTGCGCGCCGACCGGGATGGGCAAGACGCTGATCGCCGAGGCGGCCGTTTACGAGGCCCTGCGTACCAAGCAGACGCTCTATTACACCACGCCGCTGATCGCCCTGACCGACCAGAAGTTCCGCGACCTGCAGGATCGGGCCGAGGCCTGGGGCTTCTCGCGCGACGACATCGGGCTGATCACCGGCAACCGGCGGAAGAACCCCAACGCCCTGGTCCGGGTGGTGGTGGCGGAGATTCTGCTCAACCATCTGCTGTCGACCGATCCCGCCCTTTCGAGCCTCGACGACGTGCATGCCGTAGTGATGGACGAGTTCCACAACTTCAATGACCGCGAGCGCGGCATCGTCTGGGAGTTGTCGCTCACCCTGCTGCCCAAGACGGTGCGGGTGCTGTTGCTGTCGGCGACGGTCGGGAACCCGGGCGAGTTCGCGCGTTGGCTGCGCAAGGAGCACGATCGTCATCTGGCCGTGGTGCTTTCCGACGAACGTCGGGTGCCGCTGGAATTCGTCTGGGTCGGCGACAAGCTGCTGACCGAGCAGTTGCCGGGCATGGTATCCGACGACGACGGCGAGAACCGCTCGCCGGCATTGGTGTTCTGCTTCAACCGCGACGAATGTTGGGAGGTGGCCGAGCGACTCAAGGGTCTCAAGCTCGTACCCGCCGAGACGCGCACCCAAATTGAAACCTACCTCGACGAAGTCCAAAACGACCTGCGCGACGGCGTAGGACCGAAGCTCAAGCAGATGCTGATGCGCGGGGTGGGCGTGCATCACGCGGGCGTGCTGCCGAAACACAAAGAAATCGTCGAGACGCTGTTCCTGCGCAAGCTCGTGCCGATCGTGATCTGCACCGAGACCCTGGCCGCGGGGATCAACCTGCCCGCCCGGTCGGTGGTGCTGAGCACGCTGCTCAAGGGCAAGCGCGGCGAGAAGAAACTGGTGCCGCCGTCTTCGGCGCACCAGATGTTCGGACGCGCCGGCCGACCGCAGTTCGACAAGCAGGGTTACGTGTACGCCGTCGCCCACGAGGACGACGTGAAGATTCTCAAGTGGCGAACGAAGTACGATCAGATCGATCCGCGGTCGAAGGACCCGAGCATCATGCGGGCCCGCAAGGCGCTCGAGCGCAAGAAACCAACGCGGCGTAAGACCGAGCAATACTGGTCCGCGGGTCAGTTCGGCCAGCTCATCGAGGCGGGACCGGCCAAGCTGCGCAGCCCGTCGATGATCGGCTACTCGGTGCTGATCTACCTGCTCACCAAGACCGGCACCATCGAACCGGCGCGGGCGTTTCTGTCCCGCCGGTTCAACACAGCCGAGCGCATCGAGATGTTTCAACAGCAGCTCGATTACATGATCGAGAACCTGGCCGGGCTGGGTTACGTGAATCGGGCCGAGGACGGCGACCATGTGACGGTGAACGATTCGATCCACCGGTTGCTCGCGTTTCGCGGCATCGATCCGATGTACGGGGCGTTCCTGATCGACCAGTTGGCGCGCAGCAGCTTCGAGGAGAAGGTCATCGCCCTCGAGTCGGTGTTGCCCGTACCACCGGCCATCGGACGTAAGGTGCGCCTCCCCGATTTGGAACCCGGTCCGTTGCAAACCGACGTGCTCGCGCCGCTCATGATCCAGATGGGGGTGGTGATCGCCCGGCCCGAGAATCCCGAGCCGGTGGACCCGTGGAGCACCGAAGAGAAAGATGACTACCCGCCGACGTTTCCCGAGATGCTCAAGATCGCGTTCGAGGCGCAGTTGGCGGCCCCCGAGCCGGTGTTCGTGCAGCCGAAGTGGGTCGCGGGCGGCGTGTTCGACGCCCAGTGCGAGTTCTTCAAGTACGTGCGGGCGAGCGACCTGATCAAACAGGAAGGGCTGATTCTGCGTCACTTACTCCGACTGGTGATCCTGGCCGGCGAGTTCTTCGGGCAGACCCAGGACCCGGATTACCAGCGCATCGCCGAACAGGCGACGCGAGCGTGTCATCAGGTCGACCCGCGGTATACGGATCACTTCCTCCAGCAGGCCGAGCAGGTGAACCAATTGCAGGAAGCGAGATGACCGCGAAAGGACGAATCAGCCTGAAACGCAAGTTTTGATTGTGCATATGATTCGGCCACCGAGTGGATCCGAACTTGGGGGAACAGGCCATCCGCGCGATCGTATTGTCGGCAAGGATTCGCCACGGATACGCTCATGGGTCGACAATCAATCCCTTGGCTCGGCAGTCGGGGCGTCGGGAAGAAGCGGGTCCGCATCCGCGTGCCCACCGGAATGGGCGGACTCGTGGTCCAGCGGCTCGATATGTGACGTGATGTGGATCCGTGTCGGAGCCAGTCGCTCGCGGATGGCATTTTCCACACGGGTTACGCGTTGATGGGCGTCGTCGATGCGTGCGTCACCGGGAACGAGCACGTGCACATCGATCCAGACCTCGTCGTTGATTTTTCGGCACCGAAGCTGGTGAAAGTCGCCGATCTGTCCACGCTGCACGGCCTGTCGCAGCGCATCCAGCAGCCGGTTCGATAGATCCGCATCCAGCTCGTCCATCAGCCCGCCGACGGCTCTGCGCATGAGCGAAACGCCGGTGAACATGATCCATATCCCGATCAGGATGGCCGCGACCGGATCGAGCCATTCGATTCCGGTCAGCACCACGAGCCCGACGCCTAGGATCACCGCCGTCGTCGTCCACATGTCCGAGAGCACGTGCTTGCCGTTGGCCACGAGGATCAGCGCGTTGTGCCGTCGGCCGACCGTAACCAGCGCGACGCCCAACCCCAGGTTGATCAGGGCGAGCCCGGCGGAGATCGCCATCCCCAGCGGCAGGCGTTCGAGATTCTGGCCGTAGATCAGGCCGTAGATGCCACTGCCGATGACGGCCAGGGATGCGGCAAACACCAGCGCCCCCTCGCTGCCGGCCGAGAAGTAAGCGATGCGTCCGTGTCCGTAGGGATGGTCGGCGTCCGCGGGCCGTTCGGCATACCACAAGCTGAACGCAGCCAATCCCGTAGCGGCTCCATGCACGACGGACTCGGCGGCGTCGGAGAGAATGACGGTACTATGGGTCATCGCGTACGCCGTCACCTTGCCCACCACCATGACCACGGAGGTCAGCAAACTGACCACCATCGTGATTTTACGTGCATCCGTCGTCATAGCGCTCTCTACGCCGTCGGTCGATCGGGCAACGCGACCGTCCTACTATACCGGTTATGCAGCGATCGAAAACGGCTTGGGTGTCCTCATCAGGGCCGTTCAAGCTTCGTATCTGTTCAACTTGGGCTAACGCGATCAGCAGCTCGCTCAAATGATCTCCCCAGTCAATCCGCGTTTCGAGCATCGAGCTGAGCCGATTGCATTTGAGCAATGAAATCTCGCCGCTCCTTACATCGCGGCTGCATTGGGCGCGTCACGCTTCAATCAACATTTCGAGGGGATCAGAAAGGAGTTGTGCGACTTTTCGCAGAAAGCGTGCTCCATCGGCACCATCGATGACGCGGTGATCGTAAGTGAGGCTGAGCGGCAACATCAAGCGAGGCTGAAACGAGCCGTCGCGGAAGACCGCCTCGGTTCGGGACCGAGCCATCCCGAGGATCGCCACCTCCGGGTGATAGACAATGGGCGAGAAACCGGTGCCGCCGATCCCCCCGAGATTCGAGATGGTGAATGTTCCGCCCTGCATCTGTTCCAGTGTGAGTTTACGATTGCGGGCCTGGTCCGCCAACGATTCAAGTTCGCTCGCCAACCGGGCGACGGACTTGGCGTCGGTGTCGCGGATCACGGGCACGAGCAACCCGTGGTCGGTGTCGACCGCCACGCCGATGTGGTAATAACGCTTGAGGATCAGTTCCTGTTCGCGCGGGTCGTAACTTGCGTTGACCGTCGGAAACGTTTTGAGGACCATGGTGACGGCTTTGACCACCAACACGGTCACGGTGATCTTGGCGGGTGCGTCAGGATGCTGCTTCATGAATCGTCGACGTCCCTCCTCGAGGAGGGTGATGTCGGCGGAATCGAACTGGGTCACCTGCGGGACGGCGCGCCAGGCCCGGCTCATGGTCGACGCGGTCTTGCGACGGACGCCCGACAGCGGCTGGTGTTCGATCGGCCCCCATTTCTCGAAGTCCGGAAGCGGCGGCGTACGGTCCGTCGTCGTGTCTTCCCCAAGGACGGCCTGGCTCGACATGGCTTGGCGGACAAAGGCTTGCACATCCTCCTGGGTAACGCGACCTCCGCGTGCGCTGCCTTGAACACTGGCGAGGTCAACCCCGAGCACCCGTGCGAGGCGTCTCGTGGCCGGTCCGGCCGGTATGATGTTTTTCTCCGTGTCGTCGGACCGCTTTTCGTCTCGAGCGGCGGTTTGCCCTCCGGTCGACTCCTCGATTAGCGTGTGCGTGTCTCTCGAGGATTCCTTCCCGCCGTCACGACTCAGAACTTTACCGTCGCTCGCATCGACCGATTCGGCATCGTTTTCGGCCGGGGTTTCGGTTTCCCGCTCGCTTTCGTCTCGGTCAGCTTCAGTGTCGGTCACGGCCTGCCCGTCGGTATCGATGGTCAGGACCAACTCGCCGACTTTCACATGGTCGCCTTCTTTGACGTGGAGCTTGGCAATTCGACCGGCGTGAGGGCAGGGGAGTTCAACCACGGCTTTGTCGGTCTCAATCTCCAATACATGCTGTTCCGACTCGATCGTGTCGCCCTCGGCGACCAGCACGTTGACAATGTCGCCCCCTTCCGTGTCTTCGCCGAGGTCGGGCAGCCTGAATTCAATGGCCATGGATCCATCATCCTTTCTTCTCGCATCAAGTGGTGCGGCGCGGCGTCGGGCGTTAGGTCGCCACCGGGTCCGCCTTGTCGGGATCAATCCCGAAGTCGGCGATCGCCTGGGTGATGATTCCAGAGTCGATGCGATCTTCGGCGGCCAGGGCATGCAGTGCGGCGATTACGATGCATTCGGCGTCGACTTCGAAGAATCGCCGCAATGCGGGCCGGGCGTCACTGCGCCCGAATCCGTCGGTCCCGACCGTCACGAACCGCCCGGGCGCCCACGGTGCGATTTGCTCCGGCACCAAACGCATGTAGTCGGTCGCGGCGAGGAACGGCCCCTTGACGTTGCGCAGCACTTGCTCAACGTAGCTTTCGCGAGGCGATTCCGTGGGATGAAATCGGTTCCAGCGGTCGACGGACAAGGCTTCCCTCCGTAGTTCTTTGTAGCTCGTCACACTCCAGACATCACTGCCGATGCCGAAACGGTCCTCGAGAAGTTCCTGAGCCCGGAGTACCTCACGAAGGATGGCGCCGCTCCCGAATAACTGAATGTGCGGCCGATCGTTTTGGGGTTCGCGGTGGTTGAATCGGTATATGCCGCGAACAATGCCTTCCGCGACACCGTCGGGCATGGGCGGCATCGGGTACGGTTCATTACCCAGGGTGACATAGTAGAACACCGACTCTTGGGCGTGAAACATCCGCCGAATACCATCCTGAATGATGACGGCGATCTCGTAGGCATAGGCCGGATCGTACGCCACCAGGTTCGGCACGGTCGTCGCGAGCAGGTGGCTGTGTCCATCCTGATGCTGGAGGCCCTCACCGGCCAGGGTCGTTCGGCCAGCCGTTCCCCCCAACAGGAAACCTTTGGCCCGGGCGTCGGCGGCCGCCCAAATCAGATCCCCGATGCGCTGGAACCCGAACATGGAGTAAAACAGAAACATGGGGATCATGGTGATGCCGTGCGTCGCGTAGGCGGTGCCCGCCGCGATAAACGACGACATCGAGCCGGCCTCGGTGATGCCCTCCTCGAGAATCTGCCCGTCCTCGGCCTCCCGGTAGTACAACACCGTTTCGGCATCGACAGGTTCGTAGAGTTGGCCCACGTGCGAGTAGATACCACACTGGCGGAACAGCGCGTCCATGCCGAAGGTTCGGGCCTCATCGGGAACGATAGGTACCAGCAGCTTACCGATGCGCGGGTCACGAAGCAGTCGACTAAGCATCCGCACCGCGGCCATGGTGGTGGCCATGCTCCGCGCGCCGCTGCCGCCGAGGAACTCCTTGAAATCGTCGAGCGGAGGCGGTTCGATAGGCATCGGCACCATTGGGCGCCCCGGCACGTAGCCCCCGAGCGACTTGCGGCGTTCGCGCAGGTAGCGTATTTCGGGGCTGTCGTCCGGTGGGCGATAGAACGGCGCGCCTTCGACGAGGTCATCGTCGGAGAGTGGAATGCCGAACCGACTGCGAAACTCGCGCAATTCTTCCTCGTTGAGCTTCTTTTGCTGGTGTGTGATGTTGCGTCCCTCGCCCGCCTCGCCCAGGCCGTAGCCTTTGATCGTCTTGGCAAGAATCACCGTGGGCGAGCCGGTGTGGTCGACCGCGGCCTGGTAGGCGGCGTACACCTTGTCCGGGTCGTGGCCGCCGCGGCGCATCTTGTGAATCTGCTCATCGGAGAGCGGATCGGCGAGCTTCCGCAGCGTGGGCGAGACGCCGAAAAAGTGGTCCCGGGTGTAGGCGCCGGATTCGACGGAATACTTCTGATACTGACCATCGATGACCTCGCCCATCCGGGCGACCAGTTCCCCATCGTCGTCTCGGGCAAGTAACGGATCCCAGTCGCTGCCCCAAATGACCTTGATCACGTTCCAGCCGGCACCGCGAAAGGCCGCCTCCAGTTCCTGGATAATCTTGCCGTTCCCTCGAACCGGTCCATCAAGCCGTTGCAGATTGCAGTTGACGACGAAGATCAGGTTGTCAAGCCGTTCGCGTGAGGCAAGCGTGATCGCGCCGAGGGTTTCGGGTTCATCCACTTCGCCGTCGCCGAGCATGCACCACACGTGGGAACCCGACGTTGCCTTGATGCCCCGGTCCTGGAGGTAGCGATTGAATCGCGCCTGATAAATCGCCATGATCGGGGCCAGTCCCATCGACACCGTAGGGAATTCCCAAAACGCCTGCATGAGCCAGGGATGGGGATAGGACGGCAGGCCGCCGTCCGGGGCCAGTTCACGACGAAAGTTCTCGAGCTGCTGCTCCGTGAGACGCCCCTCGAGAAAGGCCCGGGCGTATATGCCCGGTGACGCGTGACCCTGGAAGTAGATCTGATCACCGGAAAAATCCTCGCCCTTCGCCCGGAAGAAATGATTGAAACCGACTTCGTAGAGTGTCGCCGCGGAGGCGTAGGTCGAGATGTGCCCACCGATGCCGGGACACGCCGCGTTGGCACGGATCACCATCGCCATCGCATTCCAGCGGATGATGGACTTGATTCGCCGCTCGATCTCGCGGCTTCCCGGGTATCGAGGCTGCTGAGCCACGGGAATCGTGTTGATGTAGGGCGTGTTGGCCTCGTAGGGCAAGCGCACGCCTTGCTCGGCCGCACGATGACGAAGACGCAACAACAAGTATGCCGCACGCGGTAGACCCTCGCGATCGACCAGCTCGTCGAACGCGTCGAGCCACTCCTGCGTTTCGACAGGATCGCGGTCGGAATTCCGATCGTGTGGCGTTTTCTCTTGGGCCATACAAGGTACCTCTTGATCACGTCCGCCGCGTATTGGAATCTAGACGTGAATCGCACGTCCGTCGACATCTAGCGACGCTTCTTTCAGCGTTTCGGCCAAGGTTGGGTGAGCGTGGCAGCAGCGAGCGAGGTCCTCACTGCTGGCCCGGAATTCGATGGCGACGGCCGCTTCGGCGATCAAGTCACCGGCTCGCGGTCCGATGATGTGCACGCCCAACAGTCGATCCGTATCGGCGTCGGCGAGGACTTTGACCTTGCCGTCGATCTGTCCCAGGGCGCGGGCCCGGCCGTTGGCACGAAATGGAAACACGCCCTTGCGGTACGCGACGTCGCGCTCCTTCAATTCGTCTTCGGTGCGCCCCACGGAGGCGATTTCCGGCTGCGTATACACGACGGCGGGAATGGCATCGTAGTTCACCTCCCCGTGGCCGGTGACGATCTGCTCGACACAGGCGATGCCCTCTTCCTCAGCCTTGTGAGCCAGCATCGGTGGCCCGATCACATCGCCGATCGCAAATACCTGATCCGCCGTGGTGGCGAATCGCTCATTGACGGGAATATAACCCTCTTCATTCGCCTCGAGTCCAATGGTTTCGAGCCCCAAGCGATCGATGTTCGGCTTGCGTCCCACGGCAACCAAGACACGATCGCACCGGAGGGGATCGGCGTTTTCACACTCCACCACGCATTCGCCGTTGTCCGCGTGGGTCGCGGTGACTCGACTGGAGAGCCTGAATTCCAATCCCTGCCTCTCGAAAAGCTTTTGCGCATCGGCGGCGATTTCGCTGTCGGTGCCCGGCAGTATACGATCGAGGAACTCGAGTACCGTGACCCGGGCGCCGAGCCGACGCCAGATGAGGCCCATTTCCAAGCCGATATAGCCTGCGCCGATCACAATCAGGTGCTCAGGGACGTCTTCGTACGCGAGCGCATCGGTGCTCGTACCGATCCGATCGCCGTCGATTTCTACACCGGGCAAGCTTGCCGGCGTGCTACCGGTCGCGATCAAGATTCGCTTCGCCGATAGTTCGGTGTCGTCGTCACCCGTGACGATCACGCGGCCTGGGCCGTCGATCCGCCCGCGACCACGGTAGTGTGTTACTTTGTTCTTCTTCAAGAGTGAGGCCACGCCCTTCGTCAGATCGGCGACGACACGGTCCTTTCGCCGCAGCATCGCGTTGAGATCAAGTCGCACATCCGACACGGTCACGCCGTGCTCAGCGAGGGCGTGCCGTGCCTCGGCGAAACGTTCACTCGATTCCAGCATCGCCTTGCTTGGAATGCACCCCACCCGTAGGCAGGTGCCGCCCGGCACCGCATTCTCGTCAACACACGCGACGGACAAGCCGAACTGCGCCGCGCGAATCGCGGCGACGTATCCACCCGGCCCGGCGCCGATAATCGCCAGATCATACACGGACATATTATACCTCATGTGCGAGGTGCGAGGGTGCTTCCACGCTGTTCTTGATCTGTCGCAGCGTGTTACTCGTTCCGCAGCGCGCACGCGCCAGCGCGGTCCCGTTTGGCTTCGATGATCGCGGTCTCCTGCTCCAGCGCGCGAAGCGAACGCTCGGTTGCCGCGCGTTCAATGGCCCCAAACAGCTCACGTTCCTCCCATCGAATATGATCATGAAGCGTCCGGCCAAGATGTCGAAGCCATGCGGGGTCAATCGGTTCGTCAAACTGACGCTCTTTTGCCGCATCCGCGAGTTCACGCAGCACCATGTGCTCACGACGCAACCGGTCTGCATCACGTTCGTTGGGGATCAGCGGCAACAACAGACGTTCCTCGTCTGTGAAATGCCCGGCGATCTCTTCCAACCAGCATCGCACGAAACGCTGTAGTGCAGTTCGCCGCTGAGTCGGTTCCTGGTCGGCTGAAAGGACCAGATGGCGGGCTTGCGCGAGCCCGTTGTAGTGGTCACGTGAGAACGGTTGAAGGCTGCGATGGCGTTGGATCGGTGGGTTGGTCACGGTTCCAATCTCCCTATGGCAAGCGGTCCAGCGCCGCCGCCTGCGGTTGACGCGTCGCACAGTGGCCGGCTCATGCTCGGCGTCCTGAGGATTTCGCTGATCGTGCACGACGCGAACGCTGCTTCGACCTGGGCCATGGCGTCGTCGAGACGACGATGCAGTGGACACAGAACGGAACCATGCGTCTCGAAATCCAGCGGGCAGCGTTCGATTCGTCTGAGCGGATCCACGGCGTTCACTACCTCCAGGACCGTGATCTGCTCCGGAGCCTTTACCAACGTAAACCCGCCCTTGACGCCGCGGTGGGACTTTACCACATCCGCACGGGCAAGGGACTGAAGCACCTTGCCGAGGTATCCCGCGGGCACCTTGGTACCCACGGCCAGATCATGCGTTTTCAGCGGCCCGCCCCCCTGGGCGGCCAATGACACCACAGCCCGAAGTGCGTATTCAGCGGTTTGAGAGATGACCATGCTCGGCTCCGAAGCAAAATATCAAGATCCAGATGTTGACATCCTGTTTATACCGTGGTACACTGTACAAATCAAGC
>Ga0299906_10004767_pt1 | contig 11093 bp, 14 predicted proteins | sample RVTome_14_FD_200259 | JGI IMG/M metagenome (GOLD analysis project Ga0299906, IMG submission 200259) | Soil microbial communities from uranium-contaminated site in the Upper Colorado River Basin, Wyoming, United States - RVT145D125 (version 2) ... | reverse complement strand
TCGTGGTGTCGTCGGGACCGTTGATGATCCCCAGGCCGAAGGGCATCGGCTGCTCCCACTCGAGCACGACGGTCGACCCGTCACGCCACTCGGCGGTGGCCACCATGGGCGACTCGTCGTCCACGACACTCGGTCCGTCGGCCGCCGCGGCGGGGAACAGCAGCTGGGTGACCCGATGATGGGGGGCGACGCTCACCGGCAGGGCGGAGGTGGCGGTGACCGACCCGTCGGCGCCGCTGATCGTGACCACCGGGACCTCGTCGGTGAGGTCGCCGGCATGCACCGTCTCGAACATGAAGAAGGCCACGGTGGGGGACCCGTCCGTGACCGGCAGCGGGCGTCCCGACCACGTGTAGTACCAGTCGGGCGTATACAGCACCTCGAGCCCCAGATCGCCAGGCCCGGCACCCTCGCGCAGCAGCGCATCGGTGACTTCCCGCTGGGAGAGCACCGTGACGTCGGCATCGGTCACCTCGCTCTCCTGGCCACCCGTGATGGTGAGGAGCAGGATGAGCGACGCCGCCGACAACAGGGCGAGGACGATGGCGAAGACGACCAATTGCCTGCGGGTCCGCTTCGCCGCCTCTCGTGGTTCCGGGGCGAAGGCGGGTTGGGGCTCTGGTCGGGGGAGTGTGGTCACTCCCGAGTGGTTCGCGGCGTGGTGCTCGTCGTGGTTCATGATCACTCCGGCCATACGTAGAGGGAGATGGACAGGTCGTCGGGTATGTCGTACGAGGAATCGATCTCGGTCTCGAGCTCCCATGGCCCGAACATGAAGAGGTCGAGGCGGGCCTGGTAGTGGCCGCCTCCGGTGTTGGCGAATTCGGTGCGGAAGGGACCGTGGCCCATGATCACCATGTCCCACACCACGGCGACCGAGGCATCGTCGATCGGCGTTCCGTCGGCCGTCGTCAGGGAGAGGTCGAAGTCGATGTCGAACGTGGTGGGGGGGTACGGATCGACGGTGATGCCCATCCGGACCACCTCGGAGATGGCGATGTCGCCCCCGTTCTGCAGTGAGGTCGGCACACCGCCCATGCGGACCCTGATCCGGGGGACCCCGGTGGGTGATGCCGCCTCCAGGAACTCGCGGCTCGAGGACTGGGCCGAGAGCGTCTCTTCCGAATTCGAGTCGTCCTCAAGGATGAGCAACCCGACTCCGCTCAGGGCCACGGCGACGATCCCGACTGCGATCGGGAGCCGGCGGACCCGCCGGCGTGGCCGGGTCGGCTGCCCCTCGGGTGCCGTCGCCACGTCGGAAGCGGTGATCATGTCCCCCTCACTTCGCCGGCGACGCGGCTCACGGCCCCTCCCATCGATGCCCGGCGGTCGCCGGGGTCGTCTCGATCGAAGGTATCCGAGGAACCGACCGGTCAACTAGGGACCAAAGGCCCTCGGATCGTGCCGTGAGTCACTCCGTGACGTGGAGGGAGATCTGCCCGCTGGGGTGGATCGTGCAGAACCCGGAGAAGTCACCCGGAGAGGCAAATCGCTGGGTGACGGTCTCCCCGGCGCCGACGTAGAAGATGCCTACGAAGTGGCCCGCGTCGTCTTCGTTGACGACGCGGATCACCTCGCCGACCCGCACCACCAGTTGGGCAGGGAGGATCTCCACGGTCTCTCCGGCCGTGATGCGGTCGGCGGTGCCCGCCGGGATCATGTACAGATAGTCCGCTTCGGCCTCGGGCGAATCTCCGACGATGAGGGCATCGCGGCTCTCGGAACACCCTGCGAAGAGCAGGCTCGCCGATGTGATGGCGATCGCGAGGAGCCGGCGCCTCTCCATCAGGCGTCCCGGACGGTCACGGTGACGACCACGTCACCAGCACCCTCGAACTCGAGGGTGAGGTCGAACTCGGCACCCGCAACCAGCGGCTCGGCGAGACTCATGAGCATCACGTGGTAGCCGCCCGGTTCGAGGCTCACCGACGCGTTGGCGGGGACCTCGATCGAGGGCACCGCGTTCATCATCATCATCCCGTCCGCGCCCATCGTGGACTCGTGCAGTTGTGCCATCCCGGCGACGCTCGTGTCGACCGACACCCCGACCAAGGCGTCGGCGGTGTCACCCGCGGTGATCGTCATGTACGCCGCTCCGGCGTTCTGAACCGTCGCCGAGGTGCGGGCCCATGGGTCGTCGATCTCGATCCCACCGCTGCCGTCGTCGCTACAGGCCGAGATCCCGATCGCCATGGCGGCGATGAGGGCAAGTGCCCGTTTCACGTCACACTCCTCTGTCGAGTAGGAACTCGATGTCGTTCTGCATGTCCTCGACCGTCATTCCGAACGGCCACTGGACGAGGATTCGCCCCGACGAGTCGACCACCGACAGCACCGCGGTGTGGGCGACCTCGATCTCTCCGTCGGCGGTCATCGTGACCTCGTAGGCGGCTCCAAACGCCTTGGCGGCGAGGTCGAGCGCCGCCTGGTCGTCCGTTCGGAGGGCGTGCCCATCGGCGAAGAACGCCTGGACGTAGGAGGTGAGGATCTCGGGGGTGTCCCGGAACGGGTCCACCGTGATCATCGCCACCTCGATCCGGTCGGCGTCATCGCCGAGCGCTTGCATCGCGCGCCTCAGGTCGGCGAGCGTGGTCGGGCAGATGTCGGGGCAGGCGGTATATCCGAAGTACACCATCAGCAGGCCCTCCTCCCGAGCGGCGGTGGTGAACGACTGACCACCGCGGCTCTCGTCCGGCAGCGCCACCGTGCTCACGTCCGGATAGGGCTCACGGACGATTCCGGCCAGCCCGATCGTGCCGCCATCACCGCACGCACCCGACACCAGTGCCAGCGCGAGCGCGGTGGACGCGAATCGGCTCGGCACGTGACGCGCCGAGCCCCGCTGTCGAGTCACTCCATGCCCCATGGTGATTCGACACTAAGCAGGCGCCGGGTGGCTCAGGCAGGGTACGAAGTCCATCCCCCGAGGCCGGAATGCCCCGAACGGGGTCCGAAACCGCCACCAGGCGCGCCCGACGTTTCGATGGTCTGCGGAGGGGGGTATCCCCAATGTGCCGGCAGAGGTCGATTCGATGACTCAGACGAAATGTGGCGGCACTCCAAGGAGTGGCGGTCGATGACTGAAGGTGTCGCCGATCTCCCGGTGGTGCAGGTGACTCGCGGCCCGGTGAGCCCGTCCATGGCGAGCCGGGCCGAGGATGTCGTGCGCACCGTCGCATCGCGCGCGCCGCGGCCCGTCATCTTCGCCCGGGTCAAGCTGATCGCGGAGGAGGGTCACGATGGCGACGAGCAGGCCGTGGCCGAGGCGACGCTCGACGTGTCGGGAAGGCTCGTTCGAGCGCAATTCGCAGCACGGACCATGAAAGCCGCAGTCGACGGCCTGGCGGATCGGCTGGATCGCCGGCTTCGCCGAGTCGCCGAGCGGTTGGAGACCAGGCGGGGGCGCCCTCCCCAGATACCAGAGGGCGGATGGCGTCACGGGGATCTGCCCCGCTTCCCGCATCCCGTTCAGGGTCGACGGGTGCTGCACAACAGGACCTACGGGCCGGAGGCCGCTTCGATCGATGAGGCACTGTTCGACCTCGAAGTGCTCGATTACCACTTCCTCCTGTTCACCGACGCGGCGGACATGGTCGACTCGATCGTGTACCAGGTGGTGGACGGCGTGGCCCTTCGGAGAGCCGACGGACGCAGGCCGGGTCGGCGGCTGCCGGACGGGCTCGGCTGGAACCCGGCGCCGGCTGCCGACCTCGAGATCGAGGGCGCCGTGGACGGGCTGGACACGACGGCGGAGCCCTTCGTGTTCTTCTCGATGCCCGCATCACGCCGTGCCCAGGTGCTCTATCGCCGCTACGACGGACACTACGGCCTCATAAAGCCACTGGAGGCTTGAGCCGGTTTGCCGGCGAGGTGACGTGGGTATCAGGCGACGACGCGGACGACATGACGGCCACAGGTCTTCTTCCCACGGCTCCCATCCCGATGGCGATCACGACATCTGGGTGAGTGGGCGTTCCCCTGCTGGGAAGAGAAAGAAGAAGGAGGCGCCTCAGGCGCCTCCTTCTTCACGTAGGCGTATTCAGACCCTCCGGCGGTAACCGGAGACCGCTCCGAGGACGAATAGCACCAGAGCGATGATCAGTAACCAACGCAATGCCTCGACGAAAAGACCAAGGCCTCCGAGGAGGAGTGCGAGCAACAGGATCGCAATGACCACTCCCATGAGTCTCTCTTTCTGGGTTTGGGGAGCGGACATACCCGGCCGTCTTCGTCACGAAACTCGGTGCCGCAAGACGGCACTCAGCGATACAGCTTGACGATTTCGGTGCGCCACCGGGCCGGGTCGGGCTCGGACATCGGGTCCGAGTAGTAGACCTCCCAGCACGGGCCGTCGGTCGAAGCGCCGTTGTCCGTCATCCAGCGCTCGAGAGCCTCATGCGCACATGCCAGGGACTCGTATGGCCCGGTGTGCCAGGTGGCGGCGGCACGCCCGCCGGGGAGTATGGAGGCCTCGACCTCGGCTCCCCCCGCAGCCGGCGCGGACACCGGGAACCCGGCTTCGACCTCGAATTCGAGCAGCTCGCTGTCCAAAGGGGCGGTAGCTGGCGAACGGCGGTCCCGTAAAGCGCACCCCGTGACGCTGGGCGTGGTCACCCACCGCGCGATAGGCCTCGGCCAGCCATGATCCGATGTGCTCGGCGCAGACCTTTCCCCGCATGACCAGGGTCTGCTGCTCCGTCAGCGTGCGCGGCACGATCTGGTACACCCTCCGCCTCCCTTTCCTTCCACGCAGACTCGCTCTGGGCGGCAGCGGCCGCCAGGGTCGAAGGGCAGGAACGTCTGAGATCGGCCGGGTCCACCGGGTGATCGGGGTCTGCCGGCTCGCCGCCCCATCGGTGGGGGACGGCTCGAGCAGGTTCAGCCGATCCCATCCCCGGGTCCTCCCCGGAAGGCGGAGCCTCGATGCAAAGAAGCAGCCGTCTTGCCGGTGGTATTGCGGTGTAAGGAATCGGGGGCGGTCCCGACCCTGTCTCGCCATCATCCGGGAATAGCCGTACCATTGCGGATTGCACTTGCCGTCGACTCTGGAAGGAATGTCAGCATGCCAATGTCCGCTGAGCACAAGGCGGCGCTCGCCAAGGGCCGTCGAGAGTCCCGAGCCATCAAGCAGTATCTCGAGGGCTTGAAGAGCCGTCGCCCCGGGCGTCCGGTGACCCCGACGACTCTCAAGAAGCGGATCGACGACCTCCAGTCGAAGATATCGTCTGAGATGGATGCTCTCAAGGCCGTCGAGTTGCGTCAAGCGCGGATCGTTGCCGAGCAGGCCCTCGCCAGAGCGGAATCGGCCATGGATCTGGCCGATCTCGAGAAGGGTTTCGTCAAGAACGCCAAGTCCTATTCGAACCGGAAGGGAATCTCGTACGCCGCGTGGCGCGAGGCCGGAGTCCCGGCGGCAATCCTCAAGGAGGCGGGTCTGAGCCGCGGCGGCAAGTGACCTCTGGTCCGTAGACTCTCGGTCGGGCCCGTAGCTCAGTTGGTCAGAGCAGCGGACTCATAATCCGTCAGGCGCAGGTTCGAGTCCTGCCGGGCCCACAGGCAAAACCCCTGGTCAGCCAGGGGGTTTGCCTCTGTGGATAAGGTCGACGACATCGCCAGGACGCGCTCAGGACGCGATTCGGTCGTGAAGTGGGCGTCGAGGCGGTCCATCACTTCGTCGAGGTCGCCCTCGAACAGGTGGGTGTAGGTGCGACACCTCCGCCCAGTACTTGTTGACGCCAAGATTGTGCGGTAGTACACAACTTGGCGCGGTTGTGTACCCGCGGGCCGGGGACCGGGGGGGTAGACGTGAGGCGTCAAGGCCGGATCGCGGATGTGCGTTCCAGATCGCGCTGGGCCACACCCGCCGAGGATCTGATCACGACACTGTTGATGGTCGCGATGACGGCCGGGCTGTTCCTGGACGGCTGGTCACACAATATGGATCCCGGGGAAGAGACCTTCCTGACTCCGTCGCATTACTTGCTGTATGCATCGTTCACGGCTACCTCGCTCTGGATCTTGCGTATGACCTTCCGCAGACATCCCTCACAACCGGTGGCCGCCACCCCGGTGGGCTACGGGCAAGCCATCATCGGGATGGGGCTGTTCACGCTCGGCGGGTTCGGGGATGCTCTTTGGCATGCCGTGTTCGAGTTCGAGGTGTCGATCGACGCACTGCTGAGCCCTACCCACGTGCTGCTCTTCATTGGTGGTCTGCTGATCGGGACATCACCGCTTCGGTCCACCTGGCAGCGTCCAGACCCAACGCCGATCTCCGCAAAGGTGCTGGTGACTCCGCTGATCTCGATGGCGCTCGCGGCTGCCAGCGTCGGTTTCTTCTTCCAGTACGCCTCGGGGTTCAACACCGAGGCCCCTGCGGTGGACTACCTGCCGGTCAAGGGCGTGGTGGATCCCCAGGCGGCGCTTGGCCTGGCCGGCATCACTCTGACCAACCTGATCCTGATGGCGACGCTTCTCCTCTTGACCCGGCGCTGGAGAGTCCCCTTCGGTACCGCAACATTGGTGATCGGGGTGCACGCCGCCGCACTGCAGACCCTGAGGGAATTTCCGACCGCTGAGATCATCGTTGGGGCTCTCGTCGCCGGTCTGGTTGCCGACCTGCTCATCGCACGGCTCCGGCCCTCGCTTTCTCGCCTTGGTCCGCTGAGACTCGCCGCCGCAACGATCCCGATCGTGATCTGGCTGACATTCTTTGCGAGCTTTGCCTGGGGTCGTCGCGTTGCCTGGCCTCCGGAGTTGTGGGTGGGGGTCACTATCTTTGCCGCCGCCGGGGGAGCGGCTCTGAGTCTGGTGCTCGCCTGGCCGGGTGGTGACCACGCGGCAGCGCGGGGCGAAGAGTTTGGAGGATTAGTGGGGGCGGGTGTGGCGGCGCTGCGGCGTGATGAGAACCGATGACGATCGAAGCACCCGTGAGGTGGGGACTGGAGGCGGCACGCTCGGCACCGTCGGCGCACAACGTTCAACCATGGGTGTTCGGGGTCGGAGGAGACGCGGTCGCGCTCGGCTGGCGTCGCGAGCGGGAACTTCCGCACGGCGACCCGCAGAGCCGGTACCTCCTCATCGGACTCGGGGCCGCCGCGGAGGGGTACGCCCTGGGTCGGGCCGTCGCCGGCGATCGAGTAGCGATGGAGTTCGTCTGGCTGCCTGTTGACCACCAAGCCGCCAGGCTGACGGTGGTGCCCGGGTCGCCGGAACCGCTGGATGTCGACCTGGGACGGGTGCTGCCGTACCGCCAGACCAGTCGCGGCCGCTTCCGCCGGAGAGCGATCGCAGCGCGTGGCGAGGCCGCGCTGACTCGGGAAGCAGAACGGTTGGGGTGTCGGCTCTTCATCGTGACGCAGCGCCGCCTGATGAGGCGCGCGGCTCGGCTTACCGGACGTGGCACTGCCCGTAACTTCTCGGATCGCGGGGTGTTTGCCGAGTTCGCCGAGCTGCTGCGAATGGACCGGCGCCATCCGGCCTACGAAAGGGATGGGCTGACTCTGGAGACACTGGCGACCGGCCGCGGTCAGGCCCTGGCGCGACGCCTGGTTCTGCGACCCGGTGTGATGCGGGTGCTGAGCCGGTTGGGGTTGCATCAGGTCGTGGCGCGGACCCAGCGGAGACTGGCGCTTCAGGCCGCCGCGCTTGCTCTGCTCGTCGCCCCCTCTGAGGAGCGTTCTGACGTATTCCGGGGTGGTCGCGCCATGCTCCGTGTGTGGGCCCGGGCGACCTGGCTCGGGCTTCGGGTGCACCCGATGACGGCAGCCATGGATCACGCCGCCACCCGGACATCGCTCACTGCGCTCTTCGGAGTCGGGGCGGATGCGTCGCCGATCGTGCTGTTCCGGTTGGGCTACGGCAAGGCCGGGGCGCGCTCGCCGCGGCTCCCCCTCAACGAGCTCGTCATCAGGAGATAGATGCACACGCGAGACTTCTCCAAGGCACCCCAACCCGCCCAGGCGGAGTACGCCTTCTTCGGAGGAACCCGCTACAAGGGCGTGATCGCACTCATGCGGCTGGCGTTCGTCTGGCTCCGCCTGTCGCGCGCCATGCGCCGGGCCCCGGGGTACATGGGCCACTACATCTGGTACCGGTTCCCGCTCACCTTCGGCAACTTCTCGCTGTGGGCGACATGGCAGGACATGATGCGCTTTGCCCGTTCCCGCGACCACCGGCGAGCCATGGCCTGGGTGGCAAAACCCGGCGTGGGCAAGGCGGCCTTCGTGCGGTTCCTCAGGTTCGCCCCTGACGGGCACACGCTCGGCACCTGGAGGGTAGAGCCGGATGCGGATGAGTGGCGTAACTTTCAGCTGCCGTTCTCGTCGGGGGCGGTGCCGGATATGAAGCAGTGGACGGCCCTGGAGCGTGACGGGACCGAGGGGGAGGGGGAGGGGAGATGAAGACGCGTACGGCACTGGATCTGGCCGGCCCGCGTTGGCGCCGCATCCCCCGCATGATCCTTCAGCGACCCGTGGACTGGATACTCCGGCTGGTGGGGCCGCGCTATCGAGTCTTCTTCTGGATCATCACCCGCGCCCCGGCGAAGTCGCTGGCACGGCTTGGTCGCTGGCGCGCAGTGCGAGCTCGGGAGCACGCCATCCGGCGAGTGCCCGCCTACTCGGCCTTTCTTTCAGGCCAGGCGTACCCGACAGGTGCCAAACCCTTCACCGCGCCATACACCGACAAGGACAACTATGTCCGGGCATTCTCCACCGAGGCGCGTTGCGTCGGCGGCGAGCTGATGTTCGACGATGCGGCCATAGACGAGTCCTCGGGCAGCTCGGGAACCCCCTACAACTGGGTGCGGTCACTTCAGGAGCGACAAGCGAGCCACATCTTCATCAGCCACTTTGCCCGTTACTGCTTTGGAGACGCTCCGTGGATCACCATCAACGCGTTCTCCATGGGAGCCTGGGCGACCGGGCTGAACATGGGCATCGCCCTACAACGCAACAGTCTCGTCAAGAGCACCGGCCCGGACCTAGGGAAGATCTTCAGCACCCTCGACTTCTTTGGCCCCGACCACACCTACCTGGTGTGCGGATACCCGCCGTTTCTCAAGCTCATGATCGACGAGGCGGCCAAGACCGGGTTCCCCCTCGACAAGTATCACCTCATGGCGCTGGTGGGTGGTGAGGGGATGTCGGAGGGTCTTCGCGACTACCTCACCCCGACCTTCGCCCCGGTGTTCAGCGGATACGGCGCAACCGACCTGGAGATCGGAATCGCCGGCGAGACCCCGATCGCGGTGGCGGTGCGCCGTGCCGCCCGTACCAACGAAGGGTTCCGGCGCGCCGTGTTCGGCGCGGACTCTCGGCTCCCGATGGTGTTTCAGTACAACCCGCTGCAGCATCACATCACCACGACCGAGGACGACGAACTGGTGTTCACAATCTCCCGCCTCGAGCTGCTGTCGCCGCGCATCATGTACAACGTCCACGATGAAGGCGGAGTGGCCACATTCTCCGAGATGATGGCCAAGGCGGAGGCCTCGGGCCTGCGGCTGCGCGAACAGCCGCAGCTCGCGGGCCGCTTGCCCCAGCTCCCCTTCGTGTGGGTGTACGGGCGCTCCGACTCGACCGTGAGCGTGATGGGCGCCAACGTGTATCCCGAGGACATCGAGGAGTCCCTGTACGCCGAGCCTGACCTGGCCCGGCTCACCCGCTCGTATTGCCTGGGGATGCACGAGAACCCCGACGGAGGCTGGCGCGTGTTGCTCTCCTTCGAGATCGAGGGCGACATCACGGACCAGCTGCGGACCACCTTCGCGGAGCGCATCACGGCTCGCCTCGAGGCACTCAACAAGGACTTCCGCGAGGCGATGAAGGAGCATCCCGAAGGTGCGATCCCGCTGGTCGAGCTACACCCGCTGAGCACAGGGCCGTTCGCCGCCGACTCGGGCAAGATCAAGCAGCGGCGGACAACGGGCCCGATCCGGTGAAACCCGAAGTCGAATTGGTCCGGTTGCAGCGCATCGCGTGGGTGTTGATCGCAATGCTCTTGCTTGTCAGCGCATTCCAGCTCCGCCCGTACCGGTTCGACACGCGCGACGTCGGCGTTTCGTTGGAAGCCTTCGAGCGCGATCGAATCGTTCTCATGAACATGGGACTGGTCAGGATCATGATTCTCTTCCCGGCGACGATGCTCGCCGCGGCGATGGCCCGTCGCTTTGCGGTGGGTAGCGTCGCCGCCTTTCTCCTGGTCGGGGCAGCCATCTCCGGTCTGGCCGGCATCGCCCAAACGCTTATCGGGCTTCCCGCCGAGGAGTACCGACCCGACCACGCCGATTCTCACTCCATCGAGGTGATCGGGGACGTGCTGTTCTGGACCCACGACAACCTCGTGATCCTCGGCGGGCTGGCGCTGGTTGCCGGATCCTTCTCGTTCTCCGTATGGATGTGGAAGCAGCGCAGGCGGCAGTGGTGGGTCTATCCGGGCCTCGCAGCCCTGCCCCTTCTGGCGTTGGCGACACTGTCTTGGTACCTGACCGATCCGGCTGATGTCACAGTGGCAGGGCGGCACACTCCCACCGTGGCGAGCTCCATCGAGGCGCCGTGGTATTCGGGGTTCTCCGGTGCGGCTCTGGTCTGCTTCGTGGTCTGGCTAGCGGCGATGGCCCGCTGGGCCGACCGAGGAGAGGACTCGATTTCGGAGAGCTGACTTTGGGTCAGTCAGCTCAGGTCCCCCATCCCTCCGGTGGATTGAAGGTGCCTGGCTGGAAGTGCCAGTACTCGCGCAGGCGTCGGCACCGGCCGTCAGGGGCCATCCAGCAGCAGGCAACTCGTTTGACTGGCGTCTGCCCAGGTCGCGCCGCGGGCCTGAAAGGGACTCATGATCCGTCAGGTACTGGTTCGAGTCCTGCCGCGCCCACCGTGTTCTTACCCGGCCGGACTTCGGCGGCTTCGCCGCCGAACAGGCGCTGGTCCGGCCTCCTCCGCAAGCGGAGTCCCCAGCCCGCTCAGGGCGCGATTCGGTCGCGACATGGCACCGAGGCGGTAGGCGCCGTCGATGCGGCGGCGCTCAGCCCAGGGTCACCCGGACCTGGTGTGTGGAGCCGTCATCGACGAGTTCCACCTCCGAGTCGGGGTCGA
>Ga0299906_10004765_pt1 | contig 11095 bp, 7 predicted proteins | sample RVTome_14_FD_200259 | JGI IMG/M metagenome (GOLD analysis project Ga0299906, IMG submission 200259) | Soil microbial communities from uranium-contaminated site in the Upper Colorado River Basin, Wyoming, United States - RVT145D125 (version 2) ... | reverse complement strand
TCCGATTATCTGTATGAGAATTTGCAGTTGATTCCAAAAATAGAGTCTATGCGAATTAGAAATGATTCTGATTTTGTCAAAACACTTCTTGATATATACGGCGAGCTGCCAACACCACTTCAAATTGACAGGGAACATTTTGAAAATACCGTAAAAGACCCAAAAACAATACTAAACACACTTAGACTTGGAAATTCGGATGGCCCGATAATTGGCTTTGCAAAAGGCGGGCCACTTGAAAACTATCAACTGCGTCAAGAAATATCAGATGAAAACTATGGTAAAAACAATACAGTATTTTTAGAACCAATTGCGCTAAAGATGGGGTACTGGGGCTTACAAGGTGGAAGCGAGATGAGACATTTGTTTACTATGCAAGCACACTCGATGAACTACACATTTTTGACAAGCTTTGCGCTAAGAGACGTCATTCAACGAAGAGTTGAAAACAATGAAAAAGCCGAATTCGTCGTCAAGTTCGACCCAGAGCGCTGGGATTATTACAGAATCGAGCTTTAGTGCAAGGATAGAATTTGGTTAATTGCTCAAGGATTTTCTAATCCAAACTCTTTAGTAGTACACAATTTTGTATTCAAACGTGCCGAAAACAGTAGCATTTTTTGTAATTTTTCTTTTAATTTTGCTGCCATTTCAGAACGTTTTTGCCCTAGAGGGTACAGAACGAATTGAATTAAGGAATCCACGCCTAGTAAATGCCTTTGGTGAATCAGTATCTCAAAACATAAACACACACCAACAGGTCCGGGTTCAAACCGATGTCACAAACAAGCAGAACATACCACAGAACTTTGCCTACATAGTTCAAATTCTAAATGAGGACAAAGTCACTCTAAAGCTTACATGGTTTGCAGCAACACTGAATCCGCATCAAACATTGTCCCTCGCCATTTCTTGGGTTACCGACAACCCCGGAACATACACTGCTGAGATCTATGTTTGGGACAGCATAAAGGATGCATATGCACTTACACCCCCCATAGAGCTAAAAATCATTGTAAGCTAAGAACTTTGGATTTCTAAAACTAAATATAACTTCTGCGCAGATCAGCTCGTTGAGCTTAACTACTGCGCAAAAGAAAATTGTTGCAGGATCATTTCTTGGTTGGTCACTTGATGGTTACGATATTGTACTTATGCTTTTAGTCATCCCATCGATAAGCCAGCTGTTTTTTCCATCAGAAAATCCCATTTTCAGCATCATCGCCACATTTGCATCATACACCATCACTTTGATAATGAGGCCTCTCGGTTCAGCGATTTTTGGAATCTATGGCGACAAGTTTGGCAGAAAGCGAGCAATGATCATTACAATTTTAGGTTTTTCTTTGGCAACATTTTCCGTCGGACTGCTTCCCACCTATGCCACAGTTGGAATTATGGCCCCGGTTCTTTTGATAATGATTCGCCTAATCCAAGGGATATTTGCCGGTGGTGAGTGGGGCAGTGGTGCAGTCATTACCATCGAAAGCGTGCCAAAACAAAGAAGGGGTACATTATCTGGATTCTTGCAAAGCGGTTTTTCATTTGGCTTTCTTTTAGCAGCCATCGCATTTCAGATCATCACCACGGCATTTCCCGGAGAGGCATTTGAAGAATGGGGTTGGCGAATTCTGTTCTTTACTGGCATAATACCTGGCTTTGTAGCATTGTTTATTCGACTCAGCATGGATGAGTCTCCCCTATGGATAGAAAAAAGCAAGGAAGACAGGCTTGAGCGCTCACCACTAAGAAAGATTGTTTTTGCAAAAGAGCATAGGCGTGAGTTTTTCCTGTGTGCGTGCATAATGACAGGCCTAGTCTACATGTATCACGGATCCATTTCCATACTTCCCACATATTTGCAGCAGTTTGGCCAAATTCAGAGAGGCGAAGTAGCACTAGTCATGATTTACGCTACAACATCCTCATGGCTCGGAATGATAATGACTGGGTGGCTTTCACAAAAAATTGGAAGAAAAAATTCCATACTGTGTTTTGTAGCTGCGTCGGTTCTAGTTTCAATACCTCTTGCCACCATGATTTTAGCAAACGGTATGCTCGTAGTTTTTTTTGTAATTGTGTATGCATTTGTCGTTTCGACCGCATCCGGACCAATTCCTGCATTTTTTTCAGAGAGATTCCCAACGCAGATAAGAAACAGTGCAGCTGGCTTTTCATACAACGCAGGTCTCATCTTTGGCTCATGGTCACCCCTAATTGCACTAAGTTTGATGTCAAGTGTTGGAAAGGATTTGGTTTCAGTAGCTCTTGGCATAAACATCATAATTGGCGCAATAATTGTTATAATTCCAACCATCCTTAGCAGAGAGACAAAAGACGTTGAGCTAGATTGACCGTTTTGTTTGGAAAAACTGGCACAAAACATAGTACTTCATTTTAGATCGCTACTCCACAAGCGTGTTAAATAATTTTTACAGCCTTCCGCTAATATCAGATCTTTCTAGTATTCATATCATGATAGGCTATTGCGTCAAATGCAGAGCAAAACGAGAGATGGCTGGCACAAAAGCAGTCACCCTAAAGAACGGAAAGCCTGCAACAAAAGGAACATGTCCTACATGTTCAACAGCTATATTTAGAATCGGAAAGGCATAAGCCTTTTCTACAATTTTTTAATCAATAATTCCACTCTGAGGAGTTTCCATTCCACAATGAGCGAAACGGTCGTGGGTCTTGCCCAATCTCCTCTTTGATGCGATTTTCTAGTACAAAAAACATGTTTTCTAGCGCATCTACACCACCATCGGCAAAAAGCTCCTTTCCTATCTCAGTTATTCTCGTCTTTTTTTGAGTCATGTCTGCAGAGGACGGATTTTGGAGGCAAAAGGTTAGCAAGTCAATCATTTCTTCTTCTAGAAGAAAGTCCATAGCAAAGCTTGATTAAATTTGTAATAAATAGTATTTTACTGATTTGAGACAAAATAGTATCATGAGTGTCAAAATTCTTTTGATTTTTGTATCTGCATTACTCGTACTAAATACAAATGGTGTTTTTGCACAAGAATTCCCAAGCTACAACCTCAAAGTTGAAACAATCGCAGAAAATTTGGAGGTTCCATGGGCAATTGCATTTTCCCCAGATGGCAGAATTTTTTTCACTGAAAGGGATGGCAATGTTCGCATCATCGAGGATGGCATCACACTACAGGAACCAGCACTGACACTAAATGTAGGACGTATAGAAGGTGGGCTTTTGGGACTTGCACTAGACCCTGAATTTGAAAAAAACCATTACCTGTATCTCTATTACACATATTCAGAGTTACTGTCTACATACAACAGAGTTTCAAGATTTACTGAAAATGACAACAAGTTATCAGACGAGTTTGTGTTGATTGACAAAATACCGGGAGCTGCAGTACACGATGGCGGCAGAATACGTTTTGGACCAGACAACAAGCTGTACATAACTACAGGAGATGCGGCAAATGCGCCGCTTGCACAAGATCTCAGATCACTTGCAGGAAAAGTTTTGAGGATCAATTCTGATGGCACCATACCTGCTGACAATCCATTTTCGGGATCAGCTGTGTATTCGCTTGGACACAGAAACCCACAAGGACTTGACTGGGAACCAGTTACTGGAAAACTAGTTGTAGCAGAACACGGGCCTTCTGGTGAAAGAGGATTCGCACATGACGAGATAAACATAGTAGAGGCAGGCAAAAACTATGGTTGGCCCAACATAGTAGGCAGTCAGACCGATCCGAGATACATCAGCCCAATTTTCCACACTGGCGAGATTGCGTGGGCCCCATCCGGTGCAAGTTTTTACAATTCTGACAAAATTCCAGAGCTAAAAGGTAAGTATCTTGTTGCAAATCTCCGGGGGATACACCTGCACGCCTTTGAGATTGACACAGAACAGAATGAAATCATATCAGACGAGTCGTTGTTTTCTGGACAGTTTGGAAGGTTGCGCGACATCAGTGTTGGAAACGATGGGTATCTTTACATGCTTACAAGCAATCGCGATGGAAGAGGCTCTCCTACACCAAACGACGACAGGATCCTCAGAATAATGCCGCTTTTAGAAACAACGAGTTATCCTCCACCGTTAAAGCAGCTAAAGAACGGAGTTAGCCCATATGACATCAAGTGTTCTGATGATTACGTGCTGGTTCTAAAACAAATGAACAACTCACCTGCATGTGTAAAGCCAGCAACTGCAGCAAAGATGATTCAGAGAGGATGGTTTAGTACAGATCCAACGCAAGTAGTTTAGTTTTTTAGAATAGATTTTACCTTGTCTTGAATTTGCGCCAAGATGAGTTGCGCCTTTTCCTTGTTTTCAAACGACTCTGCTTTGTTATCCATAATAGAATCAATTTCATAGCTCTTATCGACTAGTACCTGCGCTACATGCTCATCAAGCGTTCCATTTCCAATCAAATAATATGCAAAGACTGTGTTTTTTTGTCCAATTCTGTGGAGGCGGTCTTCTGCCTGCAGGTGTATTGCTGGACTCCAGTCAAGCTCGGCAAATATCACATATTTTGCTCGAGTCAGGTTGATTCCAACGTTTCCCGCCCTAAGCCCTGCAATCATTAGCTTGGTTTCTCCGTTTTGGAACGAGTCTATTTGCTGTTGTCTATACGTATCAGACTGGCCTCCAATTATTGATGCAGGCTTGAACTCAGCAAGGCTTTGGTGCAAAAGCGAGTGAATTGCCTTGTGGTGACAGAACACAACTACACTTTCCTCAATTTCCATTATGTTTTTCACAAAATTGATCACATGTGGCAGCTTGGCCACTCCTGCTGCCTGCCTTTCGCTTTGTATTGCCCTTTGGTAGGCAGTTGATGCGTCAAATGCCGTTTGTGCCACCTTTCTTTCTGCCTCTAGTTTTGTCCAGATTTTTTCCAGCTCCATATTGTAATAATTAATGTCAGAGTCGATTATCTCCTTGTATCTGACCTTTTCTTTTAGCTCAGTTAGGACGTCTGATTTTTTGCGCCTAAGCATTACGTGTTTTTGGAGCATGTTACGCAATGATTCGCGCTTGTTTTCTAAGACAATTGCCTTGCCTTTTTCGTTTATGTAACAGAAATATTCGCAAAATTCCCTAAAGTTCCCAAGCAGTCCTGGTCTTAGGATATCAACGATTGGCCAAATTTCCGATCCTCGATTGTAAATTGGGGTTCCTGAGAGGCCGATTCTGTATTTTATCGATTCAAGTGCTGCTAGTTTTTTTATGGCATGGTATTTTTGCGTCGTCTTTGAGCGGAGATGCTGCACTTCATCGCACACTATTGTTCTTAGGTTCAGCTTTGCAAGGTCCATGTATCTTTTGTATAACAACTCGTAGTTAATTATGTAAAAATCATACTTGCCAAGATCTTCTGACTTGCCTACGCGAATTATTGTAGAGTTTGGTGGTGTGCCATCAAGTAGTCTTCCGTTTCTGCTTTTTCGCTTTAGGAATTTTTCAATTTCCCTTTGCCAGTTTTGAAGTGTAACAAGCGGAGCTACAATCAAAACTGGAAATGCGTTTTGTTCAGTGGACAGATAAGCGAGTGTTTCTATAGTGTTGTGCGTAATCATACCATTAACAATGTAATTATGGGTTTCAGGAACAGACAGATCATAAACATAACCTGCGTAATTCTTTGTTTGGATTTCCTTTATACCACACCAATGAATTGCATCTAACGCTAATTTTTGTAATTCACTTGCTAACCTAGAATGATTTGTGGATTCTAATTTGTCGATTACAAGATAGGCAAGATCCTTGCTCATCCCTTGCGTGTATTTGTATGGTGTACCAAGTTTGAGAGAGCGTAACGAAATTTCAGTATTTGCGATTTTTTGTACAATTTTTTGGGATGGAATTCCTTCAACGTTAGTGTTATGTTGTTTCTTCGCTAGTAATTCTAGTGCAATTTGTTTTCTTTTTGTTAAGAGTTTGAACTGGGTAACGAATCGTTCTACTGAATTTCCTCCAAATGTGCAAACGTAGTACGGTCTTTTAATTTTGGCACCATTAGTTGCACACTTCATTGCAACGCGTATTCGAAGCCAAATTCCAAAGTGACGGAGAATGTCACGCATGCCGTATGCAGCATTTCTGCTCGCTGTTGTAAATTCACAATGTGTTTTCCCCACATGGCCTTCAGCGTCAAACATTGCGTGAACAAATGCTTTTTGTGCTTCTAATGATGATTCTAACACAGACTTTGGAATTATTTTATCTGCAGATTTTTTACCCCATTGATAACCAAACCTTGTAAAGAGGGAATGAAGTCTTGTTGTTGAAATTACAAATCCTCTGCCGTTTCTTTTTGCTATTGGTAGTACAATTCCATATTTTCTTGCAAGTTCATGCACCCTAGATAAAACAATGGGATCCGAATTGCGGAAGATACCCACTGCATTTCCTTCTTTAGTGTAAAATTCATGCCCTTCAGCAAGCTGCCATGCCATAAGCTCAGCTAAATCTGGCTCAAGGTTATTTTTTCCAGAATGTAACGTTTTTGCAGGAACTGCCACCTTGTCATCGACAGTAAGTTCTCCTGCCATCTGCCACCCTTGTGGAGTCAAAAATCTATGACGTTGTGTACACTCTATGACAGAACCATCCCAAAGGGTGAGTTTAACAATTGGTTCTGAGATTTTTTGTCTGAAAATTCTGGTGATCTTTTTGGCAGTTATTTTTTGGCCATCAAAGGTTTGGATTGTTATTGGTTTTGATAGTTTTGCCCAAGTTTCATCGCCATTTTGTTCTATAACTGAGGATCCATTCCATAAATCACCAATATGTACTTGACCATTAATTGTCTCAATAAGAGATGTGCCAACAGTGCATTTTCCAAGGCCCATTTCGTCTGCAAGTAATGCGTTGCCTGAAGACTTGATCAAAAAATCAAGCCCTTCTCTTTGAAAGTTAAACAGAGTTCCTTTGAACTGCTTGCCAGGATTTGCAAGACGGAGTTTTTCTATTCTTTTTGGCTTTTTTGGCTTGTGCTTAAACGATGGAGGAATCTTTCTTTGCCAGACGTTTTTTGATAAAATCTCAAGCGGGTACCTATCCATTATCCATTTTATCTGCTGCAGGTTTTTTGGATCGTCTGGAACAATTGCTTCAAATTCATGGTCTCCATACCATGCCTGTGGAATTATGCGAGACACCATTGCCACTGCGCGCTCGCCAGTAATTTTCCAGCTCCATGTGCCAGAAAACTTGTCCATTACATACTCGAGGGTACCAAAATTTGTCATGACGTCGATTATCCCCCGTAGGGTAGTTTCTTCGGTTTATGAATCTTAAGTTACAAGCAGGATCTGACTAAACTGACCATTTCAAAAATTTATAGAAAACATACCCAATTGGGTCAATTTTTTACTATTGACTAGATTACTCGATTATTTTTCTAAATAATTACCATAAATTGCTAAATTCTACATGTTTTTACCAAAGTTTTAATCGTTTAGGGACGCACATAAAATTGTGAAGTTTACGCAGAGTTCAGAACCAGTTGTGGAAAAACCACTACTTGTTGCCGCCTTACAAGACATGGGAAACGTTGGCAATATAGTAATTGACTTCATAAACAAAGCAAAAAAGTCAACGCCCTTTAGAACGGCAGAATCAACCCAACTATCATATGTTTTGGACAAGGGCGGTCACATCGAAATACCAAAGGAAGACTGGGAGTACCGCTACACAAAAAACATGATAGTCTTTGGCGGCGGATATGGACAGCCAAAGACAAATGAGGAGCTCCACGCGCTTTGCCAGGACGTAATCAGCGTGGCAAAAAAATACACGGCCAAATTCATCTACACCGTTGGCGGCTTTCACACAGAACACCCAATAGAAGGCGAGCCGAAAACCTTTGTCACCACCACGTCTGAAGACCTCTCAAAGCAGCTGGAAAAAATTGGCGTAAGCATGACCCCGTCCAAATCAGTCATCACTGGCTTTAACGGAATGATTTTGGGATATGCAAAGCTCAACGACATTTCCGGTATAGGCCTATACGGCGAGCTAAACGAGCCTGCAGTTCCACAGTACCGCACAGCAAAAAGCGTCATCAAGACACTAGAAAAGCTCACATACCAAAGCTTTGGCGAAACCCAAGAGCTTGACATGTTGGCAAGCGATATTGAAAGAAAGCTAAGGTCTGGCTGGCGGGCAGAATTCTAGTTGTGCTTGTGCGTTTCTGACTTGGATAAGACGTGACAGTCACAGCTACAAAGCTCAGTTTTATGATCATTTTGGCAGTCAATGCACTCATAGTGCTTGTGTTTTTCGCAGCTTGCACATATCATACCAATCATTATACCGTTGCCATATTTTAGCACTACCCCTAAAGGTCTATTTCGCTTTTTTCCAGTAATGATGCTGTGAGCTTGTAATAAGAAACCGGGTCGATTTCCTTTGCAAAGCCCTTGTCAATGTTGATTAGATATATCGAGTCCAATTTTGCATTGAGGATGTCGTCATATTCTATTGGAGGGTTTCTGTAGAATCTGTCACATCCCGTCTTGGTTTTTTTAATCTCAGCTTCTGGCCGTAATGATGGCGGATTTAAAAAGATTCGGTGAAATGGAAGTATCCCAATTACGGGAGTGGCAAGTGAAAACTCGTTACAAAATTTGCTATACCTTGCTATCTTGCTCACTATTCTGGACACATAGTAATCAATCGTATCAAGGGCATGCTCGGGGGGAGTAAAGCCAGTCTCTATTTCGATGATTGTAGTATGCTCATCTTTTTTTGCATAAACATCGCATACAAGTGAGTCAGTAAGCTGTTTTTCAACATCTACTGCATATCCTCTCGAGACCAAGTTTGCTGCACAGATTAGCTCCAAAACAGAATGGTTGATCTTTACCAAGTTCTGCTCATACAGCTCAATTAACCGCTGTCTGACATAGTTTAGTTTTGGTATGTCGTCTTTTTGCAGCTGTGTGGAAAGCTTATCGGTAGCCACATAGACATCATCGCGAAATTTTTCTAAATCCAAAATTCAACACTAATGCCAACCACTTGGTTTATGAATATGAGTTATTGATTTTGTTGGTCTTGGGTGTGAAAACTAGCTAAAAAAGAACGATTGGTTATACTGGTTCTCTAACACTTTTGACTTTGGCAATTGCAGTCGGATCACCATTAATTGGTCCAACGGTAATTGTTACGGTGTCTTGTGCTGTGCGTCCAGTTCCGTCGCTAACCATAAGCTCAAAGACTAGTGATTTTGTTTCACCGTTTGCTACTTGGGGTGCCACAAATGATGGCTTGGCAAGATCAGATGCTGAAAGTGATACTTCCTCGCCTGAGAGCTGTCTCCAGTTGTAGAACAGTTTATGCTTCATTGGGTCTTTGCCCGAGCCAAATAATGTAACGACTGATTCCTCATCAACATTTTGGTCACTGCCAGCATATGCTGTTAGTTTCTTGCTAATTAGGCCTTTAACTACAACATCAACAGTAGATGGTTCGCTGTCGGCTTGACCATCGTTTGCGATTAGCTGGAATGTAAATGTCGTATCAACTTCAACGCTTGGTGCTACGAAATCCGTAGTCAAGTCAGTCTCTGCTGAAAGTGTAACGCTTGGGCCAAATATTTGGCTCCACAGATATGTTAATGGATCGTCATCCTCATCGCTTGCAGAACCACTTAGTGTGGTTGTAATGCCAATGTCAACTGTTTGACCATCGCCAGCATCAGCTACTGGTGCTGCGTTAACTGGAAGAACTGTAACTCTGGTCGTATCCTTTGCCGGATGTCCGCTTTCGTCAGAAACTCTGAGCTCAAAGACTAGCACTTTTGTTTTGCCATTCTCTACAGTCGGCGCTACAAATGTTGGTTCTGCAGCATCTGTTGCGGATAGTTCTACTGGCTCACCTGCTACTTGTCTCCACTCAAATGTTATTTCGTCACTGTCAGGATCCTCACCTGTGCCGGCAAGTGTGACCTCGGTGTGCTCATCAACTACTTGGTCGGCTCCTGCATCTGCAGACGCTCTAACATTATCAGACTTTACTGTAATTACTACTTGATCAGAATCTTCACCGCCATATGGATCAGTTACTGTTAATTCGAATGTAAGTGTGGTCGATGCGCCACCAAACACCTCTGGTGTCAGGAATCTCGCATCAGCTTTGTTTGGATAAATTACATCTACATCAGTACCAGATACTTGTTTCCAAGAATACTGTAATCTGTCACCGTCGGGGTCTGAGCCAGAACCACTTAGATACAATATTCTAAAGGACATTGTTTCCTTGTCTGGGCCTGCATCCGCAGTTGGATCATCATTTACTGGTCTTACTCTAATAAGTACAATATCGGTTGCAGTACCGCCACCCTCTGCTGCATCACAAGTAAATCTAAATGCCAATACTACAATTGCACCGTTTGGAATTTCTGGCGCAACAAATGTTGGGTCAGCGTCTGCAGTTGATGATAGATCTGCAAATGGTCCAAGTGTTTGAGTCCACGTATAAGAAAGATCTCTATTCAATTTGTCAGTGCATATTCCATCTAGTTGAACGGTTTGTCCTTCGTTAACTGTTTTGTCAGTACCGGCATTTGCAGAAATCAGAGTCGGTTTTCCAGCTGTAACTTTGATAATTACTGTGTCTCTTGCTAGTCCACCAAAGCCATCAGTTACTGTTAGTTGATATCTCAAAGTTCCTGAACTTCTCGTCATTGCAGAAGTATCAAGTGTCGGACTAGATGAGTTTGGATCATCCAAGTCCACTATTGGTCCGTCAATTTGTGACCAACGGTAAGTCAGTGGGTCTCCATCTGGATCTGTACCACTGCCTCGGAGTGTTACCTCATCGCCTTTTTCTACTGTCTGGTCAGAGCCAGCATTAGCAGTTGGGGGTTGGTTTCTTGGCATAACGGTAATTTTTATGATATCAGTGTCAACGCCGCCGTATGGGTCTTTAACTGTTAATTCAAAGGTAAGGATTATGACTTTGCCATTTTCAACTTCTGGGGCCTGGAATGTTGGTTCTGCAACACCTGTTGATGGCATAAGAGTAACTTGCTGGCCACCAGTCTGTCTCCACATAATAGTCAGTGAATCATCATCTGGATCTACTCCTTCGCCTTGAAGG
>Ga0299906_10004764_pt1 | contig 11095 bp, 9 predicted proteins | sample RVTome_14_FD_200259 | JGI IMG/M metagenome (GOLD analysis project Ga0299906, IMG submission 200259) | Soil microbial communities from uranium-contaminated site in the Upper Colorado River Basin, Wyoming, United States - RVT145D125 (version 2) ... | reverse complement strand
ACGGCACGGCCGCGCACACCGCGGAAGTGGACGACATCTTTCGCGACGGCATCTATCACCCGGGCGCGCCGACGATCGCGGCGGCGCTCGCGCTGGCGCAGGCCGGCGGCCTGAACGGCATCGGCTTCCTGCGCGCGGTCATCGCCGGCTACGAGATCTCCACGCGCATCGCGCGCGCCATGGGCCGCGCGCATTACCGCTTCTGGCACAATACCGGCACCATCGGCGCCTTCGGCGCCAGCGCCGCGGCAGCGCGCGCGCTCGACCTCGACCGGGTGCGCGCCGCCCACGCGCTTGCCACTGTGGCCACGTTCGCGGCGGGGCTGCGGCAGGCCTTCCGCGGCGATTCCATGTCGAAGCCTTTGCACGCGGGCCGCGCGGCCGAGGCCGGCGTCACCGCGGCGCTCGCTGCGCGCCAAGGCGTGACCGGTGCGCTCGACATCATCGAAGGCGAGGCGGGCTTTGGCCGCGCCATGGGCGAGGGTCCCGACTGGAACGAGGCGTTCGCGACGCTGGGCACGGACTACAACATCACGCGCATGACGTTCAAGAACCACGCCTGCTGCGGGCACACCTTCGCGGCCATCGACGGCGCGCTCGCCGCACAGGCCACGCTCGGCATCGCGGCGCAGGACATCGCGCGCGTGCGCATCGGGAGCTACCGCGCGGCCACCGAAGTCTCCGGGATCGAGGCGCCGCGCACGGCGGCGGAAGCGCGCTTTTCCATTAAATTCGTGGTGGCGCACGCGTTGCGCCATGGCAGCGTGCGGCTTGCCGCATTCGGCCCCGAGGCGCTCTCCGACCCGGCAACGCGCGCGCTCATGCAGCGCATCGACGCATCGATCGACGCCGAGCTGGACGCCGCCTTTCCGGCGCAGCGCGCGGCGCGCGTCGTGCTGGAGACGCACGACGGCCGCAGCCACAGCGTGCTGCAGCCCACGCGCAAGGGCGACCCCGAAGCGCCGCTCTCGGATCGCGAGCTGGAGGCGAAGTTCCTGGAGCTCGCATCGCCTGTGCTCGGCGATGCGCCCGCGCGCGCGCTGCTCGAGCGGCTGTGGCGGCTCGAGCGCGAGGCTGGCGTCACGATCGCGGCCGCAGTACCGCAACGAGTGGCAAAGTAAGCAGGATGGTGCCGCCGAGTGCCGCGATGGCGACGTGCACCCCGAGCCGGTCCCCGAGCAGGCCAAAGGCGAGGGGCGCCGCAATGCCGCAGACCGAGCCCACCGTATAGAACAGGCCGAACGCGCGTGACAGACGCTCCGGCCTGACGGTTTCGCCGATGGAGGCGTAGAGCACCGACGACGTACCCTGCAGCGCGACACCCAGCAAAGGCAGCAGCACGAGCACCCCGCCGGCGGGGAACGCGAGCGCGGCAAAGATGCCGGCCGCGGTGGCGATTTCGGTGGCGACGATCATGCGTGCCACGCCGATACGCTCCGCGAGCACGCCGCAGGCGAGCTTGCCCGCCATGCCGCCGGCCAGCACCAGCGGCACCGCGGCCACCGCCCAGGCCGCGGTCAGGCCCTTGGCGATCAGCAAGAAGGCGATGAAGGTCAGAAACGCGGTGCGCGTGCTCGAATCGAGAATCTCGATCAGGCACAGCGCGAGGAAGCGCGGGCGGTCGTGAATTCCCCAGCCCACGGCATCCGGCGCCGGCACGTCCCGCATGGGCTTGCGTGCCGGTCGCCTGCCTGCGGCCAATAGCAGCAGCACCGCGATGGCCATCACGACCGCCACGACGCCGAACCCGATGACCGGCGCCTGCCAGGAGACTCCCGTCAGCAGCAGCAGCGAGACCAGGCCGCCGAATGCGAACTTGCCCACGTCGCCCGAGAAGTTGTAGGCACCCAGTGCAGCACGCCGCCCCTGGATCGGATAGGCGCGCGAGACGAGCGTCGAAGCGAGCGGGTGCTGCACCGCCGACCCCGCGCCAGCGAAGAATAGCACCGCGAGGATCGCCCAGAAGCCCTGCGCGTAGCCGAGCGCGATGAATGCCGCGCCTGCCAGCGCGGTGCCGAAGGCGAGCAGGCCACGCTCGCCGATGCGCTCGGCCAGGATGCCCGCGGGAATCTGGAACGCCGCCATCGCGGCGCGGTGCGCGCCGCGAATCAGCCCGACCTGCACGAGCGACAGGCCGAAGGCGCTCGCCAGCAGCGGCAGCAGCACGTAGGTCACATCGGACAGGCCGTCGTGCAGCGTGTGTACCGCGCTGCAGACCGCAAGCGTGCGTTTGCTCATTGAGCGACCGGCGCCAGGGGAGATTTCGCCATGGTAGACTGCGCGGCCCGTGGCCACCCTACTTAGGAGGGGGAAGGTGGCAAAGCTGCTCGAAGTGAAGAATCTGCAGACGCAGTTTCTGACGTCGGCCGGCGTCGTGCGTGCCGTCGACGGCGTCTCCTACGACGTCGATGAGGGCGAAACTGTCGCGCTGGTCGGCGAGTCGGGCTGCGGCAAGTCGGTCTCGGCGCTCTCCATCATGCGCCTGGTGGCCGAGCCCGCGGGGCGCATCGTCGCGGGCGAGATCGTGTTCAAGGGACGCGACCTGCTCAAGCTCTCCGAGGAGGAGATGCGCGACGTGCGCGGTCGCGACATCGCGATGATCTTCCAGGAGCCCATGACGTCGCTCAACCCGGTGCTCACCATCGGGCGCCAGCTTACCGAGGGCCTCGAAATCCATCTCGGCATGGACCAGGCGGCGGCGACGGCGCGCGCGGTGGAGCTCCTGGGCTTAGTCGGCATTCCCGACCCGGCGCGCCGCCTCACGCAGTATCCCCACCAGTTCAGCGGCGGCATGCGCCAGCGCATGATGGTCGCCATGGCGCTCGCCTGCAACCCGCCGCTGATCCTCGCCGACGAGCCGACCACCGCGCTCGACGTCACTATCCAGGCGCAGATCCTGGAGCTGCTGCAGGATCTATCGCGCCGCCTCGGCGTGGCGATGCTCATCATCACCCACAACCTCGGCGTGGTGGCGCGCTATGCTGACCGCGTCAACGTGATGTATGCCGGACGCATCATCGAAAGCGGCACCGCGGCCGAGATCTACGCCAATCCCCGGCACCCCTATACGCTCGGATTGCTGCGCTCGGTGCCGCGACTGGACGAGCCGATCCGCGCCAAGCTCGATCCGATCGAGGGACAGCCGCCCGATCTGACGAATCTGCCGCCCGGCTGCGCGTTCGCGCCGCGCTGCGCCTTCCGCGTGGATCGTTGCAGCGAAGTGCCGCCGCTGGCGGCGATCGGCGCCCCCGGTCACATGTCGGCCTGCTGGGAGGCCGAGCGCCTGGCCAGGAAGGTGCCGGCATGACCCAGCCGTTGCTCGAAGTGCATGACCTCGTAATGCATTTCCCGGTGGGCGGGGGCATGTTCTCCAAGCCTGCCGGCGTGGTGCGCGCGATCGACGGCGTGAGCTTCAACGTCCGCAAGGGCGAAACGCTGGGCCTCGTGGGCGAGTCCGGCTGCGGCAAGACGACCACCGGGCGCTGCATCCTGCAGCTCGAGCGTCCCACGGGCGGGCGCATAGTGTTCGAGGGCATCGACATGGTGACGCTCGACGCCGCCGAGCTGCGCGCGGTGCGTCGTCGCGTCCAGGTGATCTTCCAGGATCCGTATTCCTCGCTCAATCCACGTATGACCGTGGGCCAGATCCTCGCCGAGCCGCTCAAAGTGCACGGCATCGTGCCGGACAAGGGCGAGCGCGAGCTGCGCGTGCGCGAGCTCCTCGTCCAGGTGGGTCTGCTGCCGCAGCACGCGAGGCGCTATCCGCACCAGCTCTCGGGGGGGCAACGCCAGCGCGTGGGCATCGCGCGCGCGCTCGCCACGGAACCCGCGCTCATCGTGTGCGACGAGCCGGTATCGGCGCTCGACGTGTCGATCCAGGCGCAGATCATCAACCTGCTGGAAGAGCTGCAATCGCGGCTGGGGCTGACGTTCCTGTTCATCGCGCACGACCTGTCGGTGGTACGCCACATCTCCGATCGCGTGGCGGTGATGTACCTCGGCAAGATCGTCGAGCTCGCCGACCGCAACGCGCTCTATGAAGAGCCGCTTCACCCGTACACGCAAGCCTTGCTCTCGGCGGTGCCCATCCCCGACCCGAAGATCGAGGCCAAGCGCAAGCGCATGGTGGTGCGCGGCGAGGTGCCGAGCCCGCTCAATCCGCCTTCGGGGTGCGTGTTCCACCCCCGCTGCCCGATCGCAGTCTCTCGCTGCAGTGCGGAAATCCCCCCGCTGAGGGAAATCCGCCCGGGCCACTGGGCCGCGTGCCATCTTGCTTGACAGGATGGAATGATCCCCATTAACTAGCCGTTTGCGGCAAGCAGGCAAACGAGGGGGCTCCCATTGTAGGGGCCCTCGCCTTACCTAGGAGGAGGTGCATCATGAAGAAGCGACTCGCGAGTCTGCTGGCTGTTGCGGTCGGCGTCATTCTCGCCATCCCGGTGCAGGCCCAAACGCCCCGTTACGGAGGGGAACTGGTCTTCACCGTGCCCTCGGAGATGCCGTCCTACGACGGGCATCGCGAGCAGACGTTCGGACTGATCCATCCGATCGCGCCGCACTACAACACGCTGCTGCGCGTCGACCCGAACGATCCGACGGGGACCAAGCCGATCGGCGATATCGCCGAGAGCTGGACCGTCTCGCCGGACCAGTTGACCTTCACCTTCAAGCTGCGCCGGGGCGTCACGTTCCACGATGGCTCCGCCATGACCTCCAGGGACGTCAAGGCGTCTTACGACAAGATCATCAACCCGCCGGAAGGCGTCGCCAGCGTGCGCAAGGCGACCTATCTCGTCGTGAAGTCGGTGGAGGCGCTGGATGACTACACGATCCGCTTCCAGCTGAAGTGGCCCTCGGGCGCGTTTCTGCAGTCGCTCGCCTCGCCCTGGAACTTCATCTACAAGGCCGACATCCTGGCGAAGGACATGCACTGGTACGAGAAGAACATCATGGGTACCGGCCCATTCATGTTCGTCGAGCACGTCAAGGGCTCGCACTGGGTCGGCAAGAAGAACCCGAGTTACTGGGACAAGGGCAAGCCCTACCTGGACGGCTACCGGGCGCTGTTCGTGCGCTCGCACTCGGCCCAGGTCGCCGCCGTGCGCGGCGAGCGCGCGCACATCCAGTTCCGCAGCTTCACGCCGGCGGACAAGGAAACGCTGTCCAACGCGATGGGTAACAAGATCAAGTTCCAGGAGAGCGCGTGGGACTGCATCCTGATGGTTACCATGAACCACACGAAGAAGCCCTTCGACGACAAGCGCGTGCGCAAGGCGTTGTCCCTCGCCCTCGATCGTTGGGGCGCGTCCAAGACCCTGAACAAGATCGCCATCGTGCAGGACGTGGCGGGCATCCAGGTCCCGGGAACGCCGTGGGCCACGCCGCCGGAGGAGTTGAAGAAGCTCGCGGGGTACTGGCCCGATATCGACAAGTCCCGTGCCGAGGCGCGGCGTCTGCTGAAGGAAGCGGGCGTGCCCGAGGGTTTCTCGTTCACGTTCCACAACCGCGGCACGCCGATGCCCTACGAGCCGATTGCGATCTGGCTGATCGACCAGTGGCGCCAGGTGGGCCTCAACGTGAAGCAGCAGGTGATCGAGGCTGCCGCCTATTACGGCGTGCTGCGTAAGCCTGACGCGTTCGAAGTGGCGATGGATTTCCAGTGCGGCTACATCGTCGAGCCCGACCTGGATATCTACAAGTTCATCTCCAACGACAAGAACCATGACAACTACGGCTACTACACGGACCGCGTCCTGGATGACCTGTACGAGAAGCAGTCGCGCGCGACCAGCGCGGCGGAGCGCACCAAGTACCTGAGGCAGTTCGAGCGCCGCCTGCTCGACGAGGAGGTCCACTACCTCATGACGCTCCAGTGGCACCGCATCATCCCGCAGAACGCCAAGGTACACGGCTGGCAGGTGACGCCGAGCCACTACCTCAATAACCAGCTGGACGCGGTTTGGCTGTCGCAATAGCCGGATAGGGTGCTTGCAGCCGGCGGCGGGGATCGAGCCCGCCGCCGGCGGTTCGCCCGGTGGCCCAGTACATCCTCAAGCGGTTCCTGCTGATGATCCCGACCCTGTTCGGGGTCGCGGTGCTCATCTTTCTCCTGCTGCGCGTAGTGCCCGGGGATGTGGTCGAGATCCGCTTCGCCGCCCAGGGACAGTACAGCTCCGAGGACGTGCTGGCGATCGAGCGCGCGCGGCTCGGCCTCGACAAGCCCATCTGGCAGCAGTTCACCACCTGGATGGGCGGGTTGCTGCGACTCGACTTCGGCTTGTCGATGTGGACCGGGGCGCCGATCACCGAGGAGATCAAGCTGCGCTTCGAGCTTTCGCTGCAGCTTGCGATCATGGCCACGGTGGTCGCTACGCTGCTCGCGATACCGCTCGGCATCCTTGCCGCGATCAAGCAGGACACCTGGATCGATTACGCGGTGCGGGTGTTTTCGATCGCAGGCCTCGCCATGCCCTCGTTCTGGCTCGGCATCCTGATGATCCTGGCGATGCTCATCATCTTCAAGTGGCTACCGCCCATGGTCTATACGCCTTTCTGGGTGAACCCCTGGGAGAACCTCGCCCAGCTGATCTGGCCGGCGCTCGCGGTCGGCTACCGCTATTCTGCAGTGGCCACGCGCATGATGCGCTCCTCGATGCTCGAGGTGCTGCGCGAGGACTACATCCGCACTGCGCGCGCAAAAGGGCTGTGGCTGAAGCTCATACTCACCCGCCATGCGATGAAGAACGCGATGCTGCCGGTGCTCACGGTGATCGGACTGGAGTTCGCCTTCCTCATGGGGGGGCTGGTGGTCACCGAGCAGGTGTTCAATCTGAACGGACTGGGCATGCTCTTCGTCGAAGCGATCGCGCGGCGCGACTACACCCTCACGCAGGCGCTGGTGCTGATCGTGGCGGCGGTGTTCATCTTCGTGAACTTCGCCACCGACATCGCCTATGCGTGGCTCGACCCGCGCATCCGCTATCGCTAGCCATGGCCGTCACCAAGGAAACCCTTGAGGACCTCGCCAGCGCGCAAAAGCCGCGTCCGCGCTGGCTGCAGGCGAGCTACGACTTCACTTGGCAGCGGCCGCTCGGTGCCATCGGCGCTGTGATCATCATCGTAATGGTGTTCATTGCGCTCACCGCAAACTGGCTCGCGCCGTACGACGCGCTGGCCACCGACTACGCCGCAATGCTGGCTGCGCCCAGCGGCACGCACTGGCTCGGCACCGATTCCTTCGGCCGCGACGTGCTCTCGCGCGTCATCTACGGCTCGCGCACGGCGCTCATCGTCGGCCTGGGGGCGTCGTTCATCGGCGCGACACTCGGTGCGCTTATCGGAGTCGCGAGCGCCTACTTTGGCGGCCGGGTCGACCTCATCGTGCAGCGCATCATCGACGTGCTGATCTCGTTCCCGTTGATCATCCTGGCGCTGGCCGTGGTGGCGATCCTCGGCACCGGCCTGGAGAACGTGATCCTCGCAATCGCGATCCCGATGATCCCGCGCTGCGCGCGCGTGGTGCGCTCGAGCGCCCTGGCGGTGCGCGAGATGCCGTATGTCGACGCGGCACGCGCCGCCGGCTTCACCGACGCGCGCATCGTGCTGCGCCACATGCTGCCGAACGTGATGGCGCCTTACCTGATCATGCTGACCGCGTTTCTCAGCCAGGCCATCCTGCTGGAGGCGTCGCTTTCCTTCCTCGGCCTGGGCGTGCAGGAGCCGGTCGCGGCCTGGGGTCTGATGCTGCGAGGCGCCGCAATCGAGTTTGCCGAGACCGCGCCGTGGATGGCGATCTTCCCGGGTCTCGCCATCAGCCTCGCGGTGTTCGCCTTCAACCTGTTCGGCGATTCGCTGCGCGACGCGCTCGACCCGAAACTGCGCACGCAGTAGCTCCTAGATGGCGCCGCTCTCGCGCAGCCGCGCGAGCTCCCCGGCGCCTTTCCCGAGCAGTTCGCGCAGCACTTCCTCGGTATGCTCACCGAGCAGCGGCGGCGGCCTCTTGTGTTCGAGCGGCGTTCCTGAAAAGCGCATCGGGCTCGCCACCATCGGCAGCTTTCCCGCCACCGGGTGCTCGACCTCGATTTTCACGCCCCGCGCCTTCACCTGCGGCTCGGCGAACACCTGCGCGATGTCGTTGATCGGGCCGTTGGGCACGCCCGCGGCGTCGAGCAGCTCGACCCATTCCTTCTTGCTGCGCCTGGCGAAGATCGCGCCCAGCAGCCGCGCGAGCTCGTCGCGGTTCTCCACGCGCTTGCCGTTGCTGGCGAAGCGCGGATCGGCGGCGAGCTCAGGGCACCCCGCCGCCTCGCAGAATTTGCGGTAAAGGTTGTCGTTGCCGCAGGCGAGGATCACCTCGCCGTCAGCGGCGCGAAAGGGCTGGTAGGGCACGATGTTCGGATGCAGGTTGCCGATCCGGCGGGGAGGCTTGCCGGTCGCGAAGTAGTTGGTGTTCTGGTAGGCGAGCAGCGCGATCTGCGAATCGAGCAACGCGAGGTCGAGGTGCTGGCCGGCCCCGGACTGCGCGCGGTGCGCGAGCGCCGCGCAGATCGCGATCGAGGCGTACATGCCCGTGATGATGTCGGCGATCGGCACGCCGGCGCGCTGCGGCCCGCCGTCCGGCTCGCCGGTCACGCTCATCATCCCGCCCATGCCCTGGATCATGAAGTCATAGCCCGGCCGCTCCTTGTAGGGCCCCGTCTGACCGAACCCGGTGACCGAGCAATAGATCAGGCGTGGGTTGACGATCTTCAGGTCGTCGTACCCCAGCCCATAGCGCTGCAGATCGCCATACTTGTAATTCTCGATCAGTACGTCGCTTTTCGCCGCCAACTCGCGCACCAGCGCCTGTCCTTCGGGCTGCGAAAGGTTCACCGTCACCGACTTCTTGCCGCGGTTCGCAGACGTGAAGTAGGCGGAATCCCTCGTCTCCCGGCCCTGCGCGTCCTTCACCCAGGGCGGGCCGAAGGCGCGCGAATCGTCGCCCACGCCGGGACGCTCGATCTTGATCACCTCGGCGCCGAGGTCGGCGAGGTTCTGCCCGGCCCAGGGGCCGGCGAGCACCCGCGACAGGTCGAGCACGCGAATGCCCGTCAATGGTCCTGCCATTTCAATCCTCCTTCACCACAAGTGTGCCAGCATGCGCAGCGCGAGCGCGAGCAGCAGGAAAGAAAGCACCACGCGCAGGCGCCGCACCGGCAGCCGGTACGCGAGGTGCGCACCGAGCGGCGCCATCGGCATGCTCGCCGCAACGATCAGCGCGAGCGCCGGCACGTAGACATAGCCCAGCGTTCCTTCCGGCAACCCCTGCGTGCGTAGCCCCTGCGCGATGTAGCCCAGCGTCCCCGCGACCGCGATCGGAAAGCCGTTGGCCGCCGCCGTGCCGATGGCGCGCTTGAGCGGCATGTTGCACCACGCGAGAAACGGGATGGAAAGGAACGCGCCGCCCGCCGCGAGCACGCTCGAAGCGGCGCCGATCCCGGCGCCCGCGGCGAACAGGCCCACGCGCCCGGGAAGCTGGCGCACCGTCTTGGGCTTCACCTCCACGAACATCTGCACCGCGGCGTAGAACATGAAACCAGTGAAGAACACCGCCAGCGGGCGTGTCGGGATGAGTCCGGCGGCGAGCGCGGCGGCGAGCGATCCGACGACGATGCCGGGCGCCATGGCGCGTGCCACCGGCCAGTCCACGCCTCCGTGCCGATGATGCGCGCGCACGCTGGAGAGCGAAGTGAAAGCAATCGTCGCCAAGCCGGTGGCGAGCGCGAGGTGCATCATGTGCTCGGCCGGGAAGCCCTTGGCGCTGAACACGAAGACGAGCATCGGCACCATCACCATGCCGCCGCCGATGCCGAGGAGCCCCGCGAGAAAACCGACCGCCACGCCGATGGCGAGGTAGGCCCACCACCATTCCATCAGGCTTCCCCGAGGAGGCGCGCAACGAGCTCCGCGAAGCCGGCGCCGGATGCCTGCCGCGTGACGTACTTCGGCGACGCGGCAAGGTGGCCGGCGAAGCGCGCGATGTTCGCGACGCCGACGGAATTCTCGAAGTAGGCGAACATCGGCGCGTCGTTCGGCGAGTCGCCGGCGAACGCGTAGTGCGCGTTGTCGGCGTCGAGATCGGCACCGAATTGCTCTGCGAACAGCGTCTTCGTCATCGCCAGCTTGTCGTACTCGCCAAACCAGCCGTTGACGTGGATCGAGCTGATCTTCGCATTGAGACCCGCCTCGCGCATGAGCGCCGCAATGCGCTCGGCGTCTTCGAGGCGCAGCCGCGGCACGTCCTCGCAATAGTCGAGGGCCAGGTCCGTCTCGCGGTAGGCCTGGTCGGAAGCGAAGGCGCTGCCCGGCACCGCGGCAAGGATGCGCTCGGCGATGGCGCCGAGCCGGGCGCGCTTGGCCGCGCGCTCGGCGTCGCCGTCCTGGAAGCGCTTGTGCAGCTTGCCGCTCTCGTAGCTGAAGTAGAACGCGCCGTTCTCGCCGACCACCGCATGCACCGGCCACATGCGCGCGATGTGGTCGCACCAGCCGGCGGGCCGGCCGGTCACGGCAATCGCCAGGCGCTTTGCCGCGTGCAGGCGCTCGAGCGCCGTGTAGGCCTCGGCGGTCAGCCGGCCGTCTGTGGTCAGCGTGTCGTCGATGTCGAAAAGCAGGCCGCGCAGCCGGGCCGCGTCGCGCAGATCGGACAGGGGTTTCACGGCCGAGACTCTACCGCGCCAGCGGCAGGTGCACCCGCACCACGACGCCGTCGCCCGCCGCAGTATCCGCCGCTTCGATGGCGCCGCCGTGAAACTCCGCGATCAGGCGCGCGACGTACAGCCCGAGGCCGAGATGCGGCGCGGCACCGGCGCGGGTCTCGCGCACCGATACCATCGACTCGAACAGGCGGACGCGCATTTGCGCGGGCAGGGCGGGGCCCTTGTTTTGCACCGCGAGCAGTGCGTAGCGGCCCTGCTCCTGCAGGCGAACGTATACGGCTTCGCCGGCGGGCGAGAACTCGACGGCGTTCTCCACCAGCTTGTCGAGCAGCTGCGCGCCCAGGTCGGGCGAGCCCGAGACTTCGAGCGCGCGCGCCGGCGCCTCGAGCACGATCGGCGTC
>Ga0299906_10004763_pt1 | contig 11096 bp, 9 predicted proteins | sample RVTome_14_FD_200259 | JGI IMG/M metagenome (GOLD analysis project Ga0299906, IMG submission 200259) | Soil microbial communities from uranium-contaminated site in the Upper Colorado River Basin, Wyoming, United States - RVT145D125 (version 2) ... | reverse complement strand
GTACTACGTGCGCATCGGCATCAGCCGGGTGAACTGTGGGAGAAAATCGGGGCAGCCGGTTATCTCCGTCATGGCTGCGTTACCGTCACACGAAGCGTCACGCCGTTCTCGGGTTCACCCAGGTTCATCCTGACACCGTGTGGATTCCGCACGGCGAGGGTTCCGGTAATGTCGTGAAGAACACCGGCCGGGTCGTCTTTCGTGACGGCGATCGGCGGTCGATCGTGGTCATCCTCGATGTCGCAGTTGACGAAATCGATACCGCCGTAATCGCCCGTGGGCTGGGGTCGATACATGTGCAGCCAGACCGGTGACCAAGCTCCGTTGAAATCGCGATCGTTGGCCGCGTTCCGCACCATACAGTCTACGAACTTCACCCGGGCCCGTTCGGCGCTTTTGTCCTGGACCTTGATCCCGTACCCGACGGTGTTCTCGACGACGCAATCGCGGAATTCGATCAGGCCATGCGCGCCGCGGGCACGAATCTTGGTTACACAGATCCCGGTTCCTCGGCGACTCGTAACCCGGCAGTGGTCGAAACGGATCGACACGTCATCCGATGCGTCGGTCAGGCGGGCGAGGTGTACTTTGATCCCGTCGCCGTAGTTGTCCTCGAACCGGCAATTGCGGAACAAAATATTTTGTAACTTATTTATGTTTTTATCTGGTTCGAGGTCGACCCCCGCCGAGGGCGGCGTGCCCCAGGTGTTGCGAAAGACACTGTTTTCGACGGTCAGCCCGACGGCGCTGATGACGCTGATGCCTTGACGGTAGTGGTTGTCACACACCACGTCACGAATGTGGACGTCTTTCGAGAATCCTTGTTGACCGGTTCCGGCGACGTAGATGCCGTCGCCGCCGCTGTCGGTCAGCGTCAGTCCGAGCACCTGGACGTTGGTGCAGCCACGCAACGACAGGGTCATGCGCCATTCGGCTTTCTCGTATTGTCCGTACCAGCGGTTCCAACCCAAGTCGAGCAGTACCTTGCCGACGATGTAATCTTCCTTTTGCATGCGAACGGTCGCCCCGTACCCGCGGATGGTCAGGTCCGAGACGTTTCGCGCGGTGAAGACCGAGTCGCCGCGGCCGCGATATGCGCCGCGCTTGGCGGTGATGACGACACCCGCTTCGAGGACGAGTTCCTGGTTGCCGGCGAGTTGGATCGGCCGGACGAACCAGTCTCGGGTCATGTTGGGCACGATGACCTTCTTGGCGCCGGAATGGATCGCCGCCTGAAGGGCGTCGGTGGCGTCTTCCTCGTCGAATCCCCACCAGGCCGCGTCGGCGACCGTGCGCCGGCCCGATTGAATTTCCGCGATCGCGTCGGGATTCCGGCTGTACCGCGGTGTGTCGCCGTGGGCCGAAGTCACGACGAGTAGGCTCGTCACGGCGCTGATGTACCTGTGCATGACGGTGTCTCTCCGGTTCATGTGGTCATACCCTAGTCGCCCGGCCGTCGGTTCAGCAAGAAAGCGGCCGGTGCCTGGGGCCTCGTGTGGTTGAGTTTTTGTCGCCGACGGTCCATGATTCTCGCATTCCCCGCTTTCGGGCCGGATGCAATAGAGGAGAATTCCTTGGAAATCAATCCGCTCGTAATTCTGGTGATCGGCATCGTGACCGTTCTGGGCATGATTCTCGTGCTTCGGGTCAATGCCTTCGTGGCGCTGATCTCCGCGGCGATGCTGGTGGGGCTGCTCGCCGATCAGGTCCCGACCGAGAAAAAGATTCAACTCGTCGCCGAGCAGTTCGGGGTCGTGACCGGCAAGATCGGCATCGTGATCGCCCTGGCCGCGATGATCGGCAAGTGTCTGATGGATTCCGGGGCGGCGGATCGTATCGTGCGCGGGTTCCTGGCCGTCTTGGGACAGAAGCGGGCGCCGCTCGCGCTGTTGTCGTCGGGGTACATCCTGTCGATTCCGGTGTTCTTCGACACCGTGTTCTACCTGATGGTCCCGTTGGCCAAGGCGATGCGCATGCGCACCGGCAAGGACTACGTGTTGTACATCATGGCCATTTCCGCGGGCGCGGTGATGACGCATTCGCTGGTCCCGCCCACGCCGGGACCGCTCACCGCGGGCGAGACGCTGGGGGTCGACATCGGGGTGGTCATGGTCACGGGCATGGTCATCGGATTGGTCGGCGCGTTGGTGGGATTGGGCGTGTGGGGTGTGTACGTCAATCGTACGTTGAACATTCCGCTGCGCGAGACGCCCGACGTTTCGCTGGAAGAACTCGAAGCCCTGTCCAAGCGCTCGGAAGACGAGTTGCCGTCGTTGGGGTTGTCGCTGGCGCCGATTTTGTTGCCGGTGGTGCTCATCACCACCAATACGGTGCTGAGCGCGCTGGCCGAATCGAATCCCGAGAGTTACGCGGATGCGGCCGCCTGGGCGAAGGTGCTGGGCAACGCGAATCTTGCCCTGATGCTGTCGTCGGCGATCGCCATGTCGATGCTCGCCCAGCGCAAGCGGCTGAACATGAAGCAGCTCGCGGTATCGATGCAGCCGGCGTTGGCGTCGGCGGGGGTGATCATTCTCATCACCGCCGGCGGGGGTGCGTTCGGAGGCATGCTCAACGCCGCCGGCGTGGGCGAAGAGATCAAGCAAATCGCCGGCCAGGCGCAGGTCGGCAATCTGCTGTGGCTGGTGGTCGCCTTCGGAATCTCGGTGGTGCTCAAGGTGGCGCAGGGCTCGGGGACGGTGTCGATCGTGGTGACGTCGTCGATGATGGCGTCCATCGTAGCGGACGTTGATCTGGGTTATCACCTCGTCTACCTGGTGATGGCCATCGGTTGTGGGTCGAAGGTCGGCTCGTGGATGAACGATTCGGGCTTTTGGATCGTGTGTCAGATGTCGGGCTTCACCGAAATCGAGACGCTCAAGACCTGGACGCTGCTGCTCGTGATCATGGGTCTGGTCGGATTCGCCATGACGCTGCTGCTGGCGGTTTTCCTGCCCCACGGTCTGCCGTTTTTCGGATAAGTGCATCCGAGCCGCGAGCGCAAGCGAGCGGGTTCTAACGCCATCGAACCCCGACGGAGCGAGAACCACCGCGCCGGCGCTGGGGGCTCGATACTTGAAAACCGCGTCTTTGTTGGACCACGACACGAGCCTCCGCGGCGCATCGGCTATGCACGCTGAACGTTCCTGCCCTGTCTGCAAGTCGACGACGGCCGAGCCTGACGATCGGCTGACCCGGATCGTGCGCGCCGCAGCGCCGGAACGTATCGTGCGTTGCGCCGGCTGCGGGTTGGTGCGTCGCGACCCGCCCCTTTCGCCTGATCGGGCGGCCGAGATCTACAACGACGCGTACTATCGGCAATACGAAGCGTCGGTGGGCATGACCGGCGATCTCGACGGCGTACTGCGTCCGCATTTACGCAAACGGTTGCACCGGGTCGAGCGCTGCCTCGGAGTCGGTCGGCTGCTCGAGATCGGCTGCGGGAAAGGGGCTTTTCTCGAACACGCCCGACAGCGCGGCTGGGCGGTGCGCGGCGTGGAAGTTTCCGCCGAGGCGGGTAACGTCGCGCAAGACAAGGGACTGGACGTACACATCGGGCCGGTTGAAACGGTGTCGCCGCCGGCCGAGCCGTACGATTTCGTACACATGAATCACGTGCTCGAACATCTCGCCGAGCCGGTGGAAGTACTGCGGCGGGTTTTCTCGTGGTTGCGGCCGGGCAGCCGGATCGTCATCGAGGTGCCCAACGAGTTCGACAATCTCTTCTTTCGTTTCGGTTCGCGGGTGCTGCCCGAGCGCGCGATGATTTATCCGGTGCAATCCACGCACGAGGTGTTCTTCAACCCCACGACCCTACGCCGCGCGGTGACCGCGGCCGGGTTGGCGATCGAACGCTGTCGCACCGTTCGCTGGACCATCGGCGACCGTTCGGGGATCGTGGGCAAAAGCGTCCGCTGGGCGGTCTACGGGTTGGAGCGACCGCTCGGTCGGGCGGGGAACATCGAGATCACCGCATACCGATGTTCATAACGAAAATGGTATACGAAATTGTTTACCGTTTTATCCTGGAGGTGAGAGCGGTTTCACTCAATACGGGAGAAAAAGGTGTCAGGAAGAATTTACGTGGCTATTAAAATCTTCCTGACACCTTTTTCGCTTTTTTCGCTGCCGAGAGCAGTGGCACACAAACCATGCGCACGTTCGTCGTAGAGATCAGACCAATTCGGGCAGCGGTTCGCGGTTGTCGACGAGGTAATGGGACCGACCGCTGCGATCTGTCAGGGCGGTGGCGTTCGCGTCGATGCCGACGTTGTGATAGAGCGTGGCGAAGACGTCGCGGAAGTGTACGGGTCGGTCCTTGGCGTACTCGGCCAGTCGGTTCGTCGCGCCGATGACCTGCCCGGTGCGCATGCCGCCGCCGGCGAGGATGCAGCTCGAGACCCGCGGCCAATGGTCCCGACCGGCCGAGGCGTTGATCCTCGGCGTACGGCCGAACTCGCCCCACACCACCACCGTCACGTCGTCGAGCAGCCCGCGGCCGTCGAGATCTTCGATCAGCGCGGCCAACCCCTGGTCGAGCAGCGGCACCGTGGCCCGCGCCTTGTTGAAGTTGTCGGTGTGCCAGTCCCAGTTGTAGCCGCCGCGGCTCTCGCGCTCGAGCGGCCAGCGACTGAAGCTGAGCGTCACGCAACGCACCCCCGCTTCGACCAGTCGGCGGGCGATCAGAAACTGCTCGAGCAGCTTCGGCCCGCCCTTGGCCGGTACCTTGCCGCCGGTGATACCGTAGCGGGCGCGAAGCTTCGGGTCTTCCTGCTCCAGATCGAATGCCTGGGCGAGCGTGCTCGAGGTCAACACGCCGAACGCTTGTTGGGTAAACGCGTCGAGACCGTCCATGGCGCCGCTGTGGTCGGCGTCACGGCGGAAGCGGTCGATGCTCGCCAGCAGTCGCCTGCGGTCGGCCAGGCGCTCGAGGGTGACACCCTCGAGGACCATGTCGGCCCGCGACTGTCCGAACGGCTCGAACCCGGCGTGCGGCGTGCCGAGGTAGCCGGGCTGACCCATTGACGCCCGCGTCATGGAGGTAGCGTTACGGGAACCGAGGCTGACGAAAGGCGGCAGGCCCGGTTGTGTTGCACCGTGCACCTTCGAGATCACCGAGCCGATCGACGGCCAGCCGCCGTTGACGGGAAACCCGGGAATCAGCGGAGAGTCGTCCTGTTGCGGATGGCTTTCCCAGCCGGTCAGGCATTGATGAATGTTGTGGTCGTCTTTGGCCCCCACCAGCGACCGGACGATGGCCAGCTTGTCCATGACCGTCGCGAGCCTGGGCATCAGCTCGGAGATTTCGATGCCGCGTACGTTGGTCTTGATCGGTTTGAATTCGCCGCGAATCTCGGACGGGGCGTCGGGCTTGAGGTCGACCATGTCCTGGTGCGGCGCTCCGCCCGGCAACAGGATCATGATGATCGCTTTGTGCGACGAGCCCTTCCCCGAAGCGGCTTCGGCCCGCAGCATTTGCGGCAGGGACATGCCCCCAAGAGCCAAACCGCCGACCCGCAGAAACGTCCGGCGAGTCAGCCCGTCACAGTAGCGTCCGCCCTGTCCCAGGATGGTCAGCATGGCGAAACAGTTCCTTCACGCATGCGATGCGCACCACGGCATGCGCCCCACGGATTATCGCGCATGTGTCGCGCGGTGACAAGCATTTATGCATTCATGTCGGGTTCGAGATCGACACCAATCCGTTCGAGCGTCGGCCGAATCGCTTGCCAGGTAGCCTCGTCAATCATCACCCCTTGCTCACACTGCGATTGACGTGAACGGGCTTCCAACTCGCCGGGCGTAAGGACCGCATCGAATCCGGGTGCCGGCGGCGACGTTTTGACGTGCGCGATCATTCGCCGCACCTGACGCTCGAAATCCGGCGCGGCGCGGAAAACGGCGACGTTGATCGCGAGCATGAACACGCCGTCGGTGTCGCCCGCGTCCGGCGCGTCGGGATCGACGCAGCATCCCGCTCCCGACAGCCCGCCGGCCAGAGCGTCGATGATCATGGCCAGCCCGAAACCCTTGTGACCGCCGAACGGCAGCAGCGCGCCGCGCGGCGGGCCGTAGAGGTCGGCGGGGTGGGTGCTCGGTGCGCCGCGATGATCGATCAGCCAGCCCTGGGGCAAGGCGTTTCCCGCGGTGTGCGCCGTACGCACCTTGCCCTCGGGGGCGACGCTGGTGGCGATGTCGAGCATGATCGGATCGCCGTCGCCGACCGGGACCGCGATGCTCAGCGGATTGGTGGCGAGTCGTCCCGCCGTGCCGCCGTAAGGCGCGACCCACTGCCCGTGTCCGCCAGCGTTGACCATCATGATGCCGACCATATTCCGCGCTGCCGCGCGCGTCGTGTAGCTGCCCAGTCGTCCGGTGTGACTGCAATTCACCAGCGTCACCGCCGCCACGCCGCTGCCCTCGGCCTTGTCGAGCGCGATGTCCATCGCGCCGCGGGCCATGACCTGGCCGAACCCGTGATGCCCGTCGAGCACGGCGGTCGACTCGGTCTCGGACACCGTCGAAAGGGTCGCGTCGGGCGCGATCTTCCCGGCCTCGATCGCCTCGACATACTGCGGTACGCGGATCACGCCGTGTGAACGTACGCCGCACAACTCCGCGTCGACCAGGTGCTCAGCCACCGCCGTCGCCGCGTCGGCGGGTACGCCGGTCTGCGCGAACGCCTCGGCGATGACGCGGGTCAGTTTGTCGGGAATGAACGTCGGCATGCATGTTCCGCTTATGTCGTCAGTGATCGCAATTGCCGCACCGCCTCGTCGGCCGCGTTGCGGAGTAAGATCGCTTCGGTCCCGTACGAAACGAACCGCATGCCCCGACCGATCCAGTGCGTCACCACCTTCATGTCGGGATGAATGATGCCGGCGGCGAGGTTGTTCCGCTTGCAGGCGTCGATCACCTTGTCGATGCCGGCGACCATGGTCGGATGATCGAGTCGGCCGGGCACGCCGAGGTCCACCGACAAGTCCATGCAGCCGAGACAGGCCACGTCGACGCCCGGAATCGAGAGCATGGCGTCGAGATTGTCGAGGCTTTCCCGGCGTTCGATTTGGATCACCAGCATGGTGTGCTCGTCGGCGGCGGCGATGAACGACGCCGGGTCGACGGGCTGGTCGTCGGTCTGGTGATGGGTCGACGCATAGCCGCGAATGCCGCGCGGCGGAAAGTGCATCCAACTCACCAGGTTCTCGACTTGTTGCGGCGTGTTGACCCGCGGCACGATGACGCCCTGGGCGCCGACATCGAGCGCCTTGGCGATCCAGACCTGCTCGGCTTGGGGCACACGCACGATCGGGACGATGTCGGCGCGGCGGGCCGAGGCGATCATGTCGGCGACGGTCTCCAGCGTGAACGCCGTGTGCTCGGTGTCGATGAAGACGAAGTCGAAGCCGGCCAACGCGAAGATGCGGGGCACGTCCGCCGACCGTAGCCGGGCAACTTCACAACCGATGACCGTTTGGCCGGCCTTCAAAGCCGCTTTAACCGGGTTAGTGCGCATGGTTTTGCTCTCGTGGGTTCGTCGTTTGATCCTGTCGGCAAAGCTCAACGGAATCGTCCGACAGATTCTCGGCCGCTGACTCGGTGATCCGGTAGGTATTCTCGATCCGCACGCCGCACCGGGCTTCGAGCGTGTACCCGCCGGGTTCGAGACACACGACGTCGCCGACGTGCAGCGCGTCGCCGCGATCGCGGTTGATGTCCGGCTCTTCGTGAATGCGCAGGCCGATGCCGTGCCCGCCGTGGTGGATCAGGCCCGTGTCGGCCAGGGCGGGATGCTCGCGGATCATCGCGTCGATCATCCGCCACAATTCCGACGTGTGCAGACCGGGTCGCAGCGCATCACCCGCCCGACGTTGCACGCCGGCGATGTGATTGAAGATCGATTGTTGCAGGTCGGTCGGCGCGACCCCGACGACAAACGCGCACGACAGGTCCGACCAGTACCCGCGAAACGTCGTCCAGGCGTCGATGATGTAGATTTCGCCGTCACGAATCGCCCGGTCCCGCGCCGGGCCGTTGAACGCGCCGCAACGGTAGTCGCCGTCGTGAAACACCGGCTCACCCGCGGTCAGCGTCGCCCCGCGAACACCGGCGGCGCGGACCGCCAACTCCGTCGCGCCCGGCACGATCGCTTCGCGGGCCGCGTCATACGCACCGAGGTTGGCGGCGATGCTCTTGCGCAGGATCGCCAGTTCGTCCGCGTCCTTGTGTCGCTGCATGGTGCGCAGGATCTCGTCGATGGCGATCCATCCGGTGGATGTAAAGTGTTGTTCGAGCGACTGTGCCAGTCGATGGGGCAGCGACTCGGCTTGCCATCCGAGTCGGCGAATCTTGCGCGTTGAATGCCCTGCGACGGCCGCTTCGATGCGCGTCATCGGGTCGGGGTGGTTGGTACCCGCTTCGTTCCAGTTGTAGCTCACACACGTGTCGATGTGCACCGAGGTGTGGCCGTCCGGCGCCACCAGTCGGCTTTCGCCGTCGGTTTCCAGCGTCAACAGCACGAACAGATGGTCGGGCACGAGCAGGCCGGTCAGGTAATAGACATCACGACGATCGCTGATCACGGCGGCGTCGAGATTGTTCGTCGCGAGCCGTTCGCGCAGTCGTCGTTGTCGGTCGAGGCATCCCTCGCGCGTGAGCATCGGGTGATTTCCTTCGTTCACTCGGTCGGGGCGCGAGCCTAACGTGCCGGTTAACTGCGATCAACCACGCGTACGTTGACGATGTGCGCCGCGTTGCGTACCCTCCGCTCCGTCATGCGTTGTTTGATTTGCGTAACCCTGCTGTCGGCAACCCTCGTCGCGACTTCCGGGTGTGGTCGCGACGGTGCGGATGATGCGAAGGGTCAGCGACCGCGCTTCGCGTTCGTGATCAACGTGCCCGGCCGATACTGGGACATCGCCCATGCCGGGTGTCTCAAGGCCGCCGAAGAGGAAAACGTCGAGGTCGAGTTTCACGTGCCGGGGGAGAGCACGGCCGCGCAGCAGAAGCAGATCGTCGAATCGTTGATCAGCAAGGGCGTCGCCGGACTGGCGATCACGCCGCTGAATCCGCAGAGCATGGGTCGGGTGCTCGATCAGGCGGCCGGGTTCATGCCGGTGATCTGCATGGACTCCGATGCGCCCGACTGCAAGCGCGTGTGCTACATCGGCACGGACAACGTCGAGGCCGGGCGCCGGTTGGGCGAGCAGATGAAAAAGGCGCTGCCCGACGGCGGGGAGGTGGCGATGTTCGTCGGTCAGTTGGATGTCGGCAACGCCCGCGATCGACACCGGGGCGTGACCGAAGCGCTCGCGGGCAGCAACCTGACGGTCATCGGAACCTTTACCGACGGGGCGGACCGGCCGACGGCGCGCTCGAACGTCGCCGACGTGCTCGCCAAGCATCCGAACCTCAAGGGCGTGATCGGTCTGTGGGGCTACAACGGCCCCGCCGCGGCCAAAGCGCTCGAGGACAATCCCGAGCGCGAGGTGAAGATCATCGCCGCCGACGAGGACGTCGAAACGCTCTACGCGTTGCGGCAGGGCCGCATCTACGCCAGCGTCGCCCAGCAGCCGTTCGAGTTCGGCTACCAGTCGATCAAGATGCTCGCCCGGCTACATCGCAAGGAGTCGGTCGACATCCCCGACGACAAGCTCATCTACGTGCCCACCTACGTCATCACGCAAGACGACGTCGACGAGGTGGCCGGCACCGTCGACGCCAAGCTGGAATTGTTAGCGCAACACCGTACCCGACAGGGGCTGTGAAGGTGCCGTCGCCGTCGCGACATACCCGGCTCGGTGATGTGACCATCCAGGTCATGGTGATGGCGGGATTGCTCATGGCGCTGGTCACGGCCACGGGGCTGTTCAACGAGAACTTCTTCAATCCGTTCACGCTGCGCGGCGTGGCCCGCGACACCGCGATCCTGAGCCTGTTCGCCCTGGGCCAAGCGGTGGTCATCATCTCCGGCGGGATCGATCTGTCCGTCGGTTCGCTGATCGCCTTTGTCGGCGTCACGCTGATCAGTTTGCTCAATCGTTTTGACGGCATGCCCCTGGTCGTGGCCGTGTTGATCGTGATGGCGCTCGCCGCGGTCGTCGGCCTGATGCACGGTCTGCTCATCTGTCTCCTCGATCTCCAGCCGTTTTTGGTCACGCTGTGCAGTTTGCTCGTGTTTCGCGGACTGTCGCGCGTGCTGACCGGTGACAGCGTGGTGGCCTACAATCCCGAGTCCCGGCCGTGGCTGACCGGCCTGGGTGACGCGACGGTGCTGGGGGCGCCGCTGGCGGTCTACGTGCTCGTCGCCGCGTTCATACCGTTGGCGCTGTTCATGCATTTCACCGTGCCGGGACGGCATCTGCACGCGATCGGGTCGAATCTGCAGGCGGCGCGCTACAGCGGCGTGTCGGTCAGTGCCCTGCGCATCACCAGTTACGTGATCTGCGCGGTCATGACCGCGCTGGCCGCCGTGCTCGAAGCGGGCAGCATCGGCAGCGTCACGCCGTCGTCCGCCGGCTTGGCCTACGAGATGTACGGCATCACCGCGGCCGTGTTGGGCGGGTGCGCGCTGCGCGGCGGCCGCGGCTCGTTGCTGGGCGTCATCATCGGCGCCGCCATGCTTCGCGTGCTCCGATCGGCCGTGATCTTCCTCGACATTTCAACGTACTGGACGTTCGCGGTGACCGGGCTGGTGCTGCTGTTCGCGGTGGTCATCGACGCGCTCGTGCGTCAACGGCGGGAACGAGCGTTGTGAAAGCGTTCATGGGGTCCGTGACGGTCCGCAACCGGGGTCTATCACGGCTTGCTTTACACGGTCGGCGACCGGATCCGAACCCCAAGCGCAAGCGCGGGGCCGACGTCGGTATCGGTATCGGTATCGGTATCGCGGCTTGGCCCGTCGCTTGCGCTGCGGGTTCGGATCGGTCCACCCGCTTATTGTGACACGCATCCCCTATCCTGCGCAAAACCGCCTCCGGGCCATTTTCCGTGTCACATCTTACCTACTTTGCAGTATACTTGGGGTGCTGGCGTTGCCCTGAGATAGCTGCCGGCGCTTCACATCCAGGAGTTGGTCCATGAAAACGTCGTTCCGACGG
>Ga0299906_10004762_pt1 | contig 11097 bp, 8 predicted proteins | sample RVTome_14_FD_200259 | JGI IMG/M metagenome (GOLD analysis project Ga0299906, IMG submission 200259) | Soil microbial communities from uranium-contaminated site in the Upper Colorado River Basin, Wyoming, United States - RVT145D125 (version 2) ... | reverse complement strand
GGCCACGGTGGCGGATCAACTCGACCGCTCGGCCGTTGCCGGCGCCGTGCTCGACCCCCGAGGTTGGCCGCAGCGCGTCATCGGCGTGATCGCCGGCGATCGTGTCATTGCCGCCGTGCTCGGCCTGCAGGATCTTTTCGGCGAGCATCGGCTCGTCGGCCCCGACGTCGGCAGCGTGCGATTCCCTGCGGCCTCACTGCGCGAGCTGCGGGTCTCCGACAAGGCCGCCGACCGGGCAATCGACCTCCTCAATCGGGAACGCGCCGCGGCCGACGCCGCGCCGTTGGCGCGTTCGCAGGTGCTCGACGACGTGGCGCTGCGGATCGCCGAGGAGATGTACATGGCCGGCCGGCTCTCAGATCGCGGCCGGGACGGCTCCACGGTTGAGGACCGGCTGGCTGCCGAAGGCATCATCGTCGAGGCGGCCGACCAGGTGGTGGTGCTGGCGAGCTCGCCGCGATCGGCTCACGAGGGTCTCATCGGCGACGCGCCATCGCGAAGCGAGATGGTCGACCGCAATCATCGTCGTGCCGGGGTGGCCGTGATGAAGGGCCCGCTCGGCCTGATGCTGGTCGAAGTGCTGAGTACGTAGGCAAGATGCTCCGTACCCGGTCCTCAGCCTGCATCCACCGCTCGGATTGGCGCTTCGGCCGATTCGCCATGGTCCCCAGGCAATCGGGGCCAACGCCTACCGGCACCGATCGGTGCTTGCGCTTCAGGGGCAGGATCCGTTGCGGGACAAGGCCCATCGGTCAAAACGCCTCCCTGGATCGGTAGATACAGGCTCAGTCTTCGCCACTCGCCTGGCGGATCGCTTCAGCCGGGGCATGGCGCTGGCGGCGGTCCCACACGAGCCACAACACCAGCAGGGCGCCGGCGACGACTGCGACCACGAGCAACGCCCACGGGAACGAAGTTCCACCATACGTCGTGACCGCATGGATCTCGATCCGCTCGGCGGTGAGCGGCAGGTCCCAGATCAGCTCCCCATCGGGACCGGAGCTGGTGGCGTTCGCCTCGCTCACGGTGCCGGGCAGGTCGACGACGACGGTGGCGGAGACGTCGAGGTTCCCGATCAGGTCGGCGTTGTCGGCGACCGACTGGCGCACCGCAGGCGGGAGCTCGACCACCGCGTCGATGCGGGCACCTTCCTCGTCGACCTCCACGGTGAAAGTCTCGAAGGGGTTCTCGGCGAGACTGCTCTCGATGATCGTCGTCAGCTCGTTGGCATCGGCGAACGACGCGGTGACGACGGAGAATGTCATGTCACCCTCGACGCGTTCGTTGGCCGTGCTGCCTGGTATCCCGAAGTCGAAGCTCGACAGCAGCCCTTCGACGTCGGCACCGAATTGAGCGAGGCCCTGGCGGAGCTCCTCGTCGAAGCCGACCTCGGCCGAGTACCTGCCTGAGCCGTCCTCTTCGATGTCGAGCCGCACCGTCGCCTCGGCGCGGCACGACGCGATCAGCAACGCGACGGCGCAAAAGCTCCGCCAGCGTCTCGTCATGGCTCTCCCTGCTCGGCGTCGTCGATCATGGCGACTCTAGAAGGCTGGGCACCATGCGGGCGCCGGCCGGTGGTCACGGTCGGCGTAACCTCAGACCGTGGGCCCGATGACCGCCGCGAGTGCCGACCTTCACAGGGCATTCGTGGCCGCCTTCGTGCCCTACGTCGAGGAAGCCGTTGCGCAGCGAAGCCTTGGTGACGTCGCAGGTCTGAGTGACGCCGTCGAGTTGGGGCGCCGCTGGCTCGACGGGGCGTTGCGCGACCTGCTGTCGCGCGAACCCGGTGCCCAACGACGGTCGCCGCTCGAACTGTTCCAGGAGGCGCTGCGATTCCCGACCGAGGCGTTGCAGGCGGCGGCCGTCGCTGCCGGCGAGCGCGATCCGGTGGCTGCGGTCGCGCTGCCCGGTGACGTCTACGACCTGGCTCCGGCTTCATCGCGCGTCCTGGGGGAGGAGGCGTGGCGCGCCCACGTGGCGTGGGGCATCGCCAAGGCCGAGGTGGTTGCCGGAGCGCGGCCCGCCGAGCCTGCACCGGACGGCGCCGGGGCGCGGCCGGTCGTCGGCCTCGTCAGCGCCGACTTGATGGATCGCTCCAAAGTCGAGCCGATCGTGCGCGCCGCCGGGCTGGGCTTCGAGGTCTGGCGCAACCCGGGAGCCGTGTCCGCAGGGCTCGACAGGGGCTCGCCGGTCGTGGTCCTCGTGGACCTGACCCATCCTGGCGCCGACGACGCCATCCGCAGTGCCGCCTCCCGGGGTGTCAAGGTCGTGGCGTTCGGGCCCCACGTCGACGACATCGCGATGGCGCGTGCCCGCAGCCTCGGGGCTGCCGACGCCATCGCCCGATCCCGCTTCTTCAGGGCACTGCCGGGCCTGCTCCCACGCCTGGCGTGAGACGGAGGATCATGCCCTCGTGGGGTCGCAACGCCACGCGTGCGCCAGCTGCGCCCGCATGGTCGAGGTGGGTCGAGAGCTCTATCGCCCCGGCGCTCGGAATCGTGGCCTCGCGCCCGTCGTCCGTCAGGTTCAACACGACGAGAAAGTCGGCGTCACCAGCGCGCCGGTGGTAGGCGAGCACTCCGTCTGGGGCGTCGTCGCGAGCCGCGAACCCGCCCAGGTGCAGTGCGGGCTCAGACCGACGCAACCGCAGCAGTTGCCGGTAGAGCTGCAGGAGCGACCGCTGGTCCGAGAGCTGAGCGGCGACGTTGTGGGTATCCAGGTCCGGGGTGAACGGCAGCCAGGGCTCCACCCCGGCGGTGGTGAACCCGGCGCCATCGCCCGGCGCCCACTGCATGGGGGTGCGGCACCCGTCGCGCGTCGGAACGTCCGGCACCCGCAGCGCCCACGGGTCGTTCTGCAGGTCGCGGGGGATCGCCACCTCCGGCATGGCGATCTCGTCGCCGTAGTACAGGGTGGGGGTGCCGCGCAGCGTCAGCAGCAACATGGCGGCGAGCCGGGCGCGCTCGGGCCCGAAACGGGTCGCGATGCGGGGCTCGTCGTGGTTGCCGAGCACGTAGTTGGGCCATGCGCCGGCCGGCAGGGCGGCCTCCAGCGCCTCGACCCGCCTTCGGATCTCGGCGGCATCCCACGGCACGTACAGCAGTGAGAAGTTGAACGGCATGTGGAGCTCGTCGGAGGCGGCGCCGTAATAGCCGGCCCACTTCGCCCAGTCGGACTCGTGGATCTCGCCGACGGCGAACCGGTCGCCCCCGTAGCCGTCGAGGACGGCCCGCACCTTGCGAAACACGTCGTGGGCGAAGGGGTGTCCCTTGTCGTAGAGGTGCACCTGGCTGTCGTATCCGGCCATCGGCTTGAACAGGCCCTCCGTCGACGTACGCGGCGGGTTGTCACGCATTTCCGGGTCCTTGCCCACGAAATGGGCGACGTCGATACGGAACCCGTCGACTCCGCGGTCGAGCCAGAACCGCAGTGTGTCGAGCATCGCCGCCTCGACTTGCGGGTTGCGCCAATTGAGGTCGGGCTGCTGCGCGAGGAATGAGTGAAGGTAGAACTGCCCGGTCGCCTCGTCCCACGTCCAGGCCGGCCCTCCGAACGCCGACAGCCAGTTGTTGGGTGGGGAGCCGTCAGAGCGGGCATCGCGCCACACGTACCAATCGCGCCTGGGGTTGTCCCGTGACGAGCGCGACTCGACGAACCAGGGGTGTTGATCGGAGCTGTGGTTCGGTACCCAGTCGACGATCACCCGCAGTCCTCTGGCGTGGGCCGCTTCGACCATCCCGTCGAAATCCTCGAGGGTCCCGAACAGGGGGTCGACGTCGCAGTAGTCGGCCACGTCATAGCCGAAGTCCGCCATGGGCGACGGGTAGAACGGCGACAGCCACAGGGCGTCGACGCCGAGAGTCTCCGAGAGGTGATCGAGTCGGCCGATGATGCCTGCCAGGTCGCCCACGCCGTCATCGTCGGAGTCCTGAAAGCTGCGCGGGTAGATCTGGTAGACAACGCCGGTCTGCCACCACGGGAGGGCCATGGCGCAAGGCTAACCCGGCTGCGGCGCCGCACCGCCCTGGGTCCCGCTCCCGGGTCGTCCCGGCGTACTATTGCCGCCATGGGCCGGATCGGGAGGCTACGCAGCAGTGGGCCGGGCCCGGGAGCGTCTCTGGTGGCGGCTGCCGGGTTGATGACGCTCATGGCGATGCACTGGCTGGGGTTTGCCCCCGCCGCGGCCAGCATCGAGCACCATGGGACGACCGCTTCCCACGTTGCATGTGTTGGCAGCTCGTGCGCTCTGGCCTTCACGGTGCGGGCGGCGCGGCGCCGGCCCGTGCCACGGGTCCTCCACGGCAGGCTGGCCCCATGTCTGCGGCGAGCCACCTATCTGCCGGTGACCCGGCACGGCCGGGTGCGGCGCCGCCTCGCCCTCTGCGTGTCGCGGACGTGAGCCGACGCCGGCACGCACCGATCCTGGTGCTTCACCGAAATCGACACTGGAGGTTTCTCATGAATGACCCTCAGGCGCGCCTGAGACGGATCGCGCTGGCAGCCGTGTTGCTACTGGCGCCGGCCGGTGTCGCCGCATGCGGCGGCGACGACTCGGCAGACACGACCGCCACGACCATGCCCGATATGGGCGGCGGCGAGTTCGACTTCGGAGCTCCCGGCGACGCCGCCGCCGCCGACAGGGTGATCGAGGTCACCGCCGCCGACGACTTCTCCTTCACCCCGAACACGGTGGAGGTGGCGGCCGGCGAGACGGTGACGTTCCGTGTGACCAACCGGGGCGCCATCGTCCACGAGTTCGTGCTGGGCACCGAAGCAGTGCAGGACGAGCACGAGGAGGAGATGGAGGAGATGGGCGACATGGCGATGGGTGACGAGCCGAACGCCATCGATCTCGAGCCGGGGGAGACGAAGGAGCTCACCTGGTCCTTCACGGCGTCCGGGTCGCTCTTGTACGGGTGCCACGAGCCCGGCCACTACGACGCCGGGATGCACGGCGACCTCACCGTGAGCGGGTGAACCAATGCCCCCTCCTGCGCCGACCAAAGCGTCGGCGCAGGCCCTCCCCCACTGCGTGGGGGAGGGCGTGAGGGGAGGGGTGGGACCGTCCCAGCGACTGGCGAGTACTCAGCCTGCATCCACCGCTCGGATTGGCGCTTCGGCCGATTCGCCATTGTCCCCAGGCAATCGGGGCCAACGCCTACCGGCACCGATCGGTGCTTGCGCTTCAGGGGCAGGATCCGTTGCGGGACAAGGCAATCTGGTGAGACGAACGCCAATCCGCGGCGCGGACCTGGATCGGTGGATACAGGCTCAGTACTTCGCTGCGAACCATCCCCACCCGCGGGGGTCGGCGGTCGCCGCGCCCGCCGCCGCCGTCAACCCGCGGCCCGCGAAGCGCTCCCACTCGCCGTCGACGCCGAGCTCGGCGGTGAAGGCGCGATCGGCGAAGTTGGCGACGACGAGGAGCCGTTCCCGCCCGTCGTTCCGCTCGAACGCCAGTAGCGCCTCGTCACCCGCTGGCACGGCGGAGTAGGAGCCGGTGCCGAAGGCGGGATGGGCCCGGCGCAGCGCCAGCATCGCGCGCACCCAGTTGAGCAGTGAGCCGTCGTCGGTGCGGGCGGCGGCGATGTTGAGGTCTGCCGGCCGGTAACCCGGGGCCTCGACCAACGGCAGGTACAGCGCCTCAGGGTCGGCAGTCGAGAACCCGGCGGTGGGGGAGTCGTCCCACTGCATGGGGGTGCGAACCCCGTCACGATCCTCCAGGTCGAACCGGTCGCCCATGCCCATCTCATCACCGTAGTAGATGATCGGGCTCCCCGGCAGCGACAGCAGCAACGCGTACAGCAACTCGATCCTTGCGCGGTCGTTGTCGAGCAGGGGAGCCAGTCGGCGGCGGATGCCGAGGTTCTTGCGCATCGCCGGGTCGGGGGCGTACTGCTCGTACATGTAGGCCCGCTCGTCGGCGGTCACCATCTCCAGCGTCAACTCGTCATGGTTGCGCAGGAAGATCCCCCACTGGCAGCCGGGAGGGATGTCCGGCGTGGCCGCCAGGATGTCGACCACAGAAGCCGCCGACTGCTGCTTCAACGCCATGAAGAGCCGGGGCATGACCGGGAAGTGGAACGCCATGTGGCACTCGTCGCCGTCTCCGAAGTAGGCGACGACGTCCTGGGGCCACTGGTTGGCTTCGGCCAGCAGAACCCTCCCCGGGTATTCCCGGTCGACGATCCCGCGCAGGTGTTTGAGGTAGGTGTGGGTCTCCGGCAGGTTCTCACCGTTGGTGCCGTCACGCTCGTAGAGGTAGGGCACGGCGTCGAGGCGGAGGCCGTCGAACCCGACGTCGAGCCAGTAGCGGATCGCGTCCTCCACCTCGGCCCGCACGTCGGGGTTGTCGAAGTTGAGGTCAGGCTGGTGGGAGAAGAACCGGTGCCAGTAGTAGGCGCCCGCCTGGTCGTCCCAGGACCAGTTGGAATCGTGGGTGTCGACGAAGATCACCCTGGCTTCGCTCCAACGACTCGGGTTGTCGCTCCACACGTACCGCCCGCGCATCGGCGACCCCGGCAGGCGTGCCTCCTGGAACCAGGCATGCTGGTCCGACGTGTGGTTGATCACGAAGTCGGCGATGACTCGCATCCCCCGGCGGTGCACTTCTGCCACGAACGTCCGGACGTCATCGTCGGTGCCGTAGACGGGAAGCACCGCCCTGAAGTCCGAGACGTCGTAACCGCCGTCGCGCAGCGGGGACTGGTAGAAGGGCAGGATCCACAGGCAATCGACGCCCAGCCACTGCAAGTGGTCGAGGCGCCGGGTCAACCCTGTGAAATCACCCGTGCCGTCCCCGTCGCCGTCGCCGAAGGCGTACACCGGGACCTCGTAGAACACAGCCGTCTTGAACCATGGGACCTGAGCCACGAGATCATGCTCCTTGCGCCGCTCCCTGCGCCGTTCCGTGCGCCGCTCCCTGCGCCGTTTCGTGCGCCGCTCCCTGCGCCGTTTCGTGCGCCGCTCCCTGCGCCGTCAGCGGCGGAGGAGCCTCGAGAGCGCGAACACCGTGGCGGCGAACACGGAGGCGCCGAGCACGACGCTGCGGGCGTCGACCCTGGTCGTGACGTCACCGCGCAGCGAGAAGGCAACGACCAATCGGGCTTCGACGTCGTCGGCATGGAGGTGGCGGGCGACGATGATGCCGGCCCGAGAGTCGACAACCTCGGCGTGGTCGGCAGCGACCATACCCACCTCCGACCTCGCCAGCTCGACCGTCATGGCGCGCACGTTGCCGATCCTGCTGTCGTCGATCGAGATCTCGTCACCGGTGATCGCGTCGAGCTCCCGGCCCGACACGATCTGGGCCGTTCTCGTCGTGGCTGTTTCCATGGCACCTCCCGCCTCATCCAAGCCTAGGTGGCGCCGATCGGCGGGGAAAGCCTTGCAGGACGGTCACCTCGCCGGGGCGTCAACCGACCCGGCGACAGCGGGCGCGCCGGCGGTCCATCGTCGGACCGTTCTGGCCCGGTCAGCGGGTGCGGCTGGCGGTGACGCACTGCTGGGAGGCGACGGCTGCATCGATGTCGGCGTACCCGGAAACGCCGAGGCTCTCCGGACGGAACCGGCTGTCGCCGAACCCGAGGCCGCGGGCCACATCGTTGACGGGGAATGAGAGGCTCGGCGTGTTCAGGGCGTCGGCCGGGAGCGCCCACGGCGGCAGCGCCCATGTGGCGACCTGGCGGTCCGAAGCGCTCCCGATCACCAGCGCGGAGACGAAGTACCACGACTCGAGCTGTTCGTCGTGCGAGGGCGCCATCCATCCCCGCGACAAGTCGACACCGGTGCCGTTGAGCCGGCCCCGATAGGTGGCCAGGACCTCGCCCGCGGGCCGGCACGTTCTCAGCCCGACTGCAGTCCCGTTGGGGTACGTTGCGCCGTCGTTCGGCTCCTGGGCCCACACCAGGCTGTCGGGACCCACGGGGTCACCCGGGTGGACCACGGGCGACAGGGCGGCCAGGCGGATCTCCAGTCGAGCCCTGCGCAGCGGGCGGCCGACCATGTCGGGAGTCGGCGCCCGTGCCGGTGTGGCCAACGCCGGCGGGCCATCGGGGCAGTCGGCGCCGCCGAGGGGGAGCGCCACCCGTCGTGGCGACGGGTCGTCCCCGACATACACGTCGAGCGGGGCGCAGTACCGTGCGCCGGCGACGATCCCGCCGGCGAACGTCGTCGGCTCCAACTCACACGCCCGCAGCGTCACGGCGGGACCCCCGTCGGCCACGACGTACCGGGCGTCCTTCCGCCAGGTGGCGGGATCCCAGATCAGCGAGTAGCGGGCCCGCTCCGATTCCGGCACCACCAGCGTGATCGCGTCGCTCGACTCAACGACGGCGAATCGTCCATACACCCCGGCTTCGGGCGACACCTCCTCGAATCCGGAGAAGGCGAGCGGCCCGACGAACCGCCCCTGCGCCAGGAGCGCCGTCTCGTCGGCGAAGGTGGCGGACTGGTCGCATCCCGCGACCGGCGCGTAGGCCGCGGGGTCGACCTGGAGGCCGACCTCGAGCAGCCGCTCCTGGGCGCGGGCCAACTCGACCTCCAACTCGTCGATGACCAACTCCCTGGACCGGGCGGTCTCGTCGGGCCCTGCGGCCGCGGTGGTGGGAGGAGCGGCGTTCACCGTGCCAGAGCGAGCCGTGGTCGGGTCGGCCGGAAGGCCGGAGGTTCCCTCGGACGATTGGCGGGGTCCGAGCAGCACTCCCAGCGCCAGGCCGACCAGCACGCCGACCAGGCCGATCGGCAGGGCACCGGCTCGCCGCTCGCCACCGGCTTCCCCTGGTCGCACCGAGACGACGTCGATAGGCCTGACCCGGTCGTCGTCGCGGTCCACCATGCACGCAACGCTACCCGCACCAGGTATGCGGACGCAGCGTGATCGAGAGGATCGGCCGCGTCTCCGAACACGGCCTCGCTGCCGATCGGGTCCGCCGTGTCAGATGATCGTCACTAATGGGCAAGTGAAGAAGGCGGTCCACCTTCAGTCCCAACGGGCGGCAGGTTTTGCACGCCCCCTCGATTCGGAGCCGGCGGAGGGCCACGGATTCTGGGTGGGGCGATCGAACCGGTAGAGAGCGCTCCCATCAATGCTTCACATTCCCCTCCAGCCCTAGTGGTTGACGCGGCCACCTGAACCTCGATATGATGGGAGCGCTCTCAAGCCGCACATTGGAGGAGGTTGCGGCAGACGTGAAAGCCCGCACGCTCGAGGAGCTTGCCAAGCTGAGCGGGGTGTCACGGTCGACGGTCTCGCGGGTCCTCAACGGAGGGTCGGTGGGCGAGTCGACCAAGCGCCGGGTCCTGGCCGTCGTGGAGAAGTCCTCGTACCAGCCCAACCTGGCGGCTCGTCGCCTCGCCCAGGGTCGCACCGGCATTCTCGGGCTGGTCTTCCACACCGACGCGGCAGATCTGTTCGGCGATCCCTACTGGTCGCTTCTCCTCAAGGGCACCACCGACGCCGCAGCCACCCGCGCCACCGGTGTCATGTTGTGGCTCAAGACGAGTTCGCCCGCCGAGTTGCTGTCCTCGGTGCTCGGCGTCGGCCTCATCGACGGCGCCGTCGTCACCGCCAGCTACCGCAACGACCCTCTGGTCGACGGCCTGGTCGAGTCCGATCTGCCGATCGTGCTCGTCGGCCACGGCGGCCACAGCGAGCGCGCCAGCTACGTCGACATCGACGACTTGGCTGCCGCCACCCAACTCGTCACGTACCTGATCGACCTGGGTCGCAGGCGCATCGCCACGGTCGCCGGACCGGCACGGTCCGTGGCCGGTTCCGACCGCTCCGAGGGCTACCGGCGGGCGCTGTGGCGCGCCGGCTTGGCAGTGGACGAGCGGTTGGTGGTGGAGGGGGATTTCAACGAGGCGAGCGGGCACGCCTGCACCATGCGATTGCTCGAATCCGGAGCCGAGTTCGACGCGTTGTTCGCCGCGAACGACTCGATGGCCCGCGGGGCATTGCGGGCGCTCACCCAACATGGTCTCAACGTTCCCGACGACGTCGCCCTGGCGGGATTCGACGACGTGGACTTCGCCGAGCAACTGTCGCTCACAACCGTCCGCCAGCCGGTGCAGCGTATGGGAGAGCTGGCCACGACGACGTTGCTGGAGTTGATCGATTCGCCCGACGGCGGGCCGCGAAGGGTCATCCTGCCCACCGAGCTCATCGCCAGGCGCAGCACCGAAGGTCCGACAATGAATGCGTGGTCGCCGGGGTCGGAACCCGGCGACCACGCCGAACTTCCCCCCGGCATGGCAACGCGCAATCGACCACCCAATGGAGGAAGCTGATGCGCACAATACGCAAGTTGAGATGGCTTGTCGCCCTGGCGGCAATGGTCATCATCGTCGCCGCCTGCGGAGACAGCGGAGGCACGGACACAACCGCGGCGCCGTCCGACGACGGCGGCACGAGCGCCCCGACAACCGAAGGCACCGAGCCCACGACCCCGCCCGCCACCGAGCCGCCCAGCGGCGACAAGGTGCAGATCCGATGGTTCATCGGCATCGGCGCCGGCGGCCAGCCCGAGCAGCGGGCGGCACAGGAGGCGGTTGCCGAGGCGTTCAATGCGTCTCACGACGATATCGAGCTCGTGCTCGAGATCGTGGAGAACGATGTCGCCTACGACACGCTCTCCACGGAGATCGCCGCCGGCAACCCGCCGGACATCATGGGCCCGGTGGGCCGTGACGGGGCGAACTCGTTCTCGGGTCAGTACCTCGACATCGAGCCGCTGATCGAGTCGACGGGGTTCGACATCTCTCGCTGGGACCCTGCCACGGTCGAGAACTTCCGCGAGCCTGATGGCACGCTTCTCGGCCTGCCGTTCGCCTCGTACCCGTCGTTCATGTACTTCAACAAGGCGTTGTTCGACGAGGCCGGTTTGCCGTACCCGCCGCAAGAGTATGGGGCCGACGGCACTGCGGTGTACGGCGAGGGGACCGAGTACGAGGGAACCTGGGACTTCGACAAGGTCGCAGAGCTCGCCACGATCCTCGCCGTCGACGCCAACGGCAACGACGCCACCAACGCGGCGTTCGACCGTGAGCAGACGGTGCAGTGGGGCTTCATCTGGCAATGGACCGACCGCCTCTTCC
>Ga0299906_10004761_pt1 | contig 11097 bp, 8 predicted proteins | sample RVTome_14_FD_200259 | JGI IMG/M metagenome (GOLD analysis project Ga0299906, IMG submission 200259) | Soil microbial communities from uranium-contaminated site in the Upper Colorado River Basin, Wyoming, United States - RVT145D125 (version 2) ... | reverse complement strand
CGCTGCGGGTGGTGCATCCCTGGCTTGCGGAAGCCTATCGGGAGATGTAAGGAGATGGTTCAGAATAGGTTGACACGTTAGATATCGACCGATCATTTCTGATGGCGAGGTTAGAGATTGGAGATTGGAGATTGAAAGAACCAATCTCTAATCTCCCAATTACGTCCACAGATACCCTGCTGAACAGATACCTTTCCGGTTCACAATTCATAATTTATAATTCATAATTCATAATTACTTACCCTTTCCCCGCCCAAACGTAAATGCCCAGACCGCCCATATAAGCAAAAGCCACTCAACCCATTTTGGCCGAATGAAGAAGTTGCCCAGGCTTCCGAATAGGGTGGCTGTACCACGGTAAAATCGATAGGAGCTAAAGGGGTAAAACCAGGGCACAAAACCGGTACTGTCAGAGAGCAAATGTCCCAGGTAGCCCAGTCCCCAACTAACCCCGGCTCGGCGACCCCATATCAATCCAACCCCCAATGACGTCAACCCCGCGCTTAACAAAGTGTGGGCGTACATTCTACCGGAAGGGGTGATATGTAAAACCTGACAAAGCGGTTTGTCTACCGTATCAGGGAAAATGCCGCCGGCAACAGCCGGCCCTAGCTCTGCATCTAAATATCGGTGCAGCAGTGCAGAGACAGCGATATGTCCAAATAGCATAAAGAAATATCTAGCCAAACAAACTCAAGATAAAATAGCGGCTCCGCTAGGGAGTATAAGTATAGCATACCCGGTTGGTGATGACAACGCTAAATTAGGATCAGAGGAGCAACGATTGTACACCGCCAGGCAGGAGGCGGTTTGTTAGCTGAATAGATACAAAAACTCAATAACGACTTTCATACTTTATTCGGGGATGTTATAATGAGTTATGTTAGTCTTAATTGATGGTCACAATCTGATTGCAAAGATGCCTGGCATCAATTTGGATGATGCAGACGATGAGGAAAGGTTACTGGTTAAGCTGCGCCAATACCGGGCCAGAACCAGACGGAAGATAACGGTTGTCTTTGACCCTGGTCCAGCCTTCAATCTGGCCAGCAAACGGTCAAAAGGAGGCATTACCATTCAGTATGCGGGCTCTGGTAAAACGGCTGATGACGTGATCATTAATCGGTTGCGCAAAGCCCGCAACCCCAAACAGATACTGGTTGTCACATCTGATCAGGCTATTGAGCGGGTGGCCCGGCAAGTTCAAGCCAGGGTCGTGTCATCTACAGATTTTGCCCAGGCGCTGAATGCGCCCCCCGCCAGCACAAAAACAAAAACAGAGGTATCTTTGTCAAAAGAAGAAGTCGATGAATGGTTAGCTATATTCAACAACAAGCAAGACTGAGCTTCCTTCTGTGGGACTAACGTCTTATTTTTCTGATAAAGGAAGCATGTTATAAGTCATTCAGGCAGTATTGCATCAAGACTTGGGGTGCGTTCGAAATTTCAGGAGGCGCGTCCTCCTAAGGCCCGCCTGAGGCTAAAGCAGGTTGAAGCCCATTCGGGCTTTCATCTGTTTGAGCCTGGGACGAATGTTTTACATTCGCTTATTCCCAGGCGGGCAGCGGCTGTGAAACTCGCCCAAAAAGTGAAATGCGCCCCAGGTTTTGTGCAGGTTGACTCTAGAAATTTGAACGGGTATAATGAAGTATCCTTCTTAATAGGTATTGACTAATTTGCACATAATCTTTCTGACATTTTCGCTTGAACCGGGCCAACGCATTTTGTTAAAACTTATCTGCTCGGTGTAGTTGGTTGAAACCGTTAACTATTCAAATTACTTAATACAAAATTGAGGAACGGCATTGAAGGGAAATCTGCGCGACTTCAGCACAACGCAGCTCCTAAACTTGGTTAATTTGGCCCGAAAAACGGGCGCCATGTCTATTGAAGCGACGGACGATGCGGCTTCATTGTATTTTAGAGATGGTAAACTGATTCACGCATCAACCAAAAAGCAACAGGGCGATCTGGCTAATATGCTTTTGTACACGGGCAAATTGACTGAAGAGCAAGTAAAAAGCTTTACCGGTCGGCCGAATCTATCAAATGATAAGGCGCTTGGGATTGACCTGATTAAATCCGGTGCGGTAAAACAGCAAGATATTGTCCAAAGCGTTAAAGAATTTATGCTGGACATAATTTACTCTCTGTTTTCCTGGACAGATGGCCAATTTAACTTCAACCAGGGAGCCAAGCCATCAGCCGATATCATCACTGTGCCGCTCAACCTTGACAACGTCATTTTAGAGGGTAGCCGCCGAATTCAAGAGAATGAACGCTTGTTAGATGAGTTGCCAGACCTGTCAGTTGTGGCGCTGCAAATTACGGACAAGCCTCTAAAAGATGTTAAACTAACCCCAGATGACTGGCGTGTCATTTCACATATTCACCCCAGAAATACCATTGAGCAGATTGCACAGCAGAATAGTATGGATGAATTCCAAATCCGTAAAATTGTGTATGGTATGTTACAGGCGGGTTTGGTAGAATTGATAAAACCTGAAGGTTTCCAGCCAAAGAGCGCCTTCCAGACCAGGGCTACTCGGAAGCAGGCTGAAGAATCTCCCGGTATGAAACGTTCGGTTGTGGAACGGCTCATTACCCGTATCAAACGCATCTAATTTATTTGGTACGCCGGTACATTACTAATACCTTCATAACCCGTTTTTATAATTCATTGAGTAAGAATCCTCCCCAAAACCAGGCGATTCTTGACGGGTTTCCACCTTAAACTCTGTAAAAATAGTAGGATTACTCTTATGAAATAGCTTCCACATTTGAGTTGTAATATGTACCCTTATCATTATGGAAGTTATTTACGTTTTGCTCTCAAGCTATCTCCGTTAAGGCAGGTTATCAATGCAAACTGTCAAGATGGTTGTCACTGGCCCCTTTAGTGCGGGGAAAACACAATTCATCCAAACAATAAGCGAAATAGAAGTGGTTTCCACCGAACGCAAACTCTCTTCCGACGCTGAGCGTTTGAAAGACCAAACAACCGTTGCCATGGATTTTGGTAGAATCTCAATCGATGACGAGTTGGTTTTATATTTATTCGGCACCCCCGGCCAGAGACGATTTGACTTTATGTGGGAAATCTTAACGGAAGGCATGTTGGGATTTATCGTCCTCATTGACAGCGTTCGACCTGAAACATTTAGAGAAGCCAAGCATATCCTGGAAGTATTTAGAGGTTACGCCCAAACACCCTATGTAGTAGCCGCCAACAAGCAAGATATGCCAGATGCATGGAGCCCTGACGACTTACGAATAGCCTTAAAGATAGATAGAAGCATTAAAGTTTTGCCCTGTGTCGCCACCGATAAAGAAAGTGTTAAGAACGCCGTTTTAGAGTTGCTCTATTCTATCTTGGAGGGGTTGGACGAAGAGTAAGCTTCAAGGAAATCTCAGTGATAGCATAAGTCTTTCTATACAATAGCCTGCTTGTTATTGAGACACATCATTATTGGTAGCTATATTTCTCCACACAATGGTCCGTACATTTGCGCCTAAAGACTTCCCCACTGGTCTCCCCAACCTCAAGGATGCATTATGACGGTAAGGCGCTCCCGCCAAGCAAAAACAGAAAAAATACTAAGATCACTAGTTAAAGATGGCGCATTCTTAAGCGCCATTGTTGCCTCCAGTGACGGTTTGCCTGTGGCAATGGTTGGTAAAGCCAACACCCTTATGATTGCGGCTGTGGCGGCCTCTATGAAGGATTTGGCTGAACGCGCTCTTGAAGGATTAACAGAGATAAGCACCAGAGATGAAAGCGGCCACCGAATAGTTAGCCGGTACTTTTCCATTGACGGCGATTTGTTACTATTGGCTGTAGAACTACCCAAAAATTGCGCTTACCGGCGCTTGACAAACCAGGCCATAAAAAGCATCAAGAGCATTTGGGCCAATCAAGCCATAGAAGTATAACGTTTTAGGAAAAGATAGTGAGTTCAATTGTTACCGATCATGGTGTGGTTCATTACGAAGTAGCCGGACGAGGCAAACCCATCATCCTATTGCATGGCTGGATCGGATCGTGGGATCATTGGGTTGATACCATGATTTGCCTGGAAAGCAGATTTCGAGGGTACGCTCTGGATTTTTGGGGATTCGGCGACTCAACTAAGAAGTTAGACTCCTTTCACATCAATGATTTTGTCGCTATGGTTGACCAGTTCATGGAACGACTGGGCATTGACACTGCGCCTATCATTGGTCATTCAATGGGCGGTACAGTTGCCTTAAGTCTGGCCCTGGCAAAGCCGGAGCGGGCCAAACAGGTGATTGTGGTTGGCTCGCCCATTGTTGGCAACTCCTTGAACCCCTTTTTGCAACTGGCCGGTCACCCGCAGGTTGCAGCCTTGCTGTGGCGGTTTCCTTCGGTCTTTCGCCTGTTCCTCAGATTATATGCCCCATTTGTGGCAAATGCCTCCCAACGATGGTATAAACGAGTGGTCAGAGATATATCCGCAACAACTGAAGTCTCCTTTTTCTCCAGCATTCGCTCTTTACGCCACACAGATTTACGGCCGCGTCTGCCAGAGATTAAGGTCCCAACGCTGGGCATTTATGGCCTGGGCGATGTCATTGTCTCGCCCTATCAGAGCAAGTTGATAAGCCAACACGTGAAGCGGTCTCACGTTGCTATGATGGCCGGTTCCGGACACTTCCCTATGCTTGATGAACCGGAACTGTTCAACCAGCATTTGCTGGATTTTCTATATCAGGATTCTGACTGAGCCAACCCAATTATGTTCAAGATAATCATTCATGATTCAACCCTTATACGCCCTTTTAACGAACCTGCCCGAGAATTACGGATCCTGACCAAACCGCTATGGCTATACCATCGAGATTTACTGCGTCCCTATTGCTCACAGGAACGGGAATACAGTCTTCAAGAGGCATCAACAGGTAAAATTGAACCTACTCTTGAAGAAACGCTGGTTTACCGGGATAACCTATATTTTGACGAGCATTTGATTAGCGCCTTCCTTGAAGCGGCCAGGATAAAAAATACCCCGTGCCAGATCGCTTTTCGCTCAGATGACGCCGCCATTGTCACCCATGCCCTGCCATTACAGAGCGGCATTCGCCCGGACGGCGACCTTTACGTGGCAGATATGTACTATTATCCACGTGGATACAGTGAAGCTAACAGAAAACAGATTCTACCCGTTGTTGTTGATACCCAGGCCAAAGAGATTGGCTATTATCATGTCCCCACTTATATGGCCTTTGAATCTGGACAGTTAGTCTACCAGGTGCCTCAACGCCCGTTTTTAAGTATAGAAAGTTGGGTTCATATTTTTTTGGCAAATACGGCATTTGGTATTTTATCGATCGGCGCCCGGCTGGAAGCGAAGGTAAACCAGAGTTTGCCGTTTCTGTTTAAGATTCTGGTTCATTCGCTCATTGAACGGAAGCAGTTTTTGGGGTCGTCACCATTTGTTCAAGTGGGCAAAAACTGCCAGATTGACCCGGCTGCCATCATCCAGGGGCCAACTATTATTGGCGATAACGTGATCGTTGGCCCCGGCGTGGTTATAAATGCTTGCGTGATCGGCAACAACGTAAATATCTCGCAAGGTTGCCAGTTGATGCTCAGCACCATTGGCAGCGGCACCTTTCTCCCGTTTCGAGCTTCGCTGTTTATGTCTACTCTCATGGAAAACGCGATGGTGGCCCAAAACTCCTGCTTACAAATGTGTGTCATTGGCAGAAACACGTTCATTGGGGCCGGCAATACCTTTACAGATTTTAACCTGCTGGCAAAACCAATTCGAACTATGCACCAGGGCAACCTGGTAGAGGTCAAGCAGCCGGTCATCGGCGGCTGTGTGGGCCATAACTGTCGCATTGGGTCAGGCCATATTATCTTCCCCGGCCGGGCCATCGAATCGGATGTCGTCCTGTTTGCTAAAGATGAACGGCACGTTATTGCCAAAGACGTGCGCTATGAAGATAGCGATCATCACAATTATCCGGGTCATGGCCATATTTCTCTTTACCATCCCGACCCGGAGGAAACGGCAGCGCCTGAAAAAATGGAGGAGTCGTCAAGATAACGCTCGATAATTTTGCCTTTATTATCCACCCCATTGATCCCAAAAGAGATGTTCAAAGAAAATTCCCCCTACTGGGGAAAATACTCCCCGTCCCCGCCATCAACCTCCTTTCCAGATTTTTCCCGCCCATTTACATTTCACATATAGTTGGTATACAATCTACATTAACGTATAATGAAGTGGAAGGCTGGTTTGTTGCCTGCCCGCTAACACCCCATACAATGCTCAGGGTGCCGCCCCAGGTAGCTTATAAAAAAATCGTTCAAACCGGCCAACTGGCCCAAAAGCTCGGCGCAAAACTTCTGGGGTTAGGCGCGTTCACGTCTGTGGTAGGCGATGGCGGTATAACCATTGCCAAACAGCTTGATATTCCGGTTACAACGGGAGACAGTTACACCGTACTCGTGGCAGTTGAAGCGACGCTTAAAGCTGCGCAGAAAATGGAGGTCGATTTAAGCCGCGCTGTTGGCGCTGTGGTGGGGGCTACCGGAGCCATTGGGCAGGTATGCGCCCAACTTTTGGCCAACCATGTGCCAGACCTATTACTTATAGGCCGTAGAAAAGATGCTTTGTTTAATGTAAAATATTTAGTGGATCAGGTTGGCGCCGCCAAAACAAGGGTGAGCACATCGATAGAAGACCTGAACCAGGCAGATGTAATTATTACCGTCAGTAGTGCTATTGACAGTATCATCCAACCACATCATCTTAAATCTGGCGCTATTGTTTGTGATGTGGCTCGCCCCAGAGATGTCTCCAGAAAAGTAGTTGAACAACGCAACGATGTTTTAGTGATTGAAGGCGGCATGGTTGAGGCGCCCGGCGCAGTAAATTTCAATTTTAATTTTGGTTTTCCTCCAAAAATGGTCTTCGCCTGTATGGCGGAAACCATTGTTTTGGCTCTATCCAGGCGTTATGAAAGTTTCTCGCTGGGTAAGTCATTATCACTTGAAAAAGTCATTGAAATTGATAACCTGGCCAAACAACACGGCTTCAGGTTGGCCGGTTTTAGAAGCTTTGAAAAGCCCGTCACCGAACGGGACATTGACAGGATCAAATCCAATATAAAAGCTGAGGGCCTATCCATCTCAGAGCGCTGACCTATAAGGCCCTATCGCTTTTTAAGGGGTGTAACAAGCCCCGGCTTTGTTATTCACTAGAATAATTCAGGTGGGGAACACTTTTTGTGCCCCGGCGCAGATACAAGCCCCGCTTCTGCATTCACAGAGGAGGTCGCCTTATGAGCACAGGCCGCATACTTGTTGTTGAAGATGACCCAGATATCTCAAAGATGCTTAGGATTTATTTTGACTCCCAGGGCTATGAGGTATTAGTGGAAATGCGTGGCGGTGACGCCCTGGAAACTTGCGCCAAAAAGATGCCTAATGTCGTTGTATTAGACATCAATCTACCCGATATGAACGGCTATGAAGTATGCCGTGAACTCAGAAGCAACCTTCGCACCAAGCACATTCCCATTATCTTCCTGACCCAAAAAGATGAACGCAGCGACAAAATCAAAGGGCTTGAACTGGGCGCAGATGATTACATTACCAAACCCTTTGATATAGAAGAATTAAAACTGCGCGTTCAAGGGGCCATGCGCCGGGCGCGGTTTGAGAACCTGACCAATCCGGTCACCAGCCTGCCCAGCAGCAAATTAATTGAGGAGCAACTCAAAATCATTAAGAATCGGCAAGACTGGACATTACTTTATATTGGCATTAACTACATGGATGTGTTTACCGATGTGCAAGGCCCGGTAGCTCTGGAAGATGTTTTGCGCTTTACGGCTTCTGTGTTAACCGAAACAATTGAAAAATATGGCACCTTAAATGATTTCATCGGCCATGCCGGTAGCAATGACTTTATTATCGTAACCCAATCAGGTACAGCAGGGAAAATCTGCCGAGAAATCGCCTCTCGCTTTGAAAAAGAGGTTCAAGTCTTTTATCCTTTCCAGGCCAAGCGAGAAGGCAAAGTAGTTTACACGGACGGCAAGGGAAACCAGCGCGAAGCCCCCTTCATGAATATTTCTGTGGCTGCTTTGCACGGTCGGGAAGGCCCCTTCGCCGACATTAGAGAAATTACCGAGGTAGCCGCCGAAATCAGACGCCAACGGCCAGGCTGTCCGGAGTAAATATAATCCAATTGTTTTATGAGTTACTCAGTTGAGCCATATCAGACCTGACAGGTTTTCATAAAGTTTTATTTTGGTGAAAGTCTATCAAATATGGCATAATTATTGCTTGAAGTCATTTCCTAAAACCTGTCAGGTCTTCGAACTGCGTAAGTTCTATGTTTACCCCGGTTGAATTTGGATGGCCGGGCGATATTAAAATATGGATATTGAATACCTGAAGCGCGGCGCCCGTCTTCGCCGGTTCACAAATTTAGCCTCGCCTATTGCCGCTTGCTTATCAGGATATGGGCAATCACCTTTTGAAGAGTCGTTTAGGCCGAAAGTTACTAATTTCGAGTTTATCGATTGCTGCGGCTTTTTTGTTGGGGGCGGTGGCAGTTTTTGTTGTTTTGTCCAAAGATCGGCTCAACTCTACTAACTATCCTCTTATTTATTTTCTGGCTCTGCTCTTACCTCTAACCAGTTCAGGTATTCTGCTCTTTTTGGTTCATAATCTCAAGAAAGCCAATAATGCCCAAGGGCAAATCAGAACCGGTGCAGACAAACCCTTTCAAGGCGAGGCCGGTCCTTCTTCTGAAACTTCTACAAACCGCAAGACTAAAGACCAAGCCCAAGAAATCGATTCCATGTCCGAGAATATTCTTAACCCCGAACAATCCAGGGACTCAGCAGCCAAAGACCATGAAAAACTGCCTCAGATTGAGCAACGTCGGGTTCAAGAACTTGATCTGATCAACCAAATAAACCAAACGTTGCTAGCCAGCGTTGATTTTGAAATAACCGTTGATGCGGTTTTACGCAATGTTCGCTCTATGTTTGATTACGCCTCGGCAGAGATCACAATCTGGAATCCGGAGCAACAACTTTTTGAGGCTTACGTGGTAGGCGATTCAAGTTATACGATGGCTACCGGTCACGCTTATGCCTGGGGGGAGGGGTACACAGGCTGGCTGGCAGAACATCAGCAACCGCTCCTTGTGCCTGTTGTGGATGAGTGCCAGGAGATACAGCCCAAATCCCCGGCCAGTTTTCCTTTCAAGGCATTTATTGGTTTGCCCCTGACCGTTGGCGAAGAATTTTTGGGGACGTTTGAGTTGGCTCACCACCAACCTAACAGCTATACCCAGGAAGATGTGGAAAGCCTGACCCGGATCGTTAACCAGGCTGCCGTTGCCTTGAAGCATGCTAAACTTTTTCAGGAAAATGAACGCCATGCCAGAACGCAAACAGAATTAGCGGAGATTGCCTCTCTGGCCAGCACTACTTTGAACCTTGACGAATTACTTAGGCGCATCATGGAAAGAATTGTGCAAGCCGTTGAGGCAGACATCGGGGCTGTGCTGCTGCTGAACAAAGAAGAAAATGGCCTGTATGCCCATCCTGCAGGCGCCGTTGGCATATCACCGCAAGCTGTTGAATCATTTTTCATCTCAACCACCACATCCCAATTTCAAGATGCCCCCTTGAGTACAGGGCGACCCTTTTTATCCGATAATGCTCAAACAGATAAGCGAGTCTTGCCATTTTACCAACTGTTTATTGAACGACTCAATATAAAAACGGTTCTCATTGTGCCTTTGACTACGGCCGATAAAAATGTTGGCGAAGTTTACGTGATGAACAAGCCAACACCCTTTACCCCTCATGACCTGGTTCTTCTCTCATCGGCGGCAGTCCATTTTGCTGCGGCTATCGTTAATGCCACACTGTTTGAGACAACTCAGCGCAACTTAACTGACCTGGCAATTTTGAATGAGTCCGCAGCCGACTTATCATCTACCCTCTCCATCGAAGGCATATTATCAAACCTGGCCCGCCGTCTAACAGATATTTTGTCCGCCGATGCTTGCTCCATTTCTGGCTATGATGAAACAACGCGCACTTTAATCCCCATCTATGAAGGTCAAACACCCTCCGTAGCGGCCAAGTTAACCAGTATCTTTGTAGAGGACGACTATCCAATTATCAAAGATGTTTTGCAGACTCGCCAGGCTCAAACTATCGAGGTCTCAAACTCTGCAAACGGCCAGCCTGAAACATCACTCTTAAAAACCTGGGGGGTTTCTACCGTTTTACTATTGCCCCTTGTTGCCAGAAACAATGTCATTGGCCTTATAGAAATATTCGCTAAACAGCCCGCCGCCTTTCGCGCCGAAGAAATTAACCTGGCCCAAACCCTGGCGAACCAGGCCGCTATCGCTTTGCAAAATGCGCAACTTTATGAAGAGGCTGATGCGCAATTGACACTCCGCCTGAAAGAATTGAGCGGCTTACAGACTATCAACAAACAATTGAACAGCACTTTGGACCTGAACATCATCATTCGCTACGTGATTGAAGAAGCCGTTCAGGCAACCGGCGCAAACTTTGGCAATGTGCGCCTTTATGAGGCAGATACCAATCAGCTAACTATGTACATTCACGAAGGCTGGCCTGAAGAAGTCATTGTGCAAACCAATGAGGCTCAGGTGGAACCTTCCGGGATAATTGCCCGGGTGCTGGAAGCAAAAACGGCAGATATTATTGATAAGGTTTCGCAAGCGTCAGGATATACATCTCCCTCAGCGTCCGCAGCATCGGTAATGGTTGTTCCTATTCTAAATGCGGACCTTGTTGAGGGGATCATTATTCTAGAGAGTACCCGACCGGCAGCCTTTACCCGCCAGCAGTTGCAGTATGTTGAAGCCCTGTCTGACCAGGCTGCCATTGCCATTCGTAACGCCAAAGATTACGCCACGCTGATGGAAGAACGACGTCAAGCCACGACGCGCGTTAACCAGTTGGCTAAACTTTCAGACATTAGCCGCGCCTTCCGGGCCAATCTGCCCCTAACCTCAATCCTGGAAGATATTGCCTTCGCCATCCAAGAGACGGTTGGTT
>Ga0299906_10004759_pt1 | contig 11098 bp, 10 predicted proteins | sample RVTome_14_FD_200259 | JGI IMG/M metagenome (GOLD analysis project Ga0299906, IMG submission 200259) | Soil microbial communities from uranium-contaminated site in the Upper Colorado River Basin, Wyoming, United States - RVT145D125 (version 2) ... | reverse complement strand
CGGCCAGAAGGACATCTCCACAATGCATGCCCTCGACCTTGCGCACCGTCGGGTCGAGGGTGTCGAACAAGCGGTCGTTGGCGTGCACAGTGGCGTTCGTCAGTTGGTTGAACAGCGTGGACTTGCCGGCGTTGGTGTAGCCGACCAGCGCCAACAGGGGCGCGCCCGAGCGCTTGCGCTGGCGGCGGCTCTGGTCGCGCTGGCGGTCGACCTTGTCGAGCCGCGTGCCGAGCTGGCGGATGCGCTTGCCGATGAGGCGGCGGTCGGTTTCGAGCTGAGTTTCACCCGGGCCGCGCAGGCCGATACCGCCCTTCTGGCGCTCGAGGTGGGTCCAACCGCGGACCAGGCGCGTGGAAAGATGCCTGAGTTGGGCGAGCTCAACTTGCAGCTTGCCCTCGTATGACTTGGCGCGCTGGGCGAAGATGTCGAGGATGAGCGCATTGCGGTCCAGCACGCGGACCTTGCAGAGCTGCTCCAGGTTGCGTTGCTGGACGGCGCTGAGGGATTGGCTGACCAGCACGAGGTCGGCGCCGTGCTCTTCCACCAGGCGGGCCAGTTCCTCGACCTTGCCGCTGCCCACGAAATAGCGGGCCGTGGGCCGGTCGCGGGGTGCTTCGATGACCTCGGCGATGTCGACGCCGGCGGAGAGCGCCAGCTCGCGGAATTCTTCGAGGGCCTCCGGACCCGTCGTCCGGAACACGGGATGGAGTATGACCGCGCGATTTCCTCGTTCAGCTCGCTCGATCAAGGGGTTGACAGCGCTCCCCGAAACGAGGGTCTAGTCCTCATCGTCAGTGTCTTCTTCTTCGAACAGGCGAACGTTCCTGGCCGGAACGACGGTGGAGATCGCGTGCTTGTAAATCATCTGGCTGACTGAGTTTTTCAGCAGTACCACGAACTGATCGAACGATTCCACCTGCCCCTGCAATTTAATTCCATTGACCAGGTATATGGAGACCGGAACGCGTTCCCGGCGCAGTGCATTGAGGAATGGCTCTTGTAGTGACTGACCCTTGGACATGGCCGTTCTCCTTTTGTTATTGGCTCAGCCGCGGATGGTGACCCTAAGCCCGATTCTCGCCCGAAATAAACCGACCCGCGGTCACAGATAAGATGGTGCTTCACAAGGGCTATTCAAGGAACGGGCCAATGAATCTGGCGACTTCATTGAACAGGGATTGTTGCGCCTCTTCTGCATGGGAATCATACCATAGGGCGTCGGATTCCTGCCGCAGCCAGGTGAGCTGTCGCTTCGCCAGCTGGCGGGTCGCGGCGAGGGCGTTTTCGACCATTTCTTCGCGGCTGATTTCCTCTTCCATGTACTGCCAGGCTTGGCGGTAGTTCACGCAGCGCATGCTGGGCATCTCGGGGCTCAGCTTGTAGCGCGAGCGCAACATCTTCATCTCGTCGAGAAAGCCGGCGGCGAGCATATGGTGGAATCGCTTTTCGATCTGTTCGTGGAGCTGCGGGCGGGATTCGGGGCACACCACCAGCTTCAGCACGCGGTAGCCCAGCGAGCGTTCAATCCCCTGGCGTTGCAAAACGCTCAGTTTCTCGCCGCTGAGCGTGATCACTTCGAGTGCCCGTTGGATGCGCTGGCGGTCGTTGGGATGGATGGCATTGGCGGCCTCCGCGTCGAGCGACCTGAGGCGGGCGTGGAGCTTGTGCCAACCGATGGCAACCGCCTCCACCTCGATTTCGCGCCGTATGTTCTCGCTGGCCGGGGGCAGCTCCGACAGACCGCCGAGCAGGGCGCGGAAGTACAGCATGGTACCGCCCACCAACAGCGGGATCTGGCCGTCGCGGGTGGCCTTGTGCATCTCCAGAATGGCGTCTTCACGGAATTCGGCGGCGGAGTAGCTTTCCGTGGGCTCGCGGATGTCGATCAGGGCATGGGGCGCAACGGCGAGGATTTCGGCGTCCGGCTTGGCCGTGCCCATGTCCATGTCGCGATAAATGGTGGCCGAATCGACGCTGATGATGTGGAAGGGGTGGCGCCGCAGGAGCTCGATGGCGGCGGTGGTCTTGCCCGAGGCCGTCGGCCCCATGATCAGGACGGCCGGGGGCAGCGATTCCGTATCGGGCAACAACACTCACCTGCCCCTCAGAAACAGCCGGTCGAGCGCGCTCATGTCGAGCTGCACCCAGGTCGGCCGCCCGTGGCTGCAGTGGCCCGAGCGCTCGGTCCGTTCCATTTCGCGCAAAAGCGCGTTCATCTCGGGGATGCTGAGCTGGCGGTTGGCCCGCACCGAACCGTGGCACGCCATGGTGGAGAGCAGCTCGTTGGCGGCCGCTTCGATGCGGTCGGTGGCGGCAACGGCAGCGTCCGAGCGTGCCTTGCCGCCTTCGAGCGCCTCCAGGTCGGCGAGCACGTCGCGCAGCAGTGCCTCGGCGTTACCACCGGCGAGCAAGGCAGGCAGTTCGCGCACGATGAGTGCATCTGGACCGCCGCGATCGACCTTAAACCCGAGCTTCTCGAGCTCCTCCGAGCAATATTCGGAGAGGTCGGCCTCCGCCTCGCTGACCGCTATCGTGAGCGGCACCAACAGGCGCTGCGAACGGATCCCCTCACCGGCGTGGCGGGCCTTGAGCTGTTCGTAGGTGATGCGCTCATGGGCGGCGTGCATGTCGGTCATCACCAGGCCTTTGGCGTTCTGCGACAGGATGTACACGCCGTGGAGCTGGGCCAGCGCGAAGCCGAGCGGCGGTATGTCCCCGCCGTCGTCCGTCTCGACGCCGGGCGCACTCGGGGCGGTGCCGATCAGCCGAGCATAGGCTTCCACCTGCTCGCGGACGGGCATCGGCATGGAACCTTGCTGCATGTCCCGCCACGGGCCGTGATGTGGCGCATCGCCGACCGGTCCGTGGCGGTGCCCGTGGTCGAGTCCACTGCCTGGCCGTAGCGCGCCACTGCCCTGCCCCGGCGCCCCCAGCGCCCGATGCAGGGCGGAGAACAGGAAATCGTGCACCATGCGGGCGTCGCGGAACCGGACCTCGGATTTCTGCGGGTGGACGTTGACGTCGACACCCTCCGGCGGCAGCTCGAGGTTGAGCACGAAGGCCGGATGGCGGCCATGGTAGAGGACATCCTGGAAGGCCTGGCGCACCGCGTGCGCCACCAGGCGGTCGCGCACCGCGCGGCCGTTGACGAAGAAAAACTGCTGGTCGGCCTGGGCACGGTTGTAGCGCGCCTCGGCGACCCAGCCATTTAGGGCGATCGGGCCGCGATGCTCGTCGATTTCAAGGACGTGGGCGATGAATTCCTCACCGCAGACGGATTTCAGGCGCCTGCGCCGCGACGCATCGTCCCCTGCGATCGATTCGCGCAAGGTGTGCTTGCCGTTGTGCGACAACTCGAAGGCGACGTCGAAGCGCGCCAGCGCGTGGCGCTGCAGCAGCTGCCGCACGTGCTTGTATTCCGTCTGCTCGGTTCGCAAAAACTTGCGTCTGGCCGGAACGTTGTGGAACAGGTCGCTGACTTCCACCCGCGTGCCGGGCTCCATGGCGGCGGGCTCCCGCTCGCTGATCTCGCCGCCGCGCACGCGCACCAGCCAGCCGTGCGGGCTGCCCGCGGTTCTCGAGCCGAGCTCCAAGCGAGAGACCGAGGCGATGCTGGGCAGGGCCTCACCCCTGAAACCGAGCGAGGCGACCCGCTCCAGGTCCTCGAGCGAGGCAATCTTGCTGGTGGCGTGGCGCTGCAGGGCCATCCGCAGGTCATCGGGCTCGATTCCCGATCCGTCGTCGCTGACGCTGATCAGCCGCCGGCCGCCGGACTCCAACGTGACCCGCACCACCCGCGCCCCGGCATCGAGACTGTTTTCAAGCAGTTCCTTGACCACGGCTGCGGGCCGGTCAACGACTTCGCCGGCGGCGATCTGGTTGATCAAGTGATCGGGGAGGGCTTTGATCGGCACTTCGAACCAGGGGCAAAGGACAAACGCGCCCTGCACGGTAAGTCAAATCAGATGATTTGGCAAACCGCGCTTCAGCGAGCGGCTGACCCCGGCATGCGGCGGGCAGTATCGCTCAAATAGTGGGGATGACGAGCGTCGCGCCAACGTGGATCGTGTCGCTCGTGAGGTCGTTGGCGCTGCGCAGGCTGTTGAGCGTTACGCGGTAGCGGCTGGCGATTTGGCCCAGCGTGTCGCCACGCTCGACGACGTGCCTCAACTGCCTGCGGTTGGCCGCGATCCAGGTCCCCGGCGGCGGGCTCAGGTAGAAGTAATCCTGGATGCCGTTGGCGATGGCGTTGGCCAGTTTCGCCTGGTGGGCCGGGTCTCGCAGCCGGCGCTCTTCGTCGGGATTGCTGATGAAGGCCGTCTCGACCAGGACCGAGGGCACGTCGGGGGATTTGAGCACCAGGAAGTTGGCGCTCTCAACGTGGTTCTTGTGCATCTTCCCTACTTGGTCCATCGAGGCGAAGATGGTTTTGGCCACCGACCCGCTGGCCTCCATGGTGGCGCTCTGGGAAAGATCGAGCAGCACCGAGGCCAGCATCTCATCCTTGTCCGAAAGTGTAACGCCACCAACCAGGTCGGAATTGTTCTCGCTGGCGGCCACACGCCGCGCGAATTCGCTGGAAGCGCCGCGCTGCGAAAGGACGAAAACCGAACCGCCAGAAACGTTGGGGCTCCTGAAGGCGTCGGCGTGCACCGAAACGAACAGGTCGGCGCGGTGCTGGCGGGCACGCTCAAAGCGGTCGCGATGTGGCATGTAATAGTCGCCGTCGCGGATCAGCACGCCGCGCATGCCCGGCCGCTTGTCGATGCTGTCCTTGAGCTTGCGCGCGATGGCGAGCACCACGTCCTTCTCGCGCGCCTTGCCGCGGCCGATGGCGCCCGGGTCTTCGCCGCCGTGGCCGGCGTCGATGGCCACCACCACCTCGCGGTCGGACTGCTGGACATCCGTGATCAGCTTGGGTACGCGCCGGTATTCGCTGTCACCGGAATAGAGGTCGACCACCAGCCGATGGCCGTACTGCCCGGTGGGCTCCAAAAGGAAACTCTTGATGCGGGCGCTTTGCTGGAGATCCAGCACGATCCTCAGCGTGTCCTGCTGCGGGCGGCCGTGGCGCACGCCGGTGATGATGCCGCTGTATTCCGTCTCGAAATCGAGCAGGCCGGCGAGGTTGGACCCATGCAAGTCGATGACGACCCGGTGAGGTCCGTCGAGGGTGAACAGCTGGTATTCGGCGCGGGAATTGAGATCGATGACGGCACGGGTTTTTTCCGGGTCCGTCCAGACCCGGAAACTGCTGACGTCGGCGGCCATCGTTGCGACCGGAATCAGCAGGCATATAAAGGCAATGACAGGGCGCAATGTCATTGGTCTCCCTACCCCTGATTATTATCCCCAGTTATTGACGCGCTAATGATGAATTGAAAATCGCGAAATTGCAAGGGATTCTCTTGAAAAACCGCGAGATACAACCTCAATCTAGAATCGAGTTCTTGAATTAACCGGAAACCCCGGATATGAGTGTCTCGCCGGCGGGGCTGCAGGCTGTCGCAGTCAACGTCCGATCGATGACGTCAGCCGAGAACCGCAGCTCGACATCCGCGGGCGGTAAGGCCCGGCCGCCCCGACCGGGCCACTCGATGAGCAGCACGGTGTTTTCTGCAAACAGGTCACGCAACGCCAGGTATTCGAGCTCGGCTTCGTCCTCGACCCGGTATAGATCCAGGTGCAGCAGCGACAAGTCATTGCACTCGTAGCGCTCCAGCAGGCCATAGGTGGGGCTCTTCACCCGCCCGGAGTAGCCAAGGGCCCTGATGAGGGCACGCACGAAAGTCGTCTTTCCGGCTCCAAGCGGGCCTTCGAGATAGACCACCAGCGGGGGGCGCAGATGGCCGGCGAACCGGGCCGCAAAGCTCTCCAGCATGGACTCCTCGGGGACGGCCCTTTTGATGGCGAAGCGGCTCATCGATGATCGCCTCGGCGCTCAGCGCGGATTGAGCACGGCCGGCAGCCGCTCGATGAGATCGGAGGCGATCAGCCCGCGCTCGCCGATCTCACAGGCGGCGCGGTCACCGGCGGCGGCGTGCGCCACCACGCCGACGGTTGCCGCCGCCCAGGCATCGAGGCCCTGGGCCAGCATGGCACCGATGACCCCGGACAACACATCGCCCGTCCCGGCGGACGCCATGCCGGGGTTCCCAAGCGGGCAAATCGCGTAGCGGCCGCCTTGTTCGCTCACCACCGTTCCGCAGCCCTTGAGCACCACGACGGCGCCGCTCTTATCGGCCAGGGCCTGGGCCGCAGACACTCGATCTTGCTGTACTTCTGCGGCGCTGAGTCCCAAAAGGCGGCCGGCTTCGGCCGGGTGCGGCGTGAGCACGGCGGAGCCGGTCTTTATGAAGTCATCGACATCGCCGGCTTCGGCAAGCCAGTTGAGCGCGTCGGCATCCAGCACCATCGGCTTGGCGATACCGCGGCAGGCTTCGAGCAGGGATTTCGACCAGTCCGAGCGGCCGAGTCCGGTGCCGAGCACGAGCACGTCGGCGTCGGCCAGCGCCTCGGCGGCCTCACCGCCGCCCGCCACGCCGCGCACCATCAATTCGGCCCGACCGACGTTGAGAACGGCGGCGTGATCGGGGTGAGTCAGCAGAGTCACCTTGCCCGCCCCGGACCGCAGGGCTGCCTCCCCGCACAACCGCAGGGCGCCACTCATCCCGCGGTCGCCGCCAAGGCCCAACAACCAGCCGTAATCGCCCTTGTGGCTGTTTTTCCTGCGCGCAGAGAGGTTAAAATGGACAATATTCTCCTGAATCAATATTCCGGAATCGTTAACTGTTTCATAGACGGCCTTGGGAACGTCGAGGCCGGCGAATTGAACCGTTCCTGCATGATCCGGACCGTCGGCCGTGAACAGACCTCGCTTCAGCCCGATAAAGGTCACGGTGAGCTCCGCCTCGACGGCGATGCCCCCCATCGCCCGGCCGGTGTCGGAATTCAGGCCGCTCGGAATGTCGACGGCTGCCACGCGCGCCGCTGAAGCGTTGATGGAGGTGATGGCATCCGCGTACTCGCCTTCAGAGGGACGGTCCAGGCCGGTGCCGAGCAGGGCGTCGACGATCAGGTCGCAATCCGACAGGTTGCGCGGCGGGCCAAGTTCCGCGTTGCCCCCATGGTCGAGCCAGCGCTGCGCCGCGGAGGCCGCGTCGCCTGAAAGGCTGTCGGGTGACTTGAGGGCACACAGCCGGCAGTCGATGCCCGCCTCGCGGGCCAGGCGCGCGATCACGTAGCCATCGCCGCCGTTGTTTCCGGCGCCGCACACGACCAGCCATTTTCTCTGCTCCGAAAAGTGCTCACGTATAGCGTTGAAAGCCGCCCTGCCGGCGCGTTCCATGAGTTCCTGCCCCGCAATGCCGTGGCCTTCGATGGCCGATTGGTCGAGATGGCGTACCTGGTCGGCGGTATACAATCGGCCGGAGAGAGCCATAGGCTGATTTTCGTCCATCGATTGATTATAGCGTTGAAGCAGCAACCCCAATCCCCACGCAGGAGCCGGGCGCCGGGGCGCCCCGCCCGCCTCGACGAGGGCGATCTCGCCGAGCTCGCGCGGCGGATCAAAGCCTGGGGCGAAGCGCTCGGCTTTCAGAAACTCGGGGTCAGCGACATCGATCTTCGCGAGCACGAAGCACGTCTCGAGGCCTGGCTCGACGACGGATTCCACGGCGAGATGGACTACATGTCGCGGCACGGCACCCGACGCAGCCGACCGTCCGAGCTGCTGCCAGGCACCGTGCGGGTCATCTGCGCGCGGATGGACTACCTGCACGAGAAGGCCCGGCCGGCCGAAGCGCTGCTCGAGGAAAGAGACAAGGGCCTGATCTCGCGTTACGCCCTCGGTCGCGACTACCACAAGCTGATGCGCAAGCGCCTGCAAAAGCTGGCCCATCGCATTGAAGAGGAAATCGGCGGCTTCGGCTACCGCGTGTTCGTCGACTCCGCGCCGGTGCTCGAAAAGGCCCTCGCGGAAAAGGCGGGTCTGGGTTGGATCGGCAAACACAGCAACGTGCTCAGCCGCGCGGCCGGGAGCTGGTTCTTCCTCGGTGAGATATACACCGACCTGCCTTTGCCGGTGGACAAGCCCTCCCGGAACCATTGCGGCAGCTGCCGCCGGTGCATCGATGTCTGTCCCACCAACGCCATCGTCGAACCCTACCGGGTCGATGCGCGGCGCTGTATCTCCTACCTCACCATCGAACTGCGTGGATCCATACCCGAGCCACTGCGTCCGGCGATCGGCAACCGGATTTTCGGATGCGACGATTGCCAGTTCGTCTGCCCCTGGAACCGCTTTGCGCAGTTCAGCGCTGAGGAGGATTTCGCGCCGAGGCCGGGGCTCGACGCCGCCGATCTCATCCAGCTATTTGGCTGGAGCGAACAGGAGTTCTTCGAACGCACCGAAGGCAGCGCCATCCGTCGCATCGGCCATGACTGCTGGCTGCGCAACGTCGCCGTCGCCCTCGGCAACGCCCCTTCGAGTGAGCAGGTCGTCGCGGCCCTGGAAAGCCGGCGCGACCACCCTTCCGCGCTGGTCCGCGAGCATGTGGCGTGGGCGCTGGAGCAGCACTGCCTGTGATATCATCGCGCGTCGAAATGCGTGCCCCGGCAACCCACCCCGGCCGGGTTTCCTCGAGAGGATTTTGAGATGGACGTGATCAAGCAGCTCGAGCCGCTGCGAAACCACGGCGGAAGACGGCGGACGATCGGTCTGTCGGACGAGGTGATTCAGCGGTTTGCCGAGCGCGACCCCAAGCTTTCTGAAGCGGTCGCCGCCTCGGCGCAGGCGTTTTCACGTCTGCTAGCCGAAGAAGCGGAGCTGCTCGCCATGAGCGAGGCCGATCAGATCGTCGCGGTCCAGGCCAGCATGGTCAACTTTTATTCCGAGGACGCCGTCAGCCCATTCGTAACGCTGGCGGCCCGTGGCCCGTGGATCGTGACGCTCAAGGGCGCGGTGGTACACGACAGCGGCGGATACGGGATGCTGGGCCTGGGTCACGCGCCCGAGACCGTGCTCGAGGCCATGCAGGGACGCCAGGTGATGGCTAACGTCATGACGCCCAACATCAGCCAGAAGCGCTTAACCGACGCCCTTGGCAAAGAGATCGGCCACCGCCGGGACGGCGCCTGCCCATACCGCCGCTACCTGTTCCTCAATAGCGGTTCGGAAGCGGTGACCGTGGCGGCTCGCATCTCGGACATCAACGCCAAGCGGATGACGGACCCGGGTGGAAAATATGCGGGCTGCGAGATCCGAAAGATCGGGCTCACCCGGGCGTTTCACGGCAGGACCGAACGCCCGGCCCAGTTCTCGGACTCGACCCGCAAGACCTACAGCAAGTACCTCGCCACCTTCCGCGATAACGACAGCCTGATCACCGTAACCCCCAACGACGTGCAGCAGCTCGACCAGGTGTTTGCCTGGGCGGAGGCGAACGGGACCTTCATCGAGGCGATGTTCATCGAGCCGGTCATGGGTGAAGGCAACCCGGGCCTGGCGATCACGCCGGAATTTTATGAACGGATTCGCCAGCGCACGCGGCAACACGGCTCGTTGCTACTGGTCGATTCCATCCAGGCCTGCCTGCGCGCGCACGGGGTGTTGTCGATCTGCGATTACCCCGGCTTCGAGAACCTCGATCCGCCGGACATGGAGACATTCTCCAAGGCCCTCAACGCCGGGCAGTATCCACTGTCGGTGTTGGCCATGACGGCCGAGGCAGCGGCGTTATACCGCAAGGGGGTCTACGGCAACACCATGACGAGCAACCCGCGCGCCATGGACGTGGCCCGCGCGGTGCTCGAGGCGATGACCCCCGAATTGCGCCGCAACATTGCCGAGCGCGGCCGGGAGTTCGTGGACAAACTCGTTGCCGTCCAAAATGATCTCGGCAGCGCCATCACGCAGGTGCAGGGCACCGGACTCCTGTTCAGCATCGAGCTGGACGCGGCCCGTTACCGTGGTTACGGCGCGGATTCGATCGAGGAATACATGCGCATCCACGGCATCAATGTCATCCACGGGGGCGAAAACTCCCTGCGATTCACGCCGCATTTCGCAATCACCAGCGAGGAGGTGGACTTGATCGTTGCAGCCACCCGCAGAGCGCTAGAGAAAGGCCCGCTCAAGGCCGGCGCGGAACAAAGCGTTGCCGCCGCAAACGCCGAAGACGCAGCCGCCGCATGAAACGCCCGCTAAGCCAGTTCCAGGCCGGATTGAACGAATAAGCTCAGGACGTGGGGCATTAGCCAGGCGGCGGCCAGCAAGGCCAACAGGCCGACGGCGTTCAGCGCGATTGCAAAAAACAGCCGGGCGGCGGCGATTCCCTGTTTGAACATGAGATTTCTCCTGCGATCGGTTTCCACTGGCGATGAGTGGAACACGGCAGGTTCTCATTTCCTGAGAAAAGGGGCCGGCCGCGATGCCCGTCGCGGCGGGCCGTTCACTCGCCGATTTCACCCTCCTTTGACGGCGGTTTGTCGCGATCTTCCATGTTGCTGACTGGCTGGGGTTCTGGCTGGTCCTGGACCTTGCTGCCCGCCGGCAGTGGGTCAGCGGCTTCGCGCGCTTTATCTGCCGGCGCCTTGGGCCGGTCGTTCAACGTCGCTTCGTGAGGCGTGAAGTCCTGGTAGGTGGGAAACGAGAGTACCGCGATCGCTGCGATCAGGAGCAGGCTGGCCACCAACTCCAGGAGCGAAAAACCACTGCGGATTCCGGGCCGCGGACCCTTCGACAAACTTCTTGAGTACATCCTTGTGACCCCCTATCCCAACCGTGTCAAATGAGATTCAGTTGAGCGGGGACCCGGACAAGCCCGGGCCCCCACAATCCCAGCACGTCCTGTGCGTGAGAAATTCGATTACAAGCATAACAGAATGGTGACAGCGCTCGACAATGGCCGCCACCGCTTGTCGTAACTTTTCTACCAAACGTCCGAAGCGCTTCTCCGCGATCAGTCCGGGCGGTAGTGCGATGCCATCTGCGAGATGATCCCGGATACGGTTTCGCGCAGCGATGACGGGCCGATCACCTCGACGTCGGCGCCATAGCGCAGGATGTCCATGATCAATTCCCTGGCGTGGCTGAACG
>Ga0299906_10004758_pt1 | contig 11099 bp, 10 predicted proteins | sample RVTome_14_FD_200259 | JGI IMG/M metagenome (GOLD analysis project Ga0299906, IMG submission 200259) | Soil microbial communities from uranium-contaminated site in the Upper Colorado River Basin, Wyoming, United States - RVT145D125 (version 2) ... | reverse complement strand
GCAGCTCGGACCCGTGGGGTGATCACCCGACCGCTCGCTCGAAAGGAATGGCAACGTTTCTAGACTCCTCCCAAAACCAATCGGGAAAGCCCGCGACCTTTTCACCCTTTCGCATCCACCGCCTCCAGTGCTACCCAATTTCTGGAGAAAACTCAGGAGCGGTACAAAATGCAAAACAGTGGTATGCTGACTTCCAAACCCAAACGCGTTAGCAAGCGCTAGTGAAGGAGACAAGATGCAAAGAGCATTCGCCTCGATCATGCTGGCGTTCCTCAGTCTGCTCCTGATTTCCGGAGCAGCCGGTGCCCAACCCTCAGCCGGGTTCTGCTCCAATACGGCAACGTGTTTCGCCTCGTTTCCTGCTGCGACCTGCGCGGCGATTGAGGACAACTGCCCTGGCATCGCAGGCGTTTCGGGATCAGGTACCCCCAACTTTCTTCCGAAGTTCACCGCGCCCTCATCTATCGGCGATTCGTCGATATCGGATGACGGCTCAGTCGTGACGCTGTTTGGAAGCCGCATCTTCTTCGGCGGCGCCGACTCGACTCCGGAGCTGGAAGCAGGGTCGAACATGGATCTGAAAGCCATTAACGGCGTGCGCCTTTCCGATTCCAGTAACAGCGCTAAGTTCATATTCAACTTCGCCAACACGACTGCAGGCCTCACCGTTCTACGTGAGTGGGCGGGCTCCCCGAGGGGAGTGGAGATTAGGCCCGATGCGGAGCACGTGTTCGCGCCTGGATTCATCGGGCGTGGCTTCTTCACCATCCTCCAAGGCAACGCCGGTCATCAACCGGGTTCGTTCGTCATCGGCTACGACGCTGAGCTAGCCACCTCGAGCGCCGCAACTGAGATCGCCTTTCGGGCGAGCGCTGGGTGGGATGCGGACATCCTGACAAAGGACCACAACCTGGCGGTGCAGGCCGCGCCTCTAGCGAATCCGCCGGCTGGAGAGGTCAAGCTCTACGCGCGGGACGACATTAATCAGGGTATTGGAGGTGCCGCCGTTGACTGCGCTCTCGTGGCAAGAACCAGCATAGGAGTGGAGACGCTGGTCAGCGTTATCGTGATCGACGGGTTCTGCCCGTAGAAATTGGCAGAGTGCGCGCGTTGGTCGAGGGGGCAGGAGGGAGTTGTGGCTCCGAAAGCGGAAGAAAGAAGACTTACGGGAGCGCGTCTTCACCGGATGTAGAGAGGGTCACACAGGATCGCCTTTTGCGTGCCGGCCCCGCCGGTCGGCGGGAACGAGCGATCTCGCCCGGTGGCGGAACGGCGTCCAGAGTATTCGGCCGATCGAAGGTGGCCAGCGAGCGAGCCCTCGGGCGACGTACTCCATGCCCTTCACCGGGTTGCGCGCGTGGAAGTAGGAACCGGCGATCATCAGATAGAGGTTGGCATAGCAGCGATGCCGGAGCGGATGGACGGCGCCCGCAGCCGGATCCTCGAACATCGATCCGAACGCGCGAAGCATGTCGCGCTCTAAGAGCTCGACGCGAAGGTGCATCGAGCTCCCGTGTTGACGATAGACCGTGAGCGGCTCGGGAACGATCTCGATCTCGTAATGGCAGGCGACCCGCCGCCACATGTCCCAGTCCGCGGAAGTGGAGAGCGCCACGTCGAAGCCGCCGATCTTCTCGAGAACCGAGCGGCGCACCAGAGGAGAGCTGCCCGACGCCGGTATACCGGGGGCTCGTAGGAGGGCGAGATCCTCGAGCACGCGCCCCCTTCGGCCGAACGTCGTCGTAGAAAGGACCTTCCCGCAAACGTCCACGTAGCGAAGACCGGTGTAGACCATTCCCACGCTCTCGCGACAGAACCATTCCACCTGCCGCGCGAGCTTTTCCGGCAGCCACCAATCATCGGCATCGAGGAAGGCGACTAGCTGGCCCCGGCTCTCGCCGATGCCTCGGTTTCGCGCTGCGGAAACGCCGCGATTCTCTTGCCGGATGACACGGATCCGGGAGCCGAATGAGCGAACAACCTCGTGAGACTCGTCGGTAGAGCCGTCGTCCACGACGATAACCTCGAACGCGGGGAAGGTCTGGTCCAGGACGCTCGCGATGGCTTCGCCCAGAAACCGCCCGTAGTTGTGGTTCGTGATCACGACGCTCACCTGCGCCGATCTCATGGCGTCACCCGTGCTCGCACCGGGTCTCGGCAGACTGCGACCAAAACCGGCGCCGACGCCACGGCGGAAGCGTCGAAGCGATAGTCCGCCACTCCGGGAATGAGAGGGTGTCGCCACAGGAGCCGGCTCATCCCGTCGCCCAGGCGTCTCGGCAACTTGTAGAGCGCGCGCCAGAGGAGGGCGCGGGCGCGGGGCCTCCACCGCCGGAGACGTTGCTGTTCATCCCAGAACGGGGAGACCGCGAAGCGCGAGTCGAGCCTCTGCCCGAAAAGCTCGAGCGTGGAGAACCAACCGAGGAGCTCGGCTCGCAGCTCGTCGGGAGTGTACTCATGATGGTGGAACGGGTTCTTCGGCTTCCCATTCACCGGCCGGGTGTGGTTCGCGTTTGGTGTCGAGAGAACGAGAAGCCCATCCACGGAAAGAACTCGCGACAACTCCGACACGAATCGGGTCCGGTCCATCAAGTGCTCGATGGTCTCGAAAGACACGACGACGTCGAAGCTCCGGTCGGCAAAGGGCAGCCTCGTTCCCTCAGCCACGAGAACCTCCGTCTCTCCGCGCGCCACCCGGGCGGCGTCGAGGGCGACGTCGACCCCGACCACTCCCGCCGCCCGGTCCCGCAGGATACCGAGGCCGTAACCGGTGCCGCACGCGATGTCGAGGACTCGGCGGGATTCGGTGAAGGGACGAGCGAAGAAATAGCGTGCAACGTGCTGTGTCCACCAGGGGGTCGAGCGGTCGAGAGGCTGCCGCTCCAGCGCGCCGGAATCACTCTCTCGCGGGTGGAGCTCCGCGAGCCACTGGACATATTGCGCTTCGTACATCGGGACGATGCGCTCCGCCGCGTTCCGCTCCACGCGCTTTCTACCCGCTTCACCCATCTTCTTCCACTCGGGGCGTCGCTCGAGGATCGTCAGCAACGCCTTCCCCAGCGCCTCTGGGTCTCCCGGGGGTACGAGCAAGCCGCTGACTCCGTTCTCGACCAGATCGGTGGCCCCCCCGACCTCGGTCGCCACCACCGGTCGCCGGACGGCGAAAGCTTCCGCCACCACTTGGACCGAGCACTCGACGAGCGATGCGTGCACCAGCACGTCGATGGCCGAAAGGATATCCACGACGTCGCGCCGGTGGCCGAGAAAGACGACCCGATCTTGGATAGACAGCTCGCGGACTCTCTCGGAGAGTCGATCCCGTTCCGGACCATCGCCTGCGATCACCAGCGACAACTTCGGGTGCTCCCGAGCGACTCCCGCGAAAACCTTCAGGAGGCCCGGATAGTTCTTGACCCAGTGAAGGCGCCCCACGGCGCCGAAAACGAGGCGGCCTTCGAGCCCGAGCTCCTCACGAACCCGTTCCCGCGCTGCGGGGGAAGGCTTCAGCAGATCCAGATCCAGACCATAGGGAATCACGGCGATCCTCTCCGCAGGGACGTCCTCCTCTCGTGCGAGTATCTCCTTCATATAAGAAGAGGGAGCGAGCACCCTGTGGGCCAGAGAGCGCGTCGCCAGGCGATCGGCCCAAACGATGGCCCGCTTACGCTGCAGCAACACCTCCGCGGAGTGATGGTTGTTGAGCACCAGGAGCGGCGTCCGAGCGAGTCTCCCGGCGGCGAGTCCCACCAGGCTCGCTTCGAAGAGGTGGGTCTGCAGGATGTCGATGCGTTCCTCCCTTAGCCAGCGGGCGAGTCGCAGGACGGCCGCCGGGTACTGGGTTCTTCGGACGCATTCGAGAGAAAAGCTCGGGAGGTCTCGCTCCGCCATGTCGCTTTGCAGAAATCCCCGGGGGCCAAGGCTCGCGACCGTGATATCGAAACGAGAACGATCGGCATGGGCAGCGATGGCATTGAGGTAGGAGCTCGGGGCGGAGCTCTGAATGAAGTGGAGCAGCTTGATCCGCTTCATGGCGCCTCTTCCCGCTGGACGTCGGCGGCCTTCCAGAGCGGAAGCGACTTGAAAGCGGGATGCGCCGCCAGAGCGTGCAGCGTATCGGCAACGTCTCGCCGGCGAAGAACGGCAATCAACGCTCCGGACGCGAGAGCGGCGGCGAGCGCGCCCCACTCCCCGGCCCGCGGGACCACCACTGCCCCGACGAGCATGGGAAGCGTTCCATAGAAGGTCCAGCTCCGCGCGGTCGAGACCAGACGAGGGGCGAGTGCAAGGAAGACCAGAAGGCTCGTCGCGAAAGAGGCCGTGGTGGCCCAGGCGCAGCCCATCAATCCGAAACGAGGAATGAGCACGACGTTCAAGACGGTATTGACGACCGCGGCGGCGAGGGCCGCAACCGCGGCGATTGAGGTTCGCGATCGCGCGTTGGCCGCAGGACCGAAGGCGATAGTGACGGGCGCCGCGAGAGCTGCCGCGCCCATCAGAGGCCAGATGAGAGTTCGCGCCCCTTGAAACGAGGAGTGGAAGAAGAAGTCGAGGAGGTAAGAGAAGAGGATCGCGGCCAGGGCGGCCGCTGATGACCAGGCGAGGACGAGAGTCGGAAGGAAAGAACGGAAGAACCGTACGAGAGGCTTCCTGTCGCTTTCCTTGTCGAGAGCATCGGAAGTGATGAAGAAAGCCATGAGAAGCGATCCCCCGAGGCTCGAGAGCTGCATGAACATGCCCGCGAGCTGGTACGCGAGGCCGTATACGCCGAGATCGGAGGCCGAGAGGAACCGGAGAATGAAGACGGCGTCCAGGTGATTCGTGGTGAGGTAGCCGACGATGGAAAAGAAGAGCAAAGGATACGAGAACCGGACCATCTGCCGCAGGAGCGAAAGATCCAATCCTCGGGGAGGGAAAATGAAGTGACGCAGGCGGAAGAGGGCCAAACACGTCGAGAGTAGAGGAGCGAGTGTGAAGATGACGGCGACGAGGCGCCAGGTGGCCGCTCCCGAAGAGCTCGCGATGAGAAGGCCGAAGGCAATGGCGCCTCGCTCCGCAATCTGCAACAGCGCCTGGAAGCGGGGAAGCTTTGCCGCGGAAAGCGCCTGTTGAGTGTGGATTGAAAGCGCGGTCGCGAGGACATGAAGGAGCACCAGGCCCTGGGCATCGGCGGGGAGGGAGAGCAGCGTAGAGACCCGGGGAAGCCACCAGGGCGCGGCGAAGAGAACGAGTGCGACGTTTCCGGCGAGGATCGCGAGGCGGTTCCAGAACGCGGAGGCGATACGTCCTTCCTCGATGAACTCGCGGCATCCGTGCCGAAAGAGGGAGATGGCGGTCCAGTGTAGAGCGGTCTGGCCGACGAGCTGCGAAGCGGCGATGAAGGCCACGATCCCGCCGTAGCCGTTTGAGCCGAGCGCCCGTGCAGCAAGCCAGACGGAGGTGAATCCGAGCGCGGCGCCGCCCAAATGGCCGCACACCAGAGCCAGGTAATTGCCGGCCCCGGCGTCGAGATCCCATTGAGCACGGCGGCGCTCAGAGTCCGAGCCCTCGGGAAAGAAACTCATCTGCCGTCGATTTAGGTGAAGGGAATTACTGAATCATCATAGCATAGCGTCGATCTACCGGACCGCCGCTCGGCGTGGTACCCTGAATCCAAACCTTCGGAGAATCTGTGGCGTGAGCTCTCTTGGCAAAAGCTTGGTCTACGGTGTCGTCGATCTCGTCACCGTGGGACAGGGTGTCCCGCGGCGAATCGGCGGCGAGACCATTCGGTTTCCGCCCCGGTTCTGCCGCTACTACGAGCCCGACTACGAGCCCGAGACCTTCGCCTTCCTGCGAAAGAGTTGCCGGAAGGGAGACGTGGTTCTCGACATCGGCGCCCACATCGGGCTCTTCACCGTGGTGATGGCGCGGCTCGTCGGCCCCGAGGGCCGGGTGTTCAGTTTCGAGCCCACACCTTCGACGCGAGCCGTTCTCGAACGCACGGTGCGGCTGAACCAATGCGACGATCGAGCCGAGGTTCGGCCCGAGGCGGTAGCCCGGACTTCGGGCAGATCCGAGTTCTTCGACACCGCCGATATCGTTTCGAACGCCAATAGTCTGGTCCCGACCGACCGACACCGAGCGGGGTTCACGGTGGACACGGTGAGCGTCGACGATTTCCTCGCCGCCCGGGCGCTACCCGTGAGCTGCCTCAAGATCGACGTGGAGGGCGCCGAGCTCGACACCCTGCACGGCGCGGAGCGAACTCTCGGGAGCGAAAGACCGGTGGTGGCGCTCGCCCTTCATCCGGCTGCGATACAACGGAGCGGCGGAAACCTGAGGGACGTCTGGCGACTGCTCACTTCCCTGCGATTCCAGGTCCGCTATCGAGGCCGGGTCGTCGATGAAGACTGGTTCTGCAGCCGGGATGGTCTCTTCGACGTCCAATGTGCTCCCGTTGAGCTCTGAGATGGACGTTGCCGTCGCGGTCCTCGTGGCAACAGTCGTCAACGTCTTCGTCCTGCTCGCATTCCGAAGACGATACGATGACGATCTCTTTCGGTTCGTCGCCCTCACCTACTGTGGCACCCTGGTCTTGAGGTATTTGCTCGCGTTCTACCTCTGGCTCCACCACACGGAGCCGGGCTTCAGCCTCGCCTTCTGGGGGGACTCCCAGACTTACGACGGCTTCGGCGCGGTCCTGGCGGAGAGCTGGTCCCACGGAGGGGCGCTTGATTCCTGGCAGACCACGATCGAAGGGAAAGTCAATCGGGGGTTCATCTACTTCGTCGCCGTCATTTACTACGTCTTCGGGAGAAACGTTCTTCTCGTCCAGTTCCTCAATGGCATCATCGGAGCCTTGACGCCGGTCGTCATTTTCGAGATCGGCCTCATCCTCTACGACCGGGGTGTGGCGCGGACTGCGATGCTGCTGACTTCCTTCTTCCCTCAGATGATCTTCTGGTCGGCGGCGCTCTACAAAGATCCGGCGGTGATGCTGTGCATCGCCCTCAGCATTCTTGCGGTTTACCGCCTTCGAGAAAAGTTCACCTTGACCTGGCTGGTGCTGTACCTGATTGCGGTGGCGGCTCTGGTCTGGCTCCGCTTCTACATCTTCTATGCGGTCGCGGTCGCGACCGCCGTCGGAATCCTGGTGCACCATCGACGGGGACTCATCTTCGGAGTCGCTTCCCAGCTCACTCTCGTCACCGCGGTGCTCCTGTTGTTTCTCTACACGCCCGTGGGTCGCGAGATCATGGCGCAGAGTCACTTCTTCGACATCCAGCTGCTCGGGTACTCGCGACTGGATCTGTCGCGTGCCGGCAGCGGCTTCGGCGCCGACGCCGACGTCTCCACCTTCCGGGGAATTCTGAGTTTTCTGCCGGTAGGTATGACTTACCTGCTGTTCGCGCCCTTTCCGTGGTCGGTCCAGGGCCTCCGGCAGCTCCTTGCTCTGCCGGACGTTCTCCTGTGGTATGCGCTCGTCCCCGCGCTCCTCCGCGGCGTCGTCGCCGCCTACCGGCGGCTCCGACAGACGATGCCCATCCTGGTCTTCACGACTGCGCTCACCCTCGCCTACGGCGCTTTTCTCGGCAACGTGGGAACGGCATATCGTCAACGAACTCAGATCATGATGTTCTACTTCCTGTTCGTTGCGGATGGACTGAGGCGCCGTCCGACGTCGGCCGACGCTCATCCAGCGACGAAGGCTCTCGCGCCGCAACCGTCGGTTCCGACCGTCGGGTAGCTCTTACCGCGGGTGTCCAGCGACCGCGACAATCGAGCCGCGCCGTATCTCCAGGTGCTCCACGCTCCAGCCGGCTCGGGTGAGCTGACTTCGAAGGATCGAATCGGTGTACTCTCGCACGTGATCCGCGTCCGAATAGAAGGGTCGGCGGTAGTGGTGGCGGACGTGGTTGAGCATGTCCGACTCGAAGTCCGGAACCTCCACCAGGAGCCGGCGGCCCAGGAGCTTCAGCTCTTCCAGCAGCTGATCCGCTTTCTCGATGTGCTCGATGACGTGAATCAGAAGCACGAGGTCGAAGGTTCGGCGGCCGAGCTGATCTCTCAGGTTCTTCTCGGCGTCGGCCAGGAGGAACTCGATCTTGGGGTCGGGATACATTCTGCGAGCGTTCTTGATCGAGACAGCGCTGGTGTCGACGCCGGTCACATGATCCGCATGTGCCGCCGCGACGGCGCACCATCTTCCGCTGCCGCAACCGACGTCGAGCACCGAAGCGCACTTCGGCAAAAGCCCCTGAATCCGTTCGGGATCCACGCCGGTGCGGCGTGAGTGGAAGCTTTCTCCGAAGATCTCGCCTGCGATCTCGAAGGAAAGCCGCTGGAAGAGCCGACCGAGGTCCAGGTACCAACGGAGAAGCCGCTCGCGGCCGACGAACGGGCGGGAGAGCCTCGTGAAGCGATAAAGAGAAGAGGCGGCGACCGAAATCGGCTTTTCCCGGGGCTGGGCGAGATCCTGTTCTGACCTCCGGTCGTGGAATTCGCTCATGACCGGAACCCCACGGCGCACCAGTAAGGAGGGGAGGCGGAGAATCGGATGCCGGCGAGGCCCGCTCGCGTCATCATCTCGCGAATCTCTTCCGCTCGAAATCGTTTCTCCAGCGGGGTTCCGAAACGGTCCCGGGAGTCGGTCCGCATGCTGTAGAAGCTCCGGTCGCGATACACCGAGAGAGGAAAGCGGGCGACGGGGAGCCCGGTGCGGCTCGCGAGCCGCGCTACGCGCGCGAGGGGCCAATACACGATAGTGGCCAATCCGTCGCACAGGGCGTCTCTGACTCGGGGCGGCAGGTGCGAGATCACCCGACGTGCCCCGTCCGAGAACCTCCAGAGGATTCGGTACCACCGGGGCTGATTGTCGAAAGCGTAATAGAGGTAAACGAGAAACGGCGCGCCTCGCTTCAGCTTTCGCACGCAGGCCGCGAGAGCCCTGACGGTATCGGGAACGTGATGAAGGACGCCGAGCGAGTAGGCGAAGTCGAGCGAGTCATTCTCGAAGGGGAGAGAATCGACGCCCGCTCGGTGAAAAACGACGTTCTCGAGCGAGGAGAGGTTCTGTCGGGCGACGACAATCGCCTCTTCACTCGCGTCGACGCAGTGGAGCTCTGATACGCGGCCCGCCACCAGTCGAGCCCAGCGGCCGGAACCGCAGCCGATGTCCGCACCCCTGGCGCCTTCAGGGAGAAGTTCCCAGGGGAAGATGTCGAAGTACTCGGAGAACAAACGCCGCAGCTCTTCTTCCGTGGTGCGCGATTGATCGAAGCGAGCCCATTCGCTTCCGAACGAGGCGACGGTTCTCTCGTGGACGTTGGCCGATGCTTCCATGCTATCTGGGGGGATCAATTTCAACCGGACCTTGGTGCAACGCCGCAGAACAGCGGCGCCGGCTCACGGCCAGACCTTCCATGGCGCGCGCCCCTTGACCCAGAGAGAGTCCAGCAGGCGCTTTTCCCTGAGCGTGTCCATGCACTGCCAGAAGCTCTCGTGCCTGTAGGCCATGAGTTGTCCAGCCGCCGCCAGCCGCTCGAGCGGCTCGCGCTCCCAGTGCACGTCGCCGGGGATCAGATCCAGAACCCCTGGCTCGAGCACGAAGAAACCCCCGTTGATCCAGCCTTCGCCGAGCTGGGGCTTCTCGGAGAAGCGTTTGACGAGATCGCCCTCGAACTCGAGCTCACCGAAGCGCGCGGGCGGGCGCACCGCGGTTATAGTGGCGAGCTTCCCGTGGGCGCGGTGAAAGGCCAAAAGCTTGCCGAGATCCAGATCGCAGAGGCCGTCGCCGTAGGTGAGCATGAACGTACCGTCGCGCAGCAGCGGCGCCACCTTGGCCAGCCGTCCGCCGGTCTGAGTTTCGACACCGGTGTCGATGAGCACCAGCTTCCAGTCGTCGAGCGGCCGGTCATGGCGCACCACGCGGCGGTCGCCCAGGGAGAGGGTGAAACTGCCGTCGAGTTCGGCCATGTCGAGAAACCAGCGCTTGATCACTTCACCGCGGTAGCCGAGCGCGACCACGAACTCCTTGAGTCCGTGGTGCGCGTAGTGTTTCATGATGTGCCAGAGGATGGGCCGGCCCCCGATCTCGACCATAGGCTTGGGTTTGGACTCGGTCTCCTCGGAAAGACGGCTCCCGAGACCGCCGGCGAAGATCACGACTTTCATGCCGCCGCCGCCTTGAGCTCCCGCTCCAGGAGTTCGAGCTGTCCGCTCAGACTGAATCGCTCCTCGACCACGCGCCGCGCGGCGGCGCCCATCGTTCGCCGCAGCTCGGGATCGTCAGCCAGCCGGCGCAGGCGATCGTACCAGTCGTCAGGGGTATCGGCGAGAAAGCCCGTTCGGCCGTCCTCGACGATCTCGAGGTTGGAGCCGATGGGCGAGGCCACGACCGGGATCCCCATGCTCATGCATTGAACGAGCTTGTAGTAGAACTTCCACGGGCTCCAGCCGTCCGGCTTCACCGGGACCACGGCGATCTGGCACCGGTGCATTCGCGGCACCTCGACCTCCCACGACCAGGGGGTGAACTCGACGGGAACTCCGTCGAAGCTCAGAGGCTCGTCGGCCACCACCGAGAGCATCGCCCGGTGGGAGCGAGAAAGACGTGCGAGCGGCTCGACGACGGCCTCCAGGTTGGGCTGGCTGGTGCGGGTCCCCACCCAGCCGACGCGCAGGGGGGCCTCGGCGGGAAGCGGCGGCGCCGGCGCGTAGCGCTCGGTATCGACCGCCATCGGTACGATGGAGACGCGGCGCGAAAAGCGGGCGGCATAGTCGCCGATGGCGCGATTGACCGCCCAGACCTGGTCGCTCATCCGCATGAGCTCGTCGGTCTTGGAGAACCATTTGAGCGCCGTCAGCCGCCCGTTGGACGGGCTCACGTAGGGCACGAAAATGGGCTCGTCGAGGTCATAGATGATCGGCACGCGCCATCTTCGAGTGAGACGCTCGAGGAGCGCCGGACCCACGAGCGCCGCCTCGCGATAGATGTAGACCACGTCGGGGCGCGACTCGCGCAGCACGCGCGCCGCTTGCTCGATGCAGCAGCGCATCATCGCCGCCGCCCGGCTCCACAGAGGTCCGCCGTCGTAGAGCACGGACGTCAGCGCCGGACT
>Ga0299906_10004757_pt1 | contig 11103 bp, 10 predicted proteins | sample RVTome_14_FD_200259 | JGI IMG/M metagenome (GOLD analysis project Ga0299906, IMG submission 200259) | Soil microbial communities from uranium-contaminated site in the Upper Colorado River Basin, Wyoming, United States - RVT145D125 (version 2) ... | reverse complement strand
AGTTCGCGAGTTCCTCCGCTTCAGTTGGTCCGCCCCCGTCAAGAAACCATTCGGCCGCCACGTCGCCGATGGCAAGTTGCGCGCCGAGCCAGGCGGCGATGGCCGCAATACCCCAAGCGAGACTTGCAGCAAGTCCCCAGGGCCTGCACGGACCCGGAACCCCGGCCGGAAGCGGCGCTTCGCTCACACTTCCACCGCTTTACCCTTTTCCGGGACGATCACCTGCGTCGCGTGCCCCTTCATCTCGGCAACGAATTTGTCGGCATTTGGTTCGACGATCGGGAACGAGCCATAGTGACAGGGAAACACGCTCTTCAGTTTGAAGAAGCGTTTGACAGCAAGCGCTGCCGTCTTCGGACTCATGGTGAAACGGTCGCCAATCGGCACCATGGCTACGTTCGGTTCATGCAATTCGTTGATCAGCGCCATGTCGGAGAAAATGTCCGTATCGCCCATGTGATAGACCGTCGGTTCGCCCAGCGACTTGACGATGACGCTGTTCGGATTGCCGAGCGACTGCGAAACGCCGTTTTCCAGATGCGCCGCCGAATGATCTGCGCGCACGAGCGTCACGGTGAAGCCGCCCTGATCGGTCGTGCCGCCGGTATTCATCGGATCGAAATTTTCGACGCCCTTGGTCGCGAGCCACATGCAGAGATCGTAATTGGTCACGATGCGTGCGCCCGTCGATTTCGAAATGCGGATCGCATCACCGAAATGATCGCCGTGCCCGTGCGTGATCAGAATGTGGCTCACGCCTTTCTCGGCGGCGGCCGTGTCCCCGCCCACGCCCGGATTGCCGGTAAAAAACGGATCGATCAAAACCGCCTTGTCCTTGAAGTCGAGGCGGAAAGCGGAATGGCCAAACCAGGTGACGCGCATCGGAAATGTCCTCGATTGGATGCAATGCGCCCCAAGTATATGCATGATCCGCCACGCCACTAGGGCCGATTGGCTCCGGCCCGCGCGGCATGCTACCGGCGAGCCATGCCCGCACCGGTACTTCCGCTGATTGAAATCGCCGGCCTACTGCCGCTGCGCGGCTCGCTCATTGGCCTCGATCTCGGCACCAGGACCATCGGCGTCGCGGCGAGCGATCCCGACCGCCGGCTTGCAACCACCGTCGAAACGATCGAGCGCACGAATTTCACCGCCGACGCGACCCGGCTTCTGCATTTGGCAGCCGAGCGCAAGGCGGCAGGATATGTCCTTGGCCTTCCGATCAATATGGACGGCTCAGAAGGTCCGCGCGCCCAGTCGACCCGCGCCTTTGCCCGCAATCTGGCGGGCCGCACCGAGTTGCCGATTGCCCTTTGGGATGAGCGGCTCTCAACCGTTGCGGTTGAACGCGAATTAATCGGCGCCGATGCAAGCCGAAACAAGCGCGCCGCGGTGATCGACCAGCACGCCGCCCTGTTCATCCTGCAAGGAGCACTCGATCGGCTCCTGCGACGCTGACCGGCTGCGCGGCCGGCTCGCTTGTCCAAAGGCGATAAGCTAAGACCCCTTTCCCCTCCGAGCCCTTCCCTTCATGGCCGTCATTTCCGCGCTCCTCCCCGTCTTCCTCGTGATCGCGCTCGGCGTCCTGCTGAAGCAGACGCTCCTGCCGGAACGGTCGGCTTGGGATTCGCTGGAACGCCTCACATTTTATGTTTTGTTTCCCGCCCTCCTCACGGTTACGACCGCGACCGCGGATCTGAGCGAAGTGCCGGTCGCGGGTGTCGGCGGCGCGCTCTTCTTCGCCATTATTATCCTGTCGGCAATTCTTCTTCTGTTCCGTCTCCCGATCTCCCGCGCGCTCGGCATCAACGGCGCGGCCTTCACATCGGTTTTTCAGGGCGCGGTGCGCTGGAACACATACGTGGCGCTCGCCATCGCGGGCACGATGTTCGGCACGCCCGGCCTCGCGCTTGCGTCAGTCGCAATCGTCGCCATGGTGCCGGTTCTGAACTTGATTTGCGTACTGGTGCTCGCGCGCTATGCCGCCGATAAGGCGCCCGACGCGCGCACCACCGCTTTCATGGTATTGCGCAATCCGCTCATCTGGTCGGTGCTCGCGGGAATCGCGATCAATGTCTCCGGCCTTCCGCTGCCGGGCATCGCCGTTTCGTTGCTGGAAATTCTTGGGCGTGGTGCTCTTGCCCTCGGCCTGCTCGCCGTCGGCGCCGGGCTCGAACTCGGCAAGGCCCTGCGCCCGAATTTGGCGGTGATCGTAACGGTATTTCTGAAACTCGCTGTCATGCCGGCCGTCGCGATCGGCCTCGCACTCTGGTTCGGCCTGGCCGGCCCGCCGCTACTGGTCGTGGCAATCGCTTCGAGCGTGCCGTCCGCTCCGGGCGCCTATATCCTCGCGCGGCAGATGGGCGGCGACGCTCCGCTTTATGCGCATCTGCTGACCATGCAGACGCTCGTCGCCCTGCTGACAATTCCGTTGGTCCTCGCGATCGTCGATCGAATCGCGGGCTAGTGCAAAACAGAAACGGCGGGCCGAAGCCCGCCGCTTTCGCGCAGACGAAGATGTTACTTCGTCAAACTGACTTCAGCACCAAACCCAGCGGCCCTGGCCCTGATAAGGACCGGTCTGCTGCCAGCACTTCTGCGGCGGCGGGGGCGGCGGGGCCGCGTAATAGTAGGGCTGCGGCGCGCCATAATATGGGTTTCCGAGCGCGCCACCAAGAAGCAGCGCACCACCGAGAACGCCAAGACCGATGGCCGTATTGCGGCGGCCACGCTTGCTCACATTGATGACATCGCTCTTTGCTGCATTTTGCAGCGCGAGCTGACCCGACCCGACACCGAGCGGCGCCGCGATCGCGAACGTCGAGGACACCGCAATCGCTGCGGCGGTCCCAACGGCGAGAAACTTGTTCACATGCTTCATGGTTCAACCTCAGCTTCGTGCGGCACCAAGCAGCACGATCATGAGCTATTAATCGCAGAGACCGGATGAATGTTCCATGAACGGTCCAGTGACCCTGCCCAGTCTGTGGAAACGAGATTTTATCATTAGATAACAAATAATTAGACTGGCGCGGACAATTCAAACGGTCGCGGCAAGACTTCGCGCAAGGAGCGCATCTGCGGTTTGCGGGAGAATCGGTTCCCCGTAGCTCCGGCCGGAGAGGCCGCCGAGCCGATTTTGCGCGAATGATTCCACAATCGAAGATGGCGCCGATTCCGCGAGCGCGGCGGTGGCGGCAAGAAGCGCCAGCGTCTCTCCGGTCCGGCGCGCGAGCGCTTCGCGATTCGAATCCTTCAGCCCTTGCCGCACGCGCTCGACCGCTTCGCGCGCGCCCGGCAGGTCGCGCGTCTTTGAATCGATCGAAGACAGCAATCGCTCCACGCCCTCACGCTCTCGCTCTGCGCCGCGCAACAGATCGAGCGCCATCACATTGCCGGAACCTTCCCAGATCGCATTCACCGGCGCCTCGCGATAGGCACGCGCAAGCGGCCATTCTTCGACATACCCATTGCCGCCAAGACACTCCATCGCTTCATAGATAAATCCGGGCGCCGATTTGCACACCCAAAGCTTCGCCGCGGGCGTGACGAGGCGCGCGAACGCCGCCTCCTCCGCGTCGCCGCCCGCGCGGTCGAATGCCGCCGCGAGGCGTATGGCAAGCGCCATCGCACCCTCCCGCTCCAACGCGAGATCGGCGGCGACTGACCGCATGAGCGGCTGATCGATAAGCTTTTTCTGAAAGACACTACGGTGCCGGATATGATGGATCACGAACGCGAGCGCGCCCTGCATCAATCCGGCCGACGCCACGACGCAGTCGAGCCGCGTCAGTTGCACCATCGCGATGATCGTCTTGATTCCATCCCCTTCGGCACCGCACCGAAGCGCAAATGCGCCCTCGAATTCCACTTCGGAGGATGCGTTCGAACGGTTGCCGAGCTTGTCCTTGAGCCGGTTGAAGCGCAGGCGATTGACCGATCCGTCCGGCTGAAAACGGGGGACGAGAAAGCAGGTAAGCCCGCCTTTGGCCTGCGCGAGCACGAGGAAGGCGTCGCTCATGGGCGCGGACAGGAACCATTTGTGCCCGACGAGCCGGTAGCCGTCGCCTTCCGGCTCCGCCCGCGTCGTGTTGGCGCGCACGTCCGTGCCGCCCTGCTTTTCGGTCATGCCCATGCCGAGCGTGACGCCGGTCTTCGCGCTGGCAGGACGGAAGCTCGCGTCATAGTCGCGCGAACGGATACGCGGCAGCCACTCCTTGACCAGCGCGGGCTCGGCCATCAGCGCCGCCGTCGCGGCATGTGTCATGACAATGGGGCATAGATGCCCCGCCTCAACTTCCCCTTCCATATAGAGTTTCGCCGCACGCATCGCATGGGCGTTCGCGGCATCCGGCTTTCCCTCCGGTCCCCATGTCAAGTTGTGCTGGCCCGACGCCATGCTCGACTTCATCAGGGCGTGATAGGCCGGATGATATTCGACCCAATCGGCCCGATAACCGCGCGCGTCGAATGCCTTTAGGCGCGGCGGGTTCTCGTTGGCGAGGCGGCCAAGTTCCGCCATCTCCGCACGCCCCCAATGCCTGCCAAAAGAAACGAGGCTCTCCCCGTCGGCGGGCGACGGCATGCCGAATGCCTGCACCGCACCCATCAGCGCGGCGTCTCCCGTCCACAAATCGACGTCGCCGGGAGGCGGCGTCTGGTTCAGGACCTCGTGCGTTTCGAAGCGTTCGGCGGTCATGGTTAAGGTCCCCTGGAATCGCCAAGGAAAAACCGAAGGATATCTAGCATGCGCGGCAACGCGGCGCTTGCCGGATCGCCGCCATGTCGCTATCCAGTCGGCTTCAGGATGAACGCCGTTTCGACAAGCTCCTTCGTGCTGAGCCGCAAACACTTGCTCGGCATTGACGGCCTTTCCGCCGATGAAATTGGCGGCCTGCTCGACCTCTCCGAAGAATTCGTCGACCTCAATCGCCAGATCGAGAAGAAGCGCACCACCCTGCGCGGCCGCACCCAAATCAATCTCTTCTTCGAATCTTCCACCCGCACGCAGTCGAGCTTCGAACTCGCCGGCAAACGTCTCGGCGCCGACGTGATGAATATGTCGGTCGTCGCGTCCTCGATTCGAAAGGGCGAGACGCTGCTCGATACCGCCGCCACCCTCAACGCCATGCATCCCGACCTGATCGTGGTGCGGCATGGGGCATCCGGCGCGGTCGAATTGCTGGCGCAAAAGGTCCAGTGCTCGGTCATCAATGCCGGCGATGGCTCCCACGAGCATCCGACCCAGGCGCTGCTCGATGCCCTGACCATCCGCCGCAACAAGGGCGAGATCGGGAAACTCACCGTCGCAATCTGCGGCGACATCCTGCACAGCCGCGTCGCCCGCTCGAACATCATTCTTTTAAACACGCTCGGCGCGCGCGTGCGCGTGGTAGCGCCCTCCACCCTCCTTCCCGCCGGCATCGAGCGCATGGGCGTCGAAGTCTTCCGCGACATGCGCGCCGGATTGAAGGACGCCGATATCGTAATGATGCTGCGCCTTCAGCGCGAGCGCATGAACGGCTCGCTCGTCCCCTCGACCAAAGAATATTTCCACTATTACGGCCTCGACGCGGCCAAACTGAAATTCGCCAAGCCCGACGCGCTCGTCATGCATCCCGGCCCCATGAACCGCGGCGTCGAAATCGACAGCGCGATCGCCGACGGCGCGCAATCGCTCATTCAGGAACAGGTCGAAATGGGCGTCGCCGTGCGCATGGCGGTGCTCGAAGCCCTCGCCCGCAATCTACCGAACGCCTGACATGCAAAGAAATGGCGCCCGCCCGATCCTGCTGACGAACGCCCGGGTGATCGACCCGTCGCGCGATTTCGACCAGCAGGGCGATGTCCTGATCGCGGACGGCGTGATCAAGGACGCGGGCCGCAATATTCGCGCGGCGGGCGTCCCGGAAGGCGCGGAAGTCGTCGAATGCAATGGGCGCGTGGTCGCGCCCGGCCTTGTCGACATGCGCGCCTTCATCGGCGAGCCGGGTGCGGAACATCGAGAGACTCTGGCATCCGCGAGTCAGGCGGCGGCGGCCGGCGGCGTCACCACGATTATCTGCCAGCCGGAAACCGATCCGCCGATCGATGATCCGGCGACCGTCGATTTTGTTCTTCGGCGCGCGCGCGACACGGCAATCGTTCACATCCTGCCCATGGCCGCGCTCACCAAGCGGCTCGAGGGCAAAGAAATGTCCGAGATCGGCCTCCTCAAGGCAGCGGGCGCCGTCGCGTTCACGGACGGCACCAAGAGCGTGATGAATGCCCAGGTGTTTCGCCACGCCCTCGCCTATGCCGCCGATTTCGACGCGCTGGTGGTGCATCACACAGAGGACATCAATCTCATCGGTAATGGCGTGATGAACGAATGCGAATTTGCCTCACGCCTCGGCCTCCTCGGCGTGCCAAAGGAAGCCGAGATCGTGATGCTCGCGCGCGACGTGCGGCTCGTGGCGCTCACGGAAGCGCGTTACCACGCGGCCTCCGTCACATGCTCGGAGTCGATCGACGTTTTGCGGCGTGCAAAGGACGCCGGGCTGCCGGTAACTGCGTCCGCGACCATCAATCATCTCGCGCTAAATGAAAACGACGTTGGCAGCTACCGCACTTTTTTGAAGCTTTCGCCCCCGTTGCGCGCGGAAGAGGACCGCATCGCGCTCGCAGCCGCCATCAAGGAAGGCGTAATCGACACGATCGTTTCGGACCATAACCCGCAGGACGTGGAGGTGAAGCGCCTTCCCTTCGCGGACGCGGCACCGGGCGCAGTCGGTATTGAAACCATGCTCGCGGTCGGGCTCCGCCTGGTGCATGACGGGTCGCTGTCGCTTCTGAAACTCCTTCACGCCATGTCGACACGGCCCGCCGAGTTGCTCGATGTACCGGGCGGGACTCTGCGCGCCGGTAGCCCTGCCGACGTCATCATGTTCGATGAAGACGTGCCTTGGGTGCTCGACCGCTCCACCCTGAAATCGCGCTGCAACAACACCCCTTTCGACGAGGCGCGCCTTTCCGGCCGCGTGTTGCGCACCATCGTTGCCGGCCGCACCGTCTACGAATACGTTTGATTGGGCCAGGTCCGGCGGCCTCATGTCAGGAAGCGTCCGCGCATCATGTTTGAATCGACGACATTGCTTCAAGCCGCCTTCGCCCTGGTCTTCGGCTATTTGTGCGGGTCGATCCCGTTCGGCCTCCTTTTCACGCGCATGGCAGGCATGGGCGACATTCGCGAAATCGGCTCGGGAAATATCGGCGCGACCAATGTTCTGCGCACCGGCAACAAGCGTATCGCCGCCGCGACCCTTATCTGCGACATGCTCAAAGGCACGTTCGCGGTCGTGGTTCTCGATATTGCCGCCGGCCGCGACCTCGCGATTATCGCGGGTGTCGGAGCCTTCGCGGGTCACTTATTTCCTGTCTGGTTGAATTTCAAAGGCGGCAAAGGAGTCGCGACCTTCGTGGGCGTCCTGCTCGGGTTATTCTGGCCGGTCGCGGTCGCATTTGGTGCGATCTGGGGAAGTATTGCCTGGGTCATGCGCTATTCGTCGCTCGCCGCACTCATCGCAAGCGCGGCGTCGCCCGCACTGCTCTATGCATTTGGTCTGTATCCCGAGGCGGCTTCAATGGCCGCGCTCGCAGTTGTTCTCTGGGTCAAGCACCATGAGAACATTGGACGCCTGCTCGCTCGCACCGAAGGCCGGATCGGCGAAAAGTCCTAGTCGTCGTTCCGCATAGCATCGCGCGCCCGCATCATGTGATCCTGCATCGCAATACCAATGTGCAACGCGACGAGCGCCAGCATGCCGAACGCCAGATAAGCATGCGTCTCAAGCAGGAAGTCTGCCCAACCCGCGCCCTGCGGCCAGATCGCTGGTAGCTCGTAGCCGAACAGGATTCCGCGCGACCCAAAATCGGAGATGCCGGCCCAGCCAAGCAGCGGCATGGCGATCAGCGCGCTATAAAGGGTCCAGTGCAGCAGCGGCCGCCGGTAGTTTTCCCGGTCGGAGCCGGGATCCGGCATGACGATGCGGTAGAGCATACGCAGCAGCACCACCGCGAGCACCAGCACGCCGGTGGTCTTGTGAATGCTGAACAAGGTATCGGCGACCGGCCCCGAGCCGAGTTGTTTCATCGTTACGCCGGACGTCACCATGAACAGGACGAGTACGGCCGTCACCCAATGGAATACTTTCGCTGGCAATCGGTAAGCCCGGATTGCATAGCGCGGAAGTGCGGTTCCTTTGTCTTTGCTCATGCGCTCATCGCGCCCGCCCGCGATCATGCTCATGCGGCGATCCTTTGCGTCGTTTCCACAAACCGCTCAACCGCGGTGCGCAAATCAGTCGCCTGCTTTCCGAGATCTGACGAGACCTTGGTGACGAGTTGCGCGGCGTCTTTCGCATCGCCGACGAGGCTGGCCACTCGCTGCAGCGTCTCGGCAAAATTGCGCAGATCTTCCGCCGTGCTGGCCGTGTTCGATGTAATGACGCGAGAGTTCGCGTCCTGTTTCCGCATGGAGGTCGCAATCGAAGCTGCAAATTCGTCCACTTCCTCGATTGACGCGACGAGCCGCTCCACGCGCTCGGCAATCCGCACCGATGCGGACGTGATCCCCTGCAATCCGCCACGAATATCCTCGGTCGCCCGCGACGTACGCGTGGCCAGCTGCTTGACTTCCGCCGCCACAACGGCAAAGCCGCGCCCCATTTCTCCGGCGCGCGCGGCCTCAATCGTGGCGTTCAGCGCGAGCAGGTTTGTCTGGTTCGCGACGTCATGAATGAGCGCGATCACCTGCTCAATCGTGCGTGCAGCCTCGGTCAAGGCTTTCGCGTCGTCGCTCGCGGATTGGACGAGCAGGCGGGCTGCCGCGGTGACCTGCGAAGTCTTTTCTGCGTCCTCCGCAACTGAAGCCAGCGCACTCGAAATATCGCCTATCGAGGTTGCAACGACATCGACATTCCCCGAAACGCGCATCGTCGTCTGCGCCGACGCGGCGGCCCTTAAGTCCGCATCGGACGCGATTGTTACAAGGTTCTCCGATGCCGATGACATGCGTCCCGCATGCCCTTCAAGGAGCCGCACCACATCCGCAATCTGGCTTTGGAAGACGACGCTCTCGCGCTCGAGTTCGTCCTGGCGCGCGAGCCGGCCGGAAAGTTCTTCCCGCTCATCAAGCGCCGCCTGCTTGTCCTTGTGGACCATGCCGAAATGCTGCGCGAGCGCGCGGGCAAGCGAACCAATCTCATCTCTGCGAAACGCGTCCGCGTCGAGCATGCGCACCGCGTAATCGCCGTTCCGCAACACCGACGCCATTCGCACGATCGGCTTCACAAGCCAGCGATACTCGAGAAAGATGATCTGGCCGATGACGAACAACCCAAGGAGCGCGATCAGCAATTTGTTTTTGCGGTCGCTAGCGAGAAGGCCCACGTGCCGTGAATGCAGTTCGGCGAGCGATTGGGCCACCGCCTCGTTCAACACCACGCGCAATTCGCGGAGCTCGACCAGCGCTGAAATACGAGCATTCGTGTTTTGCCGGAAATCGTTAATGCGATCGAGCGCTTGCTCCGCGGCTTTCAGCTGGGATTTTGCTTCGTCGCTGCCGATCAACGCCAATTCGGCTGACAGGAGGTCGCGCAATTTCGCGATTTCCGTTTCGACGACTGGCTGGCCTGCGTCGCCTTGAACCGCCATCGCAATCCGGGCAAACGCGGAATCCGCGGCGACCTGCGACTTTACATACACACCCGCCTGCTCGATATCGCGGCCAATCTCGGTCATGCGCGACGCGTGGATCAGCTCGACGCTCACATAAAGCGAAACAAGAATCCCCAGCATCGCGCCCCATACCGCGAGCCGCTGTGCTACCTGGCCTTCAAAAAATCGAGGAAACATCGGCCAATCAGCCTGACATGGGAGCCTTCAAATACCTCCCCAACCTATGGTCGCATGGTTAACGATTGGTTCCAGCGCGCTTTGGTGCGCTTTCACGACCTTGGATTGTGCGACAGCCCCCTCCTGCGACATCATCGGAAATCGAGACGCCGGGGGGCGACGACGTGGGCACGAACGGTAGTATTCGGTTATCCGACCAGCAGCGGCTTGATTGGTTGCGCCTGATCCGCTCCGAGAACATCGGACCACGGACATTTCGTGCCTTGATCAATGAGTTCGGCAGCGCGAGCCGTGCGCTTGCGCGCGTAACGGCCTTGGCGCGCCGCGGCGGAGGGCGCGAAATACGTGTTGCGACGCAAGCCGAGGCCGAAGCGGAAATCAAAACGGCAGCGAAGGCGGGCGTCCGCTATGTCGCGATCGGTGAAGACGACTACCCACCGCGCCTGCGCGAGACTGACGATGCGCCCCCGCTTCTCGCCGTTCGCGGACAACTTGCGCCGCTGACTCGGCCCACCGTGGCCCTGGTCGGTTCACGCAATGCGTCCGCAGCCGGAATTCGGTTCGCTTCCGTGCTCGCCCGCGATATGGGGCTTGCCGGCTTCGTCGTTGTGTCCGGCCTTGCGCGTGGCATCGACGCAGCGGGACATCGAGCCTCGCTCGAAACGGGAACCGTAGCCATCCTCGCAGGTGGGCAGGACCGGATTTATCCCGCAGAACACACGGAACTCGCGGGCGAGATTGCCAAGGCCGGTGCGGTCATCTCCGAGATGCCGATGGGATGGGAGCCGCGTGCCCGCGACTTCCCGCGCCGCAACCGCATCATCGCCGGGATGGCGGTCGGTGTAATTGTCGTGGAGGCGGCCGAACGCTCGGGCTCGTTGATTACCGCCCGCATGGCGCTCGAGGCGGGCCGCGAAGTATTTGCCGTACCCGGCTCACCGATCGATCCGCGCGCGGGCGGCACCAACAAGCTCCTGAAGGACGGTGCAACGCTTGTCACTTCCGCGGCCGACGTAATCGAAGTCCTGACGCCCATCCTCGGCCAGTTTGGTTCGCCGGCTCTCCTTCGTGAACCCTCAGCCGCGGAAGTCTCGGCCGATGAGCCGCCCGACATCGATGCTCAGCGCGAGCGAATCGTCGGGCTTCTCAGCCCGGCGCCGGTTTCGCTGGACGACCTTGCCCGAGCGGCCGCCGTTCCTCCAAATGCCG
>Ga0299906_10004756_pt1 | contig 11104 bp, 11 predicted proteins | sample RVTome_14_FD_200259 | JGI IMG/M metagenome (GOLD analysis project Ga0299906, IMG submission 200259) | Soil microbial communities from uranium-contaminated site in the Upper Colorado River Basin, Wyoming, United States - RVT145D125 (version 2) ... | reverse complement strand
CACCGCGCCCGCGCGGGATTCGACGCTCATCGCTACGCTCGGAAACGTTCGAACACGAGAGTCTCCAACTCGGATCTTTGGCGGGTTTGGCCAGCGAAAGCGCGGCCGAGCGAACAAAGCAACAACCCCGCTCGCTGTCAACCGACCCGGTGGCTCGAGGTTGACAGCCGGCAGATCTGCGCAGAAGTGAAACAGCTTTTGATTCCATTACTTATGAGATCTCGGCCGATCCCTCGCGAGGCTCCGCCCGTTCCTCTGGAGAACGGCCGCTCGATCCCTCGAGTATTCGAGGCGGATCGATCAGGCGCTCCCGACGAATTGCCCGGGCGAACCGTGTCGCATGCAGATCCAGCCTCGCGCGCCCCACGTCGAGCCGCGGTTCTGGACGCACTGGGCGACGTGGCTCAAACTCACCCGGTCCGCGGATCCGCTGTAGCGGGCCATTCCAGCGCGGGCCGAATGCTCGCCGTTCCGCGAGCCCAGATGTCGAGGCCGACGGGGCTGATGAGCGATCCGAAGACCATCGCGTTTTTCCCGGAGGGAGCCTTCGGCCCTGCACTCAATTCTGTTGGCATCGCGCAGGCGTGCCGGCAAATCGGCCACGAGCCGGTGTTCATCTGTGATCCCGGTTTCGGAGGCGTCTTCGGCGGCTACGGATTCGACGAATACCACGTGCCGATGTCCGAGCCGATGGCCCCGGAGGCGATGGCGAAATACTGGTCGGACTTCATCGATGGCCACATTCCGAATTTTCACAATACGCCGTTCGAGCAGATCGACAATTACGTCAAGGAATGTTGGGCGATGGTCGTCGACACGTCCGTCTGGGCGCAAAAAACCTTGCCGGATGTGTTGGATCGGATCGCTCCGGATCTGATCTGCATCGACAATGTCGTCTTGTTTCCCGCCGCCAAGCAGTACGGTGTGCCGTGGGTGCGGATCATCTCCTGCAGCGAAAACGAGATCCCCGATCCGGACATTCCACCGCATCTGTCGGGCTGCGCGGAAAACGACAAAGCCTGCTTCGAGGCTTTCGAGCGGCGCTTCAGGGAAGTCGTCGGGCCCACCCACGTCGCGTTCAATGCGTTTCTAGAGAGCTGCGGCGAAGCCCCTTATCCGCCGGGCCAGTTCTTCGAGGCCTCTCCATACCTCAATCTCCTGCTCTATCCCGAGCCCGTGAAGTTCAAGCGCCGCAATCCGCTCGATCCGTCGCGCTTCCAGTATCTGGAGGGCTGCGTTCGCAAAGAGGAGCCCTACGAGATTCCCGACTTCGCGGCCAACGCCGATGCACCACTGGTCTACGTGAGTTTCGGCAGTCTGGCCGCAGGAGACACGGGGTTGCTGAAGCGGATCATCGAATCGGTCGCCCGTTTGCCGTACCGCGCGCTGATCAACGTCGGGGATTACCTCGATCGTTACGACCCGCCGCCGCCGAACGTTCATCTCGCGAGCTGGTACCCGCAGCCCTCGGTGATCCCACAAGTCGATGCGGTGATTCACCACGGCGGAAACAACAGCTTTACGGAGTGCCTCTATTTCGGGAAGCCGGCGATCGTCATGCCGTATGTATGGGACGGCCACGACAACGCAATGCGCGTCGCGGAAACCGGCCACGGTCTGCATCTGCACCGCTACCGCTGGAGCGACGCGGACCTCGCGAACGCGCTCGAAACCGTGTTGACCGATTCGGCGATGCAACGGAGACTCGCGGCGACGAGTGCCCACATGCAACGTCAAAACGGACCCCAGCGAGCCGCCGAGCTGCTCGATCGCTTGCTCAAGGAGAATGAATAGATGCCGTCTAGCGCACCGACCCTGTGCAATCCCAGAGAGGTCGATGATGTCATCGACTGGGGGATCGTTCCGACCATGATCGAGGGAGAGTCTCGAACCTCTGGGGTGTTGCTCCACAAGGGCCCGAACGGCGAATCCGAAACCGGGCTCTGGATCTGCACGCCCGGGCATTGGGAGTGTCACGTCGTCCGCGACGAGTTCTGCCACTTCCTGGAAGGTCGCTGCACCTACACCCACGAATCCGGCGAGATCATCGAGATTGCTCCCGACACGGCGGCCTTCTTTCCAGCCGGTTGGAAGGGCAGCTGCCGAGTTCACGAGACGGTGCGCAAGGTCTATATGGTTCGCTGATCGGATCGTGCCAGATCGCGCATCGCAACGCGCGTTTTCGGTGACCTCGCTCACAGAGAGAACCGGCAAGCTGGACGTAGAGCCGCTCGTATCTTTCGTCCGGGGGGCTCGTGTCCAATCTCAAGCCGTTTGATTTCAGTCTGTTCAGCGACAAGCACCTGGCGGATCTCGAGACGCAGGTCCGGCGAGAGATCAAGCGGCGTCGGGAGCTCGCGCGGTCGTACCGCGAGCTTTCCGAGAGAGGGGGCCCCGTCTACCGAAACCCCTGCAACTCTGCCGAAACCTGGACGGGGCGGGGGCGCCAGCCGAAATGGGTGCGCGAAGCCCTCGCTCGCGGGAAGCGCCTCGAGGATCTGGCGATCGACTCGAACCAACGGTAGCGGGGTTGCGCTCCCTCGCCCGGCCCGTGGGCCGCGCTCCTAGCGGGCGACTCCTTCGGATTCGCTTGCGTCGTCGCCCGGCCCGTTGGGCCGCGCTCCTAGCGGGCGACTCCTTCGGATTCGCTTGCGTCGTCGCCCGGCCCGTTGGGCCCGCTCCTAGGTGCTCGATTCGACGATGTTCGTCTCCATGCTGGGGCGCAGGTCCTCCGGAAACGGCGTCTTGCTGCGCGCTTCGAGATCGAAGTAGACGGAGATCTTCTCGGAAGTCGCCGCGAGTTCGCCGGTTTCGACGTTGCGCATGCGATGGAACGCCGTCATCGACGTATTTCCAATCTTCAGCAGGCCGCTCTCGATGACGACGAGGCTGCCCACCCCTTGTTCGGTCTTGTATTCGATGGTGTCGCGGACATCGACGAATCCGCAGTGGTTTCGATCCATGTAATCCCGCGTGAAGCCGAGCGCCGACATGTGATGCCAGAAGGCCTGATCGAACATGCCCACGTAGTGCATCGTGTTCATGTGACCCTGGTGATCGCAGTGCCAGGGATAGACGACGCCGCGAAATGTTTCGATGTAGCCACTCATGATTGCTCCCACGTTAGGGAAAATCGAATTTCAGAAACCGGCTTGCGCCGCGCGCGCGAGCGCCCGGATGTTCTCGATAGGCGCCTTGAACGGGATCTCGCAGCCGGTACTGAGTACAAAACGCGAAGATCGAGCGCTCTCGATACAGGCGCGCGCTTCGCGGAATACCTCATCGGGCTGGGCGTTCAAAATGATCCGCGTATGGTCGACGTTTCCGATTCGCGCGATGCTGCTCTTGTCCGCGGGAGAGCGCAGACAGAAACGTTCGCCGCAAGCGTTCGTGCGGGCGTGTGACGCGCGGCAATCCCAACCGTGCTGCGTTTGTATCGCGCGTTCATCCGCGTAGGCAAAACTGACCGCGTCGACATCGGCTTCCAGGATCTCCTCGAAGTAGGGCCGATCCGAGCAGTTGTGCTCGATTGAAAAAACATCCGGAGCTTCGCGGCGCATCACGGCGAGCAGGCGCTCGTGGTACGGCCTGACGAACTGAGCGAGGTGGTGGGGTCCGATCAACTCCCGCGTAGCGCCCGCGTTTTCGAATAGCACGGCGTCGCAGGCGCCGGTTTGCAGAATTGCCTTCAAGTAACGCTCGGTGCCCTCGGTGACGCGCTCGAAGAGCGCTTCGGCGAAAGCTGGATCGCGGATGAAGTCCATCAGCAGCCCGGCCATGCCGCGCAGCTCGGCGGCTACCAGGAATGGAGAAACAACCATCGCCGAAATGAACAGATCATCACCCGCGCGTTCGCGCAATCGCGTCAATGCTTCGAGCACGAGCGGCATGCGACCGCTCAGCGCCGGGTCGGGGTTGCTGAGGAGGTTCAGGTCCGCGGCCTCTTCGAGCGGGCGCTCAGCGATCTGCGGATAGTAGTCGTCGAACTCTCGAACCCGGCAGCCGAAGGCTTCGGCCTCGACGGTCAGGCAACCCCAGGGAACCATCGCGCTGTCGTGTTCGAAGAGTTCGGCGGCGAGCATCTGGGCGTCGGCAATCAGCTGGGGGTCGGAATAGACGACGCGCATTCGCTGCCCGAGCCGCTCGAGGACGTGGCGCGCTCCCCCCAGAAAGAGATAGGCGAGCGCGGGCCGATCCGCTGACTCTCCCTTGAGCGCGCGCCGCATGCGCTCTCTCCCTGTCAGGGCTGTGACCATTCCCGCGTCGACCTCTCCGAGAGAATCGGGGATCCGAGCTGCACCGCCAGATCGGGCAGGTTAATACACCGCCGTGGCTGCGCACAGCGAGCGGTGGCGCGGGGCGCTCATGCGCTGTTCAGGTCTGCTGGTGGATCCGGGCGTCGCTGCGCTGCGCAGGTCTTGCCGGTAGGGTCGGGCTTCGAGTTGCCGCTCAGGCCCTACCGGAGGCTTCGGGGGGCGATTTGGGATCTGCAAACCAGATCCGGTAGAAGCTCGGCGGAAAGAACACGAGCCAGATCAAGCCAATTGTGGAAATTTCGAAAAGGCCGACGAATGCATCCATCGCGCTCGAGAACTGAGCCTCGCTCTCGTATTCAAAATATTGCAGGAACACGGCGACGTTCGATCCGATCATGAAAAAGCCCGCAAGCGACCAGAGCATGAATCGATTGCAGGTCATCCGATCACAGAGACCGAGCCTCGAGCGCTTTCGCGCTCCGCTGTACTGGAGGAACCCCTCGATCCCGAACCAAACGAAAGGAAGCGTCATGCCGGCCCATTCGGACCAGAACCAGGGATTGCTCAGCGCGTAGACGCCCTCCCAATCGCCGACTGCGGCAGAGCCCGCGACGCCTGCAAGTAACAGGGTGGCGGTCGCGGCCACGATCCAGTCCGCCCAGCGATTTTCGGGTCGAAATACGCGCTGGGTAAACAGCGCGATGGTGATCATTCCGATGTCGAAAATTACGCGTCAGCTAAAAAAGAACGGCGTCAGCAGCGCCTCGTCGCTCACAATGAGCGGAAAATTATAGAGGAGGTAGGACGCCCCCCAGAGAAGGAACGTGATGCCAACGAGTCGCTCGGGGAGCTGGCGGGTCCGCCGACTCAGCAGCCACAGGCGCCCCCCCACGAGCACGTAGAGGGCGCCGGCGGTTACTTCGAAGATGTAGGGACTCTGGTCCATCTGGCCGGTGTCGTTATCCAGCGAGGGGATGAAAATGTCCGCATGCTGCCACGCTCATCCTGCGCGCTTCGGGTTATCGGTGGATATGGACCGAATGTTGAGCGGAGACAAAGGCTGCATTCATCGGTGGAGAAGGGTCGCAATCGTCGAAGGGGGAGCGCACGCCGACGGCGTCGCCAATCAAGGCTGACGGGCAATCTCTGGCTTGAGAATTTCGCCGTCGGTACCCGTCAGGCGGAAAGCCCTCGAGGGCCCGGTTTCCGCCTCGTACACGGGGTTTCCCTCGATTTCGAATCCAGCATCGCGAATCATCCGGTAGGTGTCTAAAACCGCATCGCCTCGGGTGGTGAGATAGCCCTCGACGAACAGCGAGTTTGCGGGGTAGAGGGCAAGCGGTTGGAGGGTGCGCAGGTGTCCCTCGCGCCCTCCTGCCGCGCGGATCTCGGCCCGCGGGTTGACGAAGCGCACCAACGCGAGGGTTCGGAGGCAACGTTCCGGCGTGAGGCTGTCGTCGGCCTGCAGCGCGTTGCCTTCGATCGGGATCAGGAAGTTCACTGGAATCGACGGGACCTCGAGTTCTCGAAGGCGGAACGCCAGCTCGACGACGTCGCTGCTCGATTCGCCCATCCCCAGGATGAACCCGCTGCAGGTTTCGATCCCGCACTTGTGGGCCGCCTCCAGCGTGCGCACCCGGTCCGCGTAGGTGTGGGTGGTACACACTTTGCCGTAATGGCTCTCGCTGGTATTGAGATTGTGATTCAGCCGATCGAGTCCGGCTTCCGCGAGAATTTCTGCGTGCGCGTCTTCGATCAGCCCGGCCGACAAGCAGACTTCGATCGGATATCGATCCTTCAGCTGACGGATCAGGCGCCCGAGTTTGCGGGTGCGTTCGATCGTTGGGCCGCGGCCGGAGAGCACCATGCAGTAACGACTCGCGCCCGACTGAGCGGCGTGTTCGGCCGCTGCGAAGATTTCCGCGTCGCTCTTGATCGGGTACTTGCGGATCGCCGCATCGGAATCGCTGGATTGGGAGCAGTATCCGCAGTCTTCCGGGCAGAGCCCGTTCTGAATGTTGTTCAAGATATGGACCATCACCTTTCGGCCGAAGTGATGCTCGCGGGGCAGATAGGCGGCGTGGAGGAGCGGAAGCAATTCGACGTCTGCGCCTTCGAGGATCCAGAGGGCGTCGTCCCAACTGGGCGGTTCGTCGCGTAGGGCCTGATCGGCGAGGTGCGAAATGCGTTCGAACATGGATTCTCCGGGCAAAGCGGCCCGCTGCGCAGCTTGAACGTAGGTCTCGGCCGCACGGGCAGAGAAGCAGGATCGCCCGGAGCTGTCAACCGAATCCAAGGCGCAGGTTTACGGCTTGCCGGGCTGCCCGTCGGAGCTGCCCTCGATCGCCCTCCGCATGGCCTCTTCCGAGAACTCCGTCACCTGTTGGCGCTGGGTTTCGGTGAGATTGACGAAGCGAACCCCCATCCCGTGCTCCTCATGGGACAGGTCGGCGCTCGCGCCCACCGAGACGACTTCGCCGGGAAGTTCGATTTCCTCGCCGGTCCTCTCGATTCGAATTCGCACGTTGAAGGGAGTGCCAATCGGAAGGGGCGACTCGGTGGCGACGAAGATTCCCCCGGCCGAGAGGTTCTTCATCATGCATTTGCGGATTTCGCCACGGGATTCGAAGCTCACGTTGAGTGAGAGCGGAACCCGCACGGACTCTCGACGCTGCGCGTGTTGCTCCTTGACGTCCGGCTGAAAGTGGCGATTCAGCGTGGCCTTCAGCTGGGACCAGCGCACCAGTTCGATCGGCGAAAGGCCGCCATCTTTTCGCCGCTTGTCCAGCGCGAGATAGGCCCGCAATAGGCCAGGCATGTCGGACATTCGCCTGCCCCCATCGTCGTTTCGGAGCGGCTCCGAATCGGAGTCTATCGCGGAACGGATGCGCGGTCGGGAGATTTGCGAAAAACCGCTCCGATTTACTGCGGACAGATCGGTACAATGTCGAGATGGCGCGCTCTCGGACGGTTTACTGCTGCACCGAATGCGGTGGCCAACAACCGCGCTGGATCGGTCGCTGTCCGTCGTGCGGTGGCTGGTCGACGCTCGTCGAAGAAACGCTTCGCGCTCCCGGCGATTCGACGCGACTCAGACAAAACCCCAACACCGATTCCGCCAAGCCAATGCTGCTGGGGGAAATCGATCCCGCGAGCGCACCGCGTCTGGCGACGAATATCGTCGAATTCGACAGGGTCCTCGGCGGCGGACTCGTACCCGGTTCCGTCGTGCTGCTCGCCGGCGAACCGGGTGTCGGAAAATCGACTCTGGTGCTTCAGCTCGCTGCCGCATTGGGATCGAGGGCGGCGATCCTCTACGTCACCGGCGAAGAGAGCCCCGAGCAATTGCGCTTGCGCGCAGAGCGCCTCTCCGCAGTCCCGAAAGATCTGTTGGTTCTTGCCGAGACGCGTGCCGAGTCGATCGCGGCGATCTGGACCGAGCGGGCACCGTCGGTCGTCGTGGTCGATTCGATCCAGACGCTGCGCACGGATCGGGTCGAGTCGGCACCCGGATCGGTCGCTCAGGTGCGCGAGTGCGCGGCGGAACTCGCTGCGCTCGCAAAGTCCCGCAATACCGCCCTGATCCTGGTCGGGCACGTCACCAAGGACGGAGCGATCGCTGGGCCGCGGGTGCTCGAACACCTCGTCGATGTCGTGCTCGGTTTCGAGGGCGATCGCGGCCAGATCTTTCGGCTGCTTCGCGCGAGCAAGAACCGATTCGGCTCCACCCAGGAGGTGGGTGTCTTTACGATGACGGAGCGCGGTCTCGAAGATGTCGCAAATCCGAGCGAGTTGTTTCTCGCCGAACGCCGGGCGGGTGCACCCGGTTCTTGTATTGCACCGATCGTGGAGGGCAGCCGGCCGATGCTCGTCGAACTTCAGGCTCTCGTCGCTCCCGCGGGTTATGGAACCGCGCGCCGCACGACGGTCGGTCTGGACGACGGCCGACTCGCCTTGCTGCTCGCAGCCCTCGACCGCCACACTGACGTCGATTTCCTGTCTCGTGACGTCTACGTGAATGTGACGGGCGGTCTGCGAGTATCGGAGCCTGGCGCGGATCTCGCTCTCGTCCTGGCACTCGCGTCGAGTCGGCTCGACGCCCCGCTTCCCGCAGATGTCGCCGCGTTCGGCGAAATCGGTCTCGGGGGCGAGGTGAGGCGGGTCAGCCGCATCGAGTTGCGGTTGCGGGAGGCGGCGCGCCTTGGATTTCGGCGCGTGATCCTGCCCGCTGGCGTCGCGGTTGCGCGGCCCGCGGGCGCCGAACTCATCCCGGTGGCCGGCGTCGCCGCCGCGGTTCACTGGCTGCGTGCGTCAAGTGCCGTTCACGTCTCCGCAAACGATTGTTAAGCACCTGGTTTTGCACCGCTTTTTACGGCAACAATCTTTGACAGCCGCAGGCAGGATGGCTAGCTTGCGCCGCTATGACGCAGCCCTCCACAGCGTCGGTTTCGAATTCGCGGATCTTCTCCGAGGCCCTCGATCGCAATGCCGTCTGCCTCGAGCTCGTAGAGCGCGCGATGCGCGAGCAATTCAGTTCGGACGCAGCGATCGTTGGATTGCTCGGCGACCACCTGCTCCAATCCGGCGGCAAGCGAATGCGGCCCGCGTTGGTGCTGTTGACCGCGCAGCTCTGCGGTTACACGGGAAGCCGCCGCGTCCAGGTGGGAGCCGCGATCGAATTGCTCCACACCGCGACGCTGTTGCACGACGACGTGGTCGACTTCTCGAAACTGCGGCGCGGTAGACCATCGGCAAACGCGTTGTGGGGCAACCGTCGCGCGATCCTTGCGGGCGACTTCCTCTACTCGCGTGCCTGCGCGATGATCGTCGAAGACGGCGACCCGGAAATTCTGCTGATCTTCGCGAATGCAATTCGCAGCATGGCTGAAGGGGAAATTCTCCAGCTCGAAAGAAGCTACGACCCGACGGTCACCGAATCCCATTATTTTCGGGTCATCGAGCGCAAGAGCGCGATGCTGTTGTCGACTTCCACCGAGGCTGGAGCGATCCTGGGTGGTGTCACTCGCGCGGAGCGGCGGAGACTCTCGGATTTCGGTCGAGAACTCGGTCTGGCGTTTCAGTTGCGCGACGACGCGCTCGACTACGAGGCCGGCGAAAAGGCATTGGGCAAGATTCCCAACATGGATATCCGCGAGGGCAAGGTGACGCTGCCGTTGCTGCTCGCGCTCAAACGCTGCACGTCAGCCGAGCGCGAGGCGGTCTCGGTCCTGATCAAGAGTGCATCTCGAATGGCGGACTTCGGCACGGAGACGCCGGCCGCTTCAGAATCGGTCGACCTCGCGCCGGTCCTCGATCTGATCGAGCGTTACCGCGGCGTCGAAGACACCGTGCGCCGCGCTCAGGAACACGCCGAGCGCGCCGTGGCGTCGATCGCTCCGTTCCCGGACTCTGACGCGAAGGTGGATCTGACCGCGGCGGCCCAATTTGCGGTGACCCGAGACCGCTGAGCAAGCAATCGAGCGGCCGAGCGTTTCGGCGACCGCATAGCCTCTCATCCCGATGGTCCCGGGAGAAACACCATGATCTGCAACACGCGCAGCGGGCGAGTGCTCTCGCTCGCCCTGCTGACGGCATTCGGCCTTGCTTTGGCCGGATCGAGTCTCGCCGAGGACGCCTCGCCGCGACTCGTCGGAATCGTCAACATCAACACCGCAACGCCCGAGCAGCTCGAATTGCTACCGGGGATCGGCGAGGCTCGTGCAAATGCGGTCGTCGCGATGCGCAAGGAGCGCGGCGGCTTCAAGTCGATCGAGGAGCTGGCAGAGGTGAAGGGGATCGGCCAGGCGGCGCTCGAGCGCCTTCGGCCCTTTGTGAGCACCGAGGGCAAGACGACGGCACAAATCAAATGAAGTTCCGGGGGTCGGCGGTGCCGCCGCCGGCCCCCCACCGCCTCCAAAGATCGCCCTGGCGCTCGGGGGTTGGGCGAAATATCAATTGCCCGATGAATCGCTCGACCAGACGATTGCTGGAGATCGCGCTGCTTGCCGCGTGCTGGGCCGGCGTGTCCGCCGAAAGCGACCCGGCGGTTTCATCGGCGCCTGCGACCCGGAATCTCCGGGTCGTTTCGATGAATCCGTCCCTCACGCGGATGCTGATCGCACTCGACGCACAGCACGTACTCGTCGGAGTCGACGAGTATTCGGCGGACCACGAACCGGCCGTTGCCGCTCTTCCCCGCGTTGGTGGCCTGTTCAATCCCAGCCTGGAAGCCGTGGTGGCCCTCGAACCCGATCTGGTGGTCGTCGTCCCCAGTGTGCAGCAGCGCGATTTCCGCACACGGTTGCGCGAACTCGGAGTCGAGGTGATCGAGCTCGCGAGCGTCACATTGGATCAGATCCTGGAGTCGATGCAAACGCTCGGAGATCGGATTGGTCGTTCCGAAGCGGCACGGGAGCGTGTCGCGGCGATTCAAAGCACCTGGATCGACGTCGCGCGGGAAGCCTCGCTTCGACCTCGGCGCTCCGCAGTGCTGGTTCTCCAACGCGACCCGCTCTATCTGGTGGGCGGCGGAAGCTATCTGAGCGCGATGCTCGATGCGGCCGGCCTCGACAATGCAGCCGTCGAATATTCAGAGGCGTATCCTCGCGTTTCGCTCGAATGGTTGATTGCGGCCGGACCGCAGCTGATCATCGACAGCAGTGACGATCCCGTCCCCGCGATCGAGCATTGGTCTCGTTGGACGTCGATTCCAGCAGTCGCGGAGGGCCGGGTGGTCGCGGTCCCTCAGGGTCTGGTCACATTGCCGGGTCCCTACCTGGACCGTTCGCTGCGGACGATGGTGGCTGCGATTCGCAGTGTCGATCAAGACTCGGGTGCCAGCCTGGGAG